>Ga0335074_10003453_pt1 | contig 21606 bp, 18 predicted proteins | sample Lox_Sample_23_FD_206715 | JGI IMG/M metagenome (GOLD analysis project Ga0335074, IMG submission 206715) | Soil microbial communities from Loxahatchee National Wildlife Refuge, Florida, United States - Lox_Sample_2.3 | ecosystem: Environmental > Terrestrial > Soil > Wetlands | place: USA... | reverse complement strand
ACGGCATTTACTACGGCACCTCCAATAACACCCGCCGGGTCTGGGATCTCGCGCCTGCGATCGAGGATCTCGGCTACCAACCGGTGGACGACTCCGAGGCCTTCGTGAGCGCCCATAATCCCGGCTGACTGATCTGGCGACCTCAGTCGGCTGCGCTCTTGGCGCTACGCGATCAGCTACGTGCGGATGCGCTCGCCGGAGCGGGTCAGAGCGGCCGCTCTGTCGAGCAGCGGCTGGCACCGCAGCGCCGTGGCGATGTCGCTGGCCTCGCCGATCGAAGCAGTGGCTGCGTCGTCTCTCCCCTGGGCGACGAGATACTCGGCGTAGTCGAGCAACCCGTGCGCGAGATGGTAGGGCGTGGCTCGCTCTCGCAGGCCGCGGATCGCGGCCGCGAATGCGTCGTCGGCAGTGTCGGCGCTGTCCCGAGTTCGAAGGCGGGCGCGGACGAGGTCTCGCTCGGCTCGCAGCAGCGGGCCGGTTTGACCGGGCTGCCGCATCTCGACCAGGTCTAGAAGTTCCGTCGTAGCCGAGCCGTCGTCTAGCAGCCAGGCGGCGCGGGCAGCCAGCGGCCATGCCCAGGCCACGGCTTCATGGGTCATCCCGATCGCTCCGACGTGCGCGATCGTGGCCATGGCATGCTCGAGTGTCAGCTCCGGCTTTCCCCGAGCTGCTGCTATGAGCGCAGTTAGGAGACTGACCGTGGCCTTATCCTGAACGTCGTCGGTCGACCGCAGGATCGCAATTGAGGCCAGGCAAGATTCCGCGGCCTCTGCATCGCCGCGCAGAGCCGCGAGCACTCCGCGCAGGGCGGCGACGTAGTCGAGCCCCTCGGACAGGTTGTCGGCGTCCGCGGCGTTCAGCTCCGCCTCGGCTCCGTCCCAGTCGCCAAGCATCAGCAGCGCGTTCACGATGTTCGCTATCGCGGCCTCAAGCATGGAGCTGGCACCGGCCCGGCGCAGATGGTCGGCGGCTGTCCGGGCATTCTCAGCCGCAGCCGCCGGATCTGTTTGCACCTCTGCATCGGCCAGATTGAGCAGTGCTCGGCCGAGCGCCACATTGTCTTCGGCCTTGGTTGCCAGCCGCGCGGTTTCCCGCAGATAGGCGACCTGCTGTGCGCGGCGATCCTGGGTAGCCAGGAAGATGGCCCGAGTGAGAAACAGTGTCGTAAGTGTACTGACGTCGGCGTCGAGGGCCTGGCCGAGGATGAGTGCCTCGGTCGACAGCCGGTCGGCGTCGGACGATCCCGAGAAGACTGCCAGCAGTGCTAGCTCGGCTAGCGCTCGCGCGGTGCGGACGTCAGGCTCGGCCTGCAGTACCTCGAGCGCGGCGGTGAGTTGCTCCCGTGCCTCTGCGTGGCGGCCCAGCCGGTAGAGGCTGTTTCCGGTAACCAGCCTGGCGCCAGCCGCTGCTCGTTCCTGACCGTGCCCCGCGAACCAGTCCGTGGCCTGCTGGGCATGACTGATCGCAGCCGCGTAGTCGCCGCTGTCACGCGCTGCCTCAGCCGCTCGTTCCCATAGAGTTCCGGCGTCCGGAACGGCGTCAGCGACCGCGCCGACCGCGCCGTCACGGTGCAGTTGGGCGGCACTGGCGTAGTTAGCGGCGGCTATGGCGGGGGCGCCGGTGCGGGTGGCTCGCTGCGCGGCCCGGACGAGTGCGGCGGTGGCCAGGACGCGGATCTGGCCGGCATCAGGGTCGTCTGGCACTGCGTCGAGGGCGTCCAGGTAGTGCCGGGCGATCACATCGGCGACTTCTTCGCCGTCGCCAGCGAAAGCCGATCGCAGATGCGCGGCGACCGCCAGGTGGCGGGTCTTGCGGTCGCGCCGCGACAGCGTGTCGTAGGCGACCTGACGCAGCATCTGCTGGGCGAACCGGTAGCTACCGCGTTCCGGCGATAGCGGATCAGCCGACACCGACAGGACCTCACGGCGCACGAGCTCGGCAAGCGAAGAACGTACGGCCTGCTCGTCGCGGCCCGATACCGCGATCAGCGCCTCAGCGGAAAACGACGTGCCCAGTACGGCGGCTTCGGTGACCAGCCGCCGTACGGCTGGATCCAGCGCGTCCAGCCGGGCGGCCAGCAGCGCGTGCAGGCTGTCGGGCACGGCGAGCTCACCGACATCGCCAACCAGCCTGTACACCCCGCCCGATGGCTGGACGACGTCGCGGTCAATCAGTGACCGGACCGTCTCGACGGCGAACAGCGGGATCCCCTGCGCCTGGCTGCTGACCGCTGCCCGGGCGGCTGGCGGCATGTCGGGCACCAGGGCGTCGACCAGAGTATTCATGGATGCTGTGTCGAGCGGGTCCAGGGTCAGGGTGGTGCGGTTCCGTCCAGTGCCGAACCCTGGCCGAGCAAGATCGAGTTCAGGGCGGGCCAGCACGAGCACGTAAATCGGCAGGTCACGAGCCCAGTCGATGAGGTGGTCGAGGAAGTCCAGCAACCCCGTGTCAGCGTGCTGAGCATCCTCCACCACCAGCACCACCGGTGCATCCTCGGCCAGGCGCTCGAAAAAGAGCCGCCAGCCGGCGAACAGCTCTTCCCTGGACAGCTGCGCGCCGGTGTCATCGGCAACCGCCACGCCCAGCAGACGCCCCAGCCGGGAGCCGATGTACACCCTCTCGGACGGGTCATGGATGAAGCGGTCCAGCCCCGCCGTGAGCTTGGCCGCTCCGCTGCTGGCGGACTCCTCTTCGGCGACCCCCAGTCGCTGGCGGACTATCTCCGCGAGCGCCCAGAACGCGACTGCGTCCCCGTAGGCGGAGCAGCGTCCGCGGTGCCACCAGACGTTTTCAGCCAGGCCGTCGAGGTACTTCTCAAACTCCCAGCCGAGCCGAGACTTGCCGACACCGGCCGGGCCGGACACCAGGACCAGGCGCGGCATCCTGCGCTCGCTAGCAGCGTGGAATAGCTCCCGCACCGTGCGAAGCTCGGCGTCGCGGCCGACGAGCGGCGCTTCGAGTCCATCGACTCGCTGCACGCCACCCACCGACGAAAGAACTCTCGTGGCTCGCCATAGCGCTACCGGCTCTGTCTTGCCCTTGAGCCGGTACTCGCCGACAGCCTCAAAGCCGACGCCGCGGCCGGCTAGTCGCTGAGTCGCCGCGTCTACGAACACGTGGCCCGGTTCAGCGATCGTCTGCACGCGTGACGCAGTGTTCACCGAGTCTCCGGCGACCATTCCTTCCCCGGGCGCGCTGAAAGTGACTGCCACCTCTCCGGTGACCACGCCAGCGCGAGCAGCAAGCCCGGGCACGCCAGCTTCATGACCGAGTTGAGCAACGGCCGCCACCAGGTCGAGTGCCGCACGCACTGCTCGCTCCGCGTCGCCTTCCCCGGCGGCAGGCGTGCCCCAGACCGCCATCACGGCGTCGCCGATGAACTTCTCCACCACTCCGCCGTATCGGCCGACCACCGTGCGCGCTACTTCGAAATAACGAGACAGCAGCTCTCGTACTGCCTCCGGATCGCGCGTCTCGGACAAGGGCGTGAAGCCGACGAAGTCGCAGAACAGCACTGAGCACACCCGCCGCTCGGCGGTCGGCTCAGGTCCATCGCCAATGCCCAGCGTGCCGGGCGCGGAAAGCAGCAGGGCACCGGCCGGCCGTTGCGGCACCGTCCGGTCCGCCACCCGATACCCGCACATGGTGCAGAACCGGTTGCCCCCCACGACCGGCGCACCACACGACGGGCACCCGTACACCGCCGCACCGCACTGCCCGCAGAACCTTCCGCCTGCCTCCAGGTTCGCGCCGCACTGACTGCACCGCTCCATTAGCGCGCACCAGTTTCGCGCACAGGCATCCGCTGTCGCGCCGTTAGACACCGCGCGTTCCAGCGGTCAGTCGTCCTCATCTGGAATCTTCCTCCCGGCAGGAAACAGCTTAAGACTGATCGAACCGGGCGGCTGCGACGCGGTAAGCGACTGGTGCACCTCAGCGCGACAGCAGGTTACGCATCGTCGGGCAGCGGTTCGCCGGTCTCCAGCAGCGACTTCAGGCTTGCCACCACGTTGGGCCAGCCGTAGCTGACCATCTCGGCCATGGTCGATCCGGGCTCGAAGCCGTCGTGCACGACGGTGAGCTTCACGACTTGCCCGGTCTCCTCAATCGTGAAGGTGACCTTCGAGCGGGCCTCGCCGGCCAGCCGCGCGAGGAGCTCCTCATCCCAGCCGAAGCGCTTGGCCAGCTCCGGAGTCATTGCATGCCAGGTGTAGGAGAGCCGGCTGTAGGGTTCGGACTCCAGCACGACCTGCTCCGGGTCGCTGATCACCACGCCATGGTTGTCCCAGGTCATCGGCGAACCGACAGACCAGTCCGTCATGAACTCGGTGGCCCAGTAGCGGCGGGTGAAGGCGGGCTCAGTCAGCGCCTGCCAGAGCTTGCGCGGAGTGGTGCGGATGTAGGTGGTGTAGACGAAGGTCGGCGCGTCCATCGGGGTCTCCTCCAGGGCGAGTTTCAGGTCGGCCAGGGCTTGAACCCTGGCCCGGTCGTAGCGGCTGATCCACCGGTCCGCGATCTCGTGCACGGGCGCGGCGTTGAGATAGTGCAGCTTCTCCCTGCCCCGCCGCATGGTCGCGACGAGCCCGGCCGCTTCCAGCACCGCGAGGTGCTTGCTGACGGACTGCCTGGCCATGTCGAGCCCGGCGCAGAGCTCGCTCAGTGTCTGCCCGTTGCGGGCGTTGAGCGAGTCGAGCAGTGCGCGCCGGCTCGGATCGGCCAGCGCCTTGAACACCTCGTCCATGCCCTCCTCGCGCGGTCATCGCAGATATGCAGCCATCCGGCTGCCTTTTAACTTAGGCAGCCGGACGGCTGCCTGTCAAGACACGTGCCGCACGGACGTCATACTGGTCACGGAGGTGGGTCAATGCCCGGGCAGCCCGATGCCATGCAGCACATCGCCGACCAGGTCAGAGGGGCGCTGGAATCAGCCGACCTGGCCGCCTATGCGCACTTGCTTGACCCCGATGTGCGCTGGGGCGCGCCAGGCGACCGGACATTCGGTTGCCAGAACAGGAACCAGGTCTTGTCCTGGTATCAGCGCGGCCACGACGCCGGGGTCCGTGCCGAGGTAACCGAGACAGTCGTGTCGGGCGATCGCATCCTGGTCGGACTGAGGGTGGCCGGTCGCGCCGATGACGACGAGCCGTACCGGTGGCAGGTTCTGACCGTGCGCGACGGCCTGGTCGTGGACATCGCCGGCTACGACAACAGGGCTGAGGCGGCTGACGCGGCCGGGGTCGGCTAGCGGCATGGCAGGGCAGCGCTCCGACACCGCGCCGGGCAATCGCGGAGCCTATGAACAGCTCACTGCGGGGCGCGACTAGGTTTCGTCGTGCTGGGTTGTCACCGCTGCCAAGAGCCCCGCGAAGTCGTCACCGCACGGGCCGCAGGCCGCCAGATGAGCGGCGACACCGGGGTAACGGTCGGCGGCGGCCTGCCCGGCGGCGACGAGATCGACATAGACGTGCAGCACCGCGATCGCTTCGTCACAGCCGACATCGCGCGGATCGGTTCGCACGAACCGCTCTAGTATCTCGTGCTCGTTCATCGCTGCCCTACGTCCAGCTCATCCAGGTAACCCCTGGTTATCAGTGCTCGCCGGATCTTCCGGCGAGCATCGAAGATCACCTTATAGATCGCGTTGCGCTGGAGACCCAGCTTCACGGCCAGCGCATTCAGCGGTATCCCGTCGACCACGATGGCGACAAAGATCCGCCGCTGATGGGCGGTCAGCTCGGCGTCAACGACGCGCCGCACTTCGGCGACAATGCAAGCCGCTTCCGCGTGCTGGTGCGGGTCAAGTCCGAGCCGGTCCGGCAGCCGGTCCCACTGCTCCGCATCGAGCACGACCGGCGGGTTGCGCCAGTAGTGCCGCCCGAGCTTGCCCGACACCTCAAGCATGACGAATTTGTATGCCCAGGTAGTGAACCGGCTCTCGCCGCGAAACTCAGCGAGTTTCGCCAGGATCGCCAGCATCGCGTCGTCGCCTGCCTGGTGCGCAACGTCATCGAGTTCCGGGCCGGTCACCGGGGTGCCGGCCGAACGCCTCCGGACCTCTGACCGGGCAATGCGAATCAGCCGGCCATGAAGCTCGCGCTCGGCAGCCTGCCGTTCAGCCAATGACGCGCTGCTGAGCCGGCGCAGCCAGCTGGCGGACTCGTCATCCAGTTCGCGCGGCGCTGACCTGGCAAGCTGCACAGGGCCATGGTACCGGCTCGCACCCACCGCAGGCCGTTCTCAACTTCGCTGGTAAGAACTCCCGGCAGCCAGGACGCCGACTAGATGTCCAACTCAGCCTCATGACACGAAGGAGAGTCATGAAACCCATCTGGAAGCTGGCAGCGGTCACCGCGGCCGGCACCGTCGCCGCCGCGCTATCGGCGCTGCCGGCGAGCGCAGCGGTAGATGCCGGGCCAGCCTCTGCGCATGCGGTCTTCGTGCAGACCGACAACCTGGCGGGGAACACGATCGTCGCCTATCAGCGGACTGCCGCTGGCGGTCTCCAGCAAGTCGGCAGCTACCCGACCGGTGGGAACGGGGGAGCGACGAACGGGTCCGTCGTTGACCATCTGTCGTCCGAGGGCTCGCTGGCCTACGACGCGCAGGCCCGCCTGCTGTACGCGGTCAACGCGGGCAGCAGCACGATCACCGTATTCCGCGTCGTCGGAGACACCCTGATCCGCACTCAGGTGATCAGCTCGGGCGGGCAGTTCCCGGTCAGCATCACCGTCCACGGCAGCCAGGTGTTCGTCCTCAACGCATGGGGCGGCGGCTCGGTGGCCGGCTACCTCCAGATCGGCGGCCACCTGATCCCCGTGCCGTCCTGGACCCGCGATCTGGGCCTGGGCACGAGTTCCTCCACCGTGTTCACCGGAACGCCCGGCCAGATCGGATTCACGCCCGATGGCTCACACCTGGTGGTGACGACCAAGGGGGCCGCTAACACCATCGACGTTTTCCGGACCGGGCCGTTCGGCCCGTCCGCGGCGCCGGCGGTCACCTCGCTGCCCGGCACGGTGCCGTTCGGCATCACCTTCGACCAGTACGGTCACCTGGCGGTCGCCGAGACGGGAACCGACACCGTGGCTACCTTCAGCATCGCCCCCGACGGCACACTGACGCAGCTGGGCAGCGCAGCGACCGGGCAGGCCGCGACCTGCTGGATCACGGCCGCGCCGAGCGGCACGCTGTACGCCTCCAATGCCGGCAGCGCCACGGAGTCGGCACTCAGCACCGCGCCGGACGGGGCAGTGACGCTCCTCGGCGCCACGCCGACCGACGCGGGCACCGTGGACGCCGCCGCATCCTCCGACGGCCAGTACCTGTACGTGCAGGCCGGCGGTCCCGGCAACGTTGACGCCTACCGCATCGGCCCGGGCGGCTCGCTGACCGAGACAGGCTCGGTCACCGTCCCCGGCGCAGCCGGAGGCGAGGGCATCGTCGCCCTCTAGCATCCACGCCGCCCGGCCGGGATCTCAGCGGACTCCGCGAGTGCGAACCCGGCCGGGCGGTGCCCGCACCAGATGGTGCGGTGACCGGCGCCGCGCCGTCAGATCCACATCGGACAAGCCCCATCGAGGAGTACCGTCATGCCGCTGCTAGCCCCGGGAACCCCGTTTCCTGCCCTGTCAATCGCCCAGCCGGGCGGGACAATCCTGAACCTGCCGGACACGCTCGCCGGCGACTTTGGTGTCGTCTTGTTCTTCCGCGGCGCATGGTGCCCCTACTGCAACGCCCAGCTGCGGGCGTTTCAGCGCGCCGCCGGCAGCCTCGCCGACACCGGGATCAGGGTTGCCGCGCTGTCGGTGGACGACGAGCCCACCACCGCCGAGCTCATCGCCAAGCACGGCCTGACCTTCCCGGTCGGGCACAGCGCCGATGCCCGAGCGATCGCCGATCTGACCGGTGCATTCGTCAATCCCGACCCCGTCTACCTGCAGTCCACCGGCTTCGTCCTTGACCCAGCGGGCCAGGTCGTCGTGAGCGTCTACTCGAGCGGGGCCATCGGGCGGCTCGTCCCCGAAGACGTCATCGGCCTCGTTCGCTACCTCCGGCAGCACAGGAACGCCTGACCCCGCGCTGATTAGTTGCCTGCAGTAGCTGATAGAGTCAATACGAAACTATTGCACTGAGCAACTAATTCTCGAAGCAAGGAAGCGGGCTGGCCTTGGTAGACGCACCTCGTCGGCAGCCACGTCCAGAGGCCATAGCGACCGGCGCGCAGGTGAGCGAGGATGCGGTCGATGCCGTGCTGGCGGCGAGCCGGTCGCTGGTCGCGGTGACTGAGCAGTCTCTCGGCGGCGTGGCCGAGGAGACGACTCTGGCGCAGTACCGGGCGCTGGTCGTGCTGGCGTCGCGCGGCCCGCAGCGGATGGTGGACCTCGCGTCAGCGCTCGGAGTGACGCCGTCGACAGCAGGACGGATGTGTGATCGGCTGCTCCGCAAAGGGCTGATCAGGCGGCATCGTGCCCGGGCGGACCGGCGTGAGGTACAGGTGTCGATCGCTGCGGCCGGCCGCCAGGTGGTCGATGAGGCGACCACCCGGCGGCGGGCGCTGCTGGCCAGGATCCTGGCCAGGATGCCGGCCGACGACCAGGCCGCCGTCGCCGCGGCCCTGCGCGCGTTCGCGGCCGCCGCCGGCGAGGTACCGGATAGGCAATGGCCGGACGTCACCTCATCACCGGAGGCTGCCGACCCTCCCGTTAACGGGGAAACGGAGCCGCCGGTGCCCGCGCCTTCTCCAGCTGCGCCGGGTCGGCGCCGGTGACGGCCGAGATGGCGGGCTCGCGCCGACGCGCCGCTCGCGTCGAGGCGATGGCTACTGACTGGCTGCGCGACTCGCGGGCGGGCTTGTTCGTGATCGCGCTGCTGGTCGGGGCTGGCTCGGGGCTGGGCGCCGTGGTGTTCCGTTACCTGATCTACTTCGTCACCTGGCTGTTTACCGGACACAGCCAGTTCGGGCAGGCGGGCTACGCGGGCAGTGCCCATTTGCCCTGGCTCGGTCTTGCGTTCTTCGTCATCGTCCCGGTGATCGGCGGGCTGCTCTACGGGCCGCTGATCTACCGGTATGCGCGGGAGGCCCGCGGTCACGGCGTGCCGGAGGTGATGGTCGCCGTGGCCGAGAACGGGGGCCGGATCCGCCCGCAGGTCAGTGTCGTGAAGGCGCTTGCCTCCGCGCTGTGCATCGGGACCGGCGGGTCCGTCGGCCGCGAGGGCCCGATCGTGCAGATCGGCTCCGCCCTGGCGTCCAGCTTCGGCCAGTGGGTGCGGGTGCCGGAGAACAGGATGCGGATCCTGGTCGCCTGCGGCGCCGGCGGCGGCATCGCCGCGACGTTCAATGCGCCGATCACCGGCGTGTTCTTCGGCGTGGAGATCATCTTGCGGGAGTTCTCCGTCGACGCGATGTTCGCGGTGATGCTGTCAGCGATGATCGCCGACGTGGTCGCCATCCCGTTCCTCGGCGACAAGCCATTCCTGCGCGGTCTGCCGCCGGGCATCCATCTGGTGCATCCGGCCGACTACCTGCTGGTCGCGGCGCTGGCCGTGGTCGCCGGGCTGATCGGGCTGCTGTTCAAGAACGTCCTCTACAAGGTCGAGGATCTGTGGGACGCGGCCTGGACGGACCGGCCAGAGTGGGCCAGGCCGGCGATCGGCGGGGTGGCGCTGGGGCTGATTTTGCTGGCCCTTCCGCAGATGTACGGGGTCGGCTACCCGGTCATGTACAAGGCAGTGGCCGGCAACTACGCGCTCTGGTTCCTGCTGGTGCTGTGCGCGGGCAAGATGATCGCCTGCGGCACGACGCTAGGGATCGGCGGGTCGGGCGGGGTGTTCGCGCCGTCCCTGTTCGTCGGCGTGACGTCCGGCATGGCTTTCGGAGTACTCGCCGCGCACCTGTTCGGCCCGGCTGCGGGCTCGCCGGCGTTGTATGCCGTGGTGGCCATGGGGGCGGTGTTCACCTCGGCGGCCAGGGCGCCGCTGACCTCGGTCGCCAGTGTCGTCGAGATGACCGGCGATTACGCCCTGACGCTGCCGGTCATGCTCGCGGTCGGCATCGCCACCGCGGTTTCGCGCGGGCTCAGCTATGGCACTATCTACACCACTAAGCTGCTGCGCCGTGGTCAGGACATCGACCGCGCCGCGCCCTGGCGGGCATTTGGCGACCTGAAGGCAGGTGATGCGATGCGCCGGTTCTCAGTCGCGCTTCCGGTGCCGGCCCGGCGCGGCGATGCTGGCGGTGCTGGCGGTGCTGGCGGTGCTGGCGGTGCTGGCGGTAGCGGCGACGTCAGCCCGGAGCTGCCGGGCACTGTCGTGTACCAGGCCGATCCGCAGACGGTTTACGCAAGCGAGTCGCTGGCCCAGGCGCTCGGCCAGCTCGAGGCTTACGGACGAGACGGGCTCCCGGTACTGTCCGGCGACGGCCAGCAGGTCGAAGGCTGGATTACCAACGCAAGTGTCCTGCAGGCAGTAGCCGCGCGGATAGGTCTGGCCGGGCCAGACGGTAACAGGCCGGCCGCCGCACGCACGGCCGGACGCCAGGCCGCGCCGCCGATGCCGCTGAGCGGCTACCGGGTCATGGAGCTCGCTATCGGAGAAACCTCCCCGGCCGTCGGTACCAAGCTCGGCCAGGTCAGCTGGCCGGGCGGTGCCGTCCCGGTGTCGGTCCTGCGGCACCGCAGGCTGACGGATCCCGATCCCGGCCTGACGCTTGCGCCTGGCGACCGCGTCTGCCTGCTCACCCTCCAGCCCCCGGTTCCGGGAAACGGGCAGCACGGCAGCGCGGCCGATCTCCCAGCGCACGGGGATGGCTAGTGCACCGGCGGCTTGCCCGGCTGCGGCCTGTGCTGGGGCCGGCCGGCGTCATCCTGTCCCTGGCACTGGTGCTGCCGCCGGCCGTCGGCGACGCGGGCCATAACCCGGTCATCCAGGCTCTGCAATGGCTCGTCTTCGCCGTCGCAACACCGGCGCTGCTGGCACTGGGCTGGGGTGCTCCGGTGATCCGCGCAAGACGGCTCATGCCGTTCCGGCCGCAGCCGGCCCTCGTCGCGGCGATGGGGCTGCTGCCGTACCTGGTCCTGGTCGTCGCCTGGCGCCTGCCCGCGGCGGTTGCCGCGCAAGCGGGATCCGCGGGCCTGACGGTCCTCGAAATGGTGACCCTGGTCGCAGCCGGGTACCTGCTCTGGGCGGCGCTTATCGGCGGCGCGCCGGCGGCGGGGCCGCTGCCGCGTCCCCTGCGTGCCGCGATGGCGGCCGTTGCGATGTGGACCGTCTGGGTGATCGCCTACATCACCGGCATGTCGGTGACCGGCCTCACGCATGCCCAGGCAGGCGCGGACAGCCGGGAGCTGGCCGTGGGCGTCATGTGGGCGGTCTCGGCGGTCTGCTATGTGCCGGTCGTGTACGTGCTGATGATGCGCTGGCTTGGCGCGCGCGACGAGGCAGACCTCGACGCCGGGCAGCAGCCAGATGGACAGCCGTGGCCGCAGCCTGACAGGCCACTCCCGCCGCCCCGCGGGTGGAGCCGCTGACAGATGAGCGGGCCTGGTCACCCGGGGTCGCGCTTTTCATTCCGCACGGCCTGGGCGCGGAGCAACGACACGCCGCTGCGCCGGTTTCTCCGAACCGAGACCGGGAGCGCGGCTGTGCTGCTGGCCGCCACGCTCGCGGCTCTGGCGTGGGCAAACCTCGACCCATCGGGTTACGCGGCTGCCTGGGGAACCGATCTGTCAGTGCGCATGGGTTCGGCCGCGCTGTCGGCTGATCTGCACGAGTGGGTCAACTCCGGGCTGATGGCCTTCTTCTTCCTGGTCGCAGGGCTCGAGGCGCGTCGTGAGTTCGATATGGGGGAGCTGCGGCAGCGTCGGCGGCTTGCGCTGCCGCTGGCGGTCGGGCTGGCCGGGATGCTGGTCCCGATCGGCATCTACCTGGCTTTCAACGCCGGCCGCGCATCAGCGGGTGGCTGGGGCACGGCGATGTCCACCGACACGGCTTTCGCGCTGGGCATGCTGGCGCTGGTCGGTGCTGGCGTTCCGGACCGGGTCCGTACGTACCTCCTGACGTTCTCGATTGTCGATGACGTGGCCGGGATCATCGTGATCGCGTTTGCCTACAGCGCTCACATCAACCTGGTGGCGCTGGCTGTTGGCCTGGTCCTCCTCGCTGGCGTGGCCATCGGGCGAAGATTGCAGGTTCGCAGCGGCCCGGCGTACTTGCTGGTCGGGATCGCTGCCTGGGTGGCGTTCTTCAAGTCTGGCGTTGACCCGGTGATCGTGGGCCTGGTGATCGGCGTGCTGGCGCTGGCGTATCCGGCCGCGCGCAGCGATCTTGAGCAGGCATCTGAGTCCTTCCGGCTGTTCCGCGAGCAGCCGACACCGGAACTAGCGAGTCAGGCGCGGGAGAGCGTGCGGACGGCGCTCTCGCCGAACGACCGGCTGGAACAGCTGTTCCATCCCTGGACCAGCTATCTCATCGTGCCGTTGTTCGCGCTGGCCAACGCCGGAGTCGTGATCAGTGCCGGTTTCCTGGCTCGCGCTTACAGCTCGCCGGTGACGCTGGGCATCCTGCTGGGCTATGTGGTCGGGAAGCCCGTCGGTACCGTCGCGGCGGCCTGGCTGCTCACCAGGATCAGCCGCGGTCGGATCCAGCCGCCGATCGGATGGGCTGCTGTCACCGGCGCGGGCACGATCGCGGGCGTTGGCTTCATCGTGTCGCTGCTGATAGCCGCGCTGGCGTTCCACGGCACTGACCTAGCCGAGGCCAAGGTCGGCATCCTGTCAGCCGCCGTCGCGTCGTCGGCCCTGACGTGGATCGTGTTCCGGGTGACCGCGTTCCTGCCCAAGCAGCTGCGCCTGCGCGCCCTGCTCGGCACCGCGGATACCATCATCGACCTATCGGTGCCTGTTGATCCCGAGCACGACCACGTGCGAGGCCCCGACAAGGCACCAGTCACGCTGGTGGAGTACGGCGACTTCGAGTGCCCGTACTGCGGGCAAGCCGAGCCGGTGGTCCGAGAGCTACTCGCTGACTACGGCGACTTGCGGTACGTCTGGCGGCACCTGCCCCTCACCGACGTTCACCCGCACGCGCAACTCGCCGCCGAGGCAACCGAGGCGGCCGCCAGCCAGGGCAAATTCTGGGAGATGCACGACCAGCTGCTGCGTCATCAGGACGAGCTGACGGCTAGGGACCTCATCCGTCACGCCGCTGAAGTCGGCCTTAACACCGACCGGTTCAAGCAGGACATGCGCGAGCGCGTCGGGCAGCGGAAGGTCATCTCTGACGTCGACTCGGCTGACCTCAGCGGCGTGTCCGGGACCCCGACGTTTTTCATCAACGGCCGACGCCACCACGGCGCTTACGACATCGACACGCTCTCAGCCGCCGTGCGGACGGCGCGGGCCAGGGCGCTCATCAGTGCGCTTCCTGCCAGACGCCGTGGGCCGTGACGTAAGGCGTCTCTGGTCGAACAGCATCTGACTGCTACCGCGCGCCGTGGGTGGTGCGGGCCTCCAAGGGCAGACTGGTCTTGACCGACGCATGACTCTCCCTTTACTAATTGCCTTATCGGTGCTCGCGGGTGCGACCCGCCAATGACCAAGACAGGTCGGCTAGCACCCATCTGGCAAGGGGAGGACGAGATGAGTGACAGCGACAACGCGGCGATTGCCGCCCTGTCGGCGAAGGTAGCGGAGCTCGGGCAGATGTGTGCCCGGCTGAGTCAGGACAACGCCGATCTTCGCGCGGAAGTAGCGGGACTCCGAACCGACACGAGCAGAGGTGTCGCGCGAGCCGGTGTCCTTCACCCCGTCGCCGGCCCCGGCGGACCTGAACCGGAACGAAAGGTCACGCGGCGCGGGCTCGGCAAGGTGCTGGGCGCCGCCGCGGCCGGGGCAGTAGGAGCTGTTGCGCTGACGGATCTGGCAGTTCAGCCAGCCTCGGCGGCCACTGGCAGCAACATCACGGCAGGCGACATCACCACGACAGAGGCGGGGACCACGGTTCAGTACGACGGCACGTCAGCACTGACCGGCGTTGTTTTCCTGGCCAACGACAGCGAGTTCGTCAACGGTGATGCTGACTACCCGGCCGCGCTCGGCGGGTGGGGCGGCGCGCATGCAGCCAACGGCGTCTACGCCTTCACCGACAACAGCAACGGCAACGGCGTGGTAGCCACCTACGCGGGCACCACAGCAGCAGGAGCAGCCGTCCTCGGCCAGAGCTACAGCACGGCCTCGGACGCCTACGCCATTCACGGTCATCTCACCAGCACCAGCCCCGGCGGGTTCTCGGCTGCCGTCCGTGGCGAGAACAGTGGCACCGCCGGACTGGGGATCGGGGTTTACGGTTCCCAAGCCGGTGGCGGCTGGGGCGTCTACGGCACCTCTGTGAGCGGCATCGGGGTGACGGCCTCAGGAGGCAGCGGGATCGGCGTCAGCGCATCCGGCGCGACTGGCGTAGGCGCCGAGGGCAGCTCGACGGGCGTGTCCGCATCGGGCGGCACCGTCGGAGTGTCGGCTTCCGGCCCTACCGCGGTGGTGGCGGCCGGTGCGGGATCAGCTGGCATCGGTGTCTCGGCGAGCGTCACCGGCAGCCAGGCGGCGGTCAAGGCAACCAGCACCGGTGGCGGCTCGGGCATTCACGCGACGAGCAGCGGCGGCCGCGGCGGGATCTTCGCCGGCTCCGCTGCGCAAGTTCAGCTCACTCCAGGGTCGCATAGCACTCACCCGAAGAGCGGGAAGCGCGGTGACTTGTACGCCGACAAGACCGGCCGCCTCTGGTTCTGCAAGCGCGGCGGCACGACCGCAAGCTGGCACCAGATCGCCTAGCGATCAGGGCAGTCACCGCTTTTGCAGCCTCACCTCGACGGCATCTCGAAGAGCGTCGCCGAGAACGTTGAACGCCAGAACGGTGAGGACTATCGCGAGACCCGCCGGATAGATGAGCCACCAGTATCCGTCGTAGGCGTACTCGAGGCCCTGGCTGAGCATGCCGCCCCAGTTGACCGCAGGCGGGGGTGGTCCGAGGCCCAGGTAACTCAGGCCGGCGAAGAGCAGGATGGCGTCGGCGACCGACAGCGTGGCCTGGACGACGACGGTGCCGAGCAGGTTCGGCACTATGTGGCGGGCGATGATGTAAGGCCCTCGGGCGCCCAGGGCCCTGGCTGCTGCGACGAACTCCCGGGTGCGGAGCGAGAGGGCCTCAGCCCGGGCGAGTCGGCAGGCGTTAAACCACGAAACGCCGGCGATCACGGAGATCATGACCGGCACAGATGGGACGGTGATAGCCGCCACGATCAGAACAATGATGAGTGCGGGGACGGCCATGGCCGTGTCAACCAGCCGCATCAGGATCTCGTCGAGCCACCTGCCGGTGAAGCCGGCTAGCGATCCGAGCGCCGTTCCGATGACGCTCGCGAGCAGAGCAGCGCTCAGACCCACTTCCAGTGTGGACTGGCCGCCGAGCATGAGACGGCCGAGTTCGTCGTAACCCGTCGGGTCAGTGCCCAGCACGTGCGTCGCGCCTGGGTGCCTGAGCGCCTCGGGAAGGTTCGTCGATACCTGGTCTGTGTGATACAGGAGAGGGCCTGCGAAGCAGAAGCAGACCACGAGCAACAGGAACAGGAAGGCGGCGACCGAAAGCTTGTTGTCCAGGAGCGTCGGCGCCATGCGGAGGCGCCGGCGAGAGACCGTCGCCGGTGTGAGCTGAGCAGCGTCTATCCCTGCGCCGGTGGCCGTATCCACGTCAGTACCTGATCCGGGGATCGGCAATGGCGTAGAGGACGTCGGCGACGAGGCTGCCTACCACGGTGGCAGCGCCCGCTACCAGGGCGCAGCCCATGAGCACCGGGAAGTCGTGGACGCTCGCGGCGTTCCACAGCAAGAGCCCCATGCCGGGGTAGTTGAAGACGGACTCCACCAGGATGGCGCCGGTCACGATGCCTGGAAGGCTCAGGCCAATGAGCGTCAGCACCGGAAGCAGGGCGTTGCGGAGCACGTGCCGACTCAGCACTCTCACCTGGGAAGCTCCCTTGCTGCGCGCTGTCCTGGTGTAGTCCTGTATCAGCGCCTCGATCGCCGATGACCGCATGAACCGGCTGAAGAGTGCAGTTGTCACTATGGCGAGCGTGATGACGGGCAGCACGAGGGCGGATGGCTGGGATAGCACCTGGCTCACCGTGGTGCCCTGCGGTGCCTCGGCCGGAAATGCTCTGATCTTGATCGCGAAGAGCTGGATCAGGATGATCCCCACCCAGAACACCGGGAGCGAGTATCCGGTCAGTGCCAGCGAAGTGCCGATGTGGTCGAGAGCCTTGTTGCGCTTGGCCGCTTGCGCTAGCCCGAGTGGAATGGCGACAGCCACCGCGATCACGATCGCCATGCCGACCAGCAGCGCGGTCTTCGGTCCATCTTGGGCGAGCAGCGCGCCGACGCTCTGGTTGTAGTGGTACGAGAATCCGAGGTTTCCGTGCAGGAGCCGGGCGAGGTAGTCGACGTACTGGACGAGTAGCGGTTTGTTGTAGCCGTTGGCGATCTCAAAAGCCCTGACGACGGGGGCACTCGCCCGTGGTCCGAGCAGGGCACGGGCGGCGCCTCCTGGGAGCAGGTGGATGAGCAGGAAAACGACGAGCGTGACTCCCAGGAGGACCGCGACTGCCTCAAGGACGCGGCGGATGAGGAACACCACCATGCCCGTGACCTCCTCTGACTGCTGATCGGTCCGGCGTCAGCTCCGTGACCACTCGGACGGGATGATCTGAAGAACAGGACTTTGCGGAGTTACTCCGTGAACTCCGGACCTGACCAGCGTCAGCTGGTAGTCGTAATTGGGCTGCCACAGGACCGGGAGCTGCTGGGCAAGGTACTGCTGGTAGGTGTTGAGCGCGCTCTGGCTCTGTGCTGGCGGCGCAGTGTTCGTGTAGACGATGTTCCGGTCGTTCACCGGGTTGCTGTACCCGCCGAAGTTGGTCCCGGCTCCGGTTTCGAAAGTGTCCTCGCCGGTCGGGTAGTAATCGGGGAAGTAGGTCCAGCCGACCCCGTAGTTGCCCATCTGCCAGCTGCAGCTCGCGCCGCTGCACGGCGACATGTCGCCGAACACGGTCAGGATTGGAGCCTGGGTCAGGGTGATGTCGATTCCGGCCTTGGCGGCATCGCTCTTGTAGTCCTGCATTGCGATCAGCAGGGGCGGATTCTCGTTGGCAAGGAGCATCGTGAACTTCAGGGCGGCTCCTGCCTTGATGCCGATGCCGCACTGCGATCCGCCTGTTCCCGGCCGGCTGCAGACCGCCACACCGTTGCTGATGGTCCACCCATGCGTCGTGAGCAGTTGCTTGGCAGCTGCGATGTTGTACGGGTACGGGTTGCTCTTGATCGTGTTGTAGTTGTTGGCCGGAACAGGCGGCACAGGTCCGTAGATCGGCCAGGCGTAACCGCCGTAGGCGTACTTCACCATCGTGGTCTGGTCCATGAGGTGCTGCAGCGCTTGCCGGATATAGAGCTGACTGAGGATCTTGCCAACGGTCGGATTGTGGAAGTTAAGGCCGATGAAGTTGTAGTTCCAGTCGGGCCAGGGCGCAAGGCTGTAGCCCTGGGCAAGGACTGCGGCCTTTGCCGGCAGGTCAGTGACGGGGAGGTAGCCGACGTCCGGACCCGAGCCGGACTTGATGGCATTGAACTCAGCCACCGCGCTGGTGAACGGCTCGGCCACGAATCGGCTGATGTGAGGCTGCGGGCCGGAGTAATGCTTATTCGGTACGAACACCGAGTAGCCATCCGGCATGAACTGCTGAAGTGTCCACTCACCGTCGACTATCTTCCACAGCGGATTCGTCGCATAGGTGGTGAGCTTCTTCGCCTGCCCTTCGAGGTAGGTGTAGACCGCCTTGGCGCCAGCAGGGGTCTCGTCAGCCGTACCAGCAGCGCAAGTCGCACATGTCTTGTCCCAGGCAAGGGGAAGAGGCACGATCTGAGCCAGCTCGTTCAGGAGGAACCATGTCTGGTTCCAGGCTTTGTTCAAGGTGAACTGCACGGTCGTCGAGTTAATGACCTTGGTCGCGACGACGTTGTCGGGATAGTTGCCGGGGACGTAGCCCCCGTCCTGATCCTTGTTTGCCGTCACCAGGTTCTGCCAGAAGAGCACATCGCGCGCCGATACGGCCGTCCCGTTTGACCACATGAAGTGCTTGAGGCGGACAGTGACGACTCGGCCGTTCGATGACCACGTCGGTGGGTAGGCAAGCGAGCGGCCCTCGTTCAGTACGACTTGCGAACCTTCGCCGATCCAGTAAAGCGGCCGGTACAGCAGGTTCGTGAACTCGTTGAGGTTGACGTTTGTGTATTGCGAGGCGCTGAGAAGCGGGAAGATGTCTGTCGGGGGCGAGCTGGGCGGCCAGGCGAACGAGATTGTCCCCCCGCCCTTGGGCGAGCTACTCGGACTGCTCGCCCCGCCCGCACAGGCGGATAGCACCACAGCGCCAGCGACCGCAAGCCCGATCAGCCGTGCCGACTTACGCATCAGGTGCGGAGTTGCGGTCTTTCCGACCATGATGATGCTCCTTTTCATCGAGGATTACCTCTGTGCCTTAGAAGCGCGACGGTTGGGCCGCAGGCCACCCTCGCTGTGAGAGCCGACCGCGCGCCTGCTCAGGCATCGACGGGGCTCCCTGGACCGACCCGCTCGACGACGAAGCGGACCCAGTCGGCGACGTGGTATTCGACGGAGTAGACGACGGCGCGTCCGCCTTCGTCGAAGTCGGTTTGCTTGATGCACATCAGCGGTGCCCCGCGGCGGATTTCCAGAAGGCTGGCCAGCCCGGCGCTTGCCCGCACGGGCACAAGTTCCGCCTGACCCCGGTAGATCGTCACTCCGCACTGCCGATGGAGCAGCCAGTACAGCGACTGATGTTCGTCATCTAGCAGCCGCATATCGTGTGGCCCGGCCAGTCGGCGAGGGATGGCCTCCACGGAGTAAACGACGGGTCGCTTGTCGGCCAGCCGGACCCGCTCGAGCACCACGACGGATGTTCCGGGCTCGATGCGCAGCCCCCGCGCTGTCTCGTCGTCGGCTGGCACTTCCGCGACGTGCTGGCCCCTGGTACCGGGCCGGTAGCCGGCGGTCCGCGTCATCGCCGTGATCCCGAAGTTGCGGTGCAAGTCCTTTTCGATGGGTTCTTCCGCCACGAAAGTGCCCAGGCCGTGTCGGCGCACGATGAGCTGGCGGGCGGCGAGTATCCGCAGTGCTTCACGCAACGTGGCTCTTGACACCCGGAGTTCGACTGCGAGCTCCGCTTCGGACGGCAGCCTGGCTCCGCGCTGGAACGCCCCCTCCTCTATCGCCTCGGTGAGCGACCGCACGCAGTCATCGGCGAGGCTCGCAGGTCGCCGCGTCGGGCGCAGCCGGCTGATCTCACGGTCTGCGGTATGGTCGCCAGACATATGGTCGCCAGACGTCATACAACAGAAGCTAGACCTCGCGTTGCCGGCACGTCAACGGTGCAGAGCCCGTGAGGGATGCCTTGACGAGCCAAGTCGCGAAGCCTAACGTTCGAGACGTCTAACAAGTTGTCTGACGTAAGGACCGGCATGGCGGCTTCACCGGCAACTGTTGTCCGCGCAGCTGATGCCAGGAGCTTCCTGGAGGGCGACGAGTTGTGCCGCGAGTACCTGCGCGAGCGGCGGATGTGGTTCGGCACATCCACGCTGCAACCTGGCGAGCGAGGGGACATCGATCCTGGCCACGCGACTTCGGTCGAGGTTTTCTACTGTGCCGCGGGCCATGTCGTCATGAACGACGGAGAGCGTGACTACGAACTCGCGGCGGGTGACGCTGTCGTCGTCCCTGCGGGCCTGCCGCATGCGCTGACCAACGTAGGTGATGTCACCGCTGTGCTCGTGTGGGCGGGAGCGCCGGGTGACGCCTGAGTCTGGGCCACTGCTGCTCGGCATCGACCTGGGCACGACGGCGATCAAGGGCGGGCTCCATCGGCTCGACGGATCCGTTGTCGCGAGCGCCTCCGCCGAGTACGAGTTGCTCTCGCCCTCGCCCGCGGTCGTGGAGGTGGCGGCGCCCACATACTGGGGCGCCTTCACCTCTGTTGTGCACTCGCTGCTCCGCAGCGACGCGGCGGATCGGGCGAGGATCGCGGCCATCGGAATTTCCGCCCAGGGCGAGACGCTGGTGCCAGTCGGCGCGGACGGTGAGGCGCTTCGGAACGCGATCGTGTGGCTGGACAATCGCGCGCAGCGCGAGGCGGCGGAGCTTGACGACAAATTCGGCCAGCAGCTGACCTACGAGATAACCGGCCAGCCGGGAATGCTGCCGACGTGGCCTGCTGCGAAAGTGCTCTGGCTCAGTCGGCACGAGCCGCAGACATTCGAGCGGACGGCGCACTTCCTGCTCATCGAGGACTATTTCATCGCGAGGCTGACCGGCCGGGCAGTCTGCGAGGGCTCCCTTGTGACCTCGACGTGCTACTGGGACTTCAGGTCCAAGCGCTGGTGGCCGGAGATGCTGAGTGCGATCGGGATCGACGCTAGCCAGCTCCCGCCGCTGGTCGAACCAGGAGCAGTCGTCGGGCCGCTCCAGCCGGCAGTGGCCGACGAACTAGGTCTGCAGCGGGGCATCCTCGTCTGCGCGGGCGCGCTCGACCAGGCCTGTGGTGCGATCGGGGTCGGCAATGTGCGCCCTGGGATCCTCAGCGAGAACACCGGGACCGCCGTGGCGCTCTGCGCGACGCTCGATGGGCCAAGGCTGGACCCAGCCATGCGCATGCCCTGTCACTACCACGGTGTGCCGGACACCTACATGTTCCACAGCTTCACGACTGGTGGTCTGGTCCTGCGCTGGTTCAGGGACGCGTTCTGCGAATCCGACGTCGAGCGTGCCCAGCGAGACGGCGTCGACGCCTACACGCTGATCGCGGACCGGGCGGCCGCGATCCCGCCTGGGTCGGAGGGCCTTGTCGCCCTGCCGCACCTGCAGGGAGCGATGGCGCCCGATGCCAACCCCGACGCGCGCGGCGTCCTACTTGGCCTGTCACTGCATCATGGCCGCGACCACGTCGCCCGTGCGCTGCTTGAGTCTGTAGCGTTCGTCATCCGCCGCAATGTTGAGGTGATGGAGGAGCTCGGCATCCGGGTGAACTCGATCCGTGCGTCCGGCGGGGGCGCGAAGAGCCCGCTCTGGAAGCAGATCGAAGCCGATGTCACCGGCCGTCCGGTGCACGTCACCAGTCAGACTGAGGCGGCGACGCTCGGCGCTTGCATCCTTGCCGGTCATGGCGCCGGGTTTTATGACAGCATCGCCGAGGCGGCCGACAACATGGTGACCCTGACCGGCACTTTCGAGCCAGTGCCTCAGAACGCGTCATGCTACGACGAGGCATACGCGGTCTACCGAGCCGCGACCCGCGCGCTCGAGCCTGTCGTCGCGCTGCGGGCAGCCAATGGCTAGCTCCGTTCATCCCGAGCAGCGGCGACGGCTCGTCCTGTCTGATCAGCGCCCTACCACGCGCCAGAGTCTGACGGATGTGTGTGTGCAGGCTCTGACGGAGGCGATCGAGCGGGGGGTGTACCCGCCGGGCAGCCCGCTGCCGTCCGAGACCGACCTGGCCGG
>Ga0335074_10003452_pt1 | contig 21606 bp, 17 predicted proteins | sample Lox_Sample_23_FD_206715 | JGI IMG/M metagenome (GOLD analysis project Ga0335074, IMG submission 206715) | Soil microbial communities from Loxahatchee National Wildlife Refuge, Florida, United States - Lox_Sample_2.3 | ecosystem: Environmental > Terrestrial > Soil > Wetlands | place: USA... | reverse complement strand
CCAGTTCCGGTGCCAGACGCGCAGAAACTGAGGCCCGCGAGGCGACCAGTGACGAGCACCGTCGCCGAGGACGAGTTCCGCCAGGCGGTCGCGGAACTTGAGGTCGGCCTGGCCGTACTGCGCCAGTCGCGGCCTGAGCTGAGCTTCGAGGAGGAGCCCGCGCCGAGACGGCTGGCTCAGTTCGCGTATGCGGTAGCAGCGAGCGTGCCGGCGAGCGTCGTCGATGGCCCGCCCGGAAGCGCCGCTCCGCTGCGCGAGGGCTCGGCTATGGAAGCCGAGATCGGATCGGGCCGGTTCGTGCTGCTGTTTGACGCGGCAGGCCAGGACGGCTGGGATGGAAAGTACCGGATCATCAGTTATGTACGCGCTGAGCTCGAGCTGGAGATGGCCACCGACCCACTGATCAACGCTGTCGGCTGGACCTGGCTGACCGAGGCGCTCGATCTGCGCACCACCGGCTACAAGAAGATCAGCGGGACCGTGACGACCGTCATGACGCAAGGCTTCGGCGGCAAGCAGCACGAGCCCAACTCGACCGGATTCGAGCTACGCGCGTCGTGGTCGCCCGTGCTCGGCGAAAGCGGCTCGGCCAGCCTCGACGGGCACGTGGCTGCCTGGTGCGACACCGTCTGCAGGGCGGCAGGCCTGCCGCCGCTAACGCCGGGCGTCGCGCCGCTGCGGCCGCAGCGGCGGAGGCCGCGGCAGTGACGACACAGCCGGGCTGCCGCGACGGCGACCAGCCAGACGCCGCCAGCGTGGCGGACGGCAGCATCCCGCCGGGCCCGGACAGGTCAGCGGACCAGGACAACTCGGCAGGTCAGGTCGGCATGGCGGACCAGGACAGCCCCGCGAGTCAGGTCGGCATGGCGGACCAGGAGGTCATCCCGCGCCAGGTAGAGCCTCTGCTGGAGCCGAGGGACGGCCTGCCGCCGGTAGTCGCAACCGCGGCCGACCTAGCCGACGCCGTCACCCGGCTGGCAGCAGGCACTGGCCCGGTAGCCGTCGACGCCGAGCGTGCATCCGGTTTCCGGTACGGTCACCGTGCGTTTCTGGTCCAGCTCCGGCGACCGGGCGCCGGCACCGTGCTGATCGATCCGGTCGCCTGCCCGGACCTGTCCGCGCTCGACGCTGCACTCGCCGACACCGAGGCTGTGCTTCACGCCGCCTCCCAGGATCTGCCCTGCCTGGCCGAGCTCGGCTACCGGCCGCGGCTGATATTCGACACCGAGGTCGCGGGGCGGTTGCTCGGCTGCCCGCGAGTGGGCCTGGCCACGATGGTCGAGTCGATGCTGGGCCTCGGCCTGGAGAAGACGCACTCGGCGGCCGACTGGTCGACGAGACCGCTGCCAGAGGAATGGCTGCGATACGCAGCGCTCGACGTCGAGGTCCTGGTGGAGCTGCGGGACGTCCTCGCCGAGCAGCTGACGGCGAGCGGCAAGATGGAGTGGGCCCGGCAGGAGTTCGCCGCCGAGCTGGCGGCCGGCCCGCCGCCGCCACGTGCCGACCCCTGGCGGCGCACCTCCGGGATTCACCGGGTGCGCAGTCGCCGGGGACTGGCTGTGGTGCGAGAGCTCTGGCAGGAGCGAGACAAGATTGCCCGGCGCCGGGACATCTCGCCCACCAGGGTGCTAGGTGACGCCGCCATCATCGAAGCCGCCAGGACGATGCCGACAAGCGCGGACCAGCTCACGGGTATCGCCGGCTTCACTGGCCGGGCCGCGCGCCGGCACTTGCCGGAATGGCTGCGCGCCATCGGCCGCGCTCGCGCGCTGCCCGACCGCGACCTGCCGACTGCCTCGGCTCCGCCCGGCGACGGCCCGCCGCCGGCGCACCGCTGGCGGGAGCGCGACCCGGAAGCCGCGAAACGGCTGACCGCTGCCCGTGCTGTCGTGGCCGCCCTTGCCGACGAGCACACACTGCCGGCCGAGAACCTGCTGCCGCCCGACGCGGTCCGGCGGCTGTCCTGGCAGCCGCCCGCCGAGCTAAGCCCGGCGTCTGTCGCCGCCGACCTGGCCGGTTACGGGGCGCGGCCCTGGCAGGTGGAACTGACGGCGGTTCCGCTCGCCAGGGCACTGCTGCGCGTCGAAGAAAAGGGCGACGAGTAGGTTCCTTCCCCGCCCGCGGGCTGCCCGTCGCACGCGACCGGTGCCAGCACTCGACCGGTGCCAGCACTCGACCGGTGCCAGCACTCGACCGGTGCCAGCACTCGACCGGTGCCAGCACTCGACCGCTGCCAGTGCTGGACGGCTGCTGGTCACGCGGTCCGGCGCAGCACCCGCAGGTCACACGGCACTGCCGAGCCGGCTCGCGGCTGCCCGGCGCACGGCAGAAGGACACCAGCGCCCTCCGGATAGCTCGGGAAGACGTTGAGCAGCACCTCACAGTCGCAGCAGCCGCCAAGCTCCGCCAGCCTGCCGAGCAGGCCGGTAGCCCGCGGCGCGCGCAAGTCACGCCACCTGGCTGCCCACCGGTGCGAGCCGTCGCAGCCGAACTCGTTGATCATCCTGAGCAGGAAACAGCGCAGGCACTCCCGCTCGCCCGGCTCGGTTAAGACACTGGACAGAGCCAGGAGCTCGGCCTCGACGGTGTCGGCAATGTTGTCAGTCATCGTTCACTCCCGCCTCTGTAGACCAACCCCGAGCTCGCGACCCGGGCCCCCAGCCCGCCGGCCGGAGGCCGGCTTGCTCAGCTGAGGTAAGCCCGTTCTATCGCGAGCCTCTGACAGTTCCGGTGGGCCCGACATCGGCAGCCGGGCGCAAGCCGTCGAGTGCCGCCTGGAGGATTGGCACGGTGTAGCCGGCGTCGCCGTGGATCGCGGCGATGGCGGCAATCATGTCGATGATCTGGTCAAGGGTGAGATCGTCGCGGACTTCCCGGGTACGTTGTGCGGCGGCGAGGAGCGGCCGGCCGGCTGCAGTCACTCGGCTGCGGCTGCCAGCGAACACGGTGTCACTGCGGTCTGTCTGCTTGAGCAGCTCGGAGGCGATGTGCCGCTTGCTCGTGTAAAAGGCGAAGAACCGCCGCAGCCAGGCCGCCAGAACAGCTCCGGGAGTCTCGCCCTCGATGGTCTCGGCGGCCTCGCAGATGGCATTGACCTCATCGGCATAGAGGGCCTCGAGGAGCTCCTGGCGTCCGGGGAAGTTGCGGTACAGGGTCGCCATGCCAACGCCGGCACGTCGCGAGATCTCGGCCATTGACACGTCAGCACGAGGATCGGCGAACGCGGTATGCGCGGCCGCGAGGATCTTCTCGCGGTTGCGCTCGGCGTCGGCCCGCCTCGTCGGGGCCGGGAGCTGGTGCGGGGGCATGGGATCTCCAAGTGGACAGGCTATCCGGTACTCGCTACGGTGAAGTGGACAGGTTATCCGCCTGCTGTCGACCCGATCATACCCATCAGCTGCAACCACTCAGGGAGCGCGATCATGGAATACCGGCCACTGGGACGCACTGGCATCTCGGTCAGTCAGATGTGCCTGGGCGCGATGATGTTCGGCGCGTTCGGCAACACGGACCACGACGACACGATCAAGATCATCCATAAGGCACTGGACGCGGGGATCAACTTCATCGACACCGCCGATGGTTACTCCGCAGGCGAGTCAGAAGAGATTCTCGGCAAGGCACTCACCGGCGGGCGGCGCGAGAGCGTGGTGCTTGCCGTCAAGTTCGGGCTCAGGGGCCCGGGCGACCCCAACCATGGCGGTGCGTCGCGGCGCTGGATCAACGAGGCAGTCGAGGGTTCGCTCCGTCGGCTGCAGACCGACTGGATTGACCTCTACCAGGTTGGCGTTCCTGACCCGGCCACCGATATCGACGAGACCCTCGGCGCCTTGTCTGACCTCGCGCGTGCGGGCAAGATCCGCTCCTTCGGCGCGTCAAAGGTTCCAGCCTCCCAGATCGTTGAGGCCCAGTGCACCGCCGAGCGGCGCGGCCACGGGCGATTCCGCACCGAGCAGCCCCCCTACTCCATGCTGACCCGCGCCATCGAGTACGACCTGCTGCCAACCTGCCTGCGCTACGGGATGGGCGTGCTTGCCTACAGCCCGCTGGCCGGAGGCTGGCTGTCGGGCAGGTACCGGAAGGATGCCGAGGTCAGCGGGCCGGGCGCCGTCTCCCCAGTCCGGCGCGGCGCAGCCTATGACGCCGCTAATCCCGCTAATGCCGCCAAGCTCAAGGCCGCACAGGCCCTCGGCGCGCTGGCTGACGAAGCCGGGCTGACTCTCGTCCAGATGGCGGTAGCGTTCGCTGTCCGGCACCCTGCGCTCACCTCTGCGATCATCGGCCCGCGCACCATGGACCACCTGGACGGCTACCTTGCCGCCGACGGCATCAAGTTGCCGGTCGACGTACTTGACCGCATCGACGAGATCGTTCCTCCCGGCGTCACGATCAACGTCCATGACAACATGTGGACGATCGGCACGAGGGCTCTGGACGCCGCGTCGCGCCGCAGGTAGCCACCCAGCGCGCCATGCCCTGGCAGTTCCGCGACGTGTACCGTCCGGCTGCTAGTCCGGCGCTCCGCGCACAGGCAGAATGCTGAGATGCCGGCGCTTTCCTGGGCTAGCTTCAGCACCCCCGTCGGCCGGGTGTCCGTTGGCTGCGGTCCTGACGGCGTCGCGAAGGTGCGCTACGGGCCGCCAGATCCTGTCCGGCAGGAGGACACCCCTGCCGGGCAGGAGCTGGCCCGGCAGGCCATCACGCAGCTGACGGAGTACTTCCGCGGCGAGCGCACAGCTTTCGACCTGCCGGTCGACTGGTCCGGCACCGCTGGTCCCCAGCGCGAGGTGCTCAAACTGCTGGCCAGCTCAGTCGGCTACGGGCAGACGATCAGCTACGGCGCGCTTGCCAGCCAGGCCGGCCTGGCGCCTGGCGATGGCCTGACCCCGAGCGGTGACGTCCCGGCCCGCCTGGTCGGAAGGATCATGGGCTCAAATCCGATCCCGGTCGTCGTTCCCTGCCACCGCGTGCTGGCCAGCGACGGGCTCGGCGGCTACAGCGGCGGCGCGGGCGTCGAAGTGAAGCGGTGGCTGCTCATCCTCGAGGGCTCACTGCCGCCAACACTCGACTGGCAGCCGATGGAGCAGGGCTAGCTAACCGGGGCTCGCCAGGATGGTAGCACTCCACGGCGGCGAGCTTGCGGTCGGCCCGATGCAGAACCATGAACCCGGCCTTGCGCAGCGGCCGGACCGCCGGCACCCCGGCACCGAGCTCTGCGCAGGCTGCTTCCAGCATGACCGGCAGGTTCTCCCGGTGCGCACAGATGACAACCGGCTGCTCGCAGGATGCCAGCCGCGTCATCGCGTGTGCGATGTACGCCACCGCGACGCCGTCGCCTGTCCCGCCGGGCCCGGCGGCATCGTCAGGAGATTCTTCGCCGGTCATCCCGAAGGCCGGCTCGATCTCCACCTCTGCGCCCGTCGCAGCCGCGTACGGGCGCAGCGTCGCAACGCACCGCTCGGCCGGCGAGCTCACCATCCGGATCGCTCCGAAGCAGCGCAGCAGGCTGGCCAGCACCACGGCATCGTGCTTGCCCTCGGCGTCCAGCGGCCGAGCCAGGTCGTCTCCTGGCCAGTCCGACTTGCGCCCGGCTGATGCATGCCGCAGCAGGGTCAGCGGAACGGTCCGCAGCGGCCCGGTCCGGAAGGCAGCGAGGACGGTCAGGTCGTGCTGGTAGCTGAGCCGTCGCTCGGCCTCAGCAGGCGGCAGCCAGGCGAGCTCGTCCACCTCGTTATTGGCAGCGAAGCCGGGCGCCTCCGCATCCGCGGTGGCAGCCCAGTAGTCGACCTGTTTCGGCGCGCCACGGGCCTGGTAGCTGACGGACGGCAGCCTGCGGCCCAGGTCCACGTGAATGCCGGTCTCCTCGGCCACCTCTCGCACCGCGGCCTGAAGCACATGCTCGCCGGGCAGCAGCTTGCCCTTGGCGAAGCTCCAGTCGTCATACTTCGGCCGGTGGACCAGCGCTACTTCGGAACCGCCGGCAGCTGGCCGCCACACGATGGCTCCGGCTGCGCGTATCAGGGCTGGCTCGTCCGCCTGGCGGTCACCCATCGCTAACCCGGCCGCGCCTGGTGCTGATCAGCAGCTGCTGGAGGTCAGCCAGGGGCGCTCCGGAGTCGTCCAGCTTATGCCGAGTCCAGCTGCCGTCGGCGTCCAGCCACCAGGACGCGATGCGCGGGTTCATGGCCAGGTCGATCAGGTCTCGTAGGTCGGCTACCTGCCCCTCGTCCTTGACGCTGATCAGCAGTTCCACCCGCCGGTCGAGGTTGCGGTGCATCAGGTCAGGGCTGCCGATCCACACTTCGCCGGGCGACTCCGGCGCGCCGGTGCCGAAGGCATAGACGCGCGAGTGCTCAAGGAACCTGCCGACGATGCTGCGCACCCGGATGGTCTCCGACAGCCCGGGCACCCCCGGCTTGATAGAGCAGATCCCGCGGATCCAGAGGTCGACCGGCACACCGGCCATCGAGGCCCGGTAGAGCGCATCGATGATCGCCTCGTCGATCAGCGCATTGCACTTGAGCTGAATCCGGGCGGGCTGCCCGGATCGCGCCAGCTCTGCCTGAGCCTCGATGCGCTGGATCAGCCCGGTCCGCACGCGCGCAGGCGCCACCAGCAGGCGCCGGTACTCGGTGCGCCGGCTGAGCCCGGTCAGGTGATTGAACAGATCGGTCAGATCCTCGCCGACCTCGGGGTCAGCGGTCAGCAGGCCGAAGTCTTCATAGACGCGCGCGGTCTTGGGATGGTAGTTGCCGGTGCCGATGTGACAGAAGCGGCGCAGCGATCCGTCCGGCTCTTCCCGCACAATCAGCGCCATCTTGCAGTGCGTCTTCAGCCCGCGATAGCCGCGGATGACGTGGCAGCCGACTTCCTCCAGCTTGTGTACCCAGGCGATGTTCGCGTCCTCGTCGCCGCGGGCCTTGATCTCCACCACGACGACGACCTGCTTGCCTGCCTCCGCCGCGTCAATGAGCGCGTCCACGATTTCCGAGTCGCCGCTGGTGCGGTACAGCGTCTGCTTGATCGCGAGGACCGCCGGGTCGGCCGCGGCTGACACCAGCAGCCGCTGCACGCTGGCGGTGAAGGAGTCGTACGGGTGATGAACGAGCACGTCCTCCTCGGCGAGGACGCTGAACACGCTCGCGTCGTAGGGCAGCGCCGCCTCGGACGGCACGAACCTGGGGTACTTCAGCTTCCTGATATCGAGGTCGGCGATCGGGGCCAGGCCTGCCAGGTCCAGCAACCCGGGCACGCGGTAGACCGCGCGGGTATCCACGTCCAGCTCGGTGACCAGTCTCTCCAGCACGTCGTCAGAGATGGACTCCTCGACCTCGAGCCGCACCGGCGGGCCGAACCGGCGCCTGGTCAGCTCCTGCTCCAGCGCCTTCAGCAGGTCCTCGGTCACGTCCTCGTCGATCTCGAGGTCGGTAGCCCTGGTCACGCGGAAGACGTGATGCTCGATGATGTCGAGACCGGTGAACAGCTCGCCAAGGTGCGCGGCGATGACGTCCTCAACCGGTACGAAGCGGTTGGGCGACACCTGCTGCAGCCGCGGCAGGAACTCGGGGACCTTCACCCGGGCAAACGTCGTCACGCCGGTGACGGGGTCGGCGATCGTCACGGCGAGGCTTAGCGTGAGGCCGGAGATGAACGGGAAGGGATGCGTCGGATCCACGGCCAGCGGCGTGAGCACCGGGTAGATGCGCTGCCTGAACAGCTTGTCCAGCTTCACCTGCTCGTCCGGGACTAGCTCTTTCCAGCGCAGGATCTCGATGCCCTCTGCCGCCAGCGCGGGGACGAGCGAGCCGGTGAAGGACCGGGCGTTACGCGCCGACAGCTCGCGCGCCACCTCCAGCGCGTTGTCCAGAATCGCCTCGGTGGACGCGCCGGTCGCGTTCTCCACCGGCAGGCCCGTGGCCATCCGGCGGATCCGGCCGGCGATCCTCACCCCGAAGAACTCGTCCAGCCCGCCAGCGAAGATCGAGGAAAACCTCACTCGCTCGAGTAGCGGCACGGCAGGGTCGTCGGCAAGCTCAAGCACACGCTCGGCAAACCGGAGCCAGCTGTCTTCCCGGTCCAGGTACCGGTCCGGGGGCAGCTCGGCCCGCTCAGCCGGGTGTCCGGTCTCGGCTTCTTCCTCGGCGGGGCTGGACCATCCGGCAAGGCCGGACTCCGCCGTCTGGCCTGCCAGCGCAGCAGCAGCCTGCTCACGCGCTGCTGCGCGCGCCCGTGCCCTGGCCGCCGCGAGCTGATGCTGCCGGGCCCGCTCAGCGGCCGCCTGGCGCTCTTGCTCGGCCGCTGCTGCGCGCTCTGATGGTCTCGGACGACGAGAAGCAGCGGGTTCCACGTCCCTATTGTCCCCCGTCGCGCTGCCGTCAGGCTACTGGCTCCCGAACTCGGCCGGCACCCGCCTGCCCGTGCCGGCTCCATTGCCTGCCCGCGCGGCCGCTTGCGTCTGCCCTGGTCCGACCGCAAAGATCAGGGCAGGGAACGAGGCCAGCGGGGCGAATGGAGACTCGTATGCGGATCGGCGTCTCGGCGGCGGAGACCAGCGGTCCCGACGCGCTGGCCAGGCTTGCTGACCAGCTACAGAAGGCAGCCGATGACGGCTTCGCCTCCGCCTGGATGTCGAACATCTTCGGCCTGGAGGCGCTGACCTCGCTTGCCGTCGCGGGCAGCGGCGTGCCCGGTATCGAGCTGGGCACAGCGGTCGTCCCGACCTACCCGAGGCACCCGGCCGTGCTGGCCCAGCAGGCCCTCACTGCCAACCTCGCGCTCGGCGGCCGGCTAGCGCTCGGTATCGGACTGTCACACCAGATCGTCATTCAGGACATGTACGGATATGACTTCAGCCGCCCGGCCCGGCACATGCGCGAGTACCTGGACGTGCTGGTGCCGCTGCTGGCCGGGGAGTCAGTCGCCGTCGACGGCGAGACCGTGCGTGCGCACATTGGCCTCTCCGTGCCCCGTTCCGGTACTGAAATGCCGTTGCTTCTAGCCGCGCTGGCGCCGCGGATGCTCAAGCTGGCCGGGACCCGCACGGACGGGACGATCCTGTGGATGACCGGCCCGGCGACCGTGCGGGACTACATCGTGCCCACCATTACTGATGCTGCTCGCGAGGCCGGCCGGCCCGCTCCGCGGGTGGTCTGCATCCTGCCTGTCTGCGTGACCGACGATCCGGAGCGGGCGAGATCCGATGCCGGGAAGGCGTTCGCCATCTACGGGCAGCTGCCGTCCTACCGCGCCATGCTCGACCGGGAGGGCGCGGCCGGACCGGGCGATGTCGCGATCGTGGGCAGCGAGGACGTTGTTGCCGCGCAGATCAGCGCGCTCGCGGGCGCCGGGGTGACTGATTTCGTGGCTGGCGAGTACGCGCGCGGCGAGGATGGCCCGCGGACCAGGGCATTCCTGCGCAAGCTGTGCTCGGAACTCGCCTGAGCGAGCTGCCCGGCCTGAGTGAGCCGCGCGGGCTCACTAGCCGCGCGGGCTCAGCGCGTCCGCGTGCTCAGTGAGCTCGGCCAGCAGCTCGGGGACGACCTGCTCTTCGGCAATGACGCGGCCGGTCACGCGCATCAGCTCGGACAGCTTCGGATCCCACAGACTTGGCTCGGCCGTGCCGGTCAGCGGCCGGCCGCCGGCCGGAAGCGCGGCCTGGTAGTCGCTGGCGGCCATCCGCCACGGCTGCGCCTGCAGCCGGCGCACGGCCGAGGCGGTGCTGCGGAGCCCGGCCCAGCTGAAATCGGCGTGCCACTGGACCGATGACCCGCTGCTTGCCGCAGCCTGGAGCAGCCGGGTGCAGGCCACCGAGGGCGCGCCCTCCGTGCAGACCAGGGCCGGGCAGCTGGACCCGAGCTTGTCGGCCGCAGCCCGCATCAGCGCCGAACTCGAGCACACGTAGATGTCAAGTGCGAGCGGGAGCACGGACGTGGCGGCGAGCTGACGGAGCGTCAGCCGGAACGGCTGGCCCGCATCGGCAGCCTCACCAAGCCAGCGGCCGACCGGATCGCCGCTGGCCCGCAGGTTGAGTACCAGGACCTGACTGGCCAGGTCGTCGGACACCACGCCGGCCGAGCTCCACAGCGCCTGCTCCGCGTCCCGGCTGCCCGGCGGCTGGGTACCCTCGCGGATCGCGAGTGCCCGCAGCACCAGCGACGCGACCGGCCCGCCGTCCGAGAGAGCTCGCTCGTCGCCGGTCGCAGCTTCGGCCAGGGCCGTGGTCAGCGTGGTGCCGTCTTCGGTGTCGCTCGGCAGCCGCTCCAGCACAGCGGTCGCCTGCCCGATCGCATCGAGGTGGCCCTGCCGGATCAGCTTGGTGACAATCCCTTCCCGGCTCAGCGAGTCGAGCCAGGCCCGGTACCAGGCCAGGTGCGATAGCCAGCTTGACCGTGCTGCGCTCAGCGCGTCGCCCCAGCGCTGGAGGTCAGCCGCGCGCTCTGCGGCGAGATTGCGGACCGGGCCGCCGAGTGCCTCGACCGCCGCGACCAGGTTCGGAGCGGCGGCCGCGCGCCACAGCTCGGCCGCGACCGCCGGCAGCGGAACGCTCAGTGAGGTGCCACGGCCGACGCTGCTGCCGAGCAGCCGGGCGGCCGCCTTGCGCTGCGCTGGAGTGGCGCCAACCAGGGTCATGGTGCCGTCGATCGGCTCGCCGCGCTCGAGCCGGGAGCGGATCCGGTCGACCAGCCAGGCCAGTTCTGGCGAGCCGAGCATCCGCTCCACTTTCGCCTTGTCTACGGCGATCTGACGCGCTGGTACCGAGATGCCCACTCGCGACATGCTAGCCAGCCAGGTCGGGGCCGGGAAGCCGTCAGGAGATACAGAACTCGTTGCCCTCCGGATCGGCCATGGTCACCCAGGTGTGCGGTCCCTGCTGCCCGTCGTAGAGATAACTGGCTCCGCGTGCGATGAGCCGCTCCTTCTCGGCTGCGACGTTCTCCGGGCCGACCCGGACGTCCAGGTGCCACCTGTTCTTCGCGGTCTTTGCTTCCGGCACCCGCTGGAAGTAGATCCGCCGGCCCGGATCCTCCGGGCGATCGATCGCTGCCGCGTCGGCGAATACCAGTGATCCGTTGTGCGTGCGCGTATCGGCCTCGGTGACGTAGCCCTCGGCGATCATCTGCCGGATGAACTCGGGGTCGGAGACTACGACCTTCCAGCCGAGCGTCTCCGCCCACCAGTCGGCTAGTACGTGCGGCTGCGCGCAGTCGACCGCGACCTGGAACTCATAGGGCATTGCTGTCTCCCTTCCACTGATACAGATCGCGGAGCAGCGCTATCTCGGCGCCGTGGTGGATCGCCTCGCGGTTGATGTGCAGGATCAGGTCCGCCATCGGGAAGTCCGCGTACTGGCCGTCGGCTTCGGCTGGGCCGACTGGCCGGGCAAGGCCCGCCTCGCCGAGTCCGCGCACACTGTCGCGCCAGGCGGCATAGGTCTCATCCAGCTGCCGCAGGGCCTCCTTCGCGGTCGCCGCGTACTCCCAGGTCGGCCAGTTGACGGGCGGCCCGCCGAAGTGCGTCGCGGTCCGCGAGGCGAATAGCCCCACGATCATGTGGGCCAGCCGCCACGCAATGGTGGTGACGGGCGACGGGTCTGGCTCCGGGAAGCCGTAGTCGATGGCGTACTCGCCAGCGCCGACGGAGATCGGCGCGGTGCTCTCGCCCCGGCGCCGGATGCTCCAGCAGCCGGGTACCGGCTCCCAGAAGTACTCGGCGTCCGTCATCCCCTCGAGCCGCGGCCGGAGCTGCGTCCGCCAGTGCCAGTCAAGCTGCTCGGGCAGCGCGCTCTTCCAGTCGATCTGCACATACCTGTCGGTGTCCATGCGGCTCAAGCTAGACCTCAATGCGGACAGTTTCGGTCCTCGATTCGTGCCAGACTCCGAGTCGTGCTGGAAACCTCGGCCCGCCTGCTCCGTCTGCTATCGCTGCTTCAGCTGCACGCGGACTGGGTCGGTGCCGACCTAGCCGCGCGGCTCGGCGTCACACCGCGCACGGTCCGGCGTGACATCGCCAGGCTGCGCGAACTCGGCTACCCCGTGCACGCCGTCCCTGGCGTGGCGGGCGGATACCGGCTGGGAGCAGGCTCGTCACTGCCGCCGCTGCTGCTCGACGACGACGAGGCAGTCGCGGTCGCGCTGAGCCTGCGGTCTGCGGCGATCCAGTCCGTGACCGGGATAGGCGAGGCGTCGGTGCGAGCTCTCGCCAAGATCGATCAGGTCCTGCCGTCCCGGCTGCGGGAGCGCGCGGCTGCGATCAGCCAGATGACGGTGCCGCTCGCCGGAGTTGCTCCGATCCTGACGGCCGAAACGCTGACCGCTCTCGCGCGCGCCTGCCGTAGCCGCGAGCGGCTGGCGTTCGGCTACCGCAACTACGACGGCGAGACGACCCAGCGGCTGGTCGAGCCGTACCGGCTGGTGCAGGCCGGGTACCGCTGGTACCTGGTCGCGCATGATCTGGAGCGGTCGGACTGGCGGACGTTCCGGGCCGACCGGATCGACGCACCCAGGCTCACCGGCGTCAGGTTCGTGCTGCCGGAGCCGCCGGACGCCGCTGCGCTGGTGGCCCGGTCGGTGACCACGGCGCCGTACCGGCACCAGGCGCGGATCATGGTGCACGCGCCGGCCGATGAAGTTGCCCGGCTGGTCCCGCCCACCGTCGGCATGATCGAGCCAGCCGGAGCAGGGCGATGCGTGCTGACCACCGGATCCGACTCGCTGGACGCGATCGCCGTCCACGCGGGCATTCTCGGCTTCCCCATCACCGTGCTTGAGCCTGCCGAGCTGGCCGAGCGCATGCGTGACCTGGGTGACCGGCTGACCAGAGCCTGGGCAAATCGTCAGGATGTAAATTCCGATGGCCTATGACCCACCGGAACCTACATGATCATGGTCAGAGGCCGGTCTTGACGGTGACGCGGCCTGACCTCGCCGCGCGCCCGAGTTCCGCGTGGTCGCGCTCACTCTGGTCGGCGTAGGTGGCAGCGAACGCCGCTATCGCCTCGTCGAAGACCGCGGCCGAGCCGAGGTAACCGGCGATCGCGAACCGGTCGCCGGTGCGCGCGTGTGCCCGGGCGAGCGTCCAGCCGCAGTACCGCACGTACTGCTGCAGCCAGCCGGGCGGCATCGACTGAAGGTCAGCCGACAGCTTCCAGTCGCGAAGCTGGCGCACGTAGTAGTCGTGCGGGCGGCCGTCGATCCCCTCGTCGATGCGGACCCAGCCCAGGAAGATATCGCTGGCGGCCTGCATGCGGCGCTGGCCGCCAACGACCCGCTCGCCCTGGCAGGCATACTCGCCAGCGTCCGCATACTCGCTGAGTACGGACCGCTCCGCCTCCTTGACCTGCAGGAACAGCGGATCGGACGGGTCAGCGCCGAGCATCAGCACGATCCAGCAGCGAGTGCCAACGCTGCCCACCCCGACGACCTTCCTGGCAATGTCGATGAGCTGGTACCGGGCGAGCAGCTCAGCGCTGTCCTCGTTCAGGGTGCGCCGGTAGGCAGCCAGCAGGCCGCAGATCATCGGCTCCAGGCCAGCCATATCTTCCTGGCCGCCCGCGAGCTCACCGACCGGGACTATGAGCGGCGGATCGGCCAGTATCTGGTGCCGGCCGTCTACCACCGTGGTCAGCTTGGCCACGGCATGCATGTTGTCGCGGGCTCGGGCCCGGGCGATGCCCTGATCCAGCGTCTTCCGGAGCCTGGCCTGCGAGCTGGCCTTCAGCTCTGCCCTGACCTGGTCGACATCCAGGCCGGCATACCAGACGTTCAGGCTCGACATGCCGGCGAAGGCACGCATGGCCTCGCGATAGCTGCGGGCGGCTGCGAGCACGGTCTTGCGCCGCTGCTGCTGCGAGAACCCGTTCTCGCGGCTCGCGATCTCGATGCTGGCAGCCAGCCGCTTCACGTCCCACTCCCACGGACCCGGCTGAGTCTCGTCGAAGTCGTTGATGTCGAAGACCAGGCGCCGTTCCGGCGTTCCGAACGCCCCGAAGTTGGACAGGTGCGCGTCGCCACATGCCTGCACAGTCAGCCCGGTCACGGGCGTGAAGGAAAGGTCGCTGGCCATCGGCAGCGCAGCACCCCGGAAGTAGGCGAACGGCGATACCAGCATCCGGCCGTACCGGATGGGCACCAGGTCGGGCAGCCGGGTGCGCGCCTGGAACTCAAGCAGGTCTACCGGGTCGGGCCGGTCAAACGGCAGGTCCAGGGCGGCGTGGCTTTCGCGCGGCACGAGCGCCCTCGCTGCCTTTCCGAAGCTGGTGCGCTCAGCGGGCGCGGCCACGCTCCCCGCGGATGGCCATGCTGACGGACGCGCCTCACGGCGGCTTACAGCACGCCGCTGGTCAGCCGGGCGGCGCTGATCGCCAGCCCGCCGCTGGTCACCTGGCCGCCGCTGCTGCGGCGCCGGCGCGGCCACGACGCGACTTTTCACCGTGCCGCCGTTCTGCGGACCACCGTTCCGCGGACCAGCCATGGGCGCAGGAACCATGGGCCCGCCAGCCACAAAACCATCGGCGCCGGAGTCGGCCACGGACGCATCAACGCCTTCCTTCCGCGGGGTCAACAACGGTGCCTTACCCCGCCCGGAGGGCATGAGATCACCCGAAGCGGGTGAATCCGCGGTTGCTCGCGCGCGGGGCCGGCTAGCGAGCCGGATGCCCCCGCGCCAGCAGCACCCAGTACGGCCTGGCCTCGTACGACAGCTTGATCCTCGCGGCATCCGGGTAGCGGTGCAGGAATGCCTCCGTCTCAGGCCCCAGCCGGAAGGTCAGCAGGGCCTGCACATGCGGCAGGACGCTGGTCCGGAACGTATCCAGATACGCGTTCATCTGCTGCTTGTCCAGCACCATGGTGTCCAGGTCCAGCGGCGTGTCCGCTGGCGTCAGGTCGGCGAGGAAGTAGACGATCCCCGGGTAGCCGTCGGGGAAGCCCTCAACGTATGCCGTGCGGTCGCCGACGATCTTGTGGATGCCGTCCATGAACCTGGCGAACTTCTCCATGGACCAGTAAGAACGCTGGCAGCAGTGGCCGGCGCCGATAAGGCCGGTGCCGATCCTGCGCGCCGCCAGGCCGTGCGGCGTGCCGCCGACCGGGTCGGCAGCCAGCCTGGTGCGGTCCAGGAACGGCGCCTCGGCCCAGCTTTCGATCCGGGCCGGCTTGATCGCGCTCAGAGGGAGCAGCAACAGCGCAGCGGCTGCGAGCGCGACACCGGCCGGAATCATGATCGAGAGCCGGCGCACTCCGGCGAGCCTGGGCAGCGCCGTGATGGCCATCACCTCGAACGCCGGGAAGATCAGGAGGGTGCCCATCAGGTGCGACTCGTCCGACCGCAGCAGGGCGCCCTGGTACAGCAGGATCGTCGTGACCGTGAGCGCGACGAACATGATCCGCTGGCTGGACCAGTCCCTGGCGATGCGGAATGGCCGGAACTGAACGATCGCCAGGATCGCGATGATCGCCAGCACGATCGGGATGGCATAGAACAGCGTCCGCCACGGATCCGACATGGCCATCTCGTTCGTGCCGAGCTTCGTGCCGCCGTAGGGCGAGTTGCTGTAGCCCTCGGCCACCGCCCTGGGAAGCAGGAAGTAGAGGTAGACGAAGCGGCCTAGCAGCCCCTTGCTGGCGTAGAAATAGAGCACCGGGAGCCAGACCAGCACGGCGCCGACGAGCACCGAAACCAGCGCCGACCACACCGGCCGCCACGTCGAGGTTCCGCTGAGAAGCAGCAGCACCGCGATGGCAAGCATGCCGACCACCCCGGCGAGCAGATTCTCCTGGGCCATGTAGCACATGGCGCCCCACATCAGCCCGAGGACGCCCGCGCCCAGCAGGCCGGGCCAGCGCGGGCAGCGCTTGATGGCGGCCGGGAGGAGCAGGATCAGCCCGATCGCACCGACGTACCGCAAGGGGCTGGCCCAGCCGAAGAACCCCGTGTACGAGTGACCGGGGAAGAACCCGATGTTCTGCAGCCCTGGGTAGACCAGCGCCGTCAGCAGCACGGCAAGGAAACCGCGGACGTACCCGAGTGCGAGGAAGAGGATCACGAACAGAATCGAGGCGCCGACCCATTCGAACGCCGCCCACGACTCACGGAACCCGACGAGGGAGAACGTGGCGATATGCCGCATGTACAGGTAGGACAGGTACTGCGCACCGGGGCCGTACTGCTCTGCTGCCGGGCCGATGTACGGCACGCCGCCGCGGGAGATCGCCTGCATCCCGCCGAGGAAGACATCCTCCTGGAATCCGATGCCCACGGCACCGGCGGACTTGTTCAGGTACCACGGCGGCCCGCAGAAGTAATAGGCCAGACCGAGCGCCGTGACGACACCGGCCGGCACCCGGATAGCGGCGGAGACGTGCAACCAGCGGCGACGGCCAGCCGCCGTAGCTGCAGCTTCGTCGTCCGTCGCCCGGATCTCGGCCGACGCAGAATCGACGGACGCAGACTCGGCTGAAGCGGACCGGGCGGCCGCAGCGGTGGCGCCAGCGCTGGCCTCCCGCACGGCGCGCCGTGGCGCCAGGCTGGTGAACCAGGATCGCCAGGTTGCCGGGAGTTCGCGGGCCACCTCCAGCACCCTGGCGGCCGCCACCAGTAGCAGCATGGGCGCCAGCGCCGCCAGCAGGTAGGCGGCGGTCTCCCAGCGCTTGTCATCAAATCCGAAGGCGATCCACTGCTGCGACGGAGGCAGCGTGGCACGGGCCGCGTAATAAGCCACCAGGAGCAGGAACGGGGCCCAGACAGCCAGTGCCAGCCAGATGACGGACCGCTGCTCGGGGCGGATGACGCGGTCGAGCCACAGGTGACCGCCTCGCCACATCGCCGCCAGGCTGGCCACGACGACCAGGCAGAGAACAACCAGGGCGGTGACAACAATGTCGCGCTGCGGCCCGTGCAGCGTGCCAGCACGGCGGACGGAGAAAGCAATCGCAATCGCTGCGACTGAGCTCACCGCCAGGGAGATCATCGCCGCCCGGAAGAAGACGCGCGGCCCGTCGTTGATGACCCGCAGTGTCTTGTCGATGAACCTGGGCGGCTGCTGCGCCTCCGGCTGTGCCTCTGGGGCCAGCGTGCTCTCCTCCGGCACCGTCAGGCTCCCGGCCGGGCCCGGCCGGGCCGCTGTGCCGCGGCCAGGGTCCGGATGGGCAGTGCCCCGGTGGTCGGGTCCCCGACGGACAGTGCCCGGATGTGCACGGACACGCTCGGCTCGAGCTGGCTCAGACGGGCTGAAGCCGCGTCCGGATAACGCGCTGCCTCCACTCGGCTACCTCTCATGCTTCTCACGCAGGTCAGCGATGACGCCACATGAGCTTCCCAGCGGCTATGAAACTAGCCGGTCCTGCGGCGTTCCTAAAGCATCAGCGAGGAAACCACCGCAGACGCCGCTCCGGCAGCCCGGAGAGCGGGAAGTATCTCAAAGTTTACGCACATGTTACGCAAACGGGCATCGACGGCAAGGGGAGCGATCCCCGGGGTGCACAGCTGTCCCGCCAGGACCTCTGATTGTACGGCTATCGGACGTTACAAGCAGATAATCCTATAATATCGATCTGTAAATATGCGTTCTCGCCAGTTACTCCAGCCCGCAGGCTCGGTGGATATCGCGCCGGCTCGGCAGCTTCACCCTGGCGCCGCGGCCCAGCCTGGCAGCAAGCTCCTGCTCGGCCGCCTCGATCTTCAGCCAGTCGGCATAGGTAACGTGGCGCAGATCGCGCTCGGCGAGCATCGGGTGCAGCGGCGAGCCAGATACCTCGGCCGACGTGGCCGGCAGCCGCAGCAGGCCGGCCCGCGGGAGCGGTGCGTCCTCTGGCCCCGGGCCACCCGCCAGGTCAGCCAGCAGGGACCTGACAGTCTCCGCCGCGTCGGACTTGTTCGTCCCGATGACGCCGGTCGGGCCGCGCTTGAGCCAGCCCGCCACATACTCACCCGGTAGCGGGCTGCCGTCGGGGCCGAGGACACGGCCCGCTTCGCTCGGCACCGTCGACGAACGCTCGTCGAACGGCACTCCGGCCAGCGGCACGCTCTGGTATCCCACCGAGCGCAGCACCATCTGCACGCTAAGGGTTTCCAGCTCGCCGGTCCCGACGAGCTTCCCCGACTCGTCCAGCCTGGTGCGCTCGAGAGTGAGCCCGTCGACGGCGGTATCGCCCAGTATGGCTTCTGGCCGCAGCCAGAACCGCACGGTCAGCCTGCGGCCGGCGCCCGCTGGCGTCCTGCCTGCCCACTCCTTGATCACGGTGTAGTTGCCGCGGACGTGGCGATCGGTCTCAGCCAGCCGGGTGCTCTCTCCGGTTGCGTCGAAGGCATCCAGGTCAGCCTCTCCCCCGCCGACCACGACGTCGACGCCCGCCAGCTCGCCGAGCTCGCGCAGCTCCTTCGTAGTGAACTTGGCCTGCGCCGGGCCGCGGCGGCCGATCATGTGCACCTCGCGGACCTTACTGGCCTGCAGCGCCTCGAGCACCGGCTGTGACACATCGGTCTCGCGCAGCTCGTCCGGGTCGCGGACCAGTATCCGGGCAACGTCGACGGCCACGTTGCCGACTCCGATCACCGCGACCGACTCGGCATCCAGACTGAACCTGCCGGGGTCGACGTCCGGGTGCCCGCAGTACCAGTTGACAAAGTCGGTGGCTGCGACGCTGCCGGGCAACTCCTCGCCGGGAATGCCGAGGTGCCTGTCTCGCATGGCGCCGGTGGCGTAGACGACGGCGTCGTAGGTCGCCAGCAGGTCCTCGCGGCTGACGTCGTCGCCGAGGTGCACGCCGCCGATGAAGTTGACGCCGTCGTGCTCGAGCACCTTGCGCAAGTACTCTGCGATCGACTTGATCGACTTGTGGTCGGGCGCAACGCCGTAGCGGACCAGCCCGTACGGGGTCGGCAGCCGGTCGAGCACGTCGACCTGGATGGGCCGGGGCGGGTCAACAGCCGCGGCCTGTTTGATCAGCGCCTCGGCGGTGTACAGGCCTGCCGGGCCGGAGCCAATCACCGCCACCTGAAGAGTCTGCATACCTCTAGATTCTGCCTGGTCGCGGCTGCTGCGGTGCCACAGCCGGGAGAGCGGGGCGGACGCTAGACCGATATCGCCTGGTATGCGTGGCTATCGCAGGTGGCAACTATCCCCCAAGGGGTCAGCTATCACCGCGGCGGCTTCGGGGCAGCAGCTATCAGCAGGCAGCTCTATCCCGGGGCGGCAGCTGGCAATGGTCCGGGCCGGGCGCTGACGTCGCCTCGTCCCGGCCGACGCCGCCGCGGCTGGATATGGCCGGTCAGGCATAGGACCAGGAGGACAAGCGCCAGTCCGACCAGGACAGCAGGCACGACACCATGCTCGAGCACTCGCTCGAGGTGGCTAAGCCATGGCGGCGGCACCTTGGGCGCGATGGTGTTGGCAGGCAGCTGGCCGATCGCCCCTGCCGCGGCCCTGGCAATTGCGATCCAGTCGAGTCTGCTCATCGGCATCAGGGCCAGCAGCGGGAAGATCATGACGTCGTACCAGGCTCGCTGCTCCGGCGACCAGATGAGGAAGGCAAGGATCAGCGCGAGCACCGGCCTGACTGCGGGCAGGCCAGGCAAGCCGGCTGGCAGCTTCCACAGCAGCAGGCAAGCTGTGATGAGGGTCGCCGCCACGGACGCATCGGTGACCGCAGACGCCTGGAAGCGGTGCGCCACGTCCGACAGCAGCAGCCAGGGCTGGTAGGTGTTGAACCTGCCGCTCGACTGGGCGATCACCGACTTCACTGACTGGATGCCGGCCAGACCGTAGGTCGGCACGATGACTGCGGCCGCACCGAGGCCGAGGCCCGCCAGGGCGCGGGGCGACCTGATCGCCGCGATGGCCAGGCCAAGCCCCAGCAGCGCCAGCGGGGCCTTGACGCCGATAGCCAGGCCCGCCAGCAAGCCGGCGGCAAGTCCGCACCGGAAGTCAAGCCGCCGGAACGCGAGCACGGCGAGAACGCCGAGCGCCATCCCGATGACGTCGTTGTGGCCGCCGGACATTGACGCGAGCAGCATCAGCGGGTTGACCGTCCAGAGCAGATGGGCCCTGGCGCGGCCGGCGGCGTCCCGGCGGAAGAACCAGTCCAGCGCGAGGGCAATCGCCAGGAACGCGAGCGCATTCCAGACCTTGATCCAGAACATCGTCCTGCTGATCGACGCACCGCCGAGTTTGGACGCTGCCATCTGCGTGACCGTCGCCAGCGGACCGTACGGCGAGGTATCGCGCTGCCAGCGCTTCACCGCAAACTGGCCGACTGGGTCGCCGGTCTGCTTGAGCTGCAGCGGCGTGTACGCATACGGGCTGTGACCGAGCGCGGCGATCCGGCCGTAGACGGCGTCATCCTTCGCGTCGCTCGACCCGATCGGCGGCGAGAGCATGAGCAGCACGACGCCGATCAGCGATGCGGCAAGCAGCAACCGAGGCCTGGGCCGCCACCCGCGGGCCACGGCCGCCAGACCGCTCGCCACGCCGATCGCGCCGACCAGCACCGCTGCCCAGCCGGCGTATGAGATCAGCCCGACCGAGGGGTTGGCCATGGCGAAGAACGGCGGCCACGGGGATGCGGACGGTACGCGCGGCTCGGTGATCGAGGGCCCGGCGAAGCCGATGACTATGAGGATGATCACACTTACCGCTATGCAGAGCGCGGCCAGGGCGGCAAACCAGCGCGGCGAGCGGGCAGCCCGGGTTCTGCGGTGGGCTGCTGTGTTGGCTGGCGGGACGTCCCGGACCAGCCTGCCGCTATCGGCCGACGGCGATGGAGCCATCTCGGTATCAGTTCTCTCTCGTCGGGCGGCCCGCGCGAACGTTCGGATGCTTCTTGGACGATATATAGCCGTCACGGCTGGTTCGGGACTGCGGCCGGGGCGATAGCGCTGCCGTTACCAAGTCTTGATCTTATGCTGACCCCGACGCCGGCGTCTGCTCGCCGGCCAGAGAGTTATCGCTGGTCGGAGACCGTAACCACAGCAGCTCCCGGCACCCGGACATTGTTTCGCGCCAAGTGCGAGCCGACCTGCTACCCGACCTCACAACCTGCCTGGCCGCCTGCCAGAGTGCTCGCTGTGACAACCTTCCTCGCCGATGTCCGCGGCACAGTCGCTCCCAGAGCTGGCGCAAGGCACGGTCCGCTGCCACCGATCCTGCTCAGCATGACGGTCGTCACCGGTCTGGTGGATGCGTTCAGTTACCTTGCCCTCGGGCATGTGTTCGTGGCGAACATGACCGGCAACGTCGTGTTCCTGGCGTTTGCGCTGGCCGGCGCTCCCGGATTCTCCAGCACTGCGTCGCTTGTTGCGCTCGTCGCGTTCGCCTGCGGGGCTTTCGCCGGCGGCAGGCTCGGTGCGCGCCACAGCGAGCACCGCGGCCGGCTGCACAGTTCCGCGGCGGCCATCCAGTCCGTCCTCCTGGCCGCCGCCGTGGTGCTGGCGGCGGTCAGCCACACCCCGGTGACCGGCGGATACCGCTACGCGCTGATCGTCATGCTCGGGCTGTCAATGGGCCTGCAGAACGCGGCCGTCCGCAAGATCGCCGTGCCTGATCTCACCACGACCGTGCTGACGCTGACCATCGTCGGGATCGCGGCGGACAGCAGAGCCGCAGGAGGGAGC
>Ga0335074_10003451_pt1 | contig 21609 bp, 19 predicted proteins | sample Lox_Sample_23_FD_206715 | JGI IMG/M metagenome (GOLD analysis project Ga0335074, IMG submission 206715) | Soil microbial communities from Loxahatchee National Wildlife Refuge, Florida, United States - Lox_Sample_2.3 | ecosystem: Environmental > Terrestrial > Soil > Wetlands | place: USA... | reverse complement strand
GTGGCGGTCGTGGTCGGAGCGATCAACGTGATCCTCTTCACGGCCTTCGCCACGCTGACCGCGTTCATCTACAACGTCTGCACCGACATCGTGGGCGGGGTCGAGGTCACGCTCGCGGAGCGCAACTAGGGTGAACCGCGCCGGACGGCTGCGGTAGGCTCGCGGGCCGCAGCGCCGTACGGCGTAGACCACTGGGGCCTGTAGCTCAGCTCGGTTAGAGCGCTTCCCTGATAAGGAAGAGGCCGGAGGTTCAAGTCCTCCCAGGCCCACCCCGCCACCCCGCTCGGGGACGTAGCTCAATTGGCAGAGCGCCGCCTTTGCAAGGCGGAGGTTAGGGGTTCGATTCCCCTCGTCTCCACTCGTAGCCCTGACCCATGGGGTGGACCACGGTCACACGAGCCGGCCGGTCATGGGCTCGCCTCGGTCGCAGCGAGTCGCAGCGAGCGGAAACTGTTCGCCCAGTCGTCGTCATTGCCTCCCGGGGGGCACTCCCGGGGCGATCGGCGGACATATGGGGTCAAGCCGGCTGCGGTCTTTGTCGACCAAGAAGTGTGCAAAGCAAACGGAACCGCCCCTTTGTCGCAGCCGCCCAGCCCGGTGGCGTGGCAGCAGGATCGGCTGGTCGACGAGGCGTGCTGCTGAGCGCCATCGTCCTTGCGCTGGTGTGCTGGGCGCACACCCCCGTGGTTGCCGCTCCCACCAGCGGCCTGGTCAGCCCGGTCGGGAGCACGTTTGCAGTGGCGTTCCCGTCCGACCCGCGCGAGGCCGTCGCCCGCGCCAGCGGGCTCGAACAGTTCCCGGGCGCGCGCACCGCGACGGCGTACTACGTCTCGCCCGACTCCGGCAACATCATGGCTGCATCCGCGCCGGTGCCGCACACCCCCACCTACCTGGTGATGACCTGCACCTTCCGATCGCAGCCGGCCGCCGAGAAGTACGCCTCGGCGGTCGGCCGGCTGCCGGGCATGAAGCCGGTCCTGGTCGGTGCCGTGGCTGGCTACCGGTTCGTCGGCCGGGAACGCTCCCCGATCAACCGCCACAACCACCTCACCCAGCCGAACGCCTTCGAGTCTTATCTGGTCGTCAAGTTCGCCAAGACGGTCTACTCCGCGATTGCCATCACCACGAGCAGGTCAGCGTCGCTCGCCTTCGTCCGGTCACTGGTCATCACCGACACACCTACCGCAAGCTCTCCGAACGGAGCGGTCTCGGCCGGCGGTGGGCAACCTGCTCACCTCGCCACCGTCGGGAAGCAGAAGAGCTCGGCCTACCGACTTGGCACCGACACCGGCTACGCGCTCGTTGCGCTTCTCGCCATCGCGATCATCGTCAAGTACGCCAGGCCACGCCGACCACGCACGGCACGCAGAGCAGCCACCCAGTACGCCGGATCGCCCCCCACGGACCCGTCGTCGCCGAACCCGCAGTTCGCCTGGATGTACCCGGCTCTCCCGCCTGAGCCGGCGCCGCAGGAGACCCCGAACCAGGGGTGATCCGCAGCCTGAGTCGTTGCGCCGCACCAGCGCGCTCGACGCGCCAGCCCACGGGGTCGCTCGGCGAGGGTTCCTTCGCACTGATCCGTAGGGCCCGAACCTCCACTCAAGGCAGGAGCCCGGCGTACCGATCAAACAGGTAAGGATCGGACCACCGAAGGACTAACCATGCTCTCCTGCCTGTCGAAGCTCGCTCGCGATGAACGCGAAGAGGGGTTCACGCTCATCGAGCTGCTCGTCGTGATCATCATCATCGGCATCCTGGCCGCGATCGCGATCCCGGTCTTTCTGCAGCAGCGCAAGAAGGGCTATGACGCTGCAGTGAAGTCGGACCTGGTCGCCGCTGCCACGGCAGAGGAGACCTACCTCACGGACTTCAACACCTACACCGACAGCACGAGCAACCTGGCCACCAAGGAGTCCTTCAAGTTCTCGGCCGGCGGCGACTACAACGGCGGGACCGCAGCCCTGACGATCGTGTCGAACACGAACCAGGGCTACTGCATCAAGGGCGTGGCGGCCTCTGGCAACACGTGGTTCTACGACAGCAGCGCCGGCGGCGTCCAGCCGGCGAACACGACATATACCTGTGGAGTCTCCGGCGCTAGTTAGTCCCGCGGTTGGCGTCGGCTTGCTCGGCGTCGCCGCCGGAGCCGCTCGGCGGGGTCGACATCGACACCGGTTCGGTCAGCTCGCTCCAGCTCTGGGACGTCACTTTCTGCTTGATCAGGGGCAGTGCCCCCGCAAGGGCAGCGACGACCGCGAGAAGGATCGGCCAGCGGCGCCGACGCCGGCGCTGACCGGTAACGACCTTCGCGGGCTCGCTGTCGCGCAGCGCCTTCCAGGCGTCGCTCCCGGCCTTGACCGCGTCGCTCTTGCGGACCGACTTGACGGCGTCGCTCCCACTCTTCAGCGCATCGCTGTTCCGCACGTTCTTGATCGCGTCGCTTCCGCGAAGGGCGTCGACGGCATCGCCGGCGCGGCTGGCGGCTTCGGCGTACATCGGGGCGGAGGCGTCGCGGGCGGACTCGAAGGCGGCCATCACGGCCGGCGCGATCTCGTCCCGTACGGCGGTGATGGTCGCCTCGCGGGCAGCACCGATCGCCTCGACGAGCCGCTCCTTGGCAGCATCCCGTTCGCGCGTCTTGGACATGACCGCCCTCCGATCTGTTCGCCTGCGGCCTTGCCATCAGCGTTCCCGGTGAGCGTGCCGTCAACCGTGTTCGTTGCTTTGCCTCCAGGCGTGCAAGGATGTTTGAACCCCTGATCAGTCGCCGCTGCTGCACGCCGCGGCCAGGCATTTCCCCCCGAGGAGCGACGTGGCTGAGGAACTGTTCGCAACCCTCGCGACGAGCGAGGGCGACATCCGGGTGCAGCTGTTCCCGAACCACGCGCCCAAGACCGTTGCCAACTTCGTGGAACTGGCCGAAGGCACCCGCGAGTGGACCGACCCGCGGACCGGAAAGCGGGGGGCGACCAAGCTGTACGACGGCACGATCTTCCACCGGGTGATCAGCGGTTTCATGATTCAGGGCGGCGACCCGCTCGGCACCGGGACCGGCGGCCCGGGTTACCGGTTCAACGACGAGTTCCACCCGGAGCTGGCGTTCACCAAGCCCTACCTGCTCGCGATGGCCAACGCCGGGCCGGGCACCAACGGCTCGCAGTTCTTCATCACCGTCGCTCCGACCGCCTGGCTGAACAACAAGCACACGATCTTCGGTGAGGTCGCCGACCAGGCCAGCCGCGACGTCGTCGACCGGATCGCCGCCGCCGCGACCGGGAAGATGGACCGGCCGGTCACCGACGTCACGATCAATGCCGTGACGATCGAACGGGTGACCAGCTGAGGTGAGCTCGCCGAGCGACGAGCCGGCAACGGACGTCGACCAGCGGTGCTACCGCCACCCTGACCGTGCGACCGGCGTGCGGTGCACCCGGTGCGACCGGCCGATCTGCCCCGACTGCATGCACCCCGCATCGGTCGGCTTCCAGTGCCCCGAGTGCGTCTCCGAGGGCCGGCGTACGGTGCGGTCCCCGCGCACCGTCTACGGCGGAAGGATCCGCCCGGGTGAACGCCCGGGTGCCGTCACCCGCGCGCTGATCGCGATCAACGTCGCGGTCTTCCTCGCGACGACCGTCAACGGCATGAACCCGATCTCCGGCAGTGGCACCTCGCCACTGTTCGACCACCTCGCGTTGATTCCGGTCGCGGTCGCGCACGGCCAGTGGTACCGCCTGATCACTGCGGCCTTCCTGCACTTCGAGATCTTCCACATCGGCTTCAACATGTACGCGCTCTACATCTTCGGTCCGCCGCTCGAGGCGGCGCTCGGACGGATGCGGTTCATCGCGCTCTATCTGCTCGCCGGGATCGGGGGCAGCGTCTTGTCACTCGCGCTCGGCCCGATCGGCGAGACGGCAGCGGGCGCCTCCGGTGCGATCTTCGGCCTGTTCGGTGCGCTCTACATCGTGGCTCGCCACCGCGAGCTCGCGACCAACGGGATCGCGATCACCATCGTCGCCAACCTGATCTTCACCTTCGCGATCCCGAACATCGACTGGCGCGGGCACGTCGGCGGTCTGGTCACCGGCTCGGTCATCGCGCTGATCTACGCCTACGCGCCGCGTGGGCCGATGCGCGACCGGTTGCAAGCGGCCGGCGTGGTCGCGGTCGCGGTGATCCTCGCCGTCGGGGGGCTGCTGGGGGCCGCCCACGTTCACAACGAGTGCCCGATCCTCCAGATGTCCCACGGGGTGCCGGTGGCCTGCTACGCCGCGACGCGGTGACCTGCGTCGAGGCCGTCGAGGGGAAGATCACAGAATCTGGTTCGGTTTACCTCGTACCATGGTCTCCGAGTCCGGCGGTCAGGGGCTCACAGCGCGAGGAGGGTCGACATGCGTGACGCGGTGATCGTCGAGGCGGTTAGGACTCCGGTCGGGCGCCGCAACGGCGCGTACAAGGACGTGCACCCGGTCGACCTGTCGGCGCACGTTCTGTCCGCGCTCGTCGAGCGAACGGGCATCGACCCCGCCCTCGTCGACGACGTGATCTGGGGCTGCGTCGGCCAGGTCGGCGAGCAGACCTTCAACGTCGCGCGCAACGCCGTGCTCGCCGCCGGCTGGCCCGAGTCGATCCCGGGTACGACAGTGGACCGCCAATGCGGCTCCAGCCAGCAAGCGGTCCACTTCGCCGCCGCGGGCGTCCTGTCCGGCCAGTACGACGTCGCCGTCGCCGGCGGCGTCGAGTCGATGACCCGGGTGCCGATGGGCTCATCGATCGGCTCGGACGTCGGCTTCCCATTCGGGCCAAAGATGCTGGCCCGCTACGCGGGCGAGCAGATCAACCAGGGACTCGGTGCCGAGACGATCGCCAAGCGCTGGGGCCTCTCGCGCCAGCAGGTCGACGAGTTCTCCCTGTCCTCGCACCAGAAGGCCGCCGCCGCGATCGACTCCGGCGCGTTCGCCAAGCAGTACGCCGCCGTACCCGGCACGGGTCTCGAAGTGGACGAGGGAGTACGCCGCGACACCAGTCTGGACAAGCTCGGCGGGCTCAAGCCTGCATTCGCCGAGGACGGTGTCATCACCGCGGGCAACTCCTCGCAGATCTCCGACGGGTCGGGTGCTCTGCTGATCACCACGAGTGAGAAGGCGGCGGCGCTCGGCCTGAAGCCGCTCGCGCGGCTGCACAGCTTCTCCGTCGTGGGTGACGACCCGATCGTGATGCTCACCGGTCCGATCCCGGCGACCGCGAAGGTGCTCGACCGCGCCGGGCTCTCGATCGGCGACGTCGGTGCGTTCGAGATCAACGAGGCGTTCGCCCCGGTGCCGCTGGCCTGGCTGGCAGAGACCGGCGCCGACCCAAAGGCCCTGAACCCGCTCGGCGGCGCGATCGCGATCGGGCACCCGCTCGGCGGATCGGGCGCGATCCTCATGACCCGCCTCGTTCACCACATGCTCGACAACGGCATCCGCTACGGCCTGCAGTCGATGTGCGAAGGCGGCGGGATGGCGAACGCGACCGTCCTCGAGCTGGTCTAACCGCGGGCCTCGAGGTAGGCGTCCTCGGCGGTGTAGTCGAGGAGCGAGGCGAAGAACTCGTCATCGGGTGCGGGCACCATCCACGCGTCGACGCCGCCCGCCTGTGCTGAGACCAGCCAGTCGATCTCCTCGGTCACCGTCTCGGCGTAGGTTCCGGCCGGCCGGTAGCCCAGCGCCAGCGCTGCGCTGACATCGAGGACGATCGGGCTGGGGTGTTGCCAAGGGTTCCGACCGAGCTCGCCGGCCGTGTCGGCGTCGAGCAGGACCTCGTCCCAGTCGTGGCCGAGATGCCGCGCGATCGCCCTCGTGATCTCGAGCACGGTGGGGGCATCGGGGTCTGCGGCGTTCAGGACCCGCGCCGCGGGCATTGCCGCGACGGTCTCGATCACGGCGGCGATGTTCGCCGCCGCGCTGGGGTGGTCGACACCGGCACCGCGGCCGGCCAGGAACACCGCCGGCCGCCGGTCGAGCACGCGCTTGACGTACATCCACTCGCGCGGCCGCCGGGATCCCGCGCCGTGGACCTTGGACGGGCGCAGCACCGTGACCGGCGCGCCGCTGGCGAGGTAGGCCTGCTCGGCGGCGACCTTGTTGACCGCGTAGCCCTCGGCCGTGTCGAAGTGCACGTCGCTGCGCGGCGCGACCGTGGGCTGGCTCTCGGCGATCGGTACGCCGTACTCCGGTGGCTGGTCGCTGTTAACCGTGCGGCCGGCGCCGTCGACGTACACCGCCTTGGTCGACAGGAAGACCACCGACCCGGCCTCCCGGGCGATTGGCAGCAGGGCCGCCGCGTCAGCGGCGGTGTAGGCGGCCGCGTCCACCAGCAGGTCGGGCGGCGGCCCGAGCCCGGCCAGGGTCGGCAGCAGCGCGGGATGGTCTTGGCGGTCGCAGCGCAGGAAGCTCGCGCCCGAAGCGAGCAGCGCGGCGGGCATCGCTGCAGGGTTGCGGCCGGTGATGACGACGTCCCAGCCGGCTTAGGGCAGCCGCGCGGTAGTGGCACGGCCGATTGCCCCGGTCCCGCCGAGGATCAGCGCACGGGCCATCGGTCGACGCTATCCAACCCCTCTCGGGCGGCGGTGCGGCTACGAGTCGGCGATCCGCTCGGCGCTCTCGCGTAGCGCCTTGAAGTCCTTGCCGCGGGGGTCGGCCACCAGCCGGTCGGTGGCGCCGAAGCCCCAGCCGCCGTACTTCACCGCAATCCGGGCAAACCGGTGGGTTGCGACCGCCCCACAGCTGGCACAAGCCCGATCCGCGGTGTCGCCGAGCTCGAGGAGGAGTTCCATCTCGGCGTCGCATTGGGTGCAGCGGAACAAGTAGAGCGGCATGGCGCGGCTATCCCCAGTGTGGATAACGGCTGTGGGCAAATGACATGGCTGTGACTACGTGGCTGTTACGGGCACACGCCCGCTTAGCGCCATTGGGTCGAGGTCACGAACCCGGCGATGATGAAGCCGAAGCCGACCAGAAGGTTCCAGTTGGCGATCGACTTGATCGGCAGACTTCCCCCAGTGACGTAGAACAAAACCAGCCAGACGATCCCGACCAGGAAGCAGCCGAGCATGAGCGGGCCGACCCAGGGCGCGCTGACCCGCTTCTTCACCGATCGGGTGGGTGGCGGGGTATAGGCCGCCTTCGTGCGAACTCGTGACTTAGGCACGAACCCTCCTCTTGACGGCGTATCCCGAGCGGCGTGCTCTCCCTAGGGTAGACATCCGAACGCCCGGTCCGGTTGCGATCCACCGCCGGCGGCTCGGCGCGCGTCCGACGGTCGGCGGCGAGGCGCTGGACATCACGGGTCTCGACCTGCGCCTGCGTGGCATGATCCGGTCCGTGGCGAGCGCCGACCGTCCGTGGCTCGGCTCCTATCCCGCCGACGTTCCCGCCGACCACGACTTCCCGTCGGTGCCGGTCACCCGGTTGCTCGACGACGCGGCGACCGCCTTTCCCGCCACGATCGCGCTCGCCACCTTCGCGGTGTCTTCGGTCGGCAACCGGATCAGCTACCGAGCGCTTCGGGACGCGGTGGATCGGCTGGCCGGCGGACTCGCGGGGGTCGGGGTCGGTAAGGGCGATCGGGTCGCACTCGTGCTGCCCAACTGCCCGCAGCACGTCGTCGCGTTCTTCGCCGTACTTCGGCTCGGGGCGATCGTCGTCCACTGCAACCCGGTCGCGAGTCCGGACGAGCTGAGGGCGCAGTTCGCCGACTCAGGGGCGACGGTAGTGGTCTGTCTCGACCGGGTCGCTGCGACCGTGCTCGAGATCCGGCCGCAGTGCGCGGTGCGGACAGTGGTCGTGACCTCGCTCGCCGAATCGCTGTCGGCGGCCGCGCGCGGACGGCTGCAGCTCCCGCTGCCGCGCAACCGAATGCAGCGGGCCAGGCTGGTTGCCGAGATCCCGGACGATCCGGCGGTCATGCGCTTTCGCACCCTGCTGCGGGTGGGCCGACCCGCGCCGCAGGCCGAGGTCGACGCGACGCGGGACGTCGCGGTGCTTCAGTACACCGGCGGCACGACCGGGGAGCCCAAGGCCGCGATGCTCTCGCACGCCAACCTGGTCGCGAACAGCTACCAGATGCGGCTGTGGATGCCGGACGCGATGCCGGGTCGAGAGGTCACCCTTGCCGTCCTTCCGCTGTTCCATGTGTACGGCCTGACCCTCTGCATGCTGACCACGGTGCTGCTCGCCGGTCGGCTCGTGCTGGTGCCGCGCTTCGACCTCGACGCCGTCTTCACGGTGATCGACGAGGAGCGGCCGACGCTGTTCCCGGGGGTGCCGCCGATCTACCAGGCGTTGCTCGACTCGCCGCGGATCCGCCGCCACGACCTGCGGTCGATCAAGGCGTGCATCTCGGGCGCGATGAAACTGCCGCACGAGACCCAGGACCGGTTCGAACGGGTGACCGGCGGCCGGCTGGTTGAGGGCTACGGGATGACGGAGGCCTCACCGGCGACGCACTGTACGCCGCTCGCCGGGCCGCGCAAGGTCGGCTCCGTCGGCATCCCGCTGCCCGGCACCCTCGCGCGGATCGTCGATCCCGCCGATCCCACCAGCCCGATGGCCGTCGGCGACACCGGCGAGCTCGCGGTCAAGGGCCCGCAGGTGTTCCTCGGCTACTGGGGTGTCGCGCAGACCGACGTGCTCACCGATGACGGGTGGCTGCTCACCGGGGACCTCGCGACCATGGACCCGGACGGTTGGTTCACGATCGTCGACCGCAAGAAGGACCTGATCATCGCCGGCGGGTTCAACATCTCTCCGGCCGAGGTCGAAGCCGTGATCCGTGGCCTGCCGGGCGTCACCGACTGCTGCGTGATCGGCCTGCCCGACCGCTATCGCGGCGAGACCGTGAAGGCGTACGTGGTCGCGCCGGACGCCGGCCTGACCGAGGCGGCGGTCATCGCGCACTGTGCGACGGCTCTGACGGCGTACAAGGTCCCGAAATTCGTTGAGTTCCGCGCCGAGTTGCCGCATACGGTGGTGGGGAAGGCGTTACGGCGACAGCTGCTCGCCGAGGAGCTTGCCAACGAGAGGTGAGGCGGCGTGACCAGAGTGCTCGTCGTCGACAACTACGACAGCTTCGTCTACAACCTCGTGCAGTACCTCGCCCAGCTCGGGGCCGACGTGGAGGTACGCCGAAACGATGCGGTAGGCGTCGACGACGCGGTCGTGGCGGAGGCCGACGGCATCCTGCTCTCGCCCGGCCCGGGGCGGCCGGAGGACGCCGGCGTCTGTGTCGAGCTGGTCGGGGCGGTCGGCGCCGACAAGCCGATCCTCGGTGTCTGCCTCGGGCACCAGGCGATCGCGGTGTCGTACGGCGGGTCGGTCGCGCACGCACCCGAGCTGCTGCACGGCAAGACCAGCGAGGTCGAGCACACCGGCGTGGGGGTGCTCGCCGGACTGCCGAACCCGTTCACCGCGACCCGCTACCACTCGCTCGCGACCGTGGAGCTGCCGGCCGAGCTCGAGGTCACGGCGTGGGCGGGAGACGTGGTGATGGCGATCCGGCACCGCGACCACCCGGTCGAGGGCGTGCAGTTCCACCCCGAGTCGGTCCTCACGCAGGGCGGGCACCAGATGCTCGCGAACTGGCTCGGGAGCTGCGGGGACGAGGGAGCGCTCGGCTTCGTCGCCGACCTCTCGGAACGCGTCGAACGCCAGCGCATCGGTTTGTGAGGTGGGGGTCGCCGCACTGCTCCCCGTAAGCAACCGGTCGGGCTCAGGGCGAGCTGGGAGGTGACGTGCTCGGTGTGCCGCTCGGCCCGGTCGAGGTGGAGGGGTTGGGCGAGGTCGACGCCTTCGGCTTGCGGTCGATGTAGATGACGACGGTCGACCCGGTGGCGGCGTAGGTCTGGCTGGACGGGGACTGGCTCACGACCTGCCCGATCTTGCCCGGGGTATAGACCGCGGACCGGCGGCTGACGAAGTTGAAGCCGTCCTGTTGGAGGATCGCCTCCGCGGTGGCCTGGTCCTTGCCGACGACGTTCGGCACCTTCACGCGCGAGGTCGACACGACAAGGTCAACGGTCGAGCCGGCAGGGACGCTGGTGCCTGCTGCCGGTCGGCTGTTGAGCACCTGGTTGGCCGGAGCGCTCGAGTTGCGAGGAATGATCCGGCCGAGCTTCAACCCTGCCCCGAGCAGAGTCGACTTTGCCTCCGACAGGGTCAAGCCGACCAAGGTGTTGGGTACGTCGACGCTCCGAACACCCTTGGAGACCACCAGGTCGACGGCCTGGCCCTTGTGCAGGAAGATCCCAGCGGGTGGGTTCTGGTCGATGACCAGGTTGGCGTCGCTCTTGCCGGTGTAGCGGTACTGCACGGTGCCGACGACCAGTCCCTGGCCGACCAACGTGGACCGGGCGTCGGCAAGGGTCTGATGAATCACGTCCGGGGTGTTGAGATCGGCGGTCGAGCTGGCCAGCAGGCTGCGAGCGGCGACGAGGGCGATGACAAAGACACCGAGGGTTGCGATGGCGAGGAGCACGTAGGCGAAACCGCGCTTGCGGTGTGGTTGCTCGCGCATCAACACCGTGGTCGGCGGCACCGGCGTCACCAACGTGTCGTCGGAGCGAGCCACCGGAATCGCCAGCACCGGCTTGCCGGCGAGCGCGCGTTCGATGTCGGCGCGCATCTCCGCGGCCGAGCCGTAGCGGTTCACCGGGTTCTTCGACATCGCGACGAGGACGATCGCGTCCACCGATGCCGGGACGTCCGGCTCGACCGACGACGGGGGTGCCGGGTCTTCGCGCACGTGCTGGTAGGCAACCGCCACCGCGGTGTCACCTGTGAAGGGCGGCGCGCCGGTCAACAGCTCGTAGAGCAGGCAGCCGGTCGAGTAGACGTCGCTGCGCGCATCGACGTGCTCGCCCCGCGCTTGCTCCGGCGAGAGGTAGTGGGCGGTGCCGACCACGGCAGCCGTCTGCGTCATCGTGGCGGTCGAGGTCGTGAGCGCGCGGGCAATGCCGAAGTCCATGACCTTGATGTCGCCGTTCGACGTCAACATCACATTGGCCGGTTTGATGTCTCGATGCACGATGCCCGCGACGTGCGCCTGCTCCAGCGCGGTGCACACAGCGGCGGTGACCTCCAGCGCTCGCCGCGGAAGCAGGCGGCCTTCCTCGGCAAGCACTTCGCGCAAGGTCTTTCCGTCGACGTACTCCATGACGATGTACGGCGTGGGCATCCCGGCGACGTTGTCCTCGCCGGTGTCGTAGACCGCAACGATCGACGGCGAGTTCAGCGAGGCTGCCGACTGCGCCTCGCGACGGAACCTCGTTTCGACCACCGGATCGCGTCCGAGATCGCGGCGCAACAGCTTGATGGCGACGTCGCGACCCAGGCGCACGTCGCGGCCGCGATGCACCTCGGCCATCCCGCCGTAGCCGATCGTCTCACCGATCTCGTAGCGGCCGGCGAGCAGCGTGCGCTCGTCAGTCATCGGCACCGCCGGCGGGGAAGATCACGCCAAAACCGTAACCGGCCGGGTTCGCAATGCCAGTGATATCGGCGATGACGGGTGGACGCCGGACCGCCGGTCCCCGGCGCAGGCCGCTCACGAGCACCCCAGAACCGCACACATCACGGACTTCGCGATCGGCGCGGAGACCGCGCCTCCCGTCGCCTCGCTGCCGAGGCTTCCGCCGTCCTCGACCAGCACCGCGACCGCAACGGTCGGGTGGCTTGCGGGCGCGAAAGCAACGAACCAGGCATCCGGAGCCAGATGCTGCGACGGCAGCCCGTGCTGTGCGGTTCCGGTCTTGCCAGCGACCGTGATCCCGGGGATCTGGGCGGCGACACCGGTGCCGCTCTGGACGACCAGCTCCATCATTCCGGTGACCTGGTGGGCGACGTTCGCGCTGACCGCCCGGCGCAGCACCGTCGGTTTGGTGGTCGAGAGGACCGAGGTGTTCGGCGCTTGGGTCTGTGCCACGAGATAGGGCTTCATCTCGACGCCGTTGTTCGCGATCGCCGCGCCGATCATGGCGGCCTGCAACGGCGTGAGCGCGTCGTCGTACTGTCCGATCGCCGACAGCGCGGTGTTCGGCTGGTTGGCATCGGCGTTGAACTGGCTGCGCGCGACCGGCAAGGGGATGTTGAGGGACGAGCCGATGCCGAAGGCCTTCGCCTGCGCCGCCAGAGCGTGGATGCCGACTTTGAGCCCCAGCCCGGCGAACGCGGTGTTGCAGGAGATCCGGAACGCGTCCCGGATCGTGTCGGTGTGTCCGTTGCCGCAGCTTTCGCCGCCGAAGTTGTGCAGGAAGACGTTCGTGAGCGGCAGCTTGAGCTGCGTCGGCGACGGGATGACCGAGCCCGGGTTGAACCGCCCGCTCGAGAACGCCGCCGACGACGTGACGATCTTGAACAGCGAGCCGGGCGGGTAGGTCTCGCTGGTGGCCCGGTCGATCAACGGATCGCCCGGTGCGTGCAGCAGCTGGTGGTAGGTGCGGTTGATCTGCCGCGAGTTGTGCGTCGAGAGCGTCGACGGGTTGTACGACGGAGACGTCGCCATCGCGAGGATGGCGCCGGTGGTCGGGTTGAGCGCCACCACCGCGCCGCGCACGCCGTGCAGACCCTGGTAGGCGGCGCGTTGCGCCTTCGGGTTGAGGGTGAGTACGACGGTGCCGCCCTGCGGCGTGCGGCCGCTGATCTCGTCACCGAGCCGGTCCAGGGCGAGCCGCGAGTCCGTGCCGGCGAGCACGCGGTCCTCGGCCTGCTCGATGCCGGACGCGCCGATCACCAGCGAGTAGTAGCCGGTGACCGGCGCGTATGTCGGGCCGTCCGGGTAGGTGCGCAGGTACTTCAGCTGGTCGTGCGTCGCGACCGAACGCGCGACGTCCTTGCCAGCCACCTCGATCGGCCCGCGGTGGTCGCTGTACTCGCTGTAGAGCACCCGCACGTTGTGCGGGTTGGCGCGCAGCGACGATGCCTCGCCCACCTGCACGATGTTGCTGTTGATCAACAGCGCGGCGAACATCAGCAGCGCAGCGATCGCCACATGACGGAGCTGGCGGTTCATCGGCGGATCACCATTGTCGCCGACTCGTCCGGGATCGGCGGCAGCTCGGCCACCGGGCGCCGCGAGGCGTCGCTGATCCGCAGGAGCAGTGCGAGCAGGATCCAGTTGGAGATCAGGCTGGACCCGCCGTAGGAGAGGAACGGGAGCGTCAGGCCGGTGAGGGGGATCAGCCGGGTCACACCACCGACCTGGACGAACACCTGCAGGGCGAAGCCGAACGCGAGCCCGGCACCGAGCAGCTTGCCGAAGTCGTCCCGGGTGCGGATCGCCGCACGCAGCCCGCGCATGACGATCAGCAGGTAGATGGTGAGGATCGCCATCAGCCCCGCCAGCCCGAGCTCCTCGCCGATCGTGGACGCGATGAAGTCGGTGTTGGCGAACGGCACCAGGTCGGGCCGACCCTGGCCGAGACCGGTGCCGAAGATGCCTCCGGTCGCCTGGCCGAACAACCCCTGCGAGAGCTGGTAGCCGAGGTTGTCGATGTAGCGGGGAGCCAGCGGGTGCAGCCAGACCTGCACCCGTTGGTGCACGTGCCCGACGAAGTGGTATGCCGCCAGCGAGCCGAGAACGAACAGCACCAAACCGATCAGGAGCCAGGACCGGCGGCCGGTGGCGATGTAGAGCATCGCCACGAAGATGCCGAAGAACAGCAGGCTGGTCCCGAGGTCGTCCTCGCGGGTGAGGATGAGCAGGCTGGCCGCCCACGCGACGATCACCGGTCCGAGGTCTCGTGCCCGGGGAAGCGTCAGGCCGAGCACGCGGCGGCCGGCGAGGGCGAGCACCTCCCGCTTGCGGACGAGATAGCCGGCGAAGAAGACCTCGAGCGCCAGCTTCGCCAACTCGCCCGGCTGGAAGGAGAAGCCGCCGAACCGGATCCAGATCCGCGCGCCGTTCACCGTGCTGTGGCTGGCGGGGATCAGTGCGGGAAGCACGAGCAGGGCCAGCCCGACCGCCATCGCGGTGTAGGTCAGCGACTGCAACCGGCGATGGTCGCGGACTACGGCGAGGACGACCACGAACGCGACGATCCCGATGATCGTCCACACCAGTTGAAGCGGTGCGTCCGCGACGCCGGCCGACGTGCCCGCGGCATGCGCGTGGGTGGTCGCCGCGAGATCGAGCCGATGGATGATCACCAGGCCGATGCCGTTGAGGGCGATCGCGGCCGGCAGCAGGACCGGGTCGGCGTACGGCGCGAGCAGCCGGACCGCGGCGTGTGCCACGAGGGCGAGGGCGACGAAGCCGAGCCCGTCCTGCACTAGTCCGGTCGGCAGGCCGTTGGAGTACGCCGCACTGACCGAGGTGAAGCAGACCATCGTGAGGACGACCGCGAACAGCAGGAGGGTCAGCTCGGTGCCGCGCCTCGGCGAATCGCTGCTCGCGGTGGCGGCGCTCACTGCTGGACCCCGCTGCACCACGCCGGGATCAGATGGGGCCCGGTCACAACGCGCCGCTTGTGGTGCTTCCCGCGCGCGCTCGGCGTGGTCGCGGGAGTCGGCAGGGGGGTGGCGAGCGCGCACGCCTGGCTGCGGAGGTTGCTGACGACCTGGTTGGCATCGGACTTGCCCGAGGTCTGGATGCCGCCGGAGATCCGATCCCGGTCGGCCTGGGGGAGCGCGCTGACCGGGAGGTTGGTGCGGACCCTGAGGTGGGACAGCTGGATGCCCGCGGCGCTGCCCTGCACACCCTGGTAGACGGCCACCTGACCGCCGGCGTTGGCGACGTACCACTGATGGTGGACGTAGACCGCGACGCCGGCGACAGCGGCGGCGACGAGGAGTACGACGACCGCCGCGACCGCGGCGAGACGGCGGCCGACGCTGCGCCGGTGACCTGAGGGTTCATCGGACTCGCGACCGCCCGACACCTCGTCGCCGACGGGGATCGGGTGCTCGTCGAGGTCGACCGCCGGTCTCTCGTCGGCGACGGCACCGCCGATGATCGGTGCCTGGTCGATCTGCTCGCCGTCGACCGGATCGGCGACGATGCAGGTGACGTTGTCGGGAGCGCCGGCGGCCAGCGCCAGATCGGTCAGCCGTTCCGCGGCGTCCTGCGGATCGGGCGCTGCGAGAGCGCTCGTCATGTCGGCCTCGCCGACGTAGCCGGACAGCCCGTCGCTGCAGACCAGCAGGCGGTCTCCGGGCTGCAGATCGAGCGTGACCAGGTCCAGCTCGGGCTGCCCGCGCCCGTCCAGCGAGCGGGTGATCCAGGACCGGCGCGGATGGGTCAGTGCTTCTTCCTCGGTGATCTCCCCTTCGTCGACGAGCGACTGGACCAGCGTGTGGTCGTGGCTGAGCTGGGTCAGTTGCCCGTCCCGGAGCCGGTACGCCCGCGAGTCGCCGATGTGGCCGAGCGTCAGCTCGCCGTCGGTCGCGACGATGGCGGTGAGCGTCGTGCTCATGCCCGCCAAGCGAGGATCCCGCGCGATCGTCTCGCGGATGGACGTGTCGGCCTGCTCCGCCGCGTCGCGCAGGGCCGCCTGCGGATCGGTGATCGAAGGGGAGTCCAGCGCGGTGATGGCGGTGATCGTGACCGCGCTCGCGACCTCCCCACCGGCCGCGCCGCCGACGCCGTCCGCGACGGCGATCAGCCGCGGGCCGGCGTACATTGAGTCCTGGTTGTTGTGCCGGACCAGGCCGACATCGCTGCGTGCCCCGAACCGCAGCACGGGGCTCACTTTTGGAGCTCCAGCACGCTCTGGCCGATCCGGATCCGGCCGCCGATCGGTACGACGACCGGCGCCGTGACCTTGCGATCGCCGAGGAAGGTGCCGTTGGTCGAGCCGGTGTCCTCCACCAGCCATTCGTCCCCACGCGGGACCAGCCGAGCGTGGTGGTTGGAGACGTAGTCGTCAGCGCTGAGCATGATCGTCGAGTCGCCCGCGCGGCCGATCGTCACCGGGAGCGAGGTGAGCGCGACCGAGGTGCCGGCGAGCGGGCCATCGACGATGGTGAGCCTGGATGCGCCCTTGGTCTTGGCTCGCCGTTCGGCACGGCGCTCGGCTCGGGACGGTTTGGGCGGCGCGACCACGGCCGCCGGCGGCGCCGGCATAGCGGCGGCAGCGGCGCCAACGGGGCCTGGAGCCGGAGCCGGCGAGCGCCCTTTGCGCGGCGTCGCCTCGCTGAAGACGTCGTGCCGGACGGCGACGACGGCAGCGATCACGAACCCCCACAGCAGCACCAGCACCACTGCACGGAGCAGGAAGACGACGGCTATCGGCACCGGTCGCGTCAGTCCTCGTCGCGCCGGAAGATCAGCGTCGTCGAGGCCACGTCGATCCGGTCGCCGTCATGCAGGGTCGCCCGCTCGACCGGCGTCCCGTTGACCGTGACGCCATTGGTGGAGTGCAGGTCGACGAGCTCGACCTCGCCGTCGGCGTACCGGAGTTCGGCATGCCGGCGGGATACCCCCGGGTCCTCGAGCCGAACATCGGACTCCGCGGCTCGCCCGATCACGGTGACCGGATGGCTCAGGAAGTACGCCGACTCCTCACGGCCGACCGAGGTGATGACCCGGGGACGGTCCGGGTAGGCGCCTTCGGGCGCCGGCCGCGGCGGTCGTTGTGGCGTGGGTGACGTGGCGGGCGGTTGAACCGCACCCGCCACGCTTGCGCTGCGGATGCGGAAGACGCCGGTCCCGATCTCGCTGCGATGCTCGAAGTCGACGTGGACCGGCCCGACGAAGGAGTACCCGGCCTCGGCGGCGTGCTCGCGGACCATCGCCGCTAGCTCTGCGCCGAGCGGCCCGGCCCACTCCTCGATGCGGTGGTAGTCATGGTCACCGAGCTCGACGACGTACGCGTTGGGAGCCAGGATGCGGTCGGCGCCCACTACCGACCGGCGGTCGTCCGCCTCGCGTTGCAGTGCGCCCGCGATCTCGACCGGCTGGACCTCACCTTTGAAGACCTTGGCGAAGGCACCTTCGACCAGCCCGCCGAGGCGGCGTTCGAAGGCTTGCAGGACTCCCACGAAGCGTCCCTTCCTTCACCCTGATCCTGATCGTATCCGGGCAAGGCGGGCTGACCCTGCGTGCTAGCGTGAGCGTCCGCTTGGGCGAGTGGCGGAATGGCAGACGCGCACGGTTCAGGTCCGTGTGTCCGTAAGGACGTGGGGGTTCAACTCCCCCCTCGCCCACTCTTCGGTTTCTGGCTCGCCCGCCGTTCTCGCGTATGCTCCTCAGTTCGTGCTGACAACGACGTCGTCGTAGTTCACTGTCATCGTCACGCTGCTCGTATCGCCGATCTGAAGCATTGTGATCGGCGATGTCCCAGTCGAGGACGTCACGCTGAGGACCTGCGAGCCGTCTAGCCAACCTGAGATGGATGCAGAGGTTCCTACCGTCGTACAGAGCTTCACCTGGTGCCAGGTACCGGTCGGCAGCGACGTGTTTGAAACGAAAGTAGTGCCCGACCCATCGGCGCGGATGGCTAGCTTGCCTGCCGCCGTCAGGAACAAGCGCGCGACACCGGCCGATGCGGTCCGGAAGCGAAGTAGAACAGAAGTCGTCGAGACTGAGGTGAGGTCCACGTCGGACTGCACACACAGCGAGGAGTATGACCCGCCGAGAGTATGGGTGGCGTATTGAGGGCTGCTGGTGGTGGAGCCGCGGGCGCTCGGCGCAGCGCCGGTGGCCGGGAAGCGGGTCTGGTCGAGGGAGAGGTTGTTTACGGTCCACGCGCCGAGCCCGTTGCTGAAATCGTCGCTAAACACCGGAGGAGTTCCCGCCTCGACCGTCACCTGGTTGGAGACGGGGCTCAGGCTGCTCGAGATGGTGCCGTCGCTGGCGCTGACCTGATAGGTGTGGGTACTGCCGCTGGCCAGGCCGGTATCGGTGTAGGAGACCGTGCCCGTTGATGAGCTGGTGACCGTTCCGACCGGACTGCTGCCCCCGTCGCGGTACACCGAATAGGTGATCGCGCTGGCCTCGTTGTCGGTGGAGGCCGCCCAGGTGACCGTCGCGGTGCCAGGCGAGGAGCTCGTTGCGGTAGGGGTGCCGGGAACCGTCGGAGGCTGAGTGTCCATGGCGTTCGGCACTAGGGCGGCCGCGTAGTCACGGCCCGCTGCGATCGACGTCACGCCAGTCAGGCCGGAGATCGTGACCGGCGACAGGCGGTCGGTCTTGGTTCCGTCGCCGAGCTGACCAGCGTCGTTGCGGCCCCAAGCGTGAAACGCGCCGTCGGCGGTAACGGCGTAGCTCGAGTCGCGACCGGCCTCGACGTACGTCGCGCCGGATAGGCCGGCGACGACTACGGGTGAGAGCCGGTTCGTCGTCGTACCGTCGCCGACGGCGCCGTACTGGTTGAGGCCCCATGCGTCGACCGAACCGTTCGCGAGCACCGCCACCGCGTGGTATGCGCCGGCGGTGATGTCAACAACATGGGAGATGCCCGGAACGAGGGTTGGTGTGTGGCGGTTTTTCGTGTCGCCCAGGCCGAGTTGGCCGTCGTCATTGAGACCCCATGCGTATAAGGCTCCCGTGGACGTGAGCGCGTAGTCGGAGTCCCGCGCCGCGGCGACCATGACGATGCCGCTTAGGCTGCTGAGATGAACCGGAGACATTCGGGTGGTCGTGGTCCCGTCGCCGTCCTCGCCATAGGTGTTATCCCCCCACGTCCAGACCGTTCCGTCCGTCCCGAGCGCGATCGTCTGGTCAGCGCCGGCGTCGGCGCTGGCAATCGGCGCCGGGACCGGCACCTGCACGGGCGTTGAGCGGTTGGTCAGGTCACCGAGACCGAGTTGCCCGGTCGCGTTGAAGCCCCAGGCGTATAGCTCGCCGCTTGCGGTGAGCGCCATCGAGCTGTAATGCCCCGTAAAGACGTGTGTCACGGGCGGCAGCGTGGTCAATGTGACGGGAGTGGTCTGGTTGGTGGTCGTGCCGTTCCCTACCTGGCCGTAGTCGTTGCGCCCCCAGGCCACGACCGAGCCGTTGGCGCGTAGCGCGAGCACGTTCTCGCGGCCACCCGAGATCTGGATGACGTCGGAGTATGCCGGCCCGGGCCCGGGCTGTGTGCGGGCAGCCGCTGAGCCGATCCCCAGCTGGCCCATGTCATCGGCACCCCAGGTCCAGACGATTCCAGTAGTAGCGGCGCTGGCGGCCGTCGCAGGACCCACCACAGACGCTCCAGCTGCGACGGCCAATGCCGTCGCGGCGAGTAGCCGACCGCCCGGCCGTGGCTCCGCTGCTTTTGATCCCATGCCTGACCCCCGACCCGCCGTCGCTATTGAGGACGATCACTCCTGTCGTGATGAAGGTCAAGTCCTAGGTGTAGTGACCCGCGAGGTTGTTGACGGCGCGCCTGCTTGAAAGTGGGAGGACCTCCAGGCGGAGTGGATGTGTCTCGCATCTACCCGCAGGAGGTCTTCGATGGTTCACGCTAGTGCCCGTACGAACCTGTTCGCTCGTCGTCTGATCGTTGAGCGTGTCGCCGCGGGTTGGCCAGCGGCGCATGTCGCTGAGCAGCTCGGGGTATCCCGGGCAACGGTCTACAAGTGGGTCCGCCGGTTCGCTGAGGGCGGGGATGCGGCGCTGGCCGATCGCTCTTCGCGTCCGGTCCGGATGCCGGGCCGGAGCTCGGCGAGGGTCGAGCGGCGGGTGCTCGCAGCCCGCCGCCGGCGCAAGCGAGGGGCGGTCGTGCTGGCCGCCGAGCTCGGCCTCAATCCGTCCACGGTCGGACGGATCCTGGCCCGTCACCAGGTGCCGCACTTGGCGGCGATCGACCCGATCACCGGGCAGCCGGTCCGCGCTCCGCGGCGGGCAGCGAACCGTTACGAGCATCCGCTGCCCGGGGCCGATGATCCACGTCGATGTGAAGAAGCTGGGCCGGATCCCGGCCGGTGGTGGCTGGCGGCTGCACGGCCGCGAAGCGAAGCCCTCGGTCGCGAACCGGCACAAGAAGACCAAGATCGGCTACGACCACGTCCACAGCGCGGTCGATGACCGCACCCGCCTCGCCTACAGCGAGGTCCTCGATGATGAGAAAGACACCACCTGCGCGGCGTTCCTGCACCGCGCCCTGGCCTGGTTCGCCAGCCAAGGGGTGCGGGTTCGGCGGGTCCTGACCGACAACGCGATGGTCTACCGGCACGGCACCGACTGGGGCTGGGTCTGCGCGGCCTGGCAGGTCAAGCGACGGTTCACCAAGTCCGGCTGCCCATGGACCAACGGCAAAGCCGAACGGTTCAACCGGACCCTGCTCAACGAATGGGCCTACGCCCGCGCCTGGACCACCAACACCGCCCGACGCCGAGCCCTGGACAACTTCATCCGGCACTACAACACTCGACGCGGCCACTCCGCCCTCGGCGGACACCCACCCGCCAGCCGGCTCGCCGCCTGACAACAACGTGTCAGGTCACGACAACTAGGCGGGCGACGCCCCAAGTGAGCAGGACGGAATGCTGCGAAGGCGTCTTTGTCGCACAACCGTGGGGGAACGCCGGGTAGAGCGACGCGCGCGACCTTCGAGGTCAGCGCACCGTGATGCGCACGAGGTGCAGCCGGCCGTGGATGCGGACGCCGATGTCCCACAGCTTGTAGCGCTTGCGCATCGCCTTGTTGATGTGGAAGGTCATGCGCCACACGCCCGGTCGGACCTGGGTGAAGGCGTCCCCGCCCCCGCGCGGCCGATGCTTGGTGTTGGCCGGCACCGCCCACTCATAGTGCGGGGTGCTCTGGCTCGCGGCGTACACGTGGTAGGTGCCGACCTTGAGCTGGAACCCGGTCTTCTGCGTGTAGCGGACCTTGGGGATCCAGATCGAGAGCAGGCGGTACTTGCCACGGATCGTGGCCTTCAGGCCGGCCCGGTTGACGGCGGTCGCGACGTAGTGCCGGACGCCGTTGCGTCCCACCTTCGTGCGCAAGGTGCACTTGACGATGCCGGACTGCTTGTCCCGGCCTGCGCAGCGCCCGCGGTTGAACCGGCCCGCGTAGACCCCGCCGTTCTTGACGCCCTTCACGGTGACCTTCGGGGCGCTGCGGTCGATGTTGATGCCCTTGACCTTCGCCGTCGCTGCGCCGCCGTCGAGATCGGTGACGGTGCGGCTCACGTGCTGACCGGCGCCGCTGTGGGTCAGCTTGACGGCTGCCGGGCACGGTGCGCTGAAGCTGGCGCTGCCTGCGGTGCAGGTGAACGTGACGGTCACCGGTGTCGAGTACCAGCCGTAGGCGGTCTTCGGCTTCGTGCTGTGCACTGTGGCGTGGATCGTGGGATCCGTGCGCTGTGCCGACGTGGTGGACGTGTCGAAGTCACCGTTGCCCAGGTAGTTGGCGGCGACGTCGTACGACGCTCCGGGCGCCAGGCTGTGGCTCAGTGTCGCGGTGCCGTTGCTCAGCGCAGCCGATCCGGCGTCGTTTCCGTCGACGGTGAACTCGACGGTTCCGGTGACGGTCACATTGGAGTGACCGGGCACGGTGACGGTTGCCGACAGCGAGGACGGCTCGATCGAGAGCGCCGTACTGGTGGCAGCCTTGCCGACGGAGACTTGCTGTTGCGCGGTGGGCGCGTCGGTGTAGTCGGCGTTGCCGGTCTGGTCGGCGTCGATCACGCAGGTGCCGGCGTGGTCG
>Ga0335074_10003450_pt1 | contig 21609 bp, 17 predicted proteins | sample Lox_Sample_23_FD_206715 | JGI IMG/M metagenome (GOLD analysis project Ga0335074, IMG submission 206715) | Soil microbial communities from Loxahatchee National Wildlife Refuge, Florida, United States - Lox_Sample_2.3 | ecosystem: Environmental > Terrestrial > Soil > Wetlands | place: USA... | reverse complement strand
GACGCCGCCAGAAAAGCCGAATGTTTCGAGCCGCGAAGAATTGCTCGCACAGGAGAACTCTCCGGCGGCGCTGGCCGCACTGGCGCGCCAAACGGCCTTTTTCGACTCAATGGACAGCGAGGAAGTCGCCCCGTCGGCCGGCTTGAGCGTGCGCACGGAGACCCTCACCTCCTCGCCCGACGGCAACACCATCAAGATCCAGTACATCCGGCCGGATAACGACGAGACTTTGCCTTGCGTGTACTACATCCATGGCGGCCGCATGGAGATGAGTTCCTGCTATGAGGGTAACTACAAGACCTGGGGCCGTATGATCGCCGCCAAAGGCGTCGCGGTAGCCATGGTTGAATTCCGCAACTCGGTGCACCCGTCTTCTGTACCGGAAATTGCGCCATTCCCGGCCGGCTTGAACGATTGCATCTCGGGGCTCAAGTGGGTACACGCGAACGCCGCCAGTCTCAAGATTGATACGAGGCGCGTGATCGTTGCTGGAGAAAGTGGCGGCGGCAACCTGGTTCTCGCCGTAGGCATGAAGCTGAAGCAGGATGATCAGCTGGGCCTGATGCAGGGCATCTATTCCTTGTGCTACATCGCCGGCAAGTGGCCGCAGCCGCAGTTCCAGTCTTCCATCGAGAATGAGGGCATCGTGCTCAACTTCGCGGACAACCGCGCCACCATGGCTTACGGCATCGAAGCCTTTAACGCCCGCAACCCGCTCGCATGGCCCAGCTTCGCCAAGCGAGAGGATGTCGAAGGCTTGCCGCCGACGGTCATCAGCGTCAACGAGTGCGATCCGCTGCGCGATGAGGGCATCGCCTTCTACCGCCTTCTGATGAATAGCGGGGTTTCGGCGCGTTGCCGCCAAATGATGGGCGCCTGCCATGGCATCGAGGTCCTATTGCCGGCCATATGTCCCGATATCGCTCACTCAACTGCCAGCGACATCGCCAACTTCGCCATCGGCTGACCACGACATTGTTCTACACACGACACAATTTATAAGGGGCCTACCAATGAACACCCAATCACTCGCGCAAGGCGCTTCAATACCTGCTTCATCGGCGTCGAGCTCTGGGGCTGCAACGCCGGCACATTCAGTGCTCGCGCCCAACACCGGTACCGACGCGCTGCTTTTCAAGGACGATCCTCAATTTTGGTTTGAGATCTCCCGCTTGTTTGGAGCTGCGGACTACGGTGGGGCTCTGTTTGGCGAAGTGATAGCAATCGCCAAGAACATTAAGTCCGGTGACTACGACAGTTGGTACGATGCCAACAACGCTTTCGCCGATCGCCTCGCCGAGGAAGCCGCCGGTCAACTCAGGAGGGGCCACAAGATCAGTGCCCGGGACAATTACCTGCGAGCCTGCAGCTACTATCGCAGCGCGGAGTTTTTCCTACACGCCAATCCGGAGGATCCGCGCGTCAAGCGTGCTTACGAGCGATCCGTCGCCTGCTACAAGGCAGCCGGGGCTCTTTTCACGCCAGCAATCGAGCCCGTCGAAATTCCCTATGAAGGCACGACGCTGCCGGGCTATTTCCATCCGGTCGACAATTCCGGTATGCCTCGACCCACGCTTGTGCTGGACAACGGCTTCGACGGGTCGGCAGAGGAAATGCACTGGATGGGCGCGCGTGCTGCGGTCGAACGCGGCTTTAATGTGTTGGTATTCGACGGTCCGGGTCAGTTCGGAACCGTTCACCGGCAAGGGCTCCATTTCCGGCCGGACTGGGAAAATGTCGTGACACCCGTGGTGGACTATGTACTGACGCGTAAAGACGTCAATCCGCGGAAGATTGCCCTTCACTGCGTAAGCCTCGGCGGGTACCTGGCGCCGCGAGCAGCCGCTTTCGAGCACCGTCTCGCGGCCTGCATTTCCGACGATGGTGTTTACGACTACGGCATCGCGCAGCTCTCCGGGATTCCGGCGGATAAGCGCGAGGCAGTTCTTGCTGCCTTGTCCGCTCCGAGTGCGCCGCAACTCGACGCGATGCTGGAAAACGCCATGAAGACCAACAGTGTTGCACGATGGGCGTTCACCCATGGCATGTACGCTTTTGGCGTCGACACCCCGCGCGCCTATCTGGCCGCCGCGCAGGCCTTCCATATGCGGGACGGGATCGCGGAGCAGATCAAGTGTCCCACGCTTGTTTGCGAGGCGGAAAAGGACCTGTTCTTCCAAGGCCAGGCTCAGCAGCTGTTCGACCACCTCACATGCCCCAAGACCTTAATGAGATTCACCGATGCCGAAGGTGCGGGCGCCCATTGCGAGGCAGGCGCGAGCCGCCTTGCCTATGGCCGCATGTATGATTGGTTGGACGAAACATTGTCAGCCGCGAACTAGGTAACGCCGAACCACGCGTACCCGTACCGACGCCGGTTGGAAGGAGCTATTTCAACCGGTGAGTCGCTGAAAGGCTCGGTCCAACCTGGGAGTGCCGATGCGGGCTCGAGAGCTGCGAACCCCTTTTCATGGACTTCTCGGCGATCGGTCCTCTGCGGGGATCGGTGGGCGAATCGATGCCCCGGTATTGCCCGGGCTGTAAGATGACCAACTCATCGCCGCCGAAGCGGCTCGCGGTGTCTTCCGTGCGGAGACGGCCGACAACGCGCCTGGCCGTCTCGCGCAGCACCTCATCGCCACAGTCGTGGCCCATCGAGTCGAGACATGCAACTGAAACCCGGCAGGACCGGTCGAAACGAGGCCTGCGGCTGCGGTAGCGGCAAGAAATACAAGAAGTGCTGCGGGCGGCCGGATGCGATATCCGTGGCCCCGCTCGCCGAGCCGGCGCCACCGAATGTTCTGGCAATGGTGCGGCTGCTGTGGTCCGCTCGATATGCCGAATTCGAGACTCAGATCCGCGCAGCGCTCGCGATCCACCCCGACTTGCCCGTTCTGTGGAGGCTCCTCGCGAGGGGCGTCTACGAGCAGCACCGTGATCCGCTCGAGGCGCTGCAAACCGCCGCGCGGCTGCTGCTGGAGAATCCCGAGGCGCACACCAACCTCGGCGCTGTCCTGCGCACGCGTGGACGGCTCGCGAGGGCGCACGAGAGTGTAGGAAGCGTCCTGCGCGAGCTCGGCGGCCTCGAGGAGGCCGAGGCAAGCCTGGAGCGTGCCCGCGCGCTCGAGCCCGACTGCGCCGAAATCCGCACCCGTCTCGCCTCGGTGCAACGCCTGCTGGGACGCGTCGCGCAGTCCGAGGCGAATATCCAATGCGCACTCGAGCTCGATCCGGGGTACGTGCCTGCAGCCATTGAACAGGCGGAGCTCGCGACCGATCGCGGCGAGTTCGAGATCGCCGAGTCGCTCTATCGCGAGGCCTTCGCGCGTGATTCCAGCTCGGCAGCTGCCTGGGCCGGTATTGTCGATACGCGCCGCATGACGGTTGCGGATGCGGTTTGGCTCACTCAAGCCGAGCAGCTCGCCGCGCGCCGGCCGCACGACGAAGTGCGACTTCGCTTCGCGATGGGCAAGTACCTCGATGATATCGGCGAGTACGATCGCGCCTTCGCGAGCTATCGGCAGGCGAATGAGCTCGTGAAGACCAATCGCGTGCCGCACGATCGGCGTCGGCTGTCGGAGAGGTTCGAGTCTGTCCGGCAGCGGTACGATGCCGCTTGGATTGATTGCGCCCGGGTGCGGGCGCCGATCGAGCGGCGTCCGATCTTCGTGGTCGGGATGCTGCGCTCGGGCACCTCGCTCGCCGAGCAGATCCTCGCCTCGCACCCGGCCGTCTTTGGCGCCGGGGAGCTGTCGTTCTGGGAGAGCCGATCGCGGCGCGTGGCCGCGGCGGGCGGCGAGTGCGGCCCCGCCCCGGCGCCGCTCGAGTCGCTGGCTGCCGAGTACGACGCTCTGTTCACGACGCTGGCCGCCGATCAGCGCTACGTCGTGGACAAGATGCCCCTAAATTTCATGCATCTTGGCGTGATCCATGCCGCGCTGCCCACTGCGCGCATCATTCACATGCGGCGCCACCCGATCGACACCTGCCTGTCCGTCTACTTTCAAAACCTGAGCGCGGAGCACTCCTACGCCAACGACTTGAACGACATCGCCCACTATCACGACGAGTACCGGCGCCTCATGAGCCACTGGCGCACGGTGTTGTCGCCGGATGCGATGCTCGAGGTGCCCTACGAGGCGCTCGTGGCGCAGCCGGAGCTGTGGAGCCGCCGCATGGTGGAGTTTGCCGGTCTGCCCTGGGATGAGGCCTGTCTCGATTTTCACCTCAGCCGCCGCACCGTGTACACCTGCAGCCGCTGGCAGGTGCGGCAGAGGATCAACACGGCTTCCGTCGAGCGCTGGCGGCGCTACGCCGCACATGTGGGACCCTTGCTCAGGCTCGACCCGGCACTGTCCGAGACCGCGAGTGGAAATCGTGTGCACGGCCTCCACCGCGCGTGACGGGCACCGGGGCGTAGAATGACGGCAACCCAACCAACGCCCGATGCGACCCGCGGCCCATGGATCTCGAGCGCGACGCCCCCAACTTCTTCGCCGGCCCCTACATCGACCGCCGTTCCGAGGCTCGCGAGGCGGCCTCCTGGCTCACCGATGCGCTCGCCGATCCGACCACGCGCTACCTGGTCTCCTGCGGAACCGCGCAGCTCATGCACGGCGTGGGCACCGTCGGCAACGCCGAGCCGCGCATCGCCTTTCTGCCGGGCGATCACCCGATCGTGCAGAGCGCAGTGCGCGGCGCGTGCGACGAGCGTCTGGTTCTGCTCGGCTGGGTTGGCGATGCGCGCTGCGTCCTCGTCGATCTGGGCTCGGAACCTGTCGTCGAGCTCCCTGCGGGCACGAGCTTCGAGGAGCTGCGGCCGCTCTCGAATCGGCTGCCGCGCGACGAGGCAGCGCTCCTCGCCTACGCGCGGGCGGTCTCGATCTGGCGCGGGCGGCACCGTTTCTGCGGCGTCTGCGGCTGGCGCACGCGCTCGGAGCGGGCGGGCCACGTGATGCGCTGCTCGAATCCGCACTGCGCGCACGAGTTCTTCCCGCGCATCGACCCCGCCATCATCGTTCTGGTCTCCGACGGTGAGCGCGCATTGCTCGGCCGACAACCGAGCTGGCCGCCGGGCCGCTACTCGACGATCGCCGGATTCGTCGAGCCCGGCGAGAGCCTCGAGGATGCGGTTGCGCGCGAAGTGCGCGAGGAGACCGGCGTGCGGGTCTCGCGCGTGGATTACCACTCCTCACAGCCCTGGCCGTTTCCCTCCTCGCTGATGCTCGGGTTTCACGCCTTCGCCGCCCCGGACGCGCCGATTCGCGTGGGAGGTGAGCTCGACGATGCGAGGTGGTTCACCCGCGAGCAGATCGCCTCGGGCACCCCGCTCCTGCCTCCGCCGCACGCAATCTCGTTCCGGCTCATCGCGGCCTGGTTCGATCCAGGCTCCCCGGTGCCGCTCGCGGCGCTCCGGTCCTGAGGGAACCGATCCTGACGTGTGCCTGCTCGTCCTAGCCTGGCAGGCGCATCCACGCTACCGCCTGATCGTCGCCGCCAACCGGGACGAGTTTCACGACCGGCCGGCCGCGGCGCTCGCGAAGTGGGTCTATCATGGAGCGAACCTGCCCGGCACCGCGGATGCGCTCACGACGGCGGACAGCGGCGCGGAGATTCTCTCCGGCCGCGACTTGCAGGCGGGCGGCACCTGGCTCGCCGTAGACCGCTCGCGGCGCTTCGGCGTCGTGACGAACTACCGCGACCTGCAACGGCCGGCGCCGGATGCGCCCTCGCGGGGCGAGCTCATTCCCCGCTACCTCGCGCAGCGCGACGACCCCGGAGCGTTTCTCGAGACGCTTGCGCCCGCCGCGCCGCGATACGCCGGCTTCAATCTCCTGTTGGCCGACACCGCGACGCTGTGGTCTGCATCGAACCGCGCAAGCCCCTTCGCACGACCCCTGCCGCCGGGCGTGTACGGCCTCAGCAACCACCTGCTCGACACGCCGTGGCCCAAGCTCGAGCGGGCGCGGCACGCCTTCCGTGCCTGGCTCGATTCCGCGCCCGCTCCCGCTGCGGAGCAGCTGATGGCGATCCTGGCGGATCGCACGCCCGCCACCGACCACGAGCCTCTTCCGCAGAACGGACTCTCGCGGGAATGGGAGCGCGTGCTCTCCTCGCCGTTCGTCGTTCATCCCGAGTACGGCACGCGCTGCTCGACGGTCCTGCTGCTGACGCCGAGCGGCGATCTGCTGCTTTACGAGCGCCGCTTCGATCCCTCGGGCGGCGTGAGCGGACAGACCGAGGTGGCGCTCAAAGCCGGCGACTGGTGCTGAGACCTGCGTGACGCCGCGCTTGCGCCGCCCGGCGCGCTCGATGGGGCCTACCGTTTGACGCGGCTGCATGAATATGCATAATGTGCGCACTTTTATGCAAACGGACCAGCAGCAACTCGAGCGGCGCGGCGCGATCGCCAAGATCTTGCGCGATGGCATCGTGCGCAGGCAGAGCGAGCTCGTGAGCCTTCTGCGTCGCAGCGGGCACGAGGTGACCCAGTCCTCCGTGAGCCGCGACCTGCGCGATCTCGGCGTGCTCAAGGCGAGCGGTCGCTACGTGATGCCGCCCGAGGAGCTCACGCGGGCCCACGGGAATTTCGACTCCCTCTCCCAATTCGTTCGCCAGATCCGCACCGCCGGCCCGTGCGTCACGGTCGTGCGGACAACGATCGGCGCCGCACAGAGCGTCGCGGTCGCCATCGACAAGGCGCAGTGGCCCGAGGTCGTGGGTACGATCTCGGGAGATGACACGATTTTCATCGCGACCGATCGCGAGAGCGCACAGTCGCAAGTCATCGACCGCCTGCGCTCTCTCTTTCGCGTCTGAGACACCGCCGATGAGCTTGCACCCTGCCGGCGCGATGCCGATCGTCCTTGCCTATTCCGGCGGGCTCGATACCTCGTTCCTCGTGCCGTGGCTCGCCGAGCGCTACGGCCGCGCCGTCATGACCGTGACCGTCAACACGGGGGGAATCGATGCCGCGGCCGCGCGGGCGCTCGAGGAGCGGGCGCTCGAGCTCGGCGCGGTGGAGCACCACCTGGTCGACGCCCGGGCCGATTATTTCGAGCAGGTGCTGCGCTTTCTGATCATGGGTAACGTGCGCCGCGGACAGCTGTATCCGCTCTGCGTCGGCGCCGAGCGCGTGATGCAGGCCCAGACGCTCGCCCGTCTCGCGCGCGAGCTCGGCACTCGCACGATTGCTCACGGCTGCACCGCCGCCGGCAACGATCAGGTGCGCTTCGAGGTCGCCTTGCGCACGCTCGCGCCGGATCTGCAAGTGCTCGCCCCCGTACGGGACGAAGCCTTCAAGCGACAGGACGAGCTCGAGTACCTGCAGCGGCGCGGACTGCCCGTACCTGCCTTCGGCGCCGCCTATTCGGTCAATCGCGGCCTGTGGGGCGTCACGATCGGCGGCCAAGAGACGCTCACCTCCGGGGGAAGCATCCCGGAGGAGGCGTGGGTGTTGACGCGCGATGCGTTCAGCCGGCCGCGCGAGCCGGCGCGGCACGTGCTCACGTTCACGCGCGGGCGTCCGACGGGGATCGACGGGCGCGCGCTCGATCCGGTCGCGGTCATCGAGGCGCTCGAAGCTGCGGCCGCGCCGTTCGGCATCGGCCGCGGGATCCATCTCGGCGATACGATCATTGGAACGAAAGGCAGAGTGGCGTTCGAGGCCCCTGCGGCCGAGGTGCTGTTGAGCGCGCACCGCGAGCTCGAGAAGCTCGTCCTCACGGGGCGCCAGCAGCGCATCAAGGAGCTCGTCGCCCAGCCGTACGGGGACCTCGTCCACGAGGGTCAGCTGCTCGACCCGGTGTGCCGCGATATCGAAGCGCTCCTCGCGAGCTCGCAGGAGCGCGTGACGGGCGAGGTGCGGGTGCGCATGCGTCCCGGGAGCGTGTTCATCGAGGGCATCGAGTCGCCGTACTCGCTGATGACGGCCTCGAAGGGTGTGTACGGCGAGGCCGCCGGCGAGTGGACCGCGGCCGATGCGCTCGGGTTCTCGAAGATCGCGTCCCTCCCCGGCGTGTTTCACCGGCGCGCGGGCGAGCGGGCCGAGGAGCAGTCATGAGAACGATCGTCGTGGACAAGATCGCATCCGTCACGCAGGCGTGCGGCCTCAAGCACGAGGTGCGCATCTCGACGGACATTCCCTCGGAGGAAGGCGTCGTCATCGTCGTCGAGGTGCTCACGAGCAAATCGACGTACAACACGCTCGAGCTGACGAGCGGGCGCATGGCCAAGGTCGGCAAGGGCGACATCGTCGTCGGCGCCCTCGGCCAGCGCAAGGCGCTCTTCGGCTACTCCGGACACGTGCCCGAGTCGCTGCACGCCGGCGATGTGATCCAGATGCTCAACATCGGGGGCGTCCTCGGCATATGCGACTCGGTGACCCCCGACAAGGGCAAGCCCTTCGACTGTCGCGTCCTCGGCGTCGTGCTGCATTTCCCGTATCTCGCCGAGCGCATCGGCGTTCCCGCGCGGGTTGGATTCCGTCCGCTCGCGCGTGACGCGAAGCTCGACACGCGCGGTGTGCCGGTGGTCGCGCTCGCAGGCACGTGCATGGAGGCCGGCAAGACCGCGGCCGCCTGCGCCATCGTGAGCCGCATGCGTCATCGCGGCCTCATCGTCGATGCGTTCAAGGCGACGGGCGTCTCCCTGCGCCGCGACATTCTGGCGATGGAGGATGCCGGTGCGCGCCAGTCGATGATCTTCACCGATCTCGGCGTCGTGTCGACCACACGAGAGAATGGTCCGGCGCTCACGCGCACGATGCTCACCGAGCTCGCCGCCTCCAAGCCCGATGCGATCGTGTTCGAGCTCGGCGACGGCATCCTCGGGGCGTACGGCGTCGACGCCATCCTCGAGAGCTCCGACATTCGCATGCTGCTCACGGGCGTCGTGCTGTCCGCGAACGATCCCGTCGCGGCGTGGGGGGGCGTGTCGCTGCTGCGCGATCGTTTTCGGATCGAGCCCTGCGTCGTGACCGGCCCCGCGACCGACAATCGCGTCGGGGTAGAGATCATCGAGCAGCAGCTCTCCGTTCCCGCCATCAACGCAATGAGCAACGGCGCGGCGCTCGGCGACCGGGTGATCGAGGCGATCGGCCTGCTCTCGAAGTGCGCGGCGGCCTGAGCATGAGCGCGCGCATTCCGGCGGTCGTTCTCGGCGGCAGCGGCTACGTCGCGGGCGAGCTCCTGCGGCTCCTCGCCGCGCATCCGGGATTCGAGCTCGCGGGCGTGCTCTCGGACAGCCAGCCCGGGGCGCCCGTCGCGGGCGCCTTTCCACACCTCGCGGGCGTCTACTCCGACGCGCGCTTCAAATCCCACGCGCAAATCGAGTCGGTGCTCGTCGAGGCGCCCCGCGCGGCGATTGTCTCGGCCGCACCCCACGGGATTGCGGCGCCGCTCATCGACGGCCTGCTCGGCGCCGCCGAGCGCGCCGGCAAGCATCCCCGCGTCGTCGACATCTCGGCCGATTTTCGCTACCGCACGCCGGAGGCGTACGCAGCCGTGTACGGGCATGCGCATGGCGCTCCGCAGCGCCTCGCCGAGTTCACCTGCGCCGTCCCCGAGCATCTCGCGACCCTCGCGACGCGGCACGTCGCGCATCCCGGTTGCTTCGCGACGGCGGTGCTGCTCGCGAGCGTGCCGCTCCTCAAGCTCGGACTCACGGGCCCGACGCTGTTCGTCTCCGGTGTCACCGGCAGCACGGGCTCGGGGCGCAAGCCCATCGAAGGCACGCACCATCCGCTGCGGCATGGTGACCTCTACAGCTACAACGCGCTCGCGCACCGTCACGTGCCGGAGATCGTCGCGTGCGCGCGCGCCGCCTCCGATGTGGAGGCGGACTTCAGCTTCGTGCCCACCTCGGGACCGTTCGCCCGCGGGATTCACGTCACCGTGCAGGGCGCGTTGCGCGCATCGCTCGACTCCTCGCGCGTGCTTGCCGCGCTGCGCGACTACTACGCGCGCTCGCGCTTCGTGCGCGTGATGAGCGAGGCGCCGCGGGTGAAGAACGTCGTCGCGAGCAACTACGCGCACCTGTCCGCTGCCGCGAACGGACGCACGGTCGCGGTCCTGTGCGTGCTCGACAACCTCACCAAAGGGGCGGCCGGGGGCGCGCTGCAATGGCTCAACCGCATGTTCGAGCTGCCCGAGGCCATGGGTCTCGAGTCGCCCGCGCCAGGATGGACTTGAAGGAAGGTTCGAGAGATGTCGCCGAGTCCCGCAGCTGCCGCCATGTCATCACCGCCCCGCCACATCCGCGACGTGCTCGCGCGTGTGTTCGCGCCCTATCCGCTCGAGGTGGTGTCCGCCGAGGGCGTGTGGTTGCACGGCAGCCGCGGCGAGCGCGTGCTCGACCTCTACGGCGGACACGCCGTCGCCGCGCTCGGCTACGCACATCCCGCGTGGACGCAGGCGCTCGCGGAGCAGGCGCGCACCTGCCAGTTTCAAACGAATGCCGTCGCCATGGCGGTGCGGGAGCGAGCGGCCGAGCGACTCGTGCGCTTCGCCGGGCTCGGCCTCGAGACCGTCTTCCTCGTGAACAGCGGCGCGGAGGCGAACGAGAACGCGCTCAAAATGGCGTTCCGCGTGACGGGTCGCGCGCACGTGGCCGCCGTCGAGCACAGCTTCCACGGCCGCACGGCGGCGGCGGGCGCGGTGACCTGGGGAGCCGCGCAGAAGTGGTACGGGTTCCCCCGCGCGCCGTTCGACGTGAGCTTCGTGCCGCGACGGGACGTCGCCGCCATCGCGCAGCACGTGACGACACGCACGGCCGCCGTGATCGTCGAGCCGATCCAGGGCCTCGGAGGCGCGTTCGATCTCGGCGCCACCTTTCTGCAGGCGCTCCGCCGCCGGTGTGACGAGACGGGCGCGCTCCTCATCTTCGATGAGGTGCAGTGCGGGATGGGCCGAACGGGCCACCCGTTTGCGGCGAATCTCTACGGCGTGATTCCGGACATGATCACGACCGCCAAGGCGCTCGGCAACGGCTTTCCGTGCGCAGCACTGCTCATGGGGCCCGCGGTCGCGGCCGGCCTGAAGCTCGACGTGCTCGGTACGACCTTCGGCGGCGGTCCGCTCGCCTGCGCCGCGATCGCGGCGGTCATCGAGGCGATCGAGTCCGAGCACCTGCTCGAGCGCGTGCAGCGTGTCTCGGCATACCTCCGCGAACGCTGCCTCGTCGGTCCCGTGACGGGGCACCAGGGCGCGGGCTTCCTCACGGGCCTGAAGACCACGCGGCCGGCGAAGGACATCCAGGCGGAGCTGCTCGCGCGGGGTATATTGACCGGCACGAGCAGCGACCCTCAGGTCCTGCGCATCCTCGCGCCCTACATTCTCGAGGAGCCGCATGTCGACCTGCTGCGCGATGCGCTCGAGGAGCTGCCGGCGTGAGCGTCGCAACCGCGCGCGCTGCTCATTCGCCGCGCCGCTGGCCATGAGGAGATTTCTGGATCTGGCGCACTTCGAGCGCGAGGAGATCCTCGCGCTGCTCGACCTCGCGCGCCGTCTCGAGACGCACCCGGAGCCGAGTGCCCTCGCCGGCAAGATTCTCGGCCTGCTCTTCTTCAACCCGTCGCTCCGGACGCTCGCGTCCTTGCAGGCCGGGATGACACGGCTCGGGGGCAGCTCCCTCGTCATCGTGCCGGGACAGGGCTCCTACGCGATGGAGACCCGCCTCGGCGCGGTGATGAACGGCGCGGCCGCCGAGCACGTGCGCGAGGGCATCCCGGTCCTCGCCTCGTACTGCGATGCGCTCGGCATCCGCTCGTTCGGCGAAGGCAAGAGCCTCGCCGACGATCTCGCGGAGAGGCGATTCAACGCGATGGCCGAGCTCGTGGACAAGCCGCTCATCAATCTCGAGTCGGCGGCGAATCATCCCTGCCAGGCGCTCGCGGACTGGAAGACGCTCGACGACGACGGCGTGCCGCGGCGCGGCCGGTTCGTGCTCTCCTGGGTGTACCACCCCCGCGCCCTGCCGCTCGCGGTGCCGGCGGCGGCCGTGCACATGGCGGCGATGCGTGGCATGGACGTGGTCGTGCTGCGGCCCGCAGGGTTCGCGCTTCCTGCGCCGTTGATGGACAAGGCGCGCCGCGCCGCCGCCGCCTCGGGCGGCTCCGTCCGCGAAACCGATCAGCGCGACGAAGCGCTCGCCGGGGCGCACGTCGTTTACGCGAAGGAATGGGCTGCGACCGAGTGCTATGGTGATGCCGAGGCCGACGCGCGGCTGCGCGCGCGGCTCCTCGACTGGTGCGTTCGCGAGAGCTGGTTCGCGCGCGCTGCGCCGGGTTGCCGCTTGATGCACTGCCTGCCCGTCCGGCGCAACACCGCGGTCGCCGACGAGGTGCTCGATGGCGCGCGCAGCAGCGTGCTGCGCGAGGCGCACAATCGTCTGAGCGTGCAGATGGCCGTGTTGTACCGGATGCTCCGGTGATGTGGCGCGCGGTGCGCCGTCGAGATTTTCAGCAGGAGGCAGGCACCAGTGTTGATGCACAAAGCGGATCAGGCGCTCGCGATACGCGCGCTGCGCAGCGCCGCACCCTACGTCCGGCTGTACAAGGGCAAGACGTTCGTCGTGAAGGCCGGCGGCGCCGTGTTCGGCGACCCCGCCGCGACGCGTACGCTCATCGAGCAGCTCGGCATCCTGCACTACTTCGGCGTGCGCGTCGTGCTCGTGCACGGCGGAGGACCTCAGCTCAGCGAGCTCGCCGATGCGCTCGGGGTACCGACGCGCATCGTGCAGGGCCGGCGGATCACGGACGAGAAATCGATCGACTTGACGGCGATGGTGCTCAACGGCCTCATCAATACGCGCATCCTCGCGCTCTGCCGCGATCTCGCGATCGATGCCGTTGGCTTGAGCGGCGTGGACGCCGGCCTCGTGCGCGCGCACAAGCGCCCACCGGTGAAGCTCGAGGGGAGCGATGAGGCCGTGGACTTCGGCTACGTGGGCGACATCGACACGGTCGACACGACGGTGATCCGCAAGCTCCTCGACAGCGCCTTGATGCCCGTCGTGAGTCCGCTCTCGGCCGACGAGACCGGCCTGCTGCTCAACATCAACGCCGATACGGTGGCCGCCGAGATCGGCGCGGCGCTCGGCGCCGAGAAGCTCATTCTGTGCACCGGAGCGCCGGGCATTCTCGAGCGGGTGAACGATGCGGGCTCGCTCATCTCGTACACGGACCTGCGCGGGCTCGAGCGGCTGCGGCGCGAGGGCAGCATCACCGACGGCATGCTCCCCAAGGCGGCGGCCATCGAGAGGGCGATCCGCGGCGGTGTGCGGCGCGTGCACGTCGTGTCCTACGAGGCTCCGGAGGGAATCCTGGGCGAGGTCTTCACGAACGAGGGCACGGGCACGCTGATCGTCGCCGATGTCAACGCACTCACCGCCGCGGAGCAGAAACCGAGCGGCGCGCTGCCGTGACGGCGAGCGACCCCCCGGCGCGCAGCGACGGACCAGCGGCATGACCAGGCTCTGGGACAAAGGCGCCCCGCTCGATGAGCGAGTCCTCGCCTACACGGCCGGCGACGATCCGGTGCTCGACCAGCGCCTGGTGCGCTACGACGTGCGCGCATCCATCGCGCACGCGCAGATGCTCTGCGAGCGCGAGCTTCTCTCGCGTGCCGACCTCGAGGCGATCCGCGCCGGCCTGCTCGCGCTCGCGGACGAGCATGCGCGCGGGCTCTGGCGCATCGAGCTCGGTGATGAGGATGGCCAGACGGCGCTCGAAAGACGCCTGACCGAGCGCATCGGCTCGACCGCGGGGCGCATCCATCTCGGGCGCTCGCGCAACGATCAGGTGCTTACCGCGCTGCGGCTCTACCTGCGCGACACGGTCGTGGAGCTCGCCGGCGCGGCGGACGCCGTGGCCGCTGCGCTCGATGCGCTCGCCGCCCGGAACTGCGCCACGGAGCTCCCCGGCTATACGCACATGCAGCAGGCGATGCCGAGCAGTGTGCCGCTGTGGGCGGGAGGATTCGCGGCGGAGATCCGTGACGATGCGCAGAGCCTGCGCGCCGTCGAGCGGCGGCTCGCGAAGAGCCCGCTCGGATCGGCCGCGGGCTACGGGACGCCCGGCCTGCCGATCGACCGGGAGTCGACCAGCCGCGAGCTCGGGTTCGCCGAGCCGCACGAGCCCGTCACCGCCGTGCAGCTCTCGCGCGGCAAGGCCGAAGCGCACCTGCTGTTCGAGCTCACGATTCTCATGCAGGACATCGGCCGCCTCGCCGCGGATGTGCTCCTCTACTCGACGCGCGAGTTCCGCTTCCTCGAGCTGCACGAGACCTTCACCACGGGCTCCTCCATCATGCCGCAGAAGCGCAATCCCGATGTCTTCGAGCTCGTGCGCGCGCACGCCGCGGCCGAGCAAGCGTGTCTCGCCGAGGTGCTCGGCGTGGTCGCGAAGCTCCCTTCGGGGTATCACCGGGATCTGCAGCTGATCAAGGCGCCGCTCTTCCGTGGCATCGACCTTGCCGCGCGCACGCTCGAGATCATGCCCCCCGCGATCGGGGCCATCGAGTTCCATGCCGATCGCATCGAGCTCGATCCGGCCATTCACGCCGCGGAGGAGGCCTACGCGCTCGTGGTGGCCGAAGGGATCCCGTTTCGCGAGGCCTACCGCCGCGTCGCGACGAAGCTCAAGCGTTGATCCGAGACGGCACCGACATGAGCACGACCCCCACGAGCCCGATCCTTGCGCCGCTCGATCCGTCGCTGGTCACCTACACCCACGTGATCTACGCGCTGCATGCGCTCTCGGCGGCCATCGGCCTCGCCGGCGCAGCCACGATCGTCGGGCACTTCATCTTCGGGCTGCCCTCGATCGTCGCCGTCATCATGAATTACGCGCGCCGCTCCGCCGTGCGCGGCACGCTGCTCGATTCGCACTTCCGCTGGCAGATCCGCACGTTCTGGTTCGCGCTCCTCGCCTGGGTGATCGTGCTCGCCGTATCGCTCCCGCTGATGCTCGTGCTGATCGGATTCCTCACGCTCGCGCTCGGGATGGCCGCGATCGGCATCTGGCTCATCTATCGCATCGCGCGCGGGTGGCTGGCATTGCGCGACGGGCGGGCGATGTACGTTTGACATGAGCTCCACCCAGAAGACCGCCCGGGTGGCGGGATGGCTGTATCTCTCGGCGTCAGTGCTGGCGATCGGCGCCAGCCTCGCGGCCGCGGGCTGCGGTCAGAAGGGGCCGCTGTACCTTCCGGAGCAAAAAGCGAAGGTGGTCACGCACCCGGCATCGGCCAGCGCGTCATCCTCGGCGAGCACCTCCTCCGCGCCGAGCGCCTCCTCCTCGGCGTCATCGTCGAGCGGCTCGCAACGCTAGCGGCTCGAGCTTTAGGCTGCTTTAGGCCCTGATCAGATCGCGTTCCGCCCGTGCTCCACGGCTGTCCGGAAACACGGTCTGCTCGAGCGCACGCGGAGAGACGGACAGGTGCTCCGACAGCACGCCCTTCAGCACGGAGCGCAGATCCCGTGTGGGTGCGACATCGCGCCCCTGATAGAGCGCGCGCGGCGCGAGTCCGGGCCATTCCGCGCGGACCCCACCCCGCACGGCGCCACCGACGAGCAATGCCGCCGTCGCGGTCCCATGGTCCGTGCCACGCGTGCCGTTCACGGCCGCGGTTCGACCGAATTCCGTGACGAGCAGAACCGCCGTGCGGCGCCAGACCGGACCGAGCTGCTCCTGCAGCGTCTTCAGTCCGGTGTCGAGCACGGCGAAGCGCTGTGCGAGCTGTCCCTGCGCACCCCCTTCGTTGGCGTGCGTGTCCCAGCCGGTCGTGTCGAACACGGCGACGCGTGGACCGTCGTCGCGCCGCAGAAAGCCCGCGGCGGCCGTGGCGAGCGCCGTGTATTGGCCGCCCGCGCCCTTGGCCCGCGCCGCCGCCATGGGGGAGCTCGGCGGCCGTGCGCCCGCCATGCCGGGCGATCCCGATGCGATCGCATCGGCCGCGAGCGCATCGGCGAGACGACCCGCGAGCAGCGGGTCGCTCGTGTACAGATCCTGGATCCGCTGCAGGGTCTCCTCGTCGAGCGCGGCCAGCCGCGAAGGCGACCATGACGCCACCTCCGCCGGTCCGCGCATGACGAGAGGGACGTTCTGACCGAGCGCGATGCCGAGCTCGCGGCGCGGCGCCCCTGCCCCGTGCGAGAGCGCGGCGAGCGCCCGGTTCAACCAGCCGGTTTGCGATTCGTGCGGATGGACGTTCCCGTTCTCGAGCACGTCCTGGCCATCGAAGTGGGAGCGCTCCCGGTAGGCGCTCGCGATGGCGTGAAACGCCACGAGCTCGCCCGCGCCATGGCATTCATGCAGGAACGCAAGCTTGGGATGCAAACCAAAGAGCCCATCGAGCGGCAGCGCACCGTCCGTGCGTCCGGGTGCGTGGATTGCGAGCTCGCCGCGCAGCCGAGCGTAATCCGGATCGCCATACGGCGGAACCGCCGCAAGACCGTCCACCGCTCCGCGCAGGATGACGAGCACGAAGCGTGCATCGCCGCCCGCCGTGCGAGCGAACACGACCCGGGAGGCGGCGAGCGCGCCGGTCGCGGCAAGCGTGCCTGCCGCCAGGAACTCGCGCCGATTGATCGCTTTCATGATTGCCCCTTCCGTTTGGGAGTGACGCGCGTGGTGGGTTCGAGCGGCTCAGCGCCGCAGGAATTCCGGTGAGGCGAGCAGCAGCGCGAGCGCCTGGCCCCCGGTCGCGGCGTGCGCGATGGCCGTACGCGTGCTCGTGCCGAGCGTGCCGCCGAGCAGCTCTGGCGCGAGCTCCCGCGCGTCGAAGCGTGCCGCGAGCCGCTGCCCGAGCGCAGCCGCCCACTCGATTCTCTTCAGCAGGGCCGATGCGCCGTCCCAGTCCGAGCCGCGATCCGCCCATCCTGCGGGCGAGCCCGGCGAGTACGTGCGCTGACCGAGCGCCTCGAGGCCGCCGAGCGCGCCGCGGCCCTCGACCGGCAACTCGAGGCCGCGGAAGCTCGAGATCACGTAGTCCGACGGTGTCTTGTACTTCGCAAGGGGCTCGCGCCAGGGCTCGGGGGCGTGAATGAGCGCCCGATACACCGTCGGCAGATCCCCGCCGCTCGCGAGAAAGGCATGCGTGAGCCGGTCCGCGGCAGCCTGCGGCGGATCATCGCGGATGAAGTGCCGCGCGAGCTTGATCGCGATGTGCCGCGCCGTCGCCGGATGCAGCGATAGCGCACGCAGCACCGCGACGCCTTGCTCGAGACCTTCCTCAGCGTAGCGTGTGCCGAGAATGCGCTGCGCTCCCGGCTCGTGCAGCTCGGGCCGGAACGTGAACCGGCCGGGCTCACCGCCCGCGAGTCGTCCGTCACCCCCGCCGATCGACCATCCCGAGAGCACCTTTGCGAACGTCGTCACGTCCGCCTGCGTGTAGCCCCCGTTCACGCCGAGCGTGTGCAGCTCCATGATCTCGCGGGCGAGGTTCTCGTTGATGCCGAGCCGTGCGTCCGGACGGCGGCGCGCGACGCGCACGGCAAACGACGAGTTGGGTCCGATCGACGTCTCGTTGTCGAGGTACAGCAGCATGGCCGGGTGCTGCTCCACGGCGAGCGTGAGCGCGCTGAAGCTGCCGAGCACGTGAGGCCGGATCGCCTCGCGCTCGAAGCTGCCGGCAATGCCGAGCACCTGGAACTTGTCGATCGACACCGCGAAGTGGTTCGTCCAGAACTGCGTGAGTCGCTCGATGAAAGGGCGGTCGGTGGCGACCGCGGCACGCAAGCGCGCCGTCGCCTCCGCGATGTAGATGGGTCGATAGAGCTGTGCGAGCTTCGCGCCGGCGGCGGTTTGAGCCGGCGGTGTGCCGGCACGCGTCGCGCGCGCTGCGGCCCGGCGCTGCCGCCGGATGTCGAAGCTCTGCGCGAGAATCGCCGCGGAGCTCGCGAGCGTCGCGTCATCGAGCCGCGGCGGACCGCCCGTGAGCTGTGCGGCGAGCCACTGCTGCGGAGCGCGTGCGATCCGCTCGAGATCTCCCGGGCGCGCGCCGAGGCCGTAGCGGTTGGCGGCGACGGCCGCTTCGATGTCTCGACGAGAGTCCATGCCGCGGCGCAGCCTCGAGGGGGGTAGTGGATGCCACCTTTCACCTTTACAGCGCGGCGCTCCCAGCCGCGTTGACACGCGTGGCGCTTGCGACCGCCGCGTGCGGGGTTGGCGGTTCGCTATACTTTCCTCCGTCTGACATATTTCATGATGTCCACCTCCCCGCCCCCCCTGGTCCTGGTCGACGGCTCGTCCTATCTCTACCGGGCGTTCCACGCGCTGCCTGCGCTTTCGAACTCGAGGGGCGAGCCGACGGGCGCACTGCTCGGGGTCGTGAACATGGTGCTCAAGTTCATGAAGGAGCGGCATCCCGAGCGCATCGCCGTGGTGTTCGATGCCTCCGGCCGCACGTTCCGTGACGACCTCTACGCCGAGTACAAGGCCCATCGGCCGCGCATGCCGGATGATCTGCGAGCCCAGGTCGAGCCGCTGTTCGCGATTCTCCGCGCGCTCGGCCTGCCGCTCATTCGCATCGAAGGCGTCGAGGCGGACGATGTGATCGGCACGCTCGCCGGTCGCGCGGCGCGCGCAGGCTTCCAGGTGCTGATCTCGACCAGCGACAAGGACATGGCGCAGCTCGTCGACGGCTCGATCACGCTCATCAATACGATGAGCAACACCACGCTCGACCGCGCGGGCGTCAAAGCCAAGTTCGACGTCTATCCCGAGCAGATCATTGATTATCTCGCGCTGGTCGGAGACAGCTCCGACAACATTCCGGGCATCCCGAAAGTCGGGCCGAAGACCGCGGCCAAGTGGCTCGGCCAGTTCCGCACGCTGGATGCGCTCGTGGCGCATGCCTCCGAGATCGAAGGCAAGGTCGGCGAGAATCTGCGCTCCGGCCTGCCGACGCTCGAGCTCTCGCGCAAGCTCGCGACGCTCAACACGAGCCTCGATCTGCCGCTCGCGCTCGACGACCTGAAGCCCTCGCCGCCCGATGCGGACGGACTGCGCGCGCTCTACGCACGGTACGAGCTCAAATCGTTGCTGCGTCAGCTCGATGGCGGGCAGGCTCCTGCACCGCCTGAGGAAAGCGCCCCCTCGGCGGAGCAATCCCGGGCGCGGACGGAGCCTGCGCTCGACCTCGAGCCCGCGCCGGAGCGCACGAGCGCGCCGTTGCCGGTCGCGCCCACCGTGCCCATCGCGACGACGGCACACCGCTACGAGACCATTGTGCAGTGGGCATCGCTCGAGCGCTGGCTCGATCGGTTGCGCGGTGCCGAGCTCTTCGCGCTCGCGATCGAGGCGACGAGCCTCGACTACATGCACGCGGCGATCGTCGGCATCTCGCTGTGCGTCGAGCCCGGTACGGCGGCCTACATCCCGTTGCGCCACGACTATCCGGGCGCCCCTGAGCAGCTCGACCGCGAGCGGGTCCTCGCCGCGCTCCAGCCGATCCTCGAGCATCCCGGCAGTCCGAAGCTCGGACACCATCTGAAGCTCGATGCGCACTTGCTCGCCAACCACGGCATTCGCCTGGCGGGCATGCGGTATGACCCGATGCTCGAGTCGTACGTCTGGAACAGCGTCGCGACGCGCCACGACATGGACTCGACGGCGGCGCGCTATCTCGGCCTGTCGACCCTCACGTTCGAGGACGTGGCCGGGCGCGGCGCGAAGCAGCTGAAGTTCAACCAGGTCACGGTCGAGCGCGCCGCGGAGTACTCCGCCGAGGATGCCGATGTGTCGATGCGTCTGCATCGCACGCTCTGGCCGCAGCTCGAGAGTATGCCGGCGCTCGCGGCCCTGTACGAGCAAATCGAGCAGCCGCTCGTTCCGGTGCTCTTCGCGATGGAGCGCCGGGGTGTGCTGATCGATCGCGAGAAGCTGCGCGCGCAGAGCGAGGAGATCGCCGTCCGGCTGCGCGAGCTCGTGCTCGAGGCGCAGCACGTGGCCGGTTGCGAGCTGAACATCGACTCTCCGAAGCAGCTGCAGCAGATCTTGTTCGAGAAACTGCAGCTGCCGGTACTGCGCCGAACGCCGACGGGCCAGCCCTCCACCGCGGAGGATGTGCTCGAGGAGCTCGCGAGCTCGTATCCCCTGCCGCGGCTCGTGCTCGACTACCGGGGGCTCGCGAAGCTCAAGTCGACCTACACGGACAGACTTCCCGAGCAGATCAACGAGCACACGGGTCGGGTCCACACCTCCTACCACCAGGCCGTCGCGCAGACCGGGCGGCTGTCCTCCTCCGATCCCAATCTGCAGAACATTCCGATCCGCACGCCCGAGGGACGGCGCATTCGTCAGGCATTCATCGCCCCGCCGGGCGCCGTGCTGCTCGCCGCGGATTACTCGCAGATCGAGCTGCGCATCATGGCTCACCTCTCCGGCGATGAGGGCCTGCTGCGCGCCTTCGCCGACGACCGCGACGTGCACCAAGCGACCGCGGCGGAGGTATTCGGCGTCGCACCGGACAGCGTGAGCGCAGATCAACGGCGACTCGCCAAGACGATCAATTTCGGACTGATTTACGGCATGTCACCATTCGGGCTCGCGCGGCAGCTCGGGATCGACCGCACGTCGGCGCAGAAATACGTCGAGCGCTACTTTGCACGCTATCCTGGAGTCAAGCGATTCATGGACGAGACCCGTCTGCGCGCGCGCGAGACCGGCTTCGTCGAGACCGTCTATGGCCGGCGGCTGTACCTGCCCGACATTCGCTCGAGCAACCGATCCCTGCAGCAGTATGCGGAGCGCAGCGCCATCAACGCGCCCATGCAGGGCACGGCCGCGGACATCATCAAGCGCGCCATGATCGCCGTGGACGCCTGGTGTGAAGACGAGGAGGCGCCCGCGCGTCTGATCATGCAGGTCCATGACGAGCTGGTGCTCGAGGTGGAGGAGGGCGCGGTCGATGCCGCGGTCTCCGCGGTGCGGCGCTGCATGGCGAGTGCCGCGGAGCTCAAGGTACCTTTGCGCATCGACATCGGGATCGGCGCAAACTGGGACGAAGCGCACTGATTCATAGGAGGTCGAGACTCATGTACAGGTTGTCCCTAGGTTCGAGATCAGCGACGCTGCGCCCGAGGCGCCGGTCGACGCCCACCATCATGCTCATACTCGCGGTGGCCCTGGCTGGAACGGCCAGCATCGCACACGCCGACGATAACGGACCCTATGTGGGCATCGGTGCCACCCAGGTCGAGCTGAACAACATTTACGGCGTGGGCCTGCACCTGCACGACTCGACGCCGAAGTGGATCGCCGGGGTCCGATTCGCCGACTTCGTGGGCATCGAGGTCAACTATGCCAACCTCGGCAGCCAGGATGCGGCGCTGCTCGGCTCGTACCGGTCCGGCTACGCTCATGCCGACGGCGAGCAGGTCTCGGCGTTTGCGATGGGCTATTTGCCGCTCCCGCTCGGGGACCTCTTCGCGAAGGCGGGAGTGATGCATTCCACGCTCGTGAGCAACGGCGAGATCGGCGGCACCCCCATTTACTCGATCGACAACAGCACGAACGAGTTCGCCTGGGGGCTCGGCGGGCAGCTGCACTTCGGCCCGTTCGCACCCCGCCTCGAGTGGGAGCACTCGAACATGGCCTATGCGAGCAGC
>Ga0335074_10003449_pt1 | contig 21609 bp, 15 predicted proteins | sample Lox_Sample_23_FD_206715 | JGI IMG/M metagenome (GOLD analysis project Ga0335074, IMG submission 206715) | Soil microbial communities from Loxahatchee National Wildlife Refuge, Florida, United States - Lox_Sample_2.3 | ecosystem: Environmental > Terrestrial > Soil > Wetlands | place: USA... | reverse complement strand
GACGCCGTCGCCGCGAACCCCCAGCGGGACGGGGCGAGCCAGGACAGCTGTCCGATCCCGGCCTTGCCGTTGAGCGAGAACACTCCGCCGCTCAGCACCACCTGGGCCATGACCAGCACTACGAGCATCGGCAGGGTCTTGTCGGAAGAGTTGACCACCGCTGAGATCAGCAGTCCCAGGGTCATCGTCGCGATGGTGAGCCCGGCGACCGCGACCAGCAATTCCAGTAGCGGAAGATGAGTCAGCACCGAACCGTGAGCGGGCAGCGGCCGGCCGATCAGCCCGATAGCCAGCATCACGACGGCCTGGATGATGCTGATCACGCCTAGGACCAGCACCTTGGACAGGAAGTAGGCGCCGGCCGAAAGCCCTGCTGCCCGTTCCCTGGTATAGATCGCTCTTTCCTTGACCAGCTCCCTGACCGCGTTGGCAGCGCCTGCCAGGCAGGCGCCGACGGCCAGGACCAGCAACAAGGAGATAGCGTCGGCGTTTCCCCTGCCGGTGAGACCCTGGGGTGATGGCACCACCTTGATCAGCAACCCGAGAAGGATCGGCATTACCGCCAGCATGCCGAGGTACACCCGGTCGGAGGCGATGACCGAGAGGTAGCGCCGGCATAGCGTGCTGAGCTGGGACAGCCGGTTCCTGGCCCGCGGCGCCGCCGGGGCAAGCTCAGCGGGTCGGGACGGGCCGATCGGCGCGGTCATCTCAGCGGCGATGTACCGCTGGTAGTAGGGCGAGCGGCGGAACTCCCCGGCCCAGTCGCGACCCGGCTCGGCGTCAAAGGCCTGGAACACCTCAGCCCAGCCCGGCTTGCCGAAATGCCGCAGGCCGTCCTCGGGCGGCCCGAAAAACGCGATCTTCCCGCCCGGAACGAGCACTAGCAGCCGGTCGCACAAGTTCAGGTTGGCCACGCTATGGGTGACAACGATGACCGTCCGGCCGTCATGCGCCAGCCCGGACATCATCTCCATCACCGACTTGTCCAGGCCCGGATCCAGGCCTGAGGTCGGCTCGTCCAGGAACAGCAGCGAGGGCTTGGTCAGCAGCTCCAGCGCGACGTTGACGCGCTTTTGCTGGCCACCGGAGAGCGCCGAGATCCTGGTGTCAGCGTGCGCGGTCAGGGACAGCTCGGCGAGTACCTCGTCGATCCGCCGCTTCCGCTCGGCCTTGCTGGTATCCGGCGGGAACCGCAGCTCCGCGGCGTAGCCCAGCGCGCGGCGGGCGGACAGCTGGGTATGCAGGATGCTCTCCTGCGGCACAAGGCCGATCCGGTGGCGCAGCTCGGCGTACTGCCGGTAAAGGTCGCGGCCGTCGTACAGCATCGTGCCCTCGGTCGCGGGGCGCATGCCGGTGAGCGCACCGAGCAGGGTCGACTTGCCCGCTCCGCTCGGTCCGATGACGCCCAGCAGGCATCGCTCACCCAGCGAGAAGCTGACCTGGTCGAGCAGCACCTTGCCGCCCGCGATGCGGAAGGTCAGGTCCCTGGCGGACAGCGAGATGTCGCCGGTGTCGATGAACTCCTGGAGCTGACCGCCCACGCGGCGGAACGTAGCCGGGCCGATGCCGATCAGGTCCGTCTCGGTCACCGGGGCCGCGGTGATCCGCTGGCCGTTCAGATAGGTGCCGTTGTGGCTGTCAAGGTCGACGATTTCGTAGCCGCCGCGGTTCGTCCGCCGGAGTTCGGCGTGATAGCGCGACACACTCAGGTCGGAGACGACAATGTCGTTGTCCGACGCCCGGCCGATCCGGAGCTGCCGGGTCGGCAGCTTCATGACCGCGCTCGGACTCCGGTCCCAGCTTGATCTGCGCGGCTGCGGCTGCGGCTGCGGAGCGGGCGCGGCAAGCTGGCCGGCCTCGATGGCCTCATCGGGCCAGACCGCGGTGCCGGCGCGCAGTGCGTCTGACGCAGCTGCCGCGTTCGCGGGCGCTTCGCTAACTGAGCAGCCAAGCAGCGGGCCGTCGTCCGGATGCCCGAGCCGAACTGAGCAGCTGCCCGTAATGGCGGTCTGCTGGACGCGCTGGCGGTTCACGAATGTCCCGTTCGTGCTTCCGGCGTCCTGCAGCCACCAGCGGCCCGCCCGTTCTTCGACAATGGCGTGCTGCCAGGAAACTCGCGGATCGGCCAGAGTGATGTCGGCTTGCGGATCGCGGCCGATCCGGTACGTTGCGCCGGCCGGCAGCAAGCGGTCAGTGCCCTGGCACTGAATGCGGAGTGGCTGACCAAGCGGCGTCGCGGCGGACCCGCCGCTAACGAGGCCGGCGTTACCCAGTACAGGACTGGCCGGCTCGGCGCTGGTGGGCTCAATGCTCATGGCCTCAGAACCCCTCCGATTCGGTGGTCACCTGCCAACTGTAGATCCGCGGATCCGATGAAAGGATAAGGCCGCCGAGTATTCGCCGCAGTACGGCAAAATGGCCTGTTGAGACTTGCCGCCAGGCAAACCGGATATCCTGCTAGCCCGCTGGCGAGCAGCCCTTTCTGCCCGTTGTTTGCAGCGCTAGCTCAGCCTGGAGGGTCAGTGAGCGACCAGGTCACCGGCGGTTTCCAGCCGGGCTCGCTGGTAGCCGGTTACCGTCTGGAAGAGCGGATCGGCGAAGGCGGCATGGCCGCGGTCTTCCGGGCGTACGACAGCCGGCTCAGCCGCTATGTGGCGCTCAAGATACTGGCGCCTGGGCTCGCGATCGACGAAGCCTTCCGGCAGCGCTTCGTGCAGGAATCGCGGGCTGCCGCCGCGGTGGATGATCCGCACATCATCCCGGTCTTCGAGGCGGGCGAATCGGATGGCGTGCTGTTCATCGCGATGCGCTACGTGCGGGGCGGGGACGTCCGGACGCTGATCGACCGCAACGGGCCGCTGCCAGCCGGCCGGGCTGCGGAGATTGTTGCCCAGGCAGCGTCCGCGCTGGACGCAGCGCATGCACAAGGGCTCGTGCACCGGGATGTGAAGCCGGCCAACATGCTGCTTGAGGCAAGCACCGTTGCCGGCCAGCCCGACCATGTGTACCTCTCCGACTTCGGGCTCAGCAAGGGTGCCCTGGCGGCCAGCGGACTGACCCAGACGGGTCAGTTCCTCGGCACTCTCGACTACGTCGCGCCGGAGCAGATTGAGGGACGGCCGCTAGACGGGCGGTCGGATGAGTACGCGCTGGCATGCTCGGCATACGAGATGCTGTGCGGGGAACCGCCATTCAGGCGGGAGCAAAGCGTCTCGGTCATGTACGCGCACCTGTCCGAGCCGCCTCCGCCGGTTAGCTCCCGGCGGCCGGAGCTGGGCGCCGCGGTCGATGAGGTGCTGGCCCGGGGAATGGCCAAGGCCGCCGGCGACCGGTACGCGACCTGCCGGGAGTTCGCCACGGCGCTGCGCCTGGCGCTTGGCGGCAGCGGTGCCGGGCCGCTGACGCCCCCGGCCGGTCACCCGGTCACGCAGATCGCTATGCCGGTCCGCAGCAGCCCGACGGAGCAGGTAGCTGCTGAGCAGCCGGCCCCGGAGCGCGACCGTACTGTCGCCGGGCGCGGCGCAGCAGCGACAGGAGCCTGGCGGTACAGAGACGGGCAGCGGAAGTGGTGGCGCTCGCCGGCACCGCTCGCCGGGATCTGCGCTGCGGTGCTGGTGCTGGCTGGCGGCGGGTACCTGCTGGCAGGGCGGGGTCATTCCGGTGGCTCTGGCCACCGGCCGCAGACTACCGCTGCGTCCACGGTGGCGTTGCCGGGCTGCACGACCGCCACGGCGAAAGCCCCGAACCTGACAAGCGTGGCTACCGCGGCAACCGGAGTTGGCGGCGCCCCGTTCGGCGTCGCCGTCAGTGCGGCTGGCCAGTACTCCTTCGTTACCACTGGGAAAGCGGTTGTCTTGCTGCGCAACGACGGAGGGCTCGCGCCTGCGGTCGTGCGGACTGTCCCGCTGCGTGGCGCGCAGAAAGGCGTCACGCTCACGCCCGACGGGCGCTTTGCTGTCGTGGCAGTCGGCAGTGGCGCGGCGGTCATCAACGTCGCGGAGACCGAGAGTGGCGTTCCCGATCCGGTCGCTGGCTTGCTGACCAGCCCGCGGGGTTCCGGGGCTGTCGAGGTGCTGATCTCCCCGGACGGCCGCTTCGCTTTCGTCACCTTGCAAAACAGCGCTGAGATGGCGGTTTTCAATCTGGCGCACGCACTCGCGGACGGCTTCGGCGCCGCCGACTTCGTCGGCGATGTGCCGCTAGCAGCCCAGCCGGTGGGGATGACGACGGACGGCAGGTGGCTGTACGTGGTCAGCCTGACCGGAAAGCTTGCCGTGCTGAATCTGAGCAAGGCCGAGACCGACCCCGCGCACGCGGTAGTTGCCACGGTGCGGGCCGGCTGCGGGTCGGCTCGTGCCCTGCTTTCCGGCAACGGTCAGGTGGTCTGGGTTACAGCCCGGCAGAGCGACGCCCTCCTTGGCTTCAGCGCGGCCCGGTTGCGCTCAGATCCGGCGCATGCGCTGATCGCCAGGGTCATGGTGGGCGAGACGCCGCTGGGGGAGACTCTGGTAGACCATGGCACCCGGATTCTGGTCGCTGACAGCAACCTGAATCAGCTGGCCGGCGTGCCGTCTAACCTTGCTGTCGTTAGTACGGCGAAAGCGCTGGGCGGTAAGCCGGCCCTGCTCGGGTACGTGCCGGTCGGCGCGGTGCCACGGCAGTTCGCGGTCGAGCCAGGCGGTCAGGTCGCGCTGGTGACGGTACAGCACGCCGGCGAGCTGGTGGCGGTTGACGTGGCCGGCTTGCCATGACGATTCGTGTCGTAACATCGGGCGGATGGGAGACCCGCGATGACAGCGGCAGCCACACGCAGCATGCGCAGGCCTAGGTCCGGCCGTCGCCGCACGCGGCGCTTCGTCATCTGGATCGTGATCATCATCGTGTTGCTGGTGGTACTCGACTTCGCCGCGAGGGTCGCTGCAGAGAGCGTGATGGCCAGCAAGATCCAGCAGCAGGGCCTGCAGCACAAGCCCAGTGTGTCAATTGACGGGTTCCCGTTCCTGACGCAGGTCGCGAGCCGGGACTTTCAGCAGGTCAACCTCTCCGCTGTCGATCAGACCGAGGGCCCGGTCACCATCAGCAGCATCAATGCCACGGCGCACAACATCAAGCTCAACTCGTATGCGTTCTCGAGCGGCACGATCGGCTCACTTGCCGGTACCGCGGTGATCAGCTTCGCGTCACTCGGCAACACGCTCACGCAGGAGGTCGGTCCGCTCGGGACGCTGCTGAACGGCACCGGGCTAAATCTCGCTGCCGCCGGGCCAGACGAGGTCAAGGCCTCCCTGAACCTGGTCGTTACTTCTGGCTCAGCGACCTGGCGGGTGACCCGGCTGAGCGGCGACCGGCTGAACATCCGCCTGGTAAGCAGCAACGGATTGCCGTCCTCGCTGCTCGGCTCGATCCAGGACATCACTCTGCAGATTCCGAAGCTGCCGCTCGGGCTCACGATCGACAGCGTCCAGGTCACCTCGGCTGGTGTTGTCGGGCGAGTGAGCGGCAGCAACGTTCCGTTCGGCAGCTGACGCCGGGCCGGTTGACCGCCGCGAGCAAGCCTTTCCGGCTAGCCGCCCGCCGGGCTAGCGCACTGTGACCTTGATTGCAGCCGAGTTGCAGTCGTAATGCGTGGCATTCCCCGGATAGCGGACGGACCAGGTGGCGGTGAAGTCGTCCGGGAAGGTTGCGGTGAACTCGCCGGCCGAGTTCGTGGTGACCTTGACGATCAAGGATGCAGTCTTCGCGCCCGGCTTGCGGTAGACGATCTGCACTAGCTGGCGGCGGTAGGGGACCCAGCCCTTGGTGTCCTGGAGCAGTTGCCCGCTGACGGTGATCTTGCCGCCCTTGGCCACTCGTCGCGCGGACACCTTCAGCGACGCGATTTTCGTCTGGTACTTCCAGGCCAGCACCGGCCCGCTAACCGAGCCCAGCAAATTCTCCGCGGCCGGCGCGGCAAAGGACGCGCGGTAGTACGCCCTGGCCAGCTTGGCGTTGAAGCTGCCGGAATAGGCGGCTTCAACGTTCGCGACGCCGCAACTGCTCTTCACCGGCGAGGTGAGATTGGTGATCGTGCCGAGCCGGTGCCACGGACCGGTCTGGCCGGCGGAGTACTGGATGGTGACGGTGCCGCTGACACCGCTGGCAGTGCCCACGGGGAGGTTGGCAATTCCGACGCACCCGCGGACGCTGACCACCCGGGAGGCCGACACGCTCGCCGAGAACTGGGTGAGGGACGTCTGCCGGTCGACCGTGACCTGATCAGTCTCGGCCTGCGCCGGCGCCAGGTAGGGGAAGCTGCCCGACTCCTGGTACTGCGGGTTGTTGAAATACACCAGCACCGGGCCGGTCGCGGTCGCGGCAAACGTGGCAGTGAAACTGCCGTCCGCGGCTGTGACCGGAACTGACAACTGCGGATAGCCGGGAGCGTCGACGACCACTGGCATACCGCCAAGGCCCTCCGAGGTAGTTCCGGGCTCATAGGTCAGCTGCCCGGAGACAGTCACCTGCTGGCCGTAGTTCGTCTGCGTGGTGCTGACTGTCGCAGTGAGCTGAGTCGGTGTTGTCGCCGCCATGACGGTCACCGCGGCTGAGCTGGCGGAGGCGAGCGTGGTGCCTGAGACGCTCGCGGTAAAGGTGTCGGGATAGCTGACTGACGTACTGAAGTCGCCCGCAGAGTTGGCCAGGACGGCCTCCGACTTACCCTCTGAGTTCGTGACGAGAACCTGCTGGCCGGCTATCGGACCGGTCGAACCGTCTGGCCATAGTCCGGTAACGGTGCCGGACAGCGTCGTGCTCGGGCTGGCGTAGCCGAGCGCAGCCGGACTCGCGGTCAGCGAGACAGTCGGCTGGATCAGGTAGTCAAGCGCGCCAGCCGGTTGCCCCGTGACCGAGTCGCCGCCGGAGTCCGTCGCGTCGATGGTGATCGAGTAAGTGCCTAGCAGCAGCTGGCTGGTGGTGATCGCGTTACTCAGCGTCCAGGTGCTGGACGCCGATCCGCTCCCTGTGCTGCTCGAGGTCATGGTGAAGGCGGCCTCAGGCAGGTCGAGCACGTCGGTGCCGTTGACCGTGATGATGTGGGCGGTAAAGCCGGTAATCGCAGTCGCTGCCGTGAAGCTGATGCTGAGCTGCCCGACGCTGGTCGGCGGACTCGATGCGCTTGCGCTGATCGGCCCGGCCGCCCGCGCTGGCGAGCCGGCCACCAGCGGCACCGCGACCGCCAGCACGGCGACTCCGCTCAGCGCGCTAACGATGAGGGTTCGGCGCGACACCAGAAGCTCCCCCTGCAGTAGTAGGCGATAGCGCTCGGCCGGCCGACGGCTACCCGGACGCCAGCAGCGCGCGGGCAGCCCGCGCAGTTAGCGAGAGCGTTGCGAGCGCGCGGCGCAGGCTGGCCGTCGTCCCCGATGCAGTCACGTAGAGAATTCGCGATGTGCTCTGGAGGTGGCTGGAGTTGCCCGCATAGCCCGCTGCCCAGTGACCGCTTACCGGGTCCGCGAAGCTGATGCTGAATTTCCCTGAGCTAGAGCTGTGCACCTTCTTGTCCCAGTACCAGGTCGTGCTGCCGGCCGGCTCGATGTAGATCGTGATCAGGGCGCTGCCCAGGCCTGTCCAGCCGCGAGTCTTCTGCTGCAGCTGGCCGGTGATCCGGATCCGGCCGTGCCCGGACACTGAGTGCGGCGTGATGCTGAAGCTACTGAACCGGGTCGGCACCGTCGCTGCGTACGCCTTCGCGCTGACAGAGCGCTCGTAGAGCAACTGGCCGGTGAAATCGACCCGATAGTGGCCGGTCAGCGCGGGCGCGCTCGTGACGCCGCTGAACCCGGTACTGCCGCGGCAACTCGGGCCTTTCCCGCTGGTCAAGGATCCGAGGGTTCGCCACGGTCCGCCGGCCGTCCGCGAGTACTGAAGGTACAAGTCGGCATCGGCGGGCGACACGAGGCCGCTGAAAGAAGACACCGCTGACCCGAGGCCCAGGCAGCCTGCGGCGGTCACCTGGCCTGCCGGGTTGTAGGCGATGTGCAGGCTGGTCGTCCTGGTGGGCAGGACGACGGTGAGAGTGGCGGAATTGGGCAACCCGAGCTGCGAGTTGCTGGCGGTCAGATACTGACTTGGCGCCGGGTTCGCGGTCCAGGTCGTTGTCGGCTGGGCCGGAAGGGCGAGCGAGAAATTACCGCTGCCGTCTGTCGTGGCCATCGCCGGAACGCTATCGCCCGAGTAATAGTCCGTTCCGGTGACATCAATGGCGGAGTCGGCCAGCGGAAGCCAGATACCGTCGGACTCCTGCAATGCTGTGCCAGAGAGCGTGACCGCGGCGCCAAAGTCCACCACCGACTTGCTCAGCGCGACGGTGACTTGCACCGGGTCGACGTCACCAGTCACCTCAAGGCCCGGAGAAGTGGCTTGCGCCGTGGTGGGGCTGCTGCTGACTGAAGCGGTGAATGATGCCGCCAGGCCCGTGCCGCTGGCCAGATCCGGGGTGGCGGTGACCGAGTAGTTCCCGTCCTGGTCAGTGGTCCCGGACCAGGATCCGCCGTCCGAGTCAGTGATGGCCACCGGCTCGCCGGCGACGCCTTCTTGCAGCCCTTCCGGCGAGTGGGCCGTCACCTGGCCGGTAAATGTCACCGATTGCTGTGAGTAGCTGAGGGTCGTAGTGCTGGCGGCAATCGTCACTGCCGGGTACATGCCGAAGAAGAACGAGCCGGGCGCGCTGGCTCCGGTTACGCTGTCGCCGTCTGCGTCGGTGGCATCTACCGTCACCTGGTAAGTGCCAAGGCTGAGTTGCGATGTGGTGATCGGCGTCTGCACCGTCCAGGTCCCGTCTTGTTCGCTGCCCGCAGTCAGGCTCAGGTCGCTGAACGGGATAGTCAGTTCCGTAGTGGCGCCGGAATCGACATAGACGGTGAGGCTAGTGATGTCGCTTGGCGCCTCGACTTGAATGCTGAGCAGACCAGGCTCGCCTTGCGGGCTGGAGGCCGCGTCGATCACTATCGGACTTGAACTCGCCTCGGCCATTACCGGGACAGCAGCAACAGCGGCCGCGGCGGCCGCAAGCATGACAGCAGCGGCACCGGCGCGAGGCCTGCGGCAAAACACGGTAAAACTCCATAGCTGGGGCTTCTGTGAGCAGTATCGGAATATCACGTTCCCGTCGGCCGGCGCCACAGGAACATCGTTCGTTAACGGGCAGGTAACTGGTTTGTTAACAGGGCGACAGACCCACGTCTGACCGGCTGCTCCGGCGGTCCTGCTTGGGCGAGACCCATATCGCTGCGGCCAGTGGCACCACAAGGCAGCCGAAAGCCGGCTTAACTGGTTGGCGACGACACGGCCAGATCAGATTAGCCGACCATTTACCCGTCAATGCTGTCTCGCTGGCCTTAATGTTGTCAGTCCTAAGCAGTAACGGTTGCCAGGGCGGTTCTGGGTGCAAATCAACGCGGAGACGGACGTGGGCGGCCCGGCACCGGCTCCGGTGGCAGGACCGTTGCTGGTAGCGGACGACTGGCCGGTGCGATCGGGCGCGGTCCCGCCGATCGCTGACAGGTTCAGTACCAGGCCGGAGACCGGTCCGGACCTCAAGATGGCGCTCGAGCGCAGCGCAGCGGTCGCGCTCACGCCTCGCGCGCGGCGGCTCGGGGCCGGATCGTCGCACGATTGGCTACGGTGCTCCGGCAAGACGCAGCTGGCTGTCTTCCACGCTGAAACCGCCTGGCGAGCCCGTTCGGTGGACTTGCTGGTCTGGATTGACGCGAGCAGCACTGCCTCCATTCTCTCTGGGTACGTTGCGGCAGCCAGGGCCGTCACCGGGATCCGGATGCCAGGTACCGCGGAATCGGTAGCGGCAAGTTTCCTCGGCTGGCTTAGCGGGACAGACCGGCGCTGGCTGGTAGTGCTCGATGACGCTCCGGACGTATCGGTCCTGCAGGGCCTCTGGCCTGCCGGGCCGGCTGGCCAGGTGCTGCTGACGACGCCGAACAACCAGGTAACGGCCGGCCTCAGGGACGTGCTGACGCTAGAGATCGGGCCGTTCAGTCCCCGCGAAGCGATGAGCTATCTGGTCGGCCGGCTATCGTCCGACCCTGACCAGCGTCGCGGCGCCATCGACCTGATCGAGGACCTGGACTGTCAGCCGATCGCGCTAGCTCAGGCGACAGCGACAATCGGCAGTTCATGGATGACGTGCGGTGACTACCGGGAGCAGTTCTACCTTCGGTCGTCAATCTTCAACTCTCCGGACGCGGCTCCTCTCCCGGCGGCCGGGGTGACATGGACGCTCTGCGTCGATCACGCCGACCAGTTGATGCCGGGCGGGTCGGCACAGTCATGCCTGGCCGTCGCCGCAGTGCTGGACGGGCACGGAGTTCCGGCCTCGGTCTTTGCGGCACCGGCCGCCTGCAGCTACATCACTGGCAGCTCGGCCGCAACGCCACAGGCGATGGAGCGCGCCAGAATGGCCTTGGCCGTGCTGGACCAGGCTGGTTTGATCAGCCTCGACCGCAGCGTCGATCCGTTCATCGTACGGATGAATCCGGTCTTGCAGCGGGCGGTCAGGGCGGCGATGTCCCCGGAGATGCTGGAACAGGCGGGGCGGGCGGCTGCCGCGGCGCTGCTGGAGACCTGGCCGTCGCCGGAGCCAGATCCGCTGCTCGCCAAGGGCCTGCGCGGCAGCGCCAACTCCCTGCGCCGTGCGACCGGCGGCCTGCTGTGGGCAGGGGGCTGCCATCCGCTGCTGCTGCGGACCGGCCAGAGCCTGGACGACGCATCCATGACCGGCCCGTCCGTCGATTACTGGACCGAGCTGACGGCTATCGGCGACCAGGTGTTCGGTCCCGGGCATCCCGAGTCGATGGTCAGCGTGGAGCGGCTGGCGGCCGCGTACGTGGCGGCAGGCCGGGTCGGCGAGGCCGTGTCGTGGTACCAGCGGGTCACTGCGGACTGGGGCAAGGCGTACGGTCCTGACCATCCGCGTACCCTTGCCGCCAGGGTCAGGCTCGGCCGGGTGCTGGTAACTGCCGGGCTCTTCGACGAGGCGATCGCTGTGCTGACGGCGGCGCTGACCGATTCCGAGCGGGCGTACGGGCCGGGCCACCCGGAGTGCGCGATTATCCGGGATGAGGTCGCGGCCGGGTACCGGGCGGCAGGAGAGCTGAGTGAAGCGATCCGCTTGTACCGGCTCATCCTTGGCGAGCGCGAGCGAGGCCTGGGCGCGCAGCACCCGGACACCATGGCGACCCGGCAGCTACTAGCCGAGGCCTACCTTGCCGATGGCCGGGTCAAGGAGGCGTTCTCTCAGTACAAGAAGGTGGTCGGGGATCGTCAGCGGAGCCAGGGAGCCGATCATCCGGATACCCTGCGCGCTCGCGGCGCGCTCGCGGCCGCTTACCACCAGGCTGGCCGGATGGCGCTCGCCGTGCAGATGTGCGAGCAGGTCCATTCCGGATTCGAGCGCGTCCTCGGCAGCGATCACGCCGACACGATCGCCTCAGCGCTGAACCTGGGCCGCGTGTACTACGCCGTCGGGCGGCTCAGTGATGCTCGCAGGCTGCTCGAGGAGGCCGTGACCAACGGCGAGCGCGCGCTGGCCCCGGCCGACCCGGTTACCAGGAACGCGCGGGAGAGCCTCGCCGCCATCGTGGGTGACTGAGCGTTACCACGCCGGCCGCCTGACGGACGCTTAGCCGAGGTCCGCGTCCGCGCGGGAGGTTTCACTCTCGCGCGGAAGCGCGAAGAACGGCGAGCGCAGCAAGAACCGGCCGGTCAGCATGAGAACGAGGCCGGCGGCGATTATCCCGATCAGCGACCAGCGCTCCTGCCAGGTGGCCTGGGTCTGCACGGACTGCTCGAACATCCAGCCGAGGAAGCCAGCCGCGCCAAGCGGGAGCACCCCGAGTACGAAGAAGTCCCAGACGCTGCCGACCACCCGGCGCCGGTAGTACACGATCGTGGCTAGCGCTGTCATCACGTAGAAGATCGCGAACAGCAGGCCAGTGGTGTCGATGACGTCGTAGAACGCGTTCTGCACCGAAGTGGCCAGCATGTACACCCAGAAGATCGCGATCAGCAGTACCCCGACCACAGCGCTCGCGATCGCGGGCGTTGCAAACCGGCGGGATACGCTGCCGAGGACGCCGGGTAGCGCGCGGTAGCTCCCCATCCCGTACGCGATCCGTGCGCTCAGCACGATGCCGGTGCCAGTGGTTGCGATGACCGACAGCGCGATCGCCAGGGCCATCATCTTTGCCCAGAACCCGCCGCCGAGTGCCTGCGCGACGTAGACCAGTGCATTCGCCTGGTTGTTTTGCAGCAGCTTCGGTGAGACGACGCCCTGCAGCCCGACCTGGGCGAGCGTGTAGATGACCGCAAGCAACGCGACGGCGATCACAGCCGCCCGGCCGGGATTCAGCCGGCGCTGCCTGACCTCTTCGTTCACGTACAGCGTGCCGTCCCAGCCGCCGTACACGAAGACCGCTATCAAGAAACCGGCCAGGGCGCTTCCCTTGCCGTTGATGCCGCTGACGCTGAACCAGCCGTGGGTGATCGGCAGCGTGCCGGCATGATGTGCCAGCACGAAGACCAGGCCGGCAATGGACAGCCCGATCAGGATCAGGTACTCGATTACCGCCATCCCGACCTGGGCGCGAGCCGTAATCCGGATGCCGGCGATCGCGATTGCCAGCATCGCTACGCCCACCACGGTGCCGATCGCGATCCAGGCCCAGGTGTTGGTCGAGGTCGAGCCGAAGACAGCGAGCACTGAGGGGCCGAGCAGCAGAATCTCCGCGACGGTTCCGATGATGTAGGCGACGACCATGAACCAGCCGGTAAGGAAGCCCAGGTACGGCGAGATCGCCCGGCCGACCCATTCGAATGACGCCCCGCAGTTGGCGTTCCACATATTGCAGCGGCGGTAGGCGTTCGCGATGATCAGCATCGGGATCGCGGTCAGCAGCAGAATCGGCCCGCTGCCGTAGGCTGTCGCCGCAGCCAGCGCCGCCAGCGAGAGTCCGATCGTCGCCGCAGGAGCCGACGATGCCATGCCGATGACAGTGTCCTGCACGACGCCGATTGCGTCGGGTTCGAGCCCTGCCGCTGGAGCGATGGTGCCAGTTACTCTGGCCGCGGAAGCGTCAGCCATGGCGGGTGTCCTCTGGGTCGGGTTGCGTGTTGCCGTCCTGAATGCGGTGCAGCTAGTGGCTGCGCATCCGCGCAACTGCTAGCTGCCATAAAAAGTACTTATTGTGACCGTTATTGTACGATAATTTTAATATCTCGGATAGGGTGACTGCGCATGAGCGATCCGCGGATTCTCTCGTTCCGGCCATCTGCCAGCGAGTTCGCCTGGACATTCGGCGGGGCGCCGCCAGTGGCACGGGTTATGCCTGGCACGATCCTGGAGCTGTGGACCGAGGACTGCTTTGCAGGGCGGGTTCGCGGACCCGATGATCTCGTCTCGCGGGTGTGCGAGTTCCCGTATCTGAATCCGCAGACCGGCCCCTTCTACGTCGAAGGCGCCGAGCCCGGTGACACGGTCGCTGTTCATTTCGTCTCCGTCGAGCCCGCGCGCGACTGGGCGGCATCGACGACTGTGCCGCTCTTCGGCGCTCTGACGTCTACGCACCTGACTGCCACCCTGCAGGACCCGCTGGCCGAGCTGGTGTGGATATGGGAGCTGGATCGTGCGGCCCGGCTGTGCCGGTTCACCGCGCGGGATGGCGGGCTGACCGCGGACCTGCCCATGGACCCGATGCACGGCACCGTCGGTGTCGCTCCGGCGAACCTGGAAGTCCGCTCAGCGCTGGTCCCCGACGCATTCGGCGGCAACCTCGACACGCCGGAAATGCGCGCTGGCGTGACTTGCTATCTGGGTGTCAACGTGCCTGGCGCATTGCTTTCGATCGGGGACGGGCACGCGCGCCAGGGCGAAGGCGAGACCTGCGGGGTGGCCGTCGAGTGCGCGATGAATACGGTCATCGTGGTCGAACTGCTGAAGGATGTCGCCACCCCTTGGCCGCGGCTGGAGTCCGACACCCACATCATGTCTGCTGGATCCGCCCGGCCGCTGGAGGACGCGTTCCGGGTGGCGCAGGCGGATCTGGTGCACTGGGTGGCCGGCCATACCGGGCTCGCATTGCTGGATGCCTACCAGTTCATCAGCCAGGCAGTCGAGGCGCCGCTGGCCAATGTCGTCGACACGAACTACACGTCGGTCGCGAAGCTGCGCAAGGACTGGCTGCCGGGCGCGTCCGGCACGCCCGTGATGGGCGGCCTGCACGATCGCCTCAAGGAAGTGGCTCGCACCTGGCGCTAGCGATCTCGAGCGACAGCGCGGACCGCCGGCTGAGCGATCAGCCCTGGTGAACCGGGCGGATCCCGGCGGCGTGACGGCGCGCGAGCTCGCGGTAGATCTCAGGGTTCGTATCGACCCACTCTTTGGCGCTGCCGCTGACCTCACGGGCGATCCGCGCCGGAGTGCCGACCGCAAGCATCCCATCGGGCACCGTCATGCCGGGCGGGACGACAGCGCCAGCGGCCACAAGGGCGCGGCTGCCGATGACCGCGGCATCCAGGACTGTCGAGCCATTGCCGATCAGCGCCTCCGCGCCGATGACCGCGCCATGCACGACGCACAAGTGGCCGACAGTCGCTCCTTCGCCTATCTCGGTCACCGGGTCCTCGCCACCGTGCAGCACAGAGCCGTCCTGGATGTTCGCGCCGCGCCGCACGATGATCGGACCGAAGTCGGCCCTCAGCACTGCCCCGTACCAGATGGACGCTTCATCCTCGATGCGGACGTCACCGACCAGCGTGGCGGTCGGAGCGATCCAGGCAGTGGGGCTGACGGCGGGCTCGCGGCCTTCGAATGCGAACAGAGGCATCCGGCAATAATTACATCTGTCGGCGATGCCCGGCTTGACCAGTAGCCTGTTGACCGGATGTCCGCGGATGAACTGGGTGGTTCCATGATCGATCCGGGCGGCCCCTCCGGCCCGAAAGTCGTCAAGTCCGGACCAGGTGAGCCGGTTAGCTGGCTTCGTCCGTCGCCGTTGCTGCTGCGCGCCCGGCGGATCGAGGTCGGTGCCGTGACCGCCCTGGCAGCCATCGTCGGCGGGCTGGCAGGGCAAATCGTCTCTGCTGCGACGGGCATCGGAATCGCCGCCGGGCTCGTGCTCGCCGGGCTGCTCGCGGAGCGCCTCCTGGCCCGCAGGGTCGCGTCGTGGGGGTACGCCGAGCGCAAGGACGACTTGATGGTGCGCCGCGGCGTGCTGATCCGCCGGCTGTCGGTCATCCCCTATGGCCGGATGCAGTTCATCGATGTCACCGCCGGACCGCTCGAGCGCGCCCTCGGCCTGGCGACACTGCGCATGCATACCGCTGCGGCAGCCAGCGATGCGCGTATCCCTGGTCTGGACCGCGCGGCGGCCGCGGCGCTGCGGGATCAGCTCGCGGCACTGGGCGAGGCGCAGGCAGCGGGACTATGACAGCGCCCGTTCCGGCTGTACCGCCGGCAAGCGGGCCGCCGCCAGGCCAGGCACTCCCTGCGGAGCCGCCGCCGCTGGCGGGCGACGCGAGCTGGCACCGGCTGCACCCGCTCTCGCCGGTCGTCCGGGCTGGGCGCCGGCTGATGAGCCTGATCGTCGTGCTGGTCGGCATCTCCGTACTCAACCAGCATCAGGATCGCGCCGACCTGGCGGGCGACGTCCTGGTGATCGCGGCAGCGCTAGTCGGCGGATTCGTCAGCTGGCTGGTGACACGCTGGCAGATCGCCGACGGCGTGCTCCGCGTCGACACCGGCCTGCTGCGACGGGACTCGCGTCGTTTTCCGCTGTCGCAGGTCCAGGCCATCGACGTAGTCCAGACGGGGCTGGCGCGGCTGCTCGGCCTGGCCGAGCTGCAGCTGCGCGTCGCGGGCGGCGATGCGGCACGGGGTGGCAGGCTTGCTTGCCTGCGGCTTGCCGATGCCGAGCAGCTGCGCAGGCAGTTGCTCGCGTTTGCCGCCGTTTCGAGCAGCGGCGTCGCGGCTCGGGCGGCCGGGCCCGCGGTGGCAGCACATCCAGTCGGCGAAATGGGCGCGCGGACGCTGTTCCGGGTACGCACGCGCCGGCTGCCGGTCGCGATCCTGCTGACCAGGGCCGGGGCCACAGCACTGGTGGTTGCTCTGGCAGCCTGGATAACCGTGCAGGTCAGCGGGTCAGCACAAGTAATTGCCCCGTTTCTGCCCGTAGTACTAGGTGTCGTGGCGACCCTGTGGCGGCAGTTCAATAGCGAGTACGGAACTACGGTCTCCTTGGGCCACGACGGCATCCGCATGCGGTCTGGTCTCATTCAGACCACAGCCGAAACGATCCGGCCAGGCCGGATCCAGGCAGTCCGGCTGGTCGAGCCACTGGTCTGGCGAACGTTTGGCTGGTGCCGCCTGGAGGTCGATGTGGCCGGCGCGCGGCAGCGGGGCGAGGACCGGCCGGAGGGTCAGCGGCTGCGCGCTCTCATGCCAGTCGGCTCGAAGGCCGACGCCGATCTGCTGCTCGCGCAACTCCTGGCCAGTCCGCCGTTGCCTGCTCTGCCCGCGCCGCCGCGGGTCCGGTGGAAGGCGCCGTTCAGCTACCACTTCCTGAGCTGGGGCGGGAACGAGCAGTACGTCGTCGCTGCCCGCGGCCGGGTCTGCCGGGAAACCACCTGGGTTCCGCTCGAGAAAGTGCAGAGCATCCGCTGGGTGCAGGGTCCGTTGCAGCGCAAGCTCCGGCTCGCGACCGTGCACCTGGATGTGGCTGGCAAGCGAGTCAGCGCGAAGATCGAGGATCGGGACAGCGCGGAGGCCCTGCAGATCCTGGGCGCGCTGCCGGACCTCGCGAGGGCGGCGCGGTCACGCGGTCGCTAGAACGGCGAACACGATCACGTTGCTGAGGTAGTGACCAGTGCTGTAATCGAAGGTGCCGCCGCACGTGATGAGCCTGAGCTGGGCGTCGGGAACGGGGCCGTAGACGTCCGCGGTAGGGAACTTCTTCTTCAGGAATGTGCGCACCGCGGTGACCTTGAATACCGCCAGGGTGGCATGACGGCGGCGGACATAGATCAGGTTGCCAGGCTTCAGCTCACGCAGCCGGAAGAAGACGCCAGGCCCCAGGTAGGAGTCGATGTGGCCGGCGATGACAGCTGCCCCGGTCGCGCCCGGCTTGGGGCTGCCGGTGTACCAGCCGGCGACCGCTGTGCTGGACGGGACCTGAAGCGTTCCCGCGCGTGTCAGTCCGAGCCGGATGAGCCGGGTCTCGACGCCGATCGCCGGTATATCCAGCGCAGTCGGCGGGGGGACAGGAGCTGACTTCGCCTGCGTCGCGGCGGCCCACTTGCCGCGCGGGACTGGCACCAGCGGCGGCGTCCCGGCGGGTGTGGCGGGATGTCCGGTGTGGCTGGCCCAGGCCAGCCCGGCCGCAGCCCCGCACACCAGGACGACACCGATGAGAGCGGCCGCCGCCGCCCACGGCCGGCGGATCAGCCGGGCGGGCGAGGCGTGACGGCCGTACCTCATCTCAGTGTGCGCGGAGACGACTGCGGTGCATTCCGGGCGGACCGGCTAGCGGGCATGCAGCGCGGGCCGGCGCCGCCGCATCACCAGCGCCGTCCCGGTTGCTACCGTCAGCAGTCCGGCGACGCCGACCGCGGCCCATGGCAGCAGGGCCGCGCCAGGCCGTGCGGCCGTCCCGCCGAAACCGGTCTGTGGTGCACCGGCCGGATCGACTTTGCTGCCCTGAGCGTCCGTCAGCACGTCGATCACCAGCTTCCCGTGGCTGTCCAGCACCACCAGCGTGTACAGGGAGCCTGCTGCCAGGCTGACGGAATCTGTGGTGCTCTCGCTACTTCCGGCCACGCGGACGGTCCAGGTGCCCGGCAGAACCGCGCGGTAGCCGGTGACAGTGGCGAACTTCAGATGCCTGGAGAGCGCGGTGTGACCGACTCGCACGGCCACGACCTGCTGATTCAGCGACGCCTGAATGACACGGACCAGTGCCTTGCCGGGCGGTGTCGTCAGCCGGTCCGCGATGATCTGCAACCGCAGGCCCGGATACGGGCCCATGCCCGCGACGGTGTAGGCGTGGCCCGCAAGCACGTCGACCGCCGTCGAGAGGACCGGTTTCGAGGAGGCCGGGGCACCGGCCGCGCGCATCGCGACGGTGTACTCGCCCGCAGTCACTTGCTCGAACGGCGAGACCGTGCCGTAGCTCACGTGACGGAGCACGATCTGCGCGCTCGAGTTGCCGAACGAGTACAGGTAGACATCGACGGCCGGGGCGTTGGGGGACAGGTGAGCGAGCCTGATCCAGCCGACTCCGGTCGAGGCCGAGGCCGAGGTCGAGGCCGAGGCCGGTGACATCGCGATTGCGAACGGCCCGAGAATGAGTCCGACGGCGGCTATCGTAACGGCAACGGCCGTCTTGGCCGGCTTTGTCAGGCGAGATGCTGTTCTCATTCCGGGTCCCTTTCAGGGCGGGGATCGAGCCGGTGCCCGGCGAAGCGCGGCGTCATCGTCCCGCTCCGGCGCCGAGCAGCCCGGTGGGGCTGGGGGCGGTGAACTTGATCTGAACTTCCGTTGTCCGGCCGTGGCGACGTAGCGAGATGAGCGGGAGCAACGGGGGGCGCTGCGCTCGCAGGAACGAGAGCAGCTGGCGAAGGTATCTGGTGGACGGGGCAGCGACGGTGAGCTCGCGCAACGGCACGTCCGCCGCCGCACGCGGTCCGGCATCGGCGAAGCTGACGATGCGCAGCGGGAATCTGTGCGTCAGCGCCCCGAGCGTGATCAGCAGCCGGGAGTCGACCCGGCCCGCAGCGAGGGCCGCTCTCGCTCGGGCCGTCATGCGGAGGTTCTTGTTGCGCGCCAGTTCGTGACCGGCGAACTTGCGTGCCCGCACGTCAGTCCGGACCGCGGCAAGGTAGGCGGCCGCGGTCCCGACGGCGGTGCTGCGGACCTGAATCAGATCGGCTCCCCTGCCGAAACTGGCGATGACTACGGGCGCGTACACGGTGGCGAGCCGTGAGCCAAGCTGACTGCGCACCGCGGTCGTCGACATCACAAGGCCCGAACCGAACGGATCAGCGGACGTCGTGGTGATGGCCGACAGGTCAGCGGCCGGGAACCCGCTCTGTTGCAGCGCCGCGCACATCAGCGGGTCGCACGCGACGATGACCCCGCGGCTGACCTGGCTGGTGACCCACGCGGCGGCTTGTTGCCGGCTGGCGCTCGCGGCCTCCAGCCCGGCCGAGCCGGCCGTCGGCGAGGTGGCGGTCACTGCCCTGGCCGTTGATGACGGGCGAGGAGCGGGGCTGGCTGTGCCCGGCGCCCCCGGGTCAGACGGCTGCGACGCTGCAGCGGTGTGCCCGCCCTGGGTAACGGAAAGGACGACCGCTAGCGCGCCGAGAATGGCGATCGCCGGAACTGCGAGTGCCAGCCGGTAACTCGCGTAGTGCGGCCGGCCATTCGGTCGCGGCGAGATGAGATGGCGCTGCACCCAGAGCCGGAGCGTCGTCGCGATGACGGCCGGCCATGACGGAACCGGCTGCGGACGGCTTTCCTTGCTCACACCAGGTCACCAACCCCCAGACCGCATTGGAAAGACAACGCAACGCGGGTTTAACTGCGCTAGTTCACCACATCACGGCCTGTAGCCACGGTGGAACAGAGAGATCAATGCAATGAAATTTCATGGCTGAGCCGATAGAGCGACCTTACCCATAAGAAGCGCGCATAACGGCGTGGCTGCCTCGTCCGGCCCCGGTGTGCGCGAGACGACTCGGGCGGCTGGGCATCCGCGCGGCGATTTCGGCTACCATCAGCAGGTCCCGCCGGTGTAGCTCAGTTGGCAGAGCGGCCGTCTTGTAAACGGCAGGTCAGCGGTTCGATCCCGCTCACCGGCTCCGAAGTCAAGTTCACGTGAGGCCTGCAGCGAGACCTCCCGAGGTTGTGGCGACCGGCCACCCTGCTTATGGGTGCGGACGCATGCAGCCTGTCCGGCCCGACGAGCCGCGCTGCCAGCAGCTACCTCGTGAGAGATGATCTTGCAATGAGGCTGGACAGTTTGCCGGCCGAGACCCGTGCCCGCCTGGCGGGGGCGACGTTGACCTACGGCGAAGTGGGCGCTACCGCTGGCGAGTTGCCGGACCGGTATCGCCACCTCGTTCGGTGCGTCGTCGTCGGCCACGGTCATCAGGTCTTCACGGATGCCGGTAACGCGGTCACCAGCTGGCAGGTTCAACTCCGGGCCGGGTTGAAAGTGTCGGCTTCAGCGCTAACGGCCCTGCCAGGTGCCGTCGTCTTGCTCGGCCTCGGCGTTGGCCCGCTGCGAGTTAGCGCACCATGCCGGGTCGTATACGCGGTGGACGAGCCCCGGAGGCGAGGTTTCGCCTACGGCACGCTGCCCGGGCACCCGGAAAGCGGAGAGGAAGCGTTCATGGTCGAGCATGCTGACGACGGCACGGTGACCTTCACGGTTACAGCCTTCTCCAGACCATCCACCGCCGTCGCAATAGCGGCAGGCCCAGCCGGACGCCTTATCCAAAGCTGGATCACCAGCCGCTATCTTCGATCACTACGATCTTGATTTCGCCTCCACGGCGCCGCGCTGGGCTGGCAGCTGCTCCCTCAGTTACCACAGATCTTCCAAGCTGGTACTTCGCGGTAGCGGTTGCTGCTGGCCAGAGAGCGCGACAAAAGCGTCAGAATTCGGCCGAGTAACGAGTAGGAGCCGGCCTTTGCAGCCGAGCGTGCGGCCCGCGGCGCGGCGCATTCGGTCGCGCGGCTAGCCGGCTTTGATGAGTTGGCTAACCCGCTGGTGCGACAGGCCGAGTAGATCGCCGATCGCCGATTGCGGCACGTCGGCTTCGTCGAGCGTGCGGATCACGGCCTGGCGGGCTGCGTCCCGTGCCGCGGCCGCCGCCCGGTAAGCGAGCTCGGCGCCGAAGACGGCTTCGAAGAGGCTTGTGACGTCCTGCTCATCGATGACGTATCGCCAGGTCAGTTTGAAACTAGTCGGGTCGGCCTGGGTGAGTCCGGCGACGAGGTCGCGGACTTCGGAGCCCAGGTCGGCGAATCGCTGCACGTCTGTGACGCCGATGGTCCCTGGAGGCAGCCCGTCGACCTCGGCGACCCACAGGCCGCTGTCTCGGGTGACGTTCACGGGGTAGGTGGCCATCGATTCTCCGTCCACTTGTCGCCGAACAGCGGTGCGAGTCCCCTCTCTAGATCGGTGAGCAGTTTCCACGACAGCTCACGTGGGTGACTGGTCAGGCCGAACCTTGCGACTTCGAGACCGGACGAGTCGTCCAGCGCGTAGATGCGATGCGATCCTTTCCCGCGTCCAGGTAGCTCGCGGACGACATATCCGTTGGCGCGGGCGTGCCGACGGATTAGGGTCAGCGCTGCGGCTGGCTTCAGTTTCCGGTTGACCACAATGCTAATTCTAGTCGGCTAGCAGATCAAGCTGCAATCAGACTAGAGTTATCTACGTGCAAGTATGTCCGCCATATGGTCTCCGGCCGCCGACGTGGAGGTAGCCCGCCGCGCAATACCGGGCCGGCGCCGTGCCTGCTGGGCAGATCCTCCACATGACCTCCACACTCTGCGCT
>Ga0335074_10003448_pt1 | contig 21610 bp, 20 predicted proteins | sample Lox_Sample_23_FD_206715 | JGI IMG/M metagenome (GOLD analysis project Ga0335074, IMG submission 206715) | Soil microbial communities from Loxahatchee National Wildlife Refuge, Florida, United States - Lox_Sample_2.3 | ecosystem: Environmental > Terrestrial > Soil > Wetlands | place: USA... | reverse complement strand
GCGGGCAGGTGCCTGCTTCTTCTCTCGATCTCCTCAGTGCGCCACACGGCTGTCCGGCTCGACGACCCCGCGCTGCGTCGAGCGAGTCGTCGCGAGGTCGCCCTCCGAGGATCCGGCGAGATGCCGGTGCGCCAGCCGGTTGCCGATCGCGCCCGAAACGGCGACGACGACGATCCCGAGTGCGGTCAACGCGTACCCCAGGCCGGAGCCGTAGTGGCCGAAACGCAACGCGAACGCGAGTCCGAAGACGATGATGACGGCGAGATTCAGCATCGCGTGCCATCCCGCCAGATTTTTCGCCGACGGCGACATCGGCACCGTGAGAAGATCGACGAATCCGGGGACCGCGGCGACGAGTGCCCCGATCACCCCGAAAGCGATCAGCCAGGTGGCCATTTCCGGGAAGAATCCCGGACCCGCCCAAATCGAAACGATGTCGGCGGCGACCGCCGCGACGAAGCAGCCGATGGGAATCGTTACCAACATCGGGTGCACGGGCTGTCCCGCGAACGTTGCCTTACCTTGCATCTCGGCTGACCCAGCTGCTCATGGCAACGTTCTACCCTCGATTTACGCCGGGAGGGCGTGGGTACAAGCGTTTCATTGGCTGAGCAGGGTCTCAAACGCGGGCACGTCCTTGGCATGAAGCTGGTGGCCGAAGCGGCCTGTGCCTTCTTGATCACGGCGACGGCAACCGGAATCGACGTTTTCTACTACGGCGGCCAGCAAGGCGTCGATTACGTTTCTCGTTGGCTGGCTCGCGGCTTGATCGCGGCCGTGACGATCTACGCGTTTTCGGAAGTCTCGGGCGCGCACGGCGACCCGGCGGTCACGTTCGCGTTCGCGTTGCGGCGCGATCTGCCCCTTCGCAACGCGGTCGCGTACGTCGCGGCACAGTTCGCGGGCGCGCTGATCGCTGCCGGTCTTCTATTCGCGCTCTTCGGTCCTGCGATTCGCACCGGCGCCAGTCATCCGTCCCCGCCGTTCGGTCCGCTGCAGGCGGTGCTGTGCGAGCTCGTCTTGACGTTCGTCCTCGTGCTGGTCGTCCTGCGCACCGCGCAACAGGACGCCGTGATCGGAAAGCAAGCCGCGCTCGCCGTCGGTTTTACGATTGCAGCCTGCGGGATGGTCGCGGGACCGATCAGCGGCGCATCGATGAACCCGGCGCGGACTTTGGCACCGCAGCTGCTCGCCGGAGCGTTCGGCCAGATGTGGATCTACGTGGCCGGGCCGCTGGCCGGTGCCGCGCTGGCGACGGTGTTGGCTCGCGCGATCGGCGGCCGGCCCTCGCAAGGCGAACGGAAAGCGGCGCGAGGCCGCTAGCGTTCCGCTCAGGTGAGCCCCGGCGCGGCTCCGGCCCGCCGCCGGCCGGAGCGGTAGACCAGCACGCCGGCTCCGACCAGCACGGCGGTCATCGCGATCACGCGAATCACGAACAGCGGTTTGTTCGGTTCGTTGTCTTCCGGAAACATCGCGAGCACCGCGGCCGCGATCGTGGTGAGTAAACCGACCGCCGCCGCGACGCGAACGGTTATCGCGCCGCCGGGAATGCGAATCGGATCGGACGTGGCGGGCTGTGCGTCGAGCTTCATCGCCGAGGCGAACAGCACCATGAACGGCAGCATCGTAATGAGCACCGTGGAGTTCACCAGCGTCTGGTACGCACCGGCGACGCTGCTTCCGGCTTGACCCAAAAATATGAAGACGGTCGCGACGGCGGCTTGCGTGACGATCGCCGCGACCGGAGAACCCCACCGCGGGTGCATCCGGCCGAAGATCGGAGGCAGATAGCGATCGATGCCGGCCACGAACGGAATGCGGGCAACCGCCCCGAGCCAAGCGCCGCAGCTTCCCATACAGCTGATGAAGACCATCACCGCCGCGACGGGCGTCAATAGCGCCCATCCCAAACGCGCCGATGCGGCGCCGATCGCCTGCATCACCCCGGACGAAGCGTCGACGTTCGCCGACGGGACGACGCCCATGACCGCGACCGTACCCAAAATGTAGATCACGGCGATGCACGGGGCGGCGAAAAGCAGTCCGAACGGAACGTTCCGGCGAGGATTCTTGATCTCGCCGGCCATGAACGAGATCGCCTCGGGCCCGGTCCATGCAAATGCGATCACCGACCAAAAGATTACGTCCTTGAGATGCGTCCCGGGGCGTATGGTAACGGCGGTTACGTGCGTCGCCGATCCGAAGCGCCACACGACGATGCATCCGACCACGATCAGCGCCAGCGTCGAGAACCAGCGTCCCGCCGCTCCCACGTTGTTGAGCCACTTGCCGACCCCCAGCCCCAACACGTTGAGCACCGTCGCCAGCGCTAATCCGCCGACGGCGACTGCGATAAAGAACGGCGCCGAACCCTCGAGCGCGCTCTTCCCTCCGGTTACGAAGAGAACGTTGCCCGCTGCAAAATACAGCAGCGAGGGGAAATACGGCAGATTGGACGTCCAGTACGTCCAGCCCGTGAAGAATCCGGCGAACGGGCCGAACGCGCGCTTCGCCCAGACGTACATGCCGCCTTCGTCCGGATAGTGCGACGAAAGAAAGACCACCACGATCGAGAGCGGCACGAACATCGCGGCGCAGCCGATGATCCAGATGACGATCGAGCTCGGTCCGGCCGCAGCGGCGGTGGCAACCCACTGCAAGTTGGAACCCGCCACGACGAAAAACAGCGTGACGTCGAAGAGGCCCATGGAGCGGCGCAGTTGTGGGAGCTGTTCCACGCTGGCACGGACATTGCGCCGTGCAGCCGAGCGAACCCCCCTTCACGAAAGCTTCCCATTGCGACGCTACGCTCGGACGATGGCAAAGATCGCGATCGTCCAGGGACATCCCGACCCCGCGGAGGAGCGTCTCAACCGTGCGCTCGCCCAACGTTACGCCGAAGGTGCGCTGGCCGCAGGGCATGAGGTCCGGCGAATCGACGTGGCGCGCCTGGATTTTCCGACGCTGCGTACCGGCGAGGAGTTCTACGCCGGCACGCCGAGCGAAGCGATTGCGCAGGCCCAGCGCGACATCGCCTGGGCGGACCACGTAGCGTTCTTCTTCCCGCTGTGGATGGGCGACGTGCCGGCGCTGTTCAAAGCGTTCGTCGAGCAGACGTTTCGTCCGGGCTTCGCGATGACGGCCCATGGCGGAAAGATGCCGCGCGGGTTGCTGCGCGGACGCTCCGCACGAATCGTCGTCACTATGGGAATGCCGGCGGTAATCTATCGCACCGCCTTCGGAGCCCACGCCGTTCGCGCTTACGTCAAGAATTTGCAGCTCTGCGGCTTTTCACCGGTGACCTTCACGCTCGTCGGAGGCGTCGCCGGGGCATCCGCACGCCGCTGCAAGCGTTGGCTGACGCGGATCGAGCGACTAGGGCGGCGCGACGCCGGTCGCGGCGCCGGCGCGTTGGCCGTTGCCCTCCGATGGTCGATGGTCGGCGGGGCCGCCGCTGCGGGTCTCTACGCAATCGCGGCCGGTGCAGCGTGGCTGCAGTTCGGCAAAGGTCGCCGCAGCGACTCCTTACTCGACGCCCTCATGCCGGAATACGACGTTCGGCTCCACCATCAGATCCACGTTCACGCAACCCCCGAAAAGATCTTCGAAGCGCTGCACCACACCCAGTTCGATCGTTCGCCCATCGTCGCCGCGCTCGTCCGCGCTCGCGAGGTCTTGCTGCGAGCCAAATCCGCCGAGAGCGTCGAGCGGGCGGGGCTTCCCGCCACCCTCGCGACGCTGGGATGGAGCGCCATCGGCGACGAGCCCGGCCGCGAAATCATTTTCGGCGCGGTAACGCAACCGTGGCGGCCGAACCCCGAGTTCCGCGGATTGCCGCGCGACGAGTTCGCCTCGTTTTGCGAGCCGGGCTACGCGAAGATTGCGCTGACGATGCGCGTCGATCCGCTCGGCGACGGAACGTCACTGGCGCAGACGGAAACGCGGGTTGCGACGACCGATGCCGAGAGCCGTTCGCGCCTTCGCCGTTATTGGTCGCTGGTGGCACCGGGGATCGAGCTCATCCGTATCGTTTTGCTGGCTCAGCTCAAATCCGAAGCCGAGTTGGCCAAAACCGCGCGCGCCGGCCGGCCGTAGCGGATTACGACGAGGCCTCGGCCTCAGCCGGGCGCCGCGCCATCCAGAGCGCGGCGGCGAGCAGCGCGATCAAGCCGGTCCAGGTGGGAACTTTGGCCGCTTCGCGCCAGGGGTCGAACTGCGTCGAGTCGAGATGCAGCGCGCTGGAACTCGCGCTCGCGAATGCGGCGACGGTCAAGGGCGGCGGCGTGTGCAGGGCCAACGCATACAGCAGCGCCGCGGTCGCGACGCAAATGCCGGCTGCCGGCCGCGGCGCGACGCGCAACTGCCACACGACGACCACGGCTGCGAGCAAGGAACTAAAGAACAGCGGCTTCATCGATTGAGCGAAGAGCCACGGAATCGCGAGCAGCACCGCGATCGCAGCGAGCCTCCAATCCGCGCGCGACGCCGATTGCCGGGAGAGCGACGGCAGCGTGAGGGCGAGCGGAACCGCGGCGGCAATCGCCGCAAGATGCACGAACGTGCCCCCGAGCGGAGCGAACGCCGCCGGAACGAGGACGGCAAACTCGGGCCGGCCGTAACGGCGTATCAGTTTCGCCGCCAGATAGAGCGCGACCACGAGTATGGCGACCGAAGAAGCGGTCCCGAGCGCGAGCGCAACCGGCACCGGGACCCCTACTGCGGCCGCAACCGACGTCAGGCTGTATTGGGGCCAGAACTGCGCTTCGGCGCGCGCTTCCAGCGGAATCACGCGCGTCGCCCATTCGATCCATGCGTGCGGCCCCAACGCGGCCGCGCCCGCGAAAAACATGGCGGCGGCGGTCGCGAGCAGCGCGAGGCGCGCCCGCGGCATCAAGAGCAGTACGCCGCACGCGATCGCCGCTCCGAGTTGCGGCTCGATCGTGCAAAGCGCCGCGAAAACGCCGGCTGCGGCATCGCGGCCGCGATGGAGGCAGGCCGCGGCCAGCGCCGCGCAGGCGAGCGGAAAGGCGTAGATTTGACCGTTGAAGACGCTCACGAACCAATCCGAAAGGGCTAGCGCGGCCAGCGCGGCCCACAGCGGAATCCCGAGATCCGCTAACGCCAGCGCGGTGGCGACGACCGCGGCCGTTATGGCGACGGCTGCGAGCCGTTTGGCGGCGAGCGGGCCCACGCGCGGAAGCAGCTCGAAACCCAGAATGTCGTACGGGGGCTGCGGCACCAGCATTGCAAAGTGCGGATCGTCCCATTGGCCGCCGGAATTGAACGCGTGCTCGCACGCGCGCACGGGCTCGGAGGCGTACGGGTCCGCGCCGCCGGCCGCTGCCGAGCCGGCGCAATAGAAGACCGACAAGTCGATCATGCGGTGCCAAGAGACGCCGGCGTTCAACTTGACGAGGTCGCGCGCCGCTAGGATCGCCAGCGCCGCCAGCACTCCTGCGAGCGCGGCGCGCGAGAGTCGGGAGGGTGGCGTGGCGGCATGTCTCGGCTCGTTCATATCCCCGTCTGGCCGGGCGTTCGGCGACGCCGGAGTGCGACCCCTCGGCGTGCTTGCAGTCGCGCAACCCGGGGGTTGCATTTAGATCTGCCCGGTGATATCGTGTTAGGCAACCAGGAGGTTGCACATGACGACGAGCACCGACCGCATCGAGAAGCGCGTTTTTCTTCGCGCGCCCCAAGAGAAGGTTTGGCGCGCGATCAGCGACGCCCGAGAGTTCGGCGACTGGTTCGGCATCGAATTCGAAGGTGAGTTCGTTTGCGGTGCGCGCGCGATCGGCCGCATCAAGCCGACCCGCGCCGACGCCGAGGTCGCCCAACGGCAAGCAAAGTACGCCGGCAAGCGAATCGAGTTCGTCATCGAGCGGATCGAGCCGATGACGATTTTCTCGTACCGCTGGCATCCGTTCGCGATCGATCCCGGCGTCGACTATTCGCAAGAACCGATGACGCTGGTGACGTTTACCCTCGAACCGCAGGAGGGCGGAACCCTGCTGCGCGTGGTCGAGTCGGGTTTCGACTCGGTTCCGTTGGCCCGGCGCGCCGACGCCTTCGAAGCCAACGAAGAGGGATGGGCCGTGCAGATGCACGTCGTCGAAAAGTACCTGCTGCTGACGCGCCCGTGAGAGTCGTCCCGGTATTGGCCGCGCTGGGCGACGAATCGCGCTTGCAAATCGTCGTCAAGCTGTGCCGGAAAGGCCCGCAGTCGATCGCCAAGCTCGCCGACGGTGCCGGCATCACGCGGCAAGGCGTCACCAAACACTTGCACGCCTTGCATTCGGCCGGCCTGGTGCGCAGCGAGCGCCGCGGCCGCGAGCGTATCTGGCGCCTAGAGCCAAAACGCCTGGACGAAGTCCGCCGCTACCTGGCCGCGATCTCGCAGCAGTGGGACGACGCGCTCTCACGCCTCAAGCTCGCCGTAGAGGAGTGACCGGCGCGCCGAGCGATTTACGTGGGCCGCTCCAACTCGCCTTCGTAGTAGTTCAAATCGGGCGTGGCGCGGAGCATTCGTAATCGGCCCGCCGGCGTCCACATCCCGACCTTGTCGGAGTCGGGATAGAAACAGGCTTCCAAGCCGACCGCGCGCTCCTCGATGCCCACCAGCAAGACCAACGCCGGCTCGGCGCCGTCGTTGAGGACTTGATGCGTGCCGGTTTCACCGGTGGGAAACGCGATGAAATCGCCCGGCCGGCATTCGAGCGTATCGCCCAGCATTCGAATCTTCGGGCGCCCCTCGACGACGTAAAAGAACTCTTCGCCGCGAACGTGCCAGTGCAACGGGCAATACGTCTTTCCGGGTGGAATTCGAGCGAGCCGGTAGCCGATATCGCGCGAACCGATCAGCAGGCCGACTTCGCCGTCGTCGCACGTGAATGGTTCGGGCCGCAATACCGCATACTCGATCTCGTCGAGGTTGATCCGGTGAATCGACGGTCCCGCGAGGCCTTCGAGAAGCGCACCGATTGCGGCGTCGGCTGCCGCGAAGATCGGTTGACCGTCGCAGAGCAGGAGCGTTTCGAGTTCGAGCGCCCAGAGCTTTCGCAGGGCCAACGCGAAGCGCGCCGGGTTCTCGAGCTTTTCCGAAGGCAGCACGCTCAGTGCGCCGGCCGGGACTCCGAGAAGCGCGTCGCCGACGATCGCCGCTCTTGCACCGGGAAGATGGAGCGCTATTTCGCCCGGCGTCTTGCCGAACGGAAGCGCGGTCGCTATCGCCCCGGGAAACACTTCGTCGCGATCGTCGAACGTCGCGTCGATGGGAATGCCGAAGCGCGGCGCCTCGGTTTTTCCCGCCAGCACTCGGGCTCCGAAGCGATCGCGCAGCGCTTGGGCGTCGCGCTCGTGGTCGCGGTTGGTCAGAACCACGGCGCGCACGCCGCCGAGACCGGCGATCTGCTCGAGCGCCGGGGGATCGAGCGGCAAGGGATCGATCGCCACGCAGCCGCCGTCGCGCTCGAACAAGTAGCTGTTGAACGCCATTCCGCGGTCGGCTTGCCACGCGGACCACATCCAAGCGCCGGGAATGCGCAATCTACCGAGCATCGTTCGATCCCCTAGACGTACTGCACCGACGTCGCCATTCCGGCCGCCAGATGATAGAGGTTATGGCAATGGAAGAACCACCAGCCGGGGTTGTCTGCGTCGAACGCAAAGGTGACCGAGTGCTTGGGCGGCACCAGCACCGTGTCGCGCATCGCGCCTGAAAAGCGCCGTCCGTTGATGGCGACGATCTGAAGCGAATGACCGTGCAGGTGCATCGGATGGCTCATCATCGTGCGATTGCGCATCGTGATCTCGACGCGCTCGCCGTAGCGCACCGGCAACTTGGGCGCCCGTCCGGACCGCGCCAGCGCGTCGGTCCACGCGACGTTGTCGATCGTCCAAGCATACCTCGACATGTCGCCGGTGAGATCGATGCCGAGGGTCCGATCCGCCGGCTTTACGGAAAGCGGCCGGCTGGCACGCAACTGCGATTCCAGAACGAGATCGTTGACCGGGGCGGCGAACGTTCCAACCGCCGGGTACGCCGGGATCGCGGCGCCCCGCGACGCCAGGACCACGCCGGCGCGCAGCCGATCGGCCTCGCGCACGGCAAAGACGGGATACGCGCCCGGGCCGGGTGTTTCGATGCGAATGTCGCAACGCTGCGCGATCGCAATCGGGAAACGCTGCCCGGCCAGAGGAGCGATCGGGCGTCCGTCGACGGCGAAGAGCGTGCCCGTCAGCGCTCCCAAGTCGAGCGTAAAATTGGTCGACGCAGCCGAGTTGATGATACGCAGGCGAACGCGCGCACGCCGGTCCACGCGAAAGACCGGCAAGTCGTCGATCGAGCGGCGGTTCGCAATATATGCGTCGTAGTCGACGTCGTTCACGTCCGGCCCCGAGGCCGGCGCGCTCATCGGCTTGGGCGCGCGCAGGGCCGCGTAAATCTCCTTAGGCGACCGAAAGCTGAAGTCGCCGAGCTCGACGACGATCTCTTGCTCGTCGAGACCGGCATCGGCGGGATCGGCGAGGATCAGCGGAGCCGAGAGCAGCCGCTGCTCTTGCAAGCCCTGATGGGAGTGCATCCAGTACGTGCCCGACTGCGTGAGCGGAAACTCGTAATCGTACGAATGACCCGGGCGAAGCGCCGGCTGCGACAAGATCGGAACGCCGTCTTGATGCGTCGGCGACGTCAGGCCGTGCCAATGCACCAGCGTCGGCGACGAGATCGCGTTGACGAGGCGAACGCGGAACGTCTGCCCTAACGTCGCGCGGATCCCGGCCGTACCGTCCGGTTGAACGACTTCGAGTTCTTCGGCGGTTCGGCCAAGCACGCTGACGGTCGCCGTCTTCACCGTAAGGACGGTGCGCGTTTCGGCCGCGCGCACCGCCGGCGTGGCCGCTCCGGCGAGCGCCGCGCCGAGCGTCGTCAAGAACGCGCCTCGCTCCATCTCCATTCCGCGATGGTTCGCTCGCGGAGGCAACTAGACCCGGTTGCTCCTTTTCCGGTAGGTAGCGATCCAAACGGGAATCCAGCTCCGTCCGCCGTCGTACGATCGGGCGATCGTGTCGGTGTAGGACGAGGGCGACGCCGGCTTCGACTCCGAGCGGACGAGAACGGTTTTTCCGCGGATGCGTTCGCTGCTCCGAAACTCGCCGATGCCGTGGTGAAACGATCCGGTCATCGGAGCTTGCAGCTCGCCGTCGGCACTGCTGGCAAACGACAAACTCCATCGACGCGTCGACGGGTTGTAGAGCCGCAGCTGCAGGCCCTCGATCAAACCGGCCGCTCCGCGTATCTCCATGACGCCGACGTTTGCACGTCCGTTCCACAGCGGCATGACGGTATGGGTTCCGGTGTAGGTGACCCAGTGCGCGATTCCGGCCGTCGCCGGCAGCAGCCGCCAAACGCGGACGTTCCACTCGCCGAACTGGTAGTCGAACGCGTGACGGCCGTCGCGTGCCGGGCTCGCCGCGGAGGCCGTCGCGCAGAGCAGCGCTACGGCGAGAACGAGCAGGGGCGCGCGAACGCCCGGAGCGGGCGGAATCGTCGTCATGGGACGATAATAGGCGAGTGGTGACCCCCTGTAACGTGCCAGTGTAAGCCATTGTGGAGGAGCCACTTCCACTCGAGCCGCTTTTTCCCGACCGCAGCTCCGGTCAGCCGCTGGCCGAGCAACTCACACGCAGGCTGCGTGACGCAATCGAAAACGGGGCGCTCCCCGCGGGCACCAAGGTGCTCGGGTCGCGGCAGCTCGCCAAGCGGCTCGGACTCGGTCGAAACACCGTCGCACTCGCCTTCGAGCAACTGAGCGCCGAGGGCTATCTGGAATCCAAGCGCGGCTCGGGCACGGTCGTTGCCGAGGCCAGGTTCGAGCGCCCGCGGCGAGCGCCGATCTCCACAGCCGGCCGGCCGCCGCAAGCCGACCGCATCGCATCGCTTCGCGCGCACTTCGACGACGCAACGGGGCGCGGCGCACTGCGTCCCGGGATGCCGGCCCTTTCGATGTTTCCTTGGAAGTCGTGGAACCGCTGCGTTCGCCACGCGGCCGAGCTCGAAGGAAACCTCGGCTACGGTCCGGCCAGCGGCCTGCGCGTGCTGCGCGAAGCGATCGCGCAGCACGTCCGGCAGTTTCGCGGCATCGCCGCGGATCCCGAACAGATCGTGGTCGTCGAAGGCGCGCAGGCGGCGATGCATCTCGCCGCAATCGTACTCGCCCGATCCGGAGACACGATCGCGATCGAGGATCCGTGTTACGCGCTCGCGCGCGCCGCGTTCGGTGCCGCAGCTTTGCGGCTGCACCCCGTTCGCGTCGACCGCGACGGCATTCGAAGCGGCGAACTTCCGAAGCAGGCGCGGTTCGCATTTCTCACCCCGACCCATCAGTTTCCGCTCGGTGGAACCTTGCCGCTGGTACGCCGCCTGGAAGTGCTGGCCTGGGCCGAGCAGCGAGATGCGTACGTCCTCGAGGACGATTACGACAGCGAATTCACGTCGCGCGTGCGGCCGCTGCCGGCGCTCCAAAGTCTCGACCGCAACGAGCGCGTCGTCTACATCGGCAGCTTTAGTAAAACGCTCGCTCCGGGTCTTCGGATAGGTTACGCGATCGCTCCGCCCCATCTGGCGAGTGCGTTTCGCACCGGCCGCGCCAGCACGAGTCTCGGAACGTCGATTGCGCTGCAAGCCGCGCTCGCGCAATTCGTCAAGACCGGCGCCTTCGCGCGGCACCTGCGCCGGATGAACGCTGCGTACGAAGAACGCCGGTCGGCGCTCGTGCACGCGCTCCAGCCGCTCGCGCGGCGCGGATTCGAGATCGGTCCGATGCAAGTCGGACTGCACGTCGCGCTGACGTCGAAGCAACCATTCGCGGACCGCGCCGTGGCCTCGAGCCTCGAGGGGCAGCGGCTCGTCGCGCTCTCGAGCCTTTGCCTGAAACGTTCGGACTGCTTCGGTTTCGTATTGGGCTTCACCAACGGTACGAGCGAAGAGATCGCGCGAGCCGCCGGTGCGCTTGCGGGCGAGGTTGCGGGCGCGCCGCCCGGGAAATAAACGGCCTCCCATGGCGGCCCTGGAGTACTTCGAGACGAACGTCGCGGTCGAGAGCCGAGATTCGCCGCTCGGCCGCTGGACCGTTGCGCGCTGGTCGCCGCCCGATCCGTCGCCACTTCGCGGCATCGTCGAGCAAATTTGGTATTTCGACGGAACGCTCGCTCGGGCGCGCGAGCGTCTCTTCCCGGACGGGAGCGCCGAGCTGATCGTCCAACTCGACGATCCGCATTGCGACGGCACGACGAAATCTCCGGAGCGATTTCCGGCGGTCTGCATCAACGGCCTTCGCACCGGGCCGGCCGTCGTCGTCGCCCCTCCGGGTCGCTGTCGCGTCTTGGGCATTCGGTTCGACCCGTTTGGGGCGGCCGCGTTGCTGCGCTCGTCGATGAAACATCTCGTCGACGTGACGATCGACGTTCACGACGGTATCGGCCGCGCGGCCGCGGAGCTCGCAGAACGCTGCGCCGACGCGGTCGGTACGCCGTCGCGAGATTCGGCGCAACGCGCCGCCGCCGCGGTCTCGACCGCCGAACGGTGGCTCGTCCGGGAACTGCACGGCCGCGCAACTCCCGAACCGGCAGTGGCGTGGGCGGCAAACCTCATTCGCGCCACCGGCGGTCGCGCATCGGTCGATGGGATTGCTCGCGAGGTGGGCTTTCCTCGAGCGCGTCTCGCCCGGCGCTTTGACGAGGCCCTCGGCGTTACGCCCAAGCGATTCGCCCGCATCGTGCGCTTTCACCGAGCGCTCGACCTCCTGCGCCGCGGGGAAGGCATTGCCGGCGCGGCGGCTTCGCTCGCCTATCACGACCAAGCCCATATGTACCGCGATTTTGCCGAGTTCGCGGGAATGACGCCGGGCGAGTTCTTGTCGGCAACGCATTACCCCAACACCCCCAGCCTCGCCGAGCCGTGAACATTTTTCCAAGACCGCAGTCCTTCCGCACGCTATAGTAGGGGCATGAATACGACGCCAATGCGAACCGCCCAACGGATTTATCCCGCCATTCGGTACGAAAACGCGAAGGCGGCCATCGAATGGCTCACGACCGTGCTCGGTTTCAAGGCGCAGGAGGTCTGTCCCGGCGAAGGCGATTCGGTCGCGCACGCCGAGCTCGCACTCGGCGGAAATCTGATCATGCTTGGAAGCGTCCAGCCCGGTGCTTACGCACGCAGCGCGAAAGCGCTCGGGGGCGTCACGGCGACGATCTACGTCGCGCTCGACACGGCCGCCGACGTAGATGCGTCCTACGCTCGCGCGAAATCTGCGGGCGCCGACGTCATTCGCGAGTTGAGCGACACCGAGTACGGCTCTCGCGAGTTCGGCGTTTGCGATCTCGAAGGCCACGTCTGGAGCTTCGGAACGTACCGGCCTCAGGCATAAGCTGTGCCCGTCTCGCTTTCTGGGAATCCGCCTTCCTGACGCGAACACCTCGGACCGGGGAGGCCCGAGTCGTGTACGTAAGAATGCGGCGCTGTCTGCTCGGTGCATTGGCGGTCGCGCTGGCGGCGTCGATCGTGGCGCCGGCGTGGGCCGGAACGACCGGAACCGTCAGCGGCCGCGTGACCGATGCCGAGACGGGCGCCCCGATCGCCGGGGCGCGGGTGACCGTAACGAGCCCGTCGCAACAAAGCGCGACCCAGACCGACGCCAACGGCCGCTTTGCCTTCGTCTCGCTGGCGCCCGACGAATACCAAGTCAGCGTAGTCAAGACCGGCTACGATCCGGTTTCGTACCCCGGACTGGCAGTCTTTGCCGACGCCCGGCGCACGCTCGCGCTGCAACTGCACGCGGTCATCAAGACGATCGCAACGGTACAGTCGCGAGGCGCCGGGAGTCTCGTGCGGCCCGGGACGACGGCCGACGTGTACTCGATCGACGCGGCTCAACAAGCCCGCACGGCGGTGTTGGGCGGCGGGGGTAATCTCAACAGCGCCTACTCGGCGATTTCGAGCGTACCCGGAGCCTACGTTCCCGCCAACCAGTCGGGCTCCGCACAGAGCGTGTACGTGCGCGGCGGCGATTATTACGAAGTCGGCTACGAGTTCGACGGCATTCCGATCAATCAAGCGTTCGACAACTACACGACGAGCTCGCTGTCGTCACTCGGTCAGCTCGAGCTCCAAGTATATACCGGCGCCACGCCCGCCAACGCGGAAGCGCAGGGCCTGGCCGGATTCGTCAATCAGGTCATCAAGAGCGGCACGTATCCGGGCTTTGGGACGATCACCGCCGGCGCCGGCTCGACGATCTTCTATCATTCTCTCAACGTCGAAGCCGGCGGGGCGACGCCCGACCGGACGTTCTCCTACTACGTCGGGATCGGCGGATTCGATCAGTCCGACCGTTACATCGACCAGTTCAACGGCGCTGCCTATGCCGACGAGTTCGGCATCCCGCTCGGCGTCTGCCCGGGGTCGAAGTACCAGTACGCCGTCCCGCCTTCGTGCTATACCGACGGCGCGCGAAACGTCGCCGTCGCCGGCGCGCACGGCTGGATTCTCGGGCCGCCGGCGTTCAGCTTCGAGCCGGCGATGCAAAGCGTGCGAACGTCGGTAATCAACCTGCACGTCGCTATCCCACACCGCAGCGGGCCTCTGCGCGACGACGTGCAGCTGCTGTGGGACAACGACCAGCTCTTCACGCCGCTCTACAGCTCGCTCGGTGACGAAGGGCTGACGAACTATCTCGCGAGCGTTCTTCCGAGTGGATACAACCGGTATCCGCCGGTCTACGTCGACTGGTTTTCTTACGACGGGCCGACCGGCGTGATGCTGCCGCCGAACTTTGCATCGCTCGTCAAGCCGTATCTCTTCCCGTCCTCGCCCGCCCACCAAGTGCTCGAAGGGGAGATCCCCGATCCGCTCGATCAGCGCGACCGCAACTACAGCGGACAGTCGATCGTAAAGGTCCAGTATCAAAAGAACTTCAGCTCGAGCGCCTTTTTGCGGCTGTACGGCTATACCTACTATTCCGACGTGATCGACACCGGTGCGATGGACTCCATTCAGCCCTACGCCTACTACGACGCCGGCGACTACGAGATCATCTCGCACACGCGAGGATTCAGCGCGGCGTTTACGGACCAGTGGAACGCCGACAATCTGCTCGAAGCCGAAGCTTCGTACACGACGTCGGTGGGTCAGCACAATTACAACGAGCAGATGTTCGGCTACAGCGACCAGTTCGCCGTTTTGGTCGATCCCAAAGCGATCGACGGCGGAACGTGTTACATCGCTCCGAAGTCCGGAAGCGGAGCCGCGACGCCGACGACGTGCAGCAACTATTTGGGATCGGGAATTACCTATGGTGCGGCCAATCGCGAAGCGACGTTCGCGTCGATGTACGACACGTACTTCGGCTCTTTGCCGCCCGATCCGTCGAACATGACTTGCGGAGGCGTCAAGTGCAGCTATTTCGTCGTGGAGAACGGACCATGGGGCGAACACGACGCGGCGATTCCGGTGTTCACGGGCTACTCGGTTTCGGATCAGTGGGATCCGAGCGAGCGGCTCCACTTTAGTCTCGGCTTGCGGCTGGACGATTACGATTTCACCGGCGACGATACGGACACCGGCGCGGCCCGCGCCTTCTGGTTCGCCGCCTTCAACGCGGATACGTGTTACGACACGCAGACCCTCACCTTGATGGACCGGACGGCGCTGCTGCCGCGCAACGCCTGGAGCACCAACGCGCAGCTTCCCTGTTCCTCGTTCGGCAAGCAGTACGTCAACGCCGCGATGTATAACGTACCGAGCCAGCAATACGTCTACGACATCTGGCAACCGCGTTTGGGCGCGACCTATACGGTCGACCCCAATACCGTGCTTCGGGCGAGTTACGGGCGGTACAACGAGCAGCCCAGCAGTTCGTACGAGCAGTACGATACGCTCGAGGCAAACTCGCCCAATCAATTGGCCCAATTCTACCCGCTCGGGTTCAACACGCCCGGCCACGAAGTCGCGCCGTCGGTCTCGTATAACAGCGATTTCTCGATCGAACACCGCTTCCCGGGTACCGACCTGTCCTTCAAGCTGACTCCGTTCCTGCGCCAGACGCAAGCGCAAGTCGAGAACTTCTACATCAATCCGATCACCGAGCTGATCGGCGGCCTCAATGCAGGGTATCAGACCTCGCGCGGCTTCGAGTTCGCGCTCGACAAAGGCGATTTCAACCGCGACGGAATCTCGGGGCAGCTGTCCTTTGCATATACGTATGCGACCGTGCGGTATAGCGAGCTGGCAAACGGAACGACGGTGCTCTCGCCGATCAACGGATCGATCGCGCAATACAACGCATTGACGAAGGCCTGCGCCGCCGGCGGCAGCGACCGAGGCCGGTCGCAGTACGGCACGCCGCTGTGCGGGACGCTGCCGGCCGGCGAGACGGCGGCGCCGTGTTATCGTTCGGACGGTACGCCCGCGCCGTGCGGCGCCCCCGGCGCGTTCGCCAACCCGTATTGGAGATCGCCGGCGTTCTCGCTCTTCGATCCCAACGCGTCGTACGTTCCCTTCGACGTTTTTCCGGGGCCGGTCGGCTCGGGCGTCACCGCGTTCGACCATCCGTACGTTGCGACGCTGTTGCTGAACTACAAGCACGGGCGGTTTGCAGTCACGCCGTCGTTGCAGTTTCAGGCCGGCAATCGGTTCGGTGCCCCGCTGACGACGCTGGGGATCGATCCCGCAGCCGGCTGCAGCGCGCTATCCGGCGTTCCGGCGCGCGGCGATCCGCGCTACCCTTACGGCGCACCCGGCGGCCTGGCGTTCAATGCCGACACGTGCACCTCGCCGAGCTCGATCGACATTCCGGATCCGTACACCGGCCAGTTCGACGGCATCGGGGCGTTCCGCGAACCGGCCCAGCTCATGGCCAACCTTCAGATGAGTTACGACGTGACGCCGAGGATCAAAGCCACGCTGACGCTGGCCAGCCTTTATCAAGCGTGTTTCGGCGGTCAGCAGACGGCGTTCACGTATTACTACGGCAACAACGTGTGTGCGTACACCGGCCTCCAGGGGTATCTCGCTCCGGTCGGCAATGCGTACAACCCGGGTCAGAACGTTCAGACGTTTTTGCGCTATCCGTACGAGCCGTATTTCGGCACCTCGGATGCGCTCGGCCAACCGTTCAACGCCTTCGCCTCGATTCAGGTCAAACTCTGATCGAACCGCCGCAGTCCGGTGGACGCCGCGCCTAAAGCCGCTGGTGCAAGCCGAAGCGATTGCCTTCCGGGTCGCTCGCGAAGCACGAGCGACAGTTGCCCGGAAACTCGTTGATGTCGGTGACGTCACCCGCGCCGCCCGCGATCAGTCGTTTCCGCGCCGTATCGATGTCGTCGACTTCGAACATCGCCCCGGTCGACTTTCCGGGAATGAAGCCGAGCGGCTCGCCGTTCCCGACTCCGAAGGCCGTCGTGCCGACGTCGAATTCTGCCCAGTGATCGCCGAACGTCTTACCCGGCTGCAGCCCGACGGCGTCGCGATAGAACGCCACGGCGCGAGGGATGTCGCGCACCGAGTACGCAATGAACGCTACATCTTTGACCATACGCGCTTGGTTCATGTCGGTGCGTTCGGGGTTCCTTCTCGCGCGAGCGGCTCGGAGGTGATGCGGCTCCGAACTGGGTAGAGAGAGCGCATGCACTTTTCGAAACGAGCGCTTGCTGCGGCGGCCATCGGCGGCTCCGTTGCGGCTGCGAGCGTCGCCGTACAGGCGATGCGCGCGCGGGGCGGCGACGCGCCGCTCGAAACCGTTCCCTACGTCGATCTGGATCGCTATCAAGGCCGTTGGTTCGAAATCGCGCGCTATCCGGCGCGCTTCGAACGCGATTGCGCAAAAAATACCACGGCCGAGTACGCCGCCGGCACTCGTGGCCGCATTCGCGTCGTCAATCGCTGCTCGACGAAGGACGGCCGGCCGCTGACCGCGTGCGGCTGGGCGACGGTCGCGGACCCCGAGACGAACGCCAAGCTTCGGGTGCGCTTCTCGCCGTTTATGCCGAGCGCCCCGTACTGGATTTTTGGGCTCGCAGAGGACTATCGCTACGCGCTCGTCGGCGAACCGAAGCGCCGCTTCGTTTGGATGCTGTCGCGGACCCCGAAGGTCGAGGAGGAACTCTACCGGCAGCTTTGCGCAGAGATCGACTCGGCGGGGTACGACTCGACCCTTCTGCTGCGTACGATTCAAGACTAAAGCCGGCGCTGCAAAGCGCGCCGCTTCGCGCCGCGGATTGCGAAAGCAACGCGACGTCCGGTCGCAGCGCCGCGCGAAACGTCACGCAAACAGGAAATACGTTGTCGAGGGCACACTCTCGATCACCTAGACATGCGACACAAAGAAACGTTGAAGCGCTCGCTCGCGATGGCGATTGCATGCGCGCTAGCCGGCGGTCCGCCGGCCGCCGCAGCGCGATCCAATAGCGCCGCACCGGCTGCGACCGCGCAACCTTCGGTTCCGTCGCTGGCCGCGCAGTTTCCGCCCGATGCGGTGACGCAGCATTCGATCGAGCTCGACGGAAAGCAAATCGACTACACGGCGCGCGTCGGGACGATCACGCTTCGCAACGCGCAGAGCCAGCCCACGGCCAAGATGTCGTACGTGGCATATACGGTCGGCGACGATCCGAGGCGCCCCGTCACGTTCCTCTACAACGGCGGCCCGGGCAGCTCCACGATGTGGCTGCTGATGGGTTCGGTCGGTCCGGTCCACGTCGTGACGCCGGGAGACCGGCTGGCGGGGTCGCCGCCGTATCACTGGATCGACAACCGCGACTCGATCCTCGACAAGACCGACCTCGTCTTCGTCGATATGCCCAACACGGGCTTCGGCCGGATCTTGGGCGTCGGGAAGCCCGCAGACTTTTTCGGGCTGCGGCACGATGCCGACGCCTTCGCGCAGTTCATCTCGAACTACGTCACCGAGTTTCATCGTTGGAATTCGCCGAAGTTTTTGTTCGGCGAGAGCTATGGAACCCCGCGATCGGCCGAGCTGTCGTCGGTCCTGTTCAACCAGGGAATCTCGCTAAACGGCATCGTCTCGCAATCCAGCGTTTTGGACTTCCACCTCGACTGGTCCCAGAACTACCCTTACCTGTACGCCGCAATCGGGGGCGGCAATCTCGGATACGCGCTCTACTTTCCGACGATGGCGGCCTCGGCGTGGTACCACGGCACCGTTCCTCATAACGGTACGGAGGAGTCGTTCATCGCCGACGCCGCACACTTCGCCATGACGTCCTATCTCCACGCGCTGATGCAAGGCGACGCGTTGAGTCCGGCGGCGACCCGCGCGATGGCCGAGCGGATGCACGATTATATCGGCTTGCCGGTTCAGTACCTTATCGAGGAGCGCTTGATGGTGCCGTACGCGCGCTTCCTGGCCGGGCTGCTGCGCGATCGGGGGCAGACGCTCGGGCGCTACGACGCACGCTTCGCCGTGACGACGCTCGACCCGGAGGCGACGACGCCTCGCGGCGACGCCAGCAGCGACGCAATGACGGCGCCCTATACGACGGCCGTAAACGCGTACTTGCGCGATACCCTCAAATACGACCCGGCCCTGCCGTATAACTACAACACGTACGATCTAATCTTCAAAGACGGGCGTCGCTCGTGGAAAGAGGCGGAGGGCGATATCAACGTCGTACCGGCGCTCGCCCAAACCATGGCGGCCAATCCGCAGATGCTGGTGTTCTCGGCCAACGGCTACTACGATTTCGCTACGCCGTGGCTTGCGACGCAGTACGCCCTGCAGCACATGAACCTCCCGCCGGACTTACAGAAGAACGTCAGCTTCGGATTCTATCAGTCCGGCCACATGATCTATCTCAATCAATCGGCGCTCGACGCGTACCACCGCGACCTCGAGCACTGGTACGACGAGGCGCTGCATTCCTGATGATCGACCGACGTTCCATTTGGTACCTGCTCGTCGCGGCGGCATGCGCGACCCTCGCGCTCCCGATCGCGACCGGCGCCGCAGCGCCGTCGCCGTCACCCAAACCGGCACCGATCTCGATGCCGTATACGCCCGATGCGGTCACGCGTCACTCGATCCGGATCGACGGCAGGACGATCGACTACACCGCGCGGGTTGGAACGATCACGCTGAGGAACGACCGGAATCAGCCCACGGCGCGCATGTCGTACGTCGCGTACACCGCCGGCGCCGATCCGCACCGGCCCGTCACCTTTCTCTACAACGGCGGACCCGGCAGCTCGACGATGTGGCTGCTGATGGGCTCGGTCGGCCCAGAGCACGTCGTAACCCCGGGCGACCGCCTCGCCAGTGCGCCCCCGTTCCGCTGGGTCGACAATCCCGACTCGATTCTCGATAAGACCGATCTCGTGTTCGTCGACATGCCCAACACCGGCTTCGGCCGGATCATGGGCGCCGGTACGCCGAAGGATTTCTTCGGGCTCGACCACGATGCGCAGGCGTTTGCGCAGTTCATCGAGCGCTATTGCACGGCGTTCGGCCGCTGGAACTCGCCCAAGTTTCTGTTCGGGGAGAGCTACGGTACGCCTCGCTCGGCGGAGCTGTCTTCGGTTCTTTTCAACGACGGCATCGCTCTCAACGGCATCGTCTCGCAGTCGTCGATCCTCGACTTCCAACTCGATTGGTCGCAAGACGCCTCGTACGTCGACGCAGCGGTCGGCGGCGACGGCACCCTCGGCTTCGTGTTCTATTTTCCAACCGAGGCGGCCACCGCGTGGTATCACCACGCCGTTCCGCACGCCGGCAGCGAAGACGCGTTCATCCAGCGTGCCGCCAGCTTCGCGCTCGGTCCGTACTACGACGCGCTGCTTGCGGGCGACACGCTGAGCCCGTCGGCGGTGCGCTCCATCGCCGAACAAATGCACGGCTATATCGGAATGCCGGTGCAGTATCTCGTCAACTCGCATTTGATGGTCCCCTACGGGCGCTTTCTCGGAGCGCTGCTTCGCGGACGATCCGAAACGCTGGGTCGCTACGACGCTCGGTTCGCCGTCCATACGCTCGACCCGCACAGCGAATATCCCGGATCCGATGCGAGCGACGACGCCATGAGCGCGCCGTACACGTCTGCGGTGAATCAATACCTGCGGCAGACGCTCAAGTACGATCCGCCGATTCCCTATAAGCCCGACACCTACGATCTCATCTCCAAGGAAGGCTTGTGGTCCTGGCAGGACGGTGAGAACGATATCAACGTCGCTCCGCAGCTCGCGCAGACGATGTCCGACAATCCGAAGATGCTCGTCTTCTCGGCCAACGGCTATTACGACTTCGCGACGCCTTGGCTCGCTACCAAATGAATCTGTCGCCGCGGCTGCAACGCAACATCAGCTACGGCTTCTATCAGTCGGGCCACATGATCTATCTGAACCGGTCCGCGCTCGACGACTACCATCGCGATCTAGAGCGCTGGTACGCGGAAGCGACGCGCTCCTAGGGACGAGCGCTGCGAACCTCGGAGAGAACCTCGTGCACGGCCCCGATCACGACGTCCGGCCGGTCGAACTGAATGTAATGACCGCTTTGCACTAGAACGTAGCGTCCGCGCGTCGAGAGGGCGGCAAGGCGCAGGTGGGCGGTCCGCCATTCGCTCTCGAATCGTTGAAGCGAAGCGCGCAGCGCGGGCGGCATCTGATTTTCGCCGTGCGTGGTCGCCGTCAGCACTTCCAACGGCAGATCGCCGAACGAACGTTGCCCTGCTTGCACTTCACGTTGGCTGGCCGTCAAGTTTCGCATCTCCGACGCGACGGCATCGTAGGGCGCGGGCCGGCGTGCTTGGGCCTCGACCGCGGCAACCAGGCGCGGGGTCACGCCGTTATTGGGTTGCGAGCCGATGCCCCACACCACGCCGAGGCAACTCGTAAAGGTGGGCGAAGCTCGAGCCAACCGGCCGGCGCGCGCGGCCGGCGCGCACTTCTCGGCGGCTTCGAGCTGATCGTCCATCAGCGGCTTCAGGGCTGCCGGCATTGGCAGACCCGGAGCGGTTGCGTCGACTAGCACCAAACCGGCTGCGTCGCGTCGGTAGGTCTGCACGAAAGCCAGCACGTCGAGGCCGCCGAACGAGTGACCGACCAGGACGTACGGTGCGGGAAGGTGCGCGGATCGCAACAGGTCGTGTAGCTCCCGCGCGTTGGTCGACGACGTGCGCGCCGAAGTTGCCGGATCGCTAAATCCGTAGCCGGCGCGATCGTACGCACACACCGTGGTGCTGGAGGCGAGCTTCTGCTGGATCGGAATCCACGAAGGCGACCAATCGCCGAGCCCCGCATCGAGCACGACGACCGGCCGGCCCGAGCCCATGCAGACGATATTCAGTCGATGCCCGTCCACGCCGATCCGCCGGCCGGGCGTCGCATATGCGTTCGCGGCCGGCGATGCGCTCGCGATCGCGACCGCCAGTAGAACTCCGGCCAGCATCCCGTTAGAAGTTCGTAACGAAGTTCACGAACTGCATCGCAAAGAGGAACCAGATCGCGTAGACTGCGGCCAGAGCGACGAGGATCTCACCGGACCGAACGAGCCAGCCTCCGGGCCCACGCAGTACTCGAACCACCGCCTCGGCGATCATCGCG
>Ga0335074_10003447_pt1 | contig 21612 bp, 12 predicted proteins | sample Lox_Sample_23_FD_206715 | JGI IMG/M metagenome (GOLD analysis project Ga0335074, IMG submission 206715) | Soil microbial communities from Loxahatchee National Wildlife Refuge, Florida, United States - Lox_Sample_2.3 | ecosystem: Environmental > Terrestrial > Soil > Wetlands | place: USA... | reverse complement strand
GGCCTGCGATGTCGGTGTAGTCGTCGAAGCCGAGCACCTGGACGTCGACGCGCTCGTCGTCATCCTCGTCCATCTCGTCGAACGACGCGGCGAGGTCGCTGCCGTAGCGCTCGGCCAGGCAGCCGACCGCCGCGACCCTGGCGCCCGAGGCGCCCGCGTCCAGCACCGCCCTGATTGACTCGTTCTTGGCCGCCTCGATGAAGCCGCACGTGTTGACGAGGACGACGTCCGCGTCCTCCCCTTCGCCCCGCAGCGTCCAGCCGCCAGCCGCGAGGCGCGCGGCAAGCTCTTCCGAGTCCACCTCGTTGCGCGCGCAACCAAGCGTGACCAGGCTTACGGAACGGGAACTAGGCACACGCACGAGGGTACGTGATCGGACGGTGCCCTCGGGTCACCGGTCCCGTGCCGGAATGCCGCAACCGCTGCCCGGTAACGGGTCTGATCCGCTGGCTTTTGTCTCTCCTAGCTGATCGTGACCGGGCTGCTGCTTGACGGGTTGATGTTGAGCGTTACCACCTGCCCCGCCTTCATCGGCTCTGGCTTGCCGTTGACGGTCAGCACGATCCCCGGCGGGTTGCCGATCACCATCGAGACCGGGTTCTTCTCGTCCCAGGTCACGGTCTGGCCGGCCCGGACGGTCTGCTGTCCGAGCGACTGGCCGGTGGGGCTGTTGAACCCGACCCAGCAGTCGGAGATGGCGGTCACCCGGATCACCGCCTCGTCCTTCGGTACCGTGGGCGTCGGCGTGGGGGTGGCGGTGGGTGTCGGCGTCGCCTTCGGCTTGGGTGTCACCTCCGGCCGCACGGCGTCCGCCGCCGTCGCCGACGAGTGCTGGCCGTGGGTGGAGACCAGGTGGTACGCACCGAAGCCGACCGCGGCCAGGATCGCCACGGCGAGCACCCACCCGAGGTGCAGCGGCCGCGGCTCGCGGATCTTGATCGGCGTCGCAGGCTCGAAGATCTGAGCCGCGCGCATGCCGCCTGGCGGGCCGTGCTCCTCGTCGTACTCCCTGATCAGCGGCACCGGGTCGACCCCGACAACGTCGGCGATCGACCTGATATGACCGCGGGCGTAGAAGTCGCCGCCGCACGGCGAGAAATCGCCCTGCTCGATCGAACGGATGATCGATTCCCTGATCCGGGTCTGCTGGCTTACCTGTGTGAGTGTGAGACCGGCCTGACGTCGCGCCTCCGCCAAGGTTTCACCGATGCTCACGTCGCGCCTCCGGAAGCTCTCGTCCCATGAACGACTTATTCTTACCCAGCGAACGGCGTAAGTCACTCAAAGTGATATCGCAAGACGTCCGTCTGGAAACGAGTACCCTTGGCGCGCCCGTTTGGTCCCGCTCACCCGCCCCGCAGAAAGGTCAGCACCTCGTCGAGGTCATCCGGCCTTTTCAGGACGTCCCGCGCCTTGGAACCTTCGCTTGGCCCGACAATACCCCGGCTCTCCAGCAAGTCCATCAGCCGGCCGGCCTTGGCGAACCCGACCCGGAGCTTGCGCTGGAGCATCGAGGTCGAGCCGAACTGACTGGTGATAATCAGCTCCGCCGCCGCGATCAGCAGCTCAAGGTCATCGCCGATCTCGGCGTCGACCTCCCTGGCCTTCTCGGCTGCCGGCTGCACGTCTTCGCGGTACTCCGGCTGCGCCTGCTGGCTGCAGTGCGCGACGATGTCCCTGATCTCCTTCTCCGAGACGAACGCGTTCTGCAGCCGCAACGGCTTGGACGCGCCCATCGGCAGGAACAGCGCGTCGCCCTGCCCGACCAGCTTCTCCGCGCCCGGCTGGTCGAGGATGACCCGCGAGTCGGCCAGCGACGAGGTGGCGAACGCCAGCCGGCTTGGCACGTTGGCCTTGATCAGGCCGGTCACCACGTCGACGCTCGGCCGCTGGGTGGCGATCACCAGGTGGATGCCGGCCGCCCGGGCCAGCTGGGTGATCCGTACGATGCTGTCCTCGACGTCGCGGGGCGCGACCATCATGAGGTCGGCGAGCTCGTCCACCACCGCTATCAGGTACGGGTAGGGCCGGTACTCCCGCTCCGAGCCCGGCGGCGCGGTCAGCTTGCCCCCACGGACCGCCTTGTTGAAGTCGTCCACGTGCCGGAAGCCGGACGCGGCCAGGTCGTCGTACCGGGTCTCCATCTCGCCGACGACCCACTCCAGGGCCTCGGCGGCTTTCCTCGGGCTGGTGATGATCGGCGTGATCAGGTGCGGGATGCCCTCGTAGATGGACAGCTCCACCCGCTTGGGGTCGATGAGGATCATCCGCACCTGATCCGGCGTGGCCCGGGTCAGGATGCTCGTGATGAGCCCGTTGAGGCAGACCGAGTTATGGGTGGGGATACACGAACGGCTCGCAAGGTACAGGTGAGTCGAGCTGCTCACCGCAATGCACTTAACCGGAACCGACTCGACCGGCCGCACGTCGACGATGTAACGCCAGCGCGCGGCGCTCGTCGCCTTGGCCTCATGCTGGCGCTCCAGCTTGCGGCTGAGCCGGAAGACGGGCTCTTCCGGCGTGAAGGCAACCGTGTATACGGTCGACGTCTTTTCCGTACGCCCCTTGCAAGGCTTGGTCCGCAGTGTTGCCTTGTGCCCGAGGCCCAGCACGAGCTCCAAGGTGTCGGCCGCGAGTCGCTCGTTCGTGACCGAGAACTCGACCGTGCCGCTGGGGGTGCAGTGCCCGTCTGTGTCCAGCAGGCCCGCCAGCAGCGCGCGTCGCTGCGCCACCGACGCCTGCAGGTACTCCCGCGGGATGTGCTTGTCCCCGATCGCCCGGAGGATCTCGTTCATCGTCCTACAGCGCTCCAGCGGCGGACCGGCCTGGCGGTAGGTGTCCCTGCGCGCCTGGGGGAATCGCCCGTCCGCCGCCCGGTCGGTGGCCGAAAGGCCGACTCCCATGCGTGCCGCGGCCCGCTCGACGCTCATCTCCTGCTCGGCGAGGCACAGCGCTTCCTGGATGCGCCGGCCGCGCTCGGGGCGGTTCCAGATGGCGTACTGCATCCGGGTACCGGGGTGGTGCGTGATGAGGTACCCGTCGGCACGGATACCGTCCAGGATTTCCTCGTCCATCGTGGTGATCTGTCCGGCGCCAGTCCTGCCGTCGCCAAGCCAGCAGCCGAACGTGTACGGGACGACCGGCAGTTCCCGCTCGGGGTATTGCAGCGGACCGCACAGGGCTACGGAGTGGTTGAGCCGCCCGCTGCTGTGCCGTACCGACGCCGCGATCTGCCGCGTCGTGACCGGCTCCGCATCGGTCTCGCGGATCTGGCCGCTGCCCGCTGGCGCACTGACACGAGCCGAGAGCGCCTGGTACACGAAATGCCGGGAGTAGGCAGGCGCCCAGAAGGTGACCTGTCGCCCGCCGCGCATGTAGGAAGGCCCGACAATCCGGCCTTCCTTGCGCACTGCCTTGAGCGCCGTGTAAAGCACGTTCTGGAACCCGGACCCGACATCCGCAAGGACCTCACCCGTGCTGACTGGGCGATCCGGTTCGGCCAGCACCGCGGCCGTTCGCCGGGCGATGCGCGCGACATCTGCTGGCGGCCGGTACGCGGTGCCGCGTGGAGGACGTCCTCGCTGCTGCCGGCCCGCGACCGTGCTGGTTCGCCACAGGTGCTCGGCATCCGCCACAATTACGGTTCCGTCCGAGAACTCGACTTCGTAGCACGGCCGACCGTACATAACGGGTGTCGCCGCAGTGACCAGGCACGGGCGGCCGTGTTCGTCGAAGACCTCATCGCCTGCCTGGATTTCGCCCATGGTCGTCCAGCCCTTTGGCGTAGGGATGGGCGTGTCGAGCGCCAGTGCCTTGCCGCTGCCGGTAGCGCCGGCCACCAGCACATGAGGCATCTTCGCGAGGTTGGCGAGCACCGTCTTGCCCTCGACGTCCTTGCCGAGCCCTACGACCATCGGGTGCTGGTCGGTAAGCGCGGCGTCGGAGCGGAGGATGTCGCCGAGGCTGACGATCTCCTTGTCGACGTTCGGTATCTCCACCCCGATGGCGGACTTGCCGGGGATGACCGGGAGAATCCGGACATCAGCTGATTTAACGGCATAAGCGATGTTTTTCGACAGCTGGGTGACCCGCTCCACCTTGACGCCGGGATCCAGCTCGATCTCGTACCGGGTGACCGTCGGGCCCCGGGTGAAGCCCGCCACCGTCGCGTCGACCTTGAACTGCTCGAAGACGTCCTGAAGGTCGGCCACCACCTGGTCGTTCGCCTTGGTCCTGGCCTTGTGCGGTGAGCCAGGGCGGAGCAGCGCGGGGGGCGGGAGCGTGTAGCTGCCCGCGGCGGCCCCGGTGAGGGTCAGCTGTTCGCCGGGCAGGACGGGCGTGTGGGGGACTTGCCGCGGCGCGGCGGGCGGCGGCAGGGGAGCCTCGGCCTCGGGTGCCGGCGCAGCGGCAGCCGGCTGTTCCGCGGCCGCCCGTGCCTGATCCGTCTCGGTGAAGCCGGCATCGTCGAGCACGCCCTGGCCGATCCTGGCCTCCGGCATCCGGGCGGGCGGGGCACTCGCGCCGGGGATCAGCACCTGGGGGTCATAGGGCTTGCGCTGATCGCCCGGCTCAAGGGCGTTCTTCAGGCGGATCACGCCCCGGCTGATCTCGCCGCGCCGCCTGCCCTCGACAGGGACATCCTCGTCCCGGTCGCCTGCTGCCTCGTCGTCCCAGTCCTCGTCGTCGTAGGACCCGTGGCCGAACAGCATCCCCAGTTCCCTCAGCCGGGCCGGCACCTGCCGCACGGGCGTGCCGGTGATGACAAGCAGCCCGTAGGCGGCCAGCAGGCCGAGCAGCGGTGACGCCACCCAGGGCGTGAGTCCCTTGGCCAGCGGCCACGAGGCGGCCATGCCGACGAGGCCGCCGCCGGTCCGCACCGCGGGCCACCCGCCGCCTGGGTGGGTCAGCGTCGGGACGCCCTTCGCGATGTGGAACAGGCCGAGCCCGCCGAGTAGCAGGGCGGTCCAGCCGATCTCCGCCGGGGGCAGCGCGGCGTTCCGGTCCGGGTGCCGCATGAACCGCCAGCCGACCAGCCCGAACATGATCGGGACGGCGAAGGCGCCCTCGCCGACGACGGAGCTTGTCAGGGTGTAGAGGCCCTCGAACGCCATATTGTGCATCCGCGCCCAGATCGCGGCGGCGAACACGATCGCCAGTCCCATGAAGGCCAGGCCGATCCCGTCGCGCTTGTGGTCCGGGTGCAGGTTGCGCGCGTTGCGGCCGAAGCGGCGGACGATGGAGCCCACCAGGCCCGCCACCAGGAGCCAGGTCATCCCGATGGCACGGAACAGCCACGCCGTGAGGACAATGAGCACGTTGCTCGATGGCGGGTTCGGGGGCGCGGCACCCCGTTTCCGCGAGGCCCCGCGCTGCGGAGCGGCGCCCTTGGCCGGGCCGCCTTTGCCCTTGCCGCCCTGACGGCCCTTGGCCGGGGGACGGCCCTTGGCCGACCCCGACTTGGCCGCGCCCGCCTTGGCTGAGCGCGCGGTACCGCCCGAGCCGCCACGTCCGGTGCCGCTGCCTCCCGTGCCGCCGGCTCCCCCGCCCCCGCGACCGGTCCCGCCGCCGGCCCGCGAGTTCCGCCGCGGCGGCGAGGGCGGGAGTATCACCTCGGACGGCTCGTCGTGGTAGTACTCGCCGCTGACCGTAGCCGGCCGCCCGCCCCGCGAGCCAGCCGGGCCCCTGGACCGAGAGGTAGCCATGCTCCCAAACGTAACGAGAAACCCCCTCTCGGTCGAAGCACCCCGAGTGCCTCGGCGTGTCGCGGCCGGGCACGACGGCCAGGCACGACGGCCCGGGGACGACGGCCAGGCACGACGGTCAGCGAGGACAGCGGGACGGCACGCCCAGGCCGGATAGCCGGGGACCGCGGCTAGGAGCCCGCTGAATTAGACCGTTTCTGGGCTACTACTTGCCGGATCTTGCCTGGTCACAGGTGTGACCGCGCGCCCGAGCGTCGCCAATTCAGCGGACTCCTAGGCGGGGGCGATGCGGTAGTGGTAGCGGTGTGCGTAGCGGAAACCGAGGCGCTCGTAGAGTGTGCGGGCCGGCCGGTTGCCGACCTCGACCTGGAGGAAGACGTGCCGGATAGCGCGAAGTTCCGCCTCGCGGCACGCCGCCGCCGTGATGGCGGCGCCAAGGCCCTGGCGGCGGTGGTCCGGGTGCACCTCGACCGCGGTAAGGCCGGCCCAGCCCTCCGCGATCGACAGCCGCGCGATCGCCAGGATCTCCGCCCCGTCGCAGATGCTCACGAACGACTGGTCGGCGGCCGAGGTCAGCACCCGCCGCGCGACCGGCGGGAGGTACTCCTGACCCCGGTAGTGGTACCGGGCCGCCCATGCGTCGTCGGGCTCGCGGCTGGAGCGGACTTCCCGGCCCGCGCCGAGCCCGTCCATGGGGATGCCGAGGGGCAGGTCGGCCACCATGACGAAGGCGGGCCCGGGGCGAGTCGGCCACATTCGCCGCGACAGGTCCGCATCGAGCGCGTCACCGGCGATACCGGCCTCAAGCGGCAGCGGCAGCGCGATCATCGGGGGCAGGCCGCGGTCGCGGTACCACCCGGTCACGACGGCGAGGGCCTCGTCAAGGGGCAGGCCAGGGTCGCCGAGCGCGAGGGCGGAGTTGGCGCGGCCGGTGAACCCTGCTGCGGCGCGGAGCAGCCAGTCGCCGAGCCGTTCCTCCTCGGTCCCCCGCCAGTGCGCCGCCGCGATCCGCTCAAGATCGAAGATCGTTGGCATTCCGCAAGCATTTCACGGACATCAGGGACGTCGTGCCGGGCCGGCCCCGGCAAGGCAGCAGAACAGGTGCGCCTGCGCGAGGCTGTGAACTCGCTGAATCACACCTTTTCAGCGAGCACCGCTACGAGGGTATGCCTCATGGCCAGGGGAATCTCGTATCGCCAGCCAGGGCGACGCAGCGGGCTGCTACGGAGCGAGGGGGCGGGCCGGCGCCGGGGTGCCGGTGATCTGGCTGATCAGGTCGTGCACCTGGGCGGCCCCCTCGGCGATCTCGTGCCGCATAGCATGCAGGCCGATGAGGTGCTGGCCGCCGAGGTCGGGCGCGGGCAGCTGTATCAGCCGCCACGGATGTGTGACCTCGGCGATCCTCGCTTTCATCGCGTCCAGCGTGGCCGCCGCCTCGGCGGCCGGCCAGCGGCGGACGGTACGCCCGCCGGCGGCCGGGGAGGGCACAGGCGACGCGAAGAAGGCGGGCGTCGCCGCCTCGGCGGACGCGGTGATCGCGTCGTTGAACGCGCGCCGCGCGTCCGAGTACTGCACGCTGGCGAGAATCGAGTGCCCCCAGGTGAGCACGCTCGTCCCGAAGACATCCCCTGGGGCGCCCGCTGCCTGGACCCGGGTCACCCGGAATCCCGGCGAGGAGGCGTCGCCGCGCCCGGCGAACGCGATGACGCACTGGGGCGGCGCGGCGCGGCGGGCGGCGTGCACCGCGTGCACCGCGATCCAGTCCCAGGACGGCGTCCGGGTGGACAGGACGCCGGGGTCAGGGAACTGGTACCCGCCCTCGCCGTCCGGCTCGCAGCGCGACCCGGGATCGGCGAACCGAAGGTCAGCGCCCGCCTCGCCGTGTCCCCCCGCGAACAGCGCGCCCCGGCAAGCCTCCGCCAGGATCCAGCGCACGGACTCATCGCCCGCCCGGTAAGCGTCGGCCGCCGCGCCCGTCCAGTACAGGTGGGCGCTGACCGCGAGCGCGGTCTCCGGTGCGTGCCTGGCGAGCCGCCGCTGTCCGCAGGCGGCCTGGCGCAGCGTGCAGCCAAGACCGCCGAACTCCGGCGGCAGCGCGACGTTCAGGTAGCCGGCCTCAGCGAGCGCCGCGATGTCCCCGGCCGGCGCCGGCGGCTGACCGCCCGCGCGGGCGGCCGACCCGCCGAGGCGGTCGAGCAGGCTGTCGGAGAGCAGGTCACGAGGCCTGATCGCGGTCACGGACAGGTCCTCCCTCCGCGGGTCGGGCGGTGCTCGGCAAGGATCGCTCCACTAAGAAAACTACTCCGTCCCCGAAAAGTCAACTTAATTAGTAGGAAAAGTGTGGTTATCTGCCGGCCGGGCGCGTCAGCCCGCGCCGACGACGCGGACCGGCTGGCCCGCGGCGAACGCGGCGATGTCCTCAACAGCGTCTCCATAGAAGATCCGGTAGCCGTCATCGGTCACGTACCCGAGATGCGGGGTGAGCACCGTTCGCGGCGCGGACCGCAGCGGATGCCCCGCGGGCAGCGGTTCCTCATCGTAGACGTCAAGCCCGGCCCCGGCGATGTCTCCGGCTCGCAGCGCGCGCAGGAGCGCGTCCTGATCGACGATCGGTCCCCGCGAGGTGTTCACCAGGTACGCGGTCGGCCGCATAAGGCCGAGTTCCCGCGCCCCCACCAGGCCGACCGACCGCTCGCTCAGCTTGTAGTGCACGGTGACCACGTCCGACAGCGCGAACAGGTCGTCCTTGCTGACGGCCGTCACGCCGACCTGGGCCGCGGTGGCGGCGGACAGGTTCTGCGACCAGGCGAGCACCTCCATCCCGAACGCCTGGCCGACCGCCGCGACGGCCCGCCCGATGTTGCCGAGCCCGACGATGCCGAGTGCCCGCCCGCGCAGGCCGAAGCCGACCGTGTGCTGCCAGCCGCCGTTCCTGACCGCGGCGTCCTCCTCGGCCACGTGCCTGCTCACCGCCAGGATCAGTGCCCAGGTCAGCTCGGGTGTGGCCGCGGCGCTGCCGCGCGTGCCGCACACCGTCACGCCCGCAGCCTGGCACGCCGCCACGTCGATCGAGGCGTTCCGCAGCCCGGTGGTGACAAGCAGCCTCAGGTTGGGAAGCAGCCCTACCCGTTCGGCGGTGAACGGGGTCCGTTCGCGCATCGCCACGATCACGTCGAAAGGCCGCAGTTCGGATACCAGGTCCCCGGTGTCGGCGATATGACTGCCGAACGAGACGATCTCCGCCTTGAGCGAGTCCCAGTCGGCACAGGCCAGCGCCACCCGCTGGTAGTCGTCGAGTATCGCGATCTTCAACCACGCCTCCAGGAACGGTCTCGGCTGACTCTCTTCGCCACGGGATAACATCTTCTCCCATGACGTGGCTAGACGTGCTCGCCGGCAAGGCCCTGGACCGCGAACTCCCCGACCGCGAGGCGGCGCTCGCGGTCCTGACCAGCGGTGACGACGAACTCATGGACGTGGTCGCGGCAGCGTTCCGGGTCAGGCGCCGGTTCTTCGGCCGCAGGGTCAAGCTGAACTACCTCGTCAACGTCAAGAGCGGGCTGTGCCCCGAGGACTGCTTCTACTGCTCGCAGCGCGCCGGCTCCGCGGCGGACGTGCTCAAGTACACCTGGCTGAAGGCCGACGAGGTGATCGCGTCCGCCGAGGCCGGCGTGGCCGGCGGCGCGCGCCGCGTCTGCCTCGTGGCCTCTGGCCGCGGCCCGACCGACCGGGATATCGACCGGGTCGCGGGCACCGTCGCGGCGTTCAAGGAGCGCAACCCCGGCGTCGAAGTCTGCGCCTGTCTCGGCCTGCTGTCCGACGGCCAGGCCGAGCGCCTGGCGGCGGCGGGCACCACGGCCTACAACCACAACCTGAACACCTCCGGCGGTCACTACGCCGATATCTGCACCACGCACGAGTACGGGGACCGCGTGTCGACCGTCGAAGCGGCGAAGCGGGCGGGCTTGTCCCCGTGCTCCGGCCTGATCGCCGGCCTGGGCGAGACCGACCAGGACCTGGTAGACGTCGCGTTCGCGCTGCGCGCCATGAGCCCAGACTCGGTGCCAGTCAACTTCCTCATCCCGTTCGACGGTACGCCGCTCGAGGGCCACTGGCAGCTGACACCGCAGCGCTGCCTGCGCATCCTCGCCATGGTGCGGTTCGTCAACCCCGACGCGGAGGTCCGCCTGGCGGGCGGCAGGGAGATCCACCTGCGCACGCTCCAGCCGCTTGCGCTGCACATCGTCAACTCGATCTTCCTCGGCGACTACCTGACGAGCGAGGGCCAGCCCGGCGCGGCCGACCTGGCCATGATCGCCGACGCCGGCTTCACCGTCGAGGGCGCGGAGACTGAGCCGGGCGAACTGGCCGCCGCCCTCGCCCGCCCGGACCTGGTGCACATCCGCCGCCGCGGTGCGGGCACCGCCCTGCCCGCGAACACCTGACCCGCGGCTACGGCTTGAGCGCGACCCCGCAGAGCATGAGCGTGCTGCCCGGGTCGGACTCGTTCGGCAGGGTGTCCGGCTGCCACCAGGGCAGGAAGACGAGGCCCGGCGGGACCAGGTCGAGTCCGTCGAAGAACTTCATGATGTCCTCGCGGCTGCGGACCTGACCGCGGCCGAGGCTGCGCCGCAGCACGTCGGCGTTGGCACGCGACTCGGGCGACTCGTCGCAGAAGTGGGTCAGCTGCATGTAGCTGCCTGGCGCGAGCGCCCGCTTGTAGCTGTCCACGATGCGGTACGGATCCTCCTCGTCGAGCACGTGGTGGATGAGCGCGTTGAGTATGAGGCCGACCGGCTGGCTGAAGTCGAGGAAGCGGTTCACCTCGTCCATGGTCAGCAGCTTGTCCGGCCGCCTGATGTCCGCGAGGACGACCGTCGTTGAGGCGTCGTCGGCTAGCAGCGCCTGGCCGTGCAGGTACACGCTCGGGTCGTTGTCCACGTAGACCACGCGGGCGCCCGGCGCGATCGCCTGGGCGATCTCGTGCGTGTTCTGCACGGTCGGCAGACCGGAGCCGAGGTCGAGGAACTGGGTGACACCCTGGCCGACCATGTACCTGACGGCGCGGCCAAGGGCGGCGCGGTTGAGCCGCGCGCCGTTTCCGCCGTCGCCCATCGTCTTGACCGCTTCGGCGGCGACCGCCCGGTCGACCGAGAAGTTGTCCTTGCCGCCGAGGATCGCGTCGTACACCCGGGCCACGCTCGGCTGCGTCGTGTCGATCTGCGGCGGAACATGACCGAGATCAGACTTCGCCCAGGTCATGTCGTAATCGGACATCGCACGGCTCCCGTTGGTGACGAGTGACGGTGGAGAAGACGGCGGAGAAAAGGCCCCGCCGAAATACTAAGCCGTGCCGGCGCTCGCGTGCGCGACTGACGGCGGGTCCGGCGGACCGGCAGGGCCCCGGGCTGGCGTGGACCCTCGGTCGAGCGCGTGCGGTCACTGACTGCCGGCCCACGGCACTAACAGCGTCTCGCGGTTCGCCGGGATTCCGTGGCGCGTGCGGGTTCTGACAGCGCGCCCGCGGGCTGACAGTAAATGGTGCGGACGCTGACAGCGACGTAGGCGAGCATGGAGGCATGGCAGACGCTAGCTACGCGATCGAGACGCACGGCCTCGTGAAGCGGTTCGGCAAGACCACGGCCCTGGCCGGGGTGGACCTCACCGCGCGGGCCGGCAGCGTGCTCGGACTCCTCGGACCGAACGGGGCGGGCAAGACCACCGCCGTCCGCATCCTGGCCACGCTGCTGCGCCCGGACGGCGGCTCCGGGACGGTATGCGGGTACGACGTGGTGCGCGACGCGCACCAGGTGCGCCAGCTCATCGGGCTCACCGGCCAGTACGCGTCGGTGGACGAGGGCCTGTCAGGAACCAACAACCTCATCATGGTCGGGCGGCTGCTCGGGCTCAGCCGGCCGGACGCCCGCGCCCGGGCGGCCGGACTACTCGAGCGGTTCGAGCTCACCGACGCGGCGGGGCGGCCCGCCAAGACCTACTCCGGTGGCATGCGCCGCCGCCTTGACCTGGCCGCCAGCCTGGTCGGCCGGCCGCGCGTGCTCTACCTCGACGAGCCGACCACCGGGCTCGACCCGCACAGCCGCAACGAGGTCTGGGGCATGATCCGGCGGCTCGTCGCGGACGGCACCACGGTCCTGCTCACCACGCAGTACCTGGAAGAGGCCGACCAGCTGGCGCACGATATCGCGGTAATCGACCGCGGCGCGGTCATCGCCACCGGGACACCGGACGAGCTCAAGGCCAGCGCCGGACGTCAGGTCCTTGAGGTGACCCCGGCCAGCCGGGACGACCTGGGCGCGGCCGCGGAGCTGCTTGAGGTCCTGCTCGGCACGGCGCCGACCGTCGGCGTCGAGTCCGGCCAGGTCAGCGTCCAGGTCGAGGGCGGCAGGGCGCTGCCGGACATCATCCGCGCGTTCGACGACCGGTCGATCGAGCTGGCCGAGTTCGCGCTGCGCAGGGCGAGCCTCGACGAAGTCTTCCTCGTACTCACTGGTCACCGCGCAGAAGACGGAACATCCGCGGAAGCGGAAACGGCGGCGGCAGCGGGAAAAGCAGGAGCGGCCGGGACGGCCGCGCCCGAACGCGAACTTGACAGGAGCGCCCGATGACAACGGCCACTCTTCCAGCCCCCGTCCCCGCCCTGGCGCGCCGGCCAAGCCCGGCCACCGCGGTGGCGAACTCGTTCACCCTCGCCTGGCGCAGCGTCCTGAAGATCAAGACGAACCCGGAAGACCTGTTCGGCCTCTGGCTCCAGCCGATCATGTACCTCGTCCTGTTCACCTACGTGTTCGGCGGCGCGATCGCCGGCGGCACGCACCAGTACCTGCAGTTCTCGCTGCCCGGCATCCTGGTGCTTTCCGTCGTGTTCGCCACCCTGGGCACCGGCATGATGCTCAGCCAGGACATCACGACCGGCGTCTTCGACCGGTTCCGGGCGCTGCCGATCGTCCGCTGGGCACCGCTGGCCGGCGCGATCCTCGGTGACCTGGTGCGGTACCTGATCTCGATCCTGGTGACGCTCGGCTTCGGCTACATCCTCGGGTTCCGCGTGCACACCAGCGTGACGGCCACCGTCATGGGCTGCCTGGTCCTGCTGGCGTTCGCGTTCGCGATGTGCTGGCTGTCGGCCATGCTCGGCGTGCTCGTCAAGTCCGCCCAGGGCGTGCAGCTGTGGGGCTTCCTGTTCATGTTCCCGCTGGTCTTCGGCAGCAACATCCTGACCGCGTCGAACACGATGCCGGGCTGGCTGCAGGCCTTCGTCAAGGTCAACCCGGTCACCTACCTGACCGAGGCGGAACGTGCCCTGCTTACCGGCGGCCCCGCGGCCACTGCCGTGGAGCGCTCGCTGCTGTGGGCCGTCGGCATCTTCGCGGTCTTCGCACCGATCGCGGTCGCGGCCTACCGCCGGCGGACCTAACCGCGACGGACAGCCTTGCCGGCAAGCGCCGGGGCCTGCCTCCTCGAGAGGGCACGGCCCCTCTGCCCAGGAGCGCCGGGGCTTGCTCCCGGGCGCGCCCGGAGGCGTCCTTCCTGGCCAGCGTCTAGCCGGGTTTTAGCCGTGTTGCCCGAGGGCTTCGCGGCCGTGGGCGCGGGCCGACTCGTACGTGCTGGCGCTCGCGGACTCGTAGGCCGCATCGAACGCCCGCGCGCCGAGCGCTTCCCTGGCCGTGTCGCGGGCCTGGGGGGCGTCAAGGCTGGACTCGTCGAACGCGCCGCGGACCGCGCGGGCCGCGCCGAGCAGGGTGGCCGCTCGCCCGGCGTCCTCCTGCTGGTTCCCGGCCAGGAGGTAAGCGGCGCACGCGTCGAGGGCGGCGGCCAGCGTCGGCGGCTCCCGCCAGCTGGCCGCGGCGTCGAGGGCCTCGCTGAGCAGGCGGTGGCAGCGTCCCCTGTCGCCCTGCCGCAAGGCGGCCATCCCAAGGCGCGTCTTGACCTGGGCGCCCAGCGACTGCCACCAGGGGGCCTTGTGCGGCGCGATGACGGCGAGTACCGCCTCGCAGCACCGGGCCGCCTCGGCGTAGTCACCGTCCCGCCAGGCCAGCTCGGCGCGCATGAAACCGACCCAGCGGTCGGTGTCCACGTGGCCGCCGCGCTCTTCCACGGCCCGCCCCGCCTGGGCGAGTTCCTCCCGTGCCCGGTCGAGGTCGCCTGCCCTGGCGTGGATGATCGCCAGCCGCGCCTGGACGTAGGTGCGGTCGCCCCAGGCGGCGAGCTCACGGCTGATCGCGACCGCCTCGGTGAGCGCCTCGATGGACGCGGCGTGGTCGGCGCGCAGTTCGGTGAACTCGGCGAGCTGGGTGAGCGCCATCGCGACCCCCCACTGCTCGCCGAGTGCGCGCAGTTCCGCAAGCCCGGCACGGCAGCCCTCCTCGGCGCCGTCGAGACGGCCGAGCGATATCGCGTACGAGGAGAGGTAGACCTTCCCGACCGCGCGCAGCCACGGGTCGGGCGCCGTGACGTAGCGCTCGAACTGCCGCTGAGCCTGGTCGGTCGCGCCGTCGTACTGGAGTAGTACCGGCTCGGCCATCAGCACCAAGGGGTGGAATTCCCCCTGGCCGTCGCCCGCGAACTGGTCCAGGGCGGCAAGGGCCTCGGCCAGCGGCTGCCTGATCAGGTCGATGTCCCAGCTCCAGCCTGCCGCGAGCACCGCGCAGATGACGCGTCCCTCGGCCAGCTGCCGTGTCAGCGGCGGCAGCGGCAGGGCGAGCACCTCGCGGGTGATCGCGTCGGCCTCGCCGTGGCCGCGCTGTATCCAGTAATAGCCGAGCGCCCGGACGAACCGCAGCGCGGTGACTGCGTCGCCCTGGCCGATCGCCCAGCGGATGCCCGCGTTCACGTTGTCCTGCTCGGCGGTGAGGACGTGGAACCAGTGCGCTTGCGCGGCGGTGCGCAGCAGCGGATCGGCGGTCTCGGCGAGGTTGAGGTAGTAGCGGGCGGCGGCGTCACGGGCCTGGGTGTCCTCCCCCGCCTCGGCCAGGCGTTCCATGCCGTAGGCCCGGACCGTCTCGAGCATGTGGTAGCGCGGCTCCGGCTCGCCGTCCGTGGCGTCGACCCGGGTGAGGATCGACTTGCCGACGAGGCCGGCCAGCGCGGGCAGCACGGCCGCGCGCGGCAGCGGGTTCGCGGTCCCGGCGGCTGCCCATTCGGCCGCGGCGAGGCTCGCGCCGGCGGGGAAGACCGCAAGGCGGCGGGCGAGCGTCCGCTCCGGGTCGGACAGCAGGTGCCAGCTCCAGTCGACGACGGCGCGGAGCGTCTGGTGCCTGGGCAGGACCGTGCGGCTGCCCCCGGTGAGCAGCGCGAAGCGGTCGTCAAGGCGTTCCGCTAGCTGCGCCGGGGTCAGCGTGCGCAGCCACGGGGCGGCCAGCTCTATGGCCAGTGGTATCCCGTCGAGTGCCCGGCAGATCCTGGCGACGGCTTCCGCGTTGGCCGTGTCGAGTTCGAAGTCGCTGAGCACGGCGGCGGCGCGGTCCTGGAAGAGCCTGGCCGCCGGGTAGCGAGAAGAAACCGCCGGGATATCGGATTCCCTGGGGACTGCGAGCGGTGCCACGACGTGCAGGGTCTCGCCGGGGATCTGCAGGGGCTCGCGGCTTGTCGCCACGATGCGGGTGCGTGGGCAATCGGTGAGCAGCTGCTCCGCCAGAGCGGCGGCGGCGTCGATGACGTGCTCGCAGTTGTCAAGGATGAGCACCGCGTCCCGGTCCCCGAGGGCGGCGCACAGGCGGTCGACCGGGTCGCCGGTCTCGGAACCGCGCCTGGCGATGGAGCGTTCCCGCAGGCCGAGGGCGTCGAGGACGGCGTAGGGCAGCTCGGCCTGGTCGGTGACCGTGGCCAGGCCCGCGAACCACACTCCGGTGCCGGGCAGGCGGGCGGCGGCCTCGATCGCCAGCCGGGTCTTGCCGACCCCGCCGGGGCCGGTGAGCGTGACGAGGCGCTCGGTGGCGAGGCGCTTGAGTACGCTTGCCACGTCGTCGTCCCGGCCGATGAAGCTGGTCGGCGGGCGGCGAAGAGCAGGAACCGTTCTTCTGGCTGGTGCCGCGGGCGGGGCGCCCGGTGAGCGGCCGGACTCGCGGTTCCCGCTGAACGCGGCGCCGTTCTTGACCGGCGCGACCGCCTGCGGGATCTCCTGCCGGAGGATCGCCAGGTAGGCCTGTTCCAGCTGGGGAGACGGGTCGACGCCGAGGCGGTCGGCGAGCTGGTCGCGGGTCCGCTGGTAGACGGCGAGGGCGTCGGACTGGCGGCCGGCGGCGGCCAGCGCCCGCATGAGGAGCGCGGCCGGACGCTCGGCGAGGGGATCGGCCGCGGTCAGTTCGCGCAGTTCACCGGTGAGCGCGGCGGCCGCCGCGCCGAGCGCCAGGTCGGCCTCGATGCGGTCGAGCGTCGCGGTGCCACGCAGTTCGGTGAGCCGGGCGGCGGGCGCGAACGCGAACTCTTCCCTGGCCACATCGGCGAGGGCGCTGCCGCGCCAGGTGCTGAGCGCCGCGCCGAGCAGGGTCGCCGCCGCGCGCGCGTCGCCGCGCGCCAGGGCCTGAGCGCCCGCCCGGGCCTGCGACTCGAAGGCGAGGGCGTCCACCGCTTCCGCCGGCACCGCGAGCCGGTAGCCGGCCGGAGACGACTCGAGGACGCCCTCGGGAACGCCCGCCTGGCGGAGGGCGACGCGCAGCCGGGAGACCAGGGACTGCAGCGCGTTCGCCGCGTCCACCGGGCGCTCGCCGGGCCACAGCCGGTCGATGATGGCACCGGCGGGCATGGCCAGTCCGGCGTTCATGGCGAGCACGATGAGCAGCGCCTTCACCCGGTGCCCGGCCACCCGCACCGGCCTGCCCGCCGCGTCGGTCACCTCAAGCGGGCCGAGCACGCCGATCCGCACCGCGTCCGCCGTCGTCCCCACGTCGCCCCTTCCACGGGTCTTTCCGATGGTCGCTCGTCGCCGCGAGAAGCGGCCGTCACCATGCTAACGCGAGACCGCAATCGAGATCTATCGCGTTTTACCGGTCCCGTACGGGGCGTGCCAGCCGCGTGTACGCGCCATGCCAGCGGCCCTGTCCACAGTGAAACCATGACTGAGCTAGCCATTGAGGCCACGGGGCTTACCAAGACCTTTGGCGACACGAAAGCGCTTGCGGGCGTGGATCTCGCGGCGCGCGCCGGCACCGTACTCGGCGTGCTCGGGCCGAACGGCGCGGGCAAGACCACGGCCGTGCGCATCCTGGCGACGCTGCTGCGGGCGGACGCCGGCGCGGCCCGGGTCAACGGGTTCGACGTGCGCACCCAGGCCGACAAGGTGCGCGAGAGCATCGGCCTGACCGGCCAGTTCGCCTCGGTAGACGATGACCTGACCGGGACGCAGAACCTGGTCATGATCGGCCAGTTGCTTGACCTGCCGAAGAAGGCGGCCCGGGCACGGGCGGCGGAACTGCTCGACTGGTTCGACCTGACCGAGGCCGCGGGCAAGCAGGCGAAGACCTACTCGGGCGGCATGCGGCGGCGGCTTGACCTGGCCGCCTCGCTGGTCGGACGGCCGTCGGTGATCTTCCTCGACGAGCCGACCACCGGCCTTGACCCGGCCAAGCGCGAGGACATGTGGGACGTGGTCCGCGGCCTGGTCAGCGACGGTTCGACGGTGCTGCTCACCACGCAGTACCTGGAGGAGGCCGACGCGCTCGCCGACGAGATAACCGTCATCGATCACGGCACGGTGATCGCGCACGACACCCCGCACGGCCTCAAGCGGGTGGTCGGCGGGCAGCGGCTGACGGCCCGCCCGGTCGACCCGGCCAGGTACGACGACCTGGTGACGGTGCTGTCCGGGATCACGCAGGCTGGCGGGCGCGCACCGGAGGCCGAAGGACGTGGTTCGGTAACGATCCAGGTCGACAGCGACGAGGTGCTGCCGGATGTGGTGGCCCGGCTGCGCGCGGCCGGGATCGCGGTGGACGAACTGTCGCTGCACCTGCCGAGCCTCGACGAGGTGTTCTTCACGCTGACCGGGGCCCGGTCCGGCGGCTCTCCCGCTCCCCAGGAGGTCCTGTCATGACAAAGAAGAAGCGGTTCAGCTTCCGGCACGCGCTGGTGCTGGCCAAGCGGAACACGATCAAGATGATCCGCACGCCCGAGCAGTTCGCCGACGTCACGCTGCAGCCCGTCATCTTCCTGCTGCTGTTCACGTATGTGTTCGGCGGGGCGCTGGCCGGCGGGTCGCAGCACGCCTACCTGGAGTTCCTGCTGCCTGGGCTGCTTGGCCAGACAATCGCGATGAGCAGCGTCGCCATCGGGCAGAACATGAACGCCGACATCGAGAAGGGGGTCTTCGACCGGTTCCGGTCGCTGCCGATCGCCCGCTCGGTGCCGCTGGTCGGCGCGGTGCTCGCGGAGTTCTCCAGGTACGCGACCGTCTGCCTGGTCACGGTCGCGTTCGGCTACGTGCTCGGCTTCCGCATCGAGACGAATCCGTTGATGCTGCTCGCGGCGTTCGCGGTGGTGATCTGCTTCGCGCTGACGTTCGCGTGGATCTCGGTCTTCGTCGGCATGACGGTGCGCTCGCCGGGCGCGGTGCAGGCCGTGATGATGCTGATGGTGTTTCCGCTGTCGTTCGCGAGCAACACGTTCGTGCGTACCTCGACGCTGCCCGGCTGGCTGCAGGGTTTCGTGAACGTGAACCCGTTCTCGCACCTGGTGTCGGCCGCGCGCGGCCTGATGCTCGGCGGGCCCGTGGCGGCGCAGGTCGGCTGGACGCTTGCCTGGTGCGCCGGCCTGCTCGTGGTGTTCTTCCCGCTGGCGCTGCGCGGCTACATCCGGCGGGCCTAGAGTGCGGCCGGGTCGAGGAGCCTGAGCGCCTCGGCCCGGCTCAGTGCCGTGCCCGCGGCGTACGCCTGGTCGTAGCCGTGAGCGCCGAGGTCTTCCCTGAGGCGGGGTGCGAGCAGGGTTATCAACGGGTCTGTAGCATCCTCCGCTCCGCGCACGGCGGCGCACGCTCCGAGCATCTCGGCGGCCCGCTCGGGCTGGCCGAGCGCGCAGGCAAGGTGGGCTAGCGCACCCCCGGTAGACGCCATGACCGGCATGTCCTCGGCCGCGACCCCTTCGGCGTACATCGTCGCGGCGTGCTCCCTGGCCAGCGGCAGGTCTCCATCGGCAAGGGCGATCATCAGTCCGGCGGCCGCTGTCACGGCCGCCAGGTGGCGGCGGGCCATGTGCGCGGAGCCGAGCCGGGCCAGCCCCTGCTCGGCGGCGGCGTTGAGCGACCGCGCGAGCTCGGTGCCGCCTGCCGTCGCCTCGAACATGGCATACCCGGCGGACACGATCAGTGCGTCCATGCCCACCGGGTCGGACTCGGCGGCCGCTAGAGCTGCCCGGTAGAGCGCGCGGGCGGTGGCCAAGTCCCCGCGCCTGGTGGCGATGTTGGCGAGCTGCAGTGGCCGCTGGGCCTCGTCGTCTCGGGAACCCATCTCGTTAAGGAGCCGGTCGGACTCGGTGAACGCTCCGGCCGCTCCGTCCAGGTCGCCGTCGAGCAGCCGGACGGCGGCGGTCAGCCGCAGCGCGGTGGCCAGCCCCCACCGTTCGCCGATCACCTGGAACCGGGCCAGAGCCTGCGCCGAATCCGACCGTAGCGTGTCCATGTCCCCGATGTTCTCGGCGAGGGCCGCGGACATCAGCCATGCCGCGGCTGCAACCCACTCGTCGCTGGTGGCCTTGGCCTCCTCGATGTACCTGCGCGCACCCTCGGGGTCCTGGGTGAACATCGCGTACCCGGGGCGCAACAGCCCGGCCAGCGGATATCTCTCGGTGTCCAGCGCCTCGACCCGGCCCGCGAGCCCGTGGAAGCCGCCACCGGCTCCCTGGCTGTCCTGCTTCGCCTCGATCGCTATGCTGATCGCGTGCAGCAGGTCGGCCAGCGTGCGCAGATCCGGATCCACATCCCCTCGCACCGCGACGACCTGGCCGATCAACTCTCCGATATCCCCGGGGTTGCCGAGCAGGAACGCCAGGCCGCTGAGCGACACCGCCAGCGTGATGGCGTGGCCGGCCTCCTCCGCATCGCACCAGTAATGCAGCGCAGCGACGATGTTGCCGCGGTTGTCCACCACCGCCTTGAGCGGGCCGAGCTGGTCTCTGGTTAGCAGCCGCGGCGCTGCCTCGTTCATGAGGTCCGAGTAGTACCTGGCGTGCCGTCGCCGCAGCTCGCCGACCTCGGCGCGCGCGGCGAGCTGCTCGGCACCGTACTCGCGGATGGTCTCGAGCATCCGCAGCCGCGTGCCGCCGTCCACCGGCTGCAACAGCGACTTGTCGACAAGCAACGACAGCAGGTCGTCGGTGTCGCCGCGGCCCGCGCCAGGGCCGCCCTGGCGCGGGCCACCCTGGCCTGGGTCGCTCCGGTCGCCGCAGACCTCGGCGACCGCTTCCGGCGTCGCTCCGGCGGGAAAGACGGAAAACCGCTCGGCCAGCAGCCGTTCGGCGGGGGTGAGCAGGTCCCAGCTCCACTCGACGACGGCGCGCAGCGTGCGGTGCCTCGGCAGGGCGGTGCGGCTGCCGCCGGTGAGCAGCCGGAACCGGTCGTTGAGCCGACCGGAGATCTCGGCCAGCGGCAACGTCCGCAGCCGGGCGGCGGCAAGCTCGATCGCCAGCGGCAGGCCGTCGAGCCGCCGGACGATGTCGGCCACCAGCGGCAAGGACTCCTCATCGAGCGCGAAGCCGGGGCTGACCGCCGCCGCCCGGTCGGCGAACAGCCGTACCGCGGGGTCCGGCTCCAGCGGCGGGACGACAAGCAGCGACTCCCCCATGATGCCGAGCGGTTCCCGGCTGGTGGCAACGATGCGCAGCCCCGGGCTGTGCGCGAGCAGGGTATCGGCCAGGTGCGCGCACGCGTCGATGAGGTGCTCGCAGTTATCGAGCACGAGCAGCGCACGCGCCTCGGCCAGGCCGTCGAGGAGCCGGGTCTGCGCGTCCCTGGTGGTGACCCGCGGTATGCCGTCCAGCGTGATTTGTGCTTCCCGCAGGCCGGCCGAGCCGAGTACCGCGAGCGGCACGTCAGCGGCGTCGGTGACAGACGCGAGTTCGGCCATCCACACCCCGTCGGGTGCGAGCTCGCCGCCGGCGGCGACCTGGGCCGCGACCTCCGTGGCCAGCCGTGTCTTGCCCGCGCCGCCAGGCCCGACCAGCGTGACCAGGCGGTAGATCGTCAGGGCCTTGTCCACCCGGCCGACTTCGTCTTCCCGGCCGACGAAGCTGGTGAGCTGGGCACGCACGTTGGTGCGCCGACGGGAGCGTCCGCCGTCGGCGGCGGCCGAGGTCACCTCGACCTTGCCGCGGAGAACCGCGAGGTGGGCGGCCTGCACCTGCGCGCCGGGATCGATGCCAAGCTCGTCCGCCAGGCGGGCGCGCAGGCTCTCGTAAGCGGCGAGCGCCTCGGCCTGCCGGCCGGTGCCGGCCAGCGCGCGCATCAGCAGCGCGGTGACCTTTTCATTCAGCGGGTTGGCGACGGCCAGCGACTCAAGCTCGGCCACGTGTGCGGTGGCTCGCCCCGCGTCAACTTCGCTCGCCAGCCAGCCGACCGTCGCCTCCAGGCGCAGGTCGGTCAGCCGCACAGCGTAGGGGGCGGCGAACTCGCCGAGATCGTCGAGGGCGGGGCCGCGCCAGAGACCTAGCGCCTCCTCGACATCCCCGGTGGCGACGAGCCGCTCGAAGCGGAGCGCGTCCACGTCGTCCGGCGTGACCGCGAGCCGGTACCCGGCCGCCGACTGCTCCACGGACGGAGCGCCGCCCAGGACACGCCGGGCCCTGGAGACGAGGGTCTGCAGCGCGTTCGCCAGATCCGCCGGGGGGTTGTCCCCCCAGACCGCCTCGGCGAGCGCCGACGTGCTCACCGGGCGGCCGCCCGCCAGCGCCAGCCGGGCGATCAGGT
>Ga0335074_10003445_pt1 | contig 21616 bp, 16 predicted proteins | sample Lox_Sample_23_FD_206715 | JGI IMG/M metagenome (GOLD analysis project Ga0335074, IMG submission 206715) | Soil microbial communities from Loxahatchee National Wildlife Refuge, Florida, United States - Lox_Sample_2.3 | ecosystem: Environmental > Terrestrial > Soil > Wetlands | place: USA... | reverse complement strand
GCGCACACTTAGGGCATTCGGCGTACCGACAATTGATAACATGGGTGGAAAGCGGCTGGCTCTACGGTATTTCCTGTACTGATTTTGCTGAACGGTACATCAACCAGGATTGGTGGAGCTAGTCGGGATCGAACTATTCATGCGTGTTGATAAAACGTAAGTTATTGATTTTTATGTAGCCTAAAAGGCCAACAATGGCACCATTCCCGGCTGTTGGGTACATTTTGGGTACAGCGGCTTATTCGTACAGAAGCAAAAACAGTTTCAGCGGAACGGCCAGGCCATCATCGACAACCCGAATATTGCCATCTCAACATCTACGGTTCGTGGGAACGAACTTGTGGTCCGCATATCTCGGTACTTTTGATTAATCGCACACGCCCATTCTTCGTTGATGCCTTTGTAGGTTTCGCGAAGATCGTCGGCCCTCCATTTCTTCGCCAGCAAAATAGCTTGATCTACGTCGCCACTGCATTGGCTGAGAAACTCCAGCATCGCTGCCGTTCTCCAATCGACAACGCCCCAAATGTCGGGCTTCAAAAAGCGAAGAGCGGCACTTGCTACCTTGGCTCCGCGCACGCCCGTGTCGTCGTTGGTCGTCGATCCGAATCCCTTCAATTGCATAATTGAAAGAATGCAATCGCGGTCATTCTTGCTATCGAGTGCGCCACGAAAGGCATTCCAAACGAGCTGCTCAGGGTTGCGGCCAGCATTGCCGATTCGGTCCTCAAGACACATCGCCTTCCACCGTTCAATGTCGAGAAGCAGTTCATACGCCTCCCGCAGCGCAGATGCGGTCGGCTGAGCGCCATATTGCGCGACGAGATTTGCGACTTTAACTGCGCGGTCTTCGACTTTGAGCGTACGCTTCCAGTCAGAATCCGAACAGGTCTTGTAGTAGTTCAGACCATCTAGCAACGTTGTAGCAACAAGTGGCGGCATGCCAGCATTGTATCGATTTTAGCTCCTAATCAACGGCCCCCCGAAGCAACGCAAGCTGCTCCGCTCTTGCGGCGAAAACAAGGTCTCGAAAAACTCGGGCGCGGGAATTGCAACTATCGTCAGTTTCGCCCCCATTTTCGAATTATAATGGCGTCAACTGCAGCCCGCTTCGTCCCGGAGGTCCCCCATGTATATTCTCGTCCCGTGGAAACCCGTGGTTATCGTGTGGCTACTGCTGAGCGGGATGATACTTGCCGGGTTTATTGGGTCATCGCTGCTTCAAGGAAAAGACCCCTTCGCGCCCATGGCGACCGTACAAAGGTTGACTGCCACAAAAGTGTCCACAGCGCGTACGAGCCAACAACCGAACCACGCACACAAAGCCTTTGAGTCAGGCTCTCGTTGACGGCGTCGCGCCGGTTCTACTCAATATCCTCTCCAGCTTTTGCTTTAGCGTGACTTCTGCCGGAGAACGTCCTTGTCGTCCGAGCCACGAAATGAAGTCCTTCATTTTGACTTCGTGTCTTATGGGAGGCTGGTGGACAAGAACCGTAATGGTTGTGAATCCTTGACCAATTTCTCCTACCCAGTTGTCCTTTTGCAATGCAGCGACAGCGGTAGCGACCGCTTCGTAGAGTGTCTCTGTCGTGACCTCTAGCGAATGCTCAACGTCCTGAAGATCCTTGACCGCAACTGTGCACGTCCGGAGAACCACAACGAAAGCCTAGCATATTCGTCTTTTGTTCGCTATAGCCATGTCTTCAGCTAGAGGTGTTCCGCAATTTTTCGACAAATGGAAATTGCTAAACGTCCCGTCCATCCCTAGTTTTTTCATCGTGTGCTACGCTGTTTCTGTCTCCGGGCCAAATACCATGTTCCAAGTCGGCCATGCCTATTAACACGAATGGCCCCGTAGCGGGGCACACGCCAAAATCTCATAGCCGGACTCCGAACGAAGCCTATGAGCGAGGCTGCAGTGGATGCAGTTCTGCAGCAAGCGGCCGATTTCACTCGAAGAATCGCAGAAACCTACGAGCAGGACATCGCGGTCGGCGAGGTTGGAGCCGACGGCTCAGCTGTCGCCTCCGAGGATCCCATTATCGCGGCGCGAGAACCGACGGCCCTCATGTACGGGCGCGTGCAAAGCGGCAAGACCGCAGCGATGAACCTCACGGCGGCACTGTGCATTGACAACGGCTTTCGAGTTGTCGTGGTACTAACAGCGAACAGCCTCGCATTAGTAGAGCAAACGGCGAACAGATTCAAGACCCTCGACGGCCCGCGGGTCCTTTCGACAGTGATGGACGATTTGTACGAGTGGGAGGGGCAAGAGGCAGACATTGCCAGAGACGTTGCGGAGGAAGGCCTGGTATTGGTCTGCGCAAAAGATGCAATCCACCTCCCGCGCGGGTGATCGAGTTTCTTCGCCAGGTTGACGCTCCGTCTTTTCCGGCCATCGTCTTCGACGACGAGGCAGACGCGGCGACCCCGGATACAACCCTCGCAGCGCGGTCCTCGGGCCGCCCTAACGCCCCGGCGATCCCGAGCACGATTCACAGGCGCGTGGTAGAAAACGTTGCACCCAACGAGGAGGGAGAGTCGATCAGTGAAATTCTTCCACATAGCATTCTCGTCCAGGCGACGGCGACCCCCTATTTACTCTTTCTTTTAAGGCGGACATCACGCCTCCGTCCAACAAATACGTTTTTACTTGAGCCCGGCGAAGGCTATTGCGGAGGCGAAGTCTTTTTCGCTGGGTTTGACCCCGACGCAGTGCGCCCCGCGCCTCCAATCGTGCTCGTTCCCGACCAAGAGGCCCAAGCCATCGCCCGCCGTCGCGTTCCGCAAGGCCTAGCCGCATCAATCAATTTTTTTCTGGTAGCCGCGCGGTCGAACTATTGGCCAGGGGTCAAGTCTCCGCTGCTCTCGATGCACTCCAAGAGCAGGGACGCGTGAAGGAAATTCCCAACCCAGAGGAGCGCATCCGCACCATCGCCAAGAGCTACGCCAAATCGCCCGAGACCACCCTCATCGTTTCACCGGACAATGCTTCCCGCCGCGAGCTGAACGTAGCTGTTCGGCAGGAATTGAAGGCCGCCGGAGCTCTTGCCCCAGAGGATCATACTTTCCGCGTCTTGGTCCAGCGTCAGGATATGACCGGAGCCGAACGATCCTGGGCAAGCCATTACGAGCTGCACGACGTAGTTCACTACACGCGCGGCAGCAAAGCCGTTGGAATCGAAGCTGCCGCCTATGCTTCCGTCGTCGCGATCCACCCATCCGCAAACCAACTCACGGTCGAAAAAGCAAACGGAGAACTTGCGACCTACGATCCCCGCCGCCTTACAGGCGTCAGCGTGTACCAAGAGATCCAATGCGAGTTTTCCGTAGGCGACCGCATCCAGTTTACCGCTCCCGACAAGTCACTGGGCGTTGCAAATCGCGACATGGCCGTCCTTCACGCAATCCATCCCGATGGTCGCATCTCCGCAAGTCTCGACAACCACCGTCAGATCGAATTCAGTGCCAGCGAGCATCGTCATTTTGACCACGGCTACGCCGTCACCAGCCACAGCTCCCAGGGCCTCACCGCCGAACGCGCCCTCGTTTACGCCAATACCAGCGTCCACCCAGATTTGCTGAGCTCCCGATTCGCGTACGTCTCCATCTCGCGTGCTAGCCACGACGCCACACTTTTCACCGACGACATGGCCAAACTCGGCCTCCAGCTTGGGGCAGATGTCTCCAAAACCTCCGCCTTGGAGATCAATCAATCACCATCCGTCTCTCAAGGGCTGGCGGTAGCACTCTAATACGTGTCAACGATTAAGACGGGCGATTGTATCCCTCCATCGCATCCACGCCCAGTGGGCGGTCACCAAGAAGGATTCAAAATGACGAAATGACGAAGGCAGCAATCATCCCCCTGTGGGATTCATTCTGTGCGCTGAAAAGGAGCGGCGGAGGCCCACTACGCACTCGACAACCTGCCCAATAAGGTGCTCGCAGCCGAGTATCAGACCATTTTGCCGATGAAAAACTCATCGCCGAGGAGCTCTAACGGCTCCCGCGCGGAACTGGAAAAATGAGCATCCGACAACGTCCAGCCTTGACGAGTCAGAACTCTCTTCCGGCCAACCCCGGTGGCTTCAAATTCCAAGCTTGGTATTTGCACAATCACTTCAACGCAAGTACAGCAGCGTACAGCTTCCGCAAGTGCTCATCCGACATGTCCACTATCGGTTCGTACATGAATGAGTTTAAATGGATATTTTCAGGGGTCATAAGGGCAACGCGATCTAAGATTCCTATGGAATCAATGTCCTTGGCAAAGAGCTTCTTGAATTTGCCCAAAAGAACCTGCGTTTGCTTAACCTTAATCCCGGCCCAAAACACAGGATCGTTGATCTTCTTCACCATGAATTGTTCAGCGGCCATTCTTATAGCAATCGCAAGAACAATCTTATTTTCCAAATTGATGCCCACAGCAGCGGTTATGCACGACTGCGCTTCCGCCCGGATGATGTCAACCATCGGGGTTGTACCATTGGCCGACATGCTGGTTTCGCCGAACATATCGTTGTAGATCGTATCCAGATCGGCGACCGTAATGGCGGCAGAATCATTTCTCCAGTGCAGAAGCGACGTCAATTTTACAAACGACACAGTAGAACTGCCTTCCGTGATCTCGATGAGGTTCCGGAGAAACGAGATGCAGGCAATTTTCTTTTTGAGGTTGGTCTTAAACTCCGCTTTCCAGTCGAGAAGGAAGACGTTTCGGATTCCCGTGGCCTGCTCAAGGGTCACCTTGCTGCCGTTCTTGACGGCCATCAAACAGTGCGAATAGGGCACAAAGCGACTCTCCAATGTGCGAAAGAAATCGAAATTGTGCGTCATGATCACTTGTTTGAATAGCTTGTCCTGGTCGATGTCCATCAGATACTGAATAATGGCGTATTTGTTCTGATAGTCGAACGAATCTGCGATGTCATCGATTACTACCAAAGTTTCCTGGTTTGCCTTTTTCCGTACTTGGACCTCAAAAATAATATTCAGGACGTAAAGGGCTTTTCTTTCGCCGGTGCTCAACACTTTCAAGAGATCGTCCTTCGCCATTTCCATGTCGTCAGTACCATCGTGGTATATAAACTCCAATTCGATCATTGGCGCGTGGCCGAGCATCACAGGAATCTTATTTGTCGCGCTTAAGGTAAACGGAACGACAAAGCGTTCGTTGAAAATCTGAATTACTTCCTCCCACTGCGTCGACTGTTTGGCCGCTTCCTGCTCAATATCCCGCGTTCTCTTTTCAGCGGCTTCGTACTTGTTCATCAAGTCTTGGTACAGGTCAATCTTGACCTTGAGGTACGACTTCAAGATGTCTTCTTTGAATTTCTTCACGTTCGCTAGTTGAGAAAGAAGCGCCTCGTGTTCAACCATGTAGTCCTTGAAATCCCGAAGCGTTACGTTCTTCGTGATGAGCTTCTCGACATCGTCGAACTTTTTTCTGAGGGCCTTGTCCTTGATTATTGCTTCCTTCTCCTTGGTAATTACATCTTCGAGTTCTTTTTGGGTACTTATCTCAAGCTGCTCCTTGGCACCATTCGCGGTGGCGGCATTAAGGTGTACCGTATGCTTCGCGTCAAAAAATCCATTGTCGGCAAGACTCTTTGCGATTTGGGCCGCGTTGTAATAGTCGAACGTGCCCTTCTTAAAAAACGTGGAGGCCGCCAGGAGTTCGTTGTACCTTTGGATATACCCTTCGAGGGCTGTCTTGACATCTTTGGTTCCGATAAAGCTCAGCACTTTATCGTCGAATATGCGGTCGTAGAGGATATCCGCGAAAGGGGTTTCCTTCTGGTCTAGGAGTTCTTTCTTAATGCGAATGAGCGCTTTGAAAAAGTCGTCGTCGCTGGTGAAGGCCGATGCTATTTCCGCTTCGAAATCTTTTTTGGAATGCGATTGTTCTTTGAGGGCTTTCAGTAGCGCTTCCTTCGCATTATCAATTCCTACGTGGAGCTGGTCATACTCCTTCTTCAGCTTCAGATCTACCAGGAGGGTCGAGGTCTTTTCCGTGTGTGCGAACTGGGCGTCGTAAGGACACACCACGAACACGCTTTCGGAAGTTAAGGCGACGCCATTTTCGTCTGCAATATTCCTAACCGTCACGCGATCCGGGAAGATGCGATCCTGTGATGCTTGGCCGTTGGAGATGTCCAGGAAGGTCTGGGCAAGGGACGTTTTCATCAGGCCATTCGGGGCATACAGGGCATAGACCGCGTGCTTGGAAAAATCGAGCTTCTTTTGTAGGCTCTTGATTCCATAGCAGTTCTCTAACTCTATGCTCACTCGATCCATTCACGCCCCCTCAAGACTAGTCAGCATACACCCTCACCCATGCGCACCATAATTGTCGGAGCTGGAATCTCGAAGTCTACGTATTAAAGTCACGTCACCGCCCGAACCAACCATGCACCGGACAATTGACCAATGACCTCTGTGAGAGCGCTCTCGAACTCGCGGCTGACGTCCTGGTAGCCGCTATTTGCATGAGTAATCTCATGCAAGAGTGTGCCTGCGAATGAAGTGAGTGTGGCCAATTCGGATCTCTTGACGATAATTCTTTTTTTATCTGGTTCCCAAAGACCTTGACACTCCCCACCGGAACCGAAGTCAGGCCGCATGGTTTCAGAAATCCTCACCTCCCGAACTTGGGCAGGCAAACCGCCCACAAGCTTCACGATCTCCTGCCAACGGTCGAAGACCTTTCGTTCCGCTGGCGTAAGGCCGTCCCTCGAGACAAACTTGAATTCAAAGCTGCGGTTCCATTCTGCCTGGTAAACCGCGAGGTCACGAACGGGATTCCCTTGCACGTCCTTCAGCCCTGCAAGAGATCGTCTGACGTTGTCAGGAATGGAAATCACGTCGTAGCCATCGTGGGTTGCATGATCTATTGAATCACGTGCGTTTCCCAATTCCGCAGCCGTTACAAACACCACTTTCCTGCGAGCATTGAGGATCTGGCAAGCATGAACTGCAACGTCAGTCCAGCTCACCTCGTCGTGTTGTGTTCCGCGCTCAATATTCGACAGGTCGGAAGCCAGAGCTTGAGCAACTTCTTCGGAGTGTGAAGCGAGAAGCATGCTTTTGACTCGATCCACATATCCCGTCCGTCCTACGTTTGTGCGTTCTCTGTTGAGTGCCCTACGCATCGCGGCAGTCAGAGATGTAATGTTGTAGGAGAACGCGAACCGCTCTTCTTGCGCGACCAGGAGACCCGTCACGTAGATTCTGGCATCGCGCCCCGCAGCTTTTTCCAATATCTGGCCGTAAGGAGTATCGTCGAGCACGCGCTCTCCCGAAAAGCGCAGAAAGAAATCTTTCGCGGCCTTGATGTCTGATACCGAAACACCTTGCAGCTCAAAGTCGGAACCGTCCATCTCCGGACTGCTTGCGGGACTGACCGCTGCCTGGAGAGTGATCACATCTTCAAAACCATACTTCCCCGCCTCAACAAGAGAAATGTCGCAGTGCGCCGATTTGATTTGTACAAGGATGTTCCGTCGGCTCAGAGTGGCTAAGGCGTCTTTTAGCCCAACTCCAAATTTTCCGATGACCTTTCCTCCGTTCTTTAGCTTTTCAGGGTTCTCATTCTGTGTCAGGTTTTCGTAGCGGATACCCCGCCCGAAGTCTCGGATGTGCCAGTTACCCGAGCGATCTGCATTGATCGTGATGTCTCGGGTATTCGACAACACCTGTTCGTCGAGTGCGTTTGCTATCACCTCCCGAATTGCGTGCTTTACCTCCCACCCTTCAAGAATCTTTTCGATATTCAAATCGAAATTTCGGGGTTCATTCGTTGGCATGCTGACAAAGTCCCTTCAGACGGCTACTTTCGTAGCCGTAATTCCCGCTCAAGATCAATGGCTCGGATCAACCCATTATCTGTTGTCCGTATGAAAGCCCGATCCGGCAGGCACCATCGACGTACCGGCAAGATAGTCGCTAGGTCTACAAGTGAAAACGACGATCTGAAAACAAGGTAAAGACGGCGATCTATAGTTCAATCTCAGGAATTCTGTCGTCACCATTCGTTCCCACTTCGGCTAACTCAATCCCTAAGATTGTTGGATCGATTTCACAGTTGGGCTCCCACATTAAGCCATTATCGTCTTTCTCTATCTCGCCACCAGAACTTTCAACGACAGGCTGGAACCTTCCCTTTACGTTATCTAGTATCTCCAACGACGCATAGAGTTTGTCACCTCTCAATTCCAGAGAAGCATGGCCGACGCAATTGCAATAGGCTCTTCTCTTCCCGGTCATATAGTGGTACACCACATTAGAACCATCACCAGTGCAAACGGTGACAGGAACTTTCCCGTGAATTGTGCGTCCTGTGAGACGGTACATATAGCCGTCCGCATCTGCTACACCATCGGCAATCAGAATCAGCGCCTCCACTTGTTTCACGGTTTGTCCTTCGACACCCAGAAGCACAGGCAGTAGCTCCTTCTGCGTGTCGAAACCGATGTGCCTGACCTCGATTCTACGCTCTGGCTTCATTCTCTTACTCTCTTTACATCTGACAGAAATGATTGCCCGCAAACTCGACGACGCACAACAGGCTTGCCCTTTTGAAGATCACCGGACCCCAATGCGCTTCCGTATTGTCTTATCATTGACATTCACGCCGATGAACTCGACTTCCTATTAACGTCGGCGTAGCGCCCGCTCTAGATCGACCGCTCGAATAAATCCGCCATCCGTGTCCGCATGAACGGCGCTGCCTTGGGGGACCAGTGCGCTCGGGAGCAGGTAGTCGCTGGGCCGGCACGTAAACACGACGATTTGGAAACTGTGGGCCTTCTCGGTAAGCAACGTGCGAAACCAGTGCATCCGGTTACCGTCACTCTGAACGAGCTGATCGTCCAGGACAATTGTTGAGCCTAAATATTCCGCGAGCGACAGCCTATACAAGGTGGACAATTGCTCGCGAGTACCAACCGATATAAGACTTGTTGGTCTCAGAGCGCCTCCGGCCATAATACCCTCCGTGCCAAGTTGCGCTGTGAGCTGTACCGTCTGGTATCGTCGCTGAGTTAATTCTTGGAATCTCTCGGCGATTGCCGGCACAAGCGCCTGTCCGAGGTTACTTGCCTGGGCGGCGTCAGCCTCCTTCATCTGATCGAGTAACAGTCTCCAGGCTTCATACTCCGCCTCTGTTTCTCTTTCCTGACGCTCCGCCAGCTCAAACGCCTCAGTCGCGTCGCGCAGCCGCTCGCGAGCTACAGCGCCGCCGACCTGTTCGAGAGCGCCGTGCGCCCGCTGGATGTCGCGCTCGATGCCTTCAATATCCGATTTCAAGACGGCCGCCGCATTCCGGGCGGTGCTGACCTCCTCTTCAGTAACGATACGATCCGGGACGGGCAAGGCAGCGTAATACTCCTTTGCTTGTTGGAGCCTGGTCTCGGCCGCCGCGAGATTCTCGGCATCGCGTTTTTTTCGTAACTCGATGAGCCGACCGTGTGCCGACGCATGATCCGTTCTTGCCGTCGTTAACTGTCCTTGAGCGGTTTCGACTGCAGCCGTTGCCTGCGCCACATCCGTGCGCGCGCCGCCTAGAACCGCGTCGATGCGCTTCTTTCTTGCCTCAATCGTATGGTCCAGCGATGCGAACTCCGCGGCAACCTTCTCCTTCTCAGCTTCGCCGGCAGCGAGTGCGGCCCGTGCGGCAACCAGTGCCCCATCGGCCCCCTCCGGGAATGCCGTCAGCGCCGCATCCCGCGCCTTGAGCGCCGCATCCCGCGCCTTGAGCGCCGCATCCAGCGCCGCCTTCGAATGCCGGGTGCGCTCGTCGGCTAATATGCGATCGTTCACCGCCTCGCTGGCGAGCCTTCGGGCCGCCTCCGCCTCCTGTGACAACTGCTGCCGCCTTTTTCGTAACCCCGCTCTCGCATCTGTGCCAAGCGCCACTAGTTCAGCCGCCAATGTGCCGAGCTCGACGTCTCCGAGCGAGGTCCGGCATGTCGCCACCCGGTCAGATGCTTCGCGCAACGTCGCTGCCGCGCTCGCTAGTGCAGCGATCTGGGCACGTACCGACTCCATCTCTACATCGTTCGTCCTAATGCTTGCATCCAGCTCTTGAGCCTCAGCAATTTTCGCGTCCAGGCCGTCGAGTTCTGTGACACCAGCCGCGATGAGGTGCGGCGCCACTTCTCGATTCCAACGGTCCTCCAAGCCCTGGGCTTTCTTTTGAGTCTCGCGCCGGCCGCCCCGAACGTGCACCGTCGCAATATCGGCGATGACGACCTCTATCTCTGCTTTGGCTTCGATATCGAGTGGTTGAGTCGTGGAAGTCGGATCGATTTCCTGTCCATCCTTTTGAACCCGCAGGTCAAGGCGAGCTTTCGGAGTCACCGTCACGACAAAACCGACATCAAGAGCGCCCCGCGCAGCGTCGAGCTCTCGGGCGAGCTTACGCATGGGGCCGAGAGCTCCAGGAATCGGAACCGTAATCGCCCCGCGCTGCGCGGCCAACCGCTCCCGTTCTCGGGAGGTGGCCTCCAAGCCGGTTCGGAGAGCAGCCTCTCTATCGACTGCGGCTTGAGCATCCTTTACCTGCTTCTCAGCAACATGAACGTCCAGCGCTCGCTCAAGCAGGTCACATCGTTGTAGGTCATCGCCAGCTTTCTTCGCTGCCGCTGTCGCTTTGGAATCGGCGTCAAGAGCACCGTGGGCTTTTGTCTGTTGGTCTTGGAGATCACATTCGACCGAAGTCACGGTATCCACAAGCTTCTGCGCAGCTAGAGCGGCATCGATCCGTTGCTGCGCTTCGCGCGTCGTCATTTCCGCCGCCGACTTTTGAAGTTCGAGCTGCTGGCGAACAACCGTATCGGTCACGCCCGGATCGGATTCTTCTGCATGAGCCGATTCCTCTGCGGTTTTGAGGGCGGTGTCCGCCTCCAGTTGCCGACCTCGCGCGAGATTCAGCCCTTGCTCCGCCTCAGCGATCTTTCCAGACAGGTCCGTGACTTCTCGCTCCGTTGCTGCCACTTCGGTCCTAATCTTCTCGATACGCAGTACATCTTCCTCTGCAATCCGCACCTGTTCCGCCGCGGCGGAGCGGCACATTGTCTGCGAAGCAAGCCCTTCAAGACTTGCGACGAGATTAGTCGCGACAGCCAATGCCTCCTGTCTAAGCGCGCGCCGACCGGTCAGCTCCCGCAACTGTCTCTCTGCGCCTTCCGATTCGGCCACGGTGCGTTGCAACTCCTCCTTCTCATCTCTCGTTTCGATCAGTCGGTCCGCGGCTGCTTTGAAGACGCTCCCCCTAGCGGTCTTCTTCGCGCCTTTGTCGGTGTACGCTGCATCCCGCCGCTCCTGCGTTTCCCTAAGCACTGCGACAAAGAGAGGGTCCTGCGCTACTGCCTGCAATGCTGCGGCGATCTGTTCCTTGCCACTGCCGGTCGGATCATTCTGCAAGCTATTGCGAAGTACGGCGCTCACGTCGTCTTGCGGAGATAGCAGCGCTGTCGCGAGGAAACTTGCCGGTAGTCCTTTGGCACCGCCACTCCCGCCAGGCTCGGGAATGCCCCAACGCAGGATCTCGCGTAGTTTCGCATCCACCTTTCTCCCGCGCTCTACATCATCGAAGTCCCGACCATTCCTCGACTCCTGAAGAAGCGAAGAGCCGCCCTTGCCGAACTGTTTCCGTATTCGCCAGATACGCTGCGCTTCAGTTTCAAACGTCATCTCAACAAGAGGATCGTCACTGCCAGTCCACCCAACGTACTGATCGCAATGCGTTGATGTGTGGGGAAGCAGCAGGCCCAGTCGGATGGCAGCAACGACAGTGGATTTACCGAGATCGTTCGGACCATAAAGCACATTGAGTCCTGGACCGAATTCGACGTCCACGTTTCCGATCGCAGCGAAACTGACGAGGCGCAATCGGTGTAGTCTCATAAATCGCGCCCGCCTGTCGCATCGTGGCTCTGCAGCAACTTATAAAGATGCGCGAGTGCCCTCGTAGCTCTTGATTTCTCGGATTCATCAGTCGCCCCCGCAACAAGCCGGTCTAGTCGCGCGACGGTATCTTTCAGCACCGGCGGAAGGTCATCGGGGAACGCATCCCCGGAACCGACTTGTAGTCGCAGATTTGCCAGATCCTCCACTAAGACGCCAACGCGGCCATGTGTCGCGTCGGTTCCCCGGAGGTCTCGCAGTATCCGCTCGACCTCACTCTCCTCGGACAAGGAGACCGTCATGTCGAGATGAAGTCGGACGACGTGGCGGTCGAGACCCGAAGTAGTCAATAAGGCGCGAAGCTCATTCATGTCACGGCACCGCACGTCGATCCATCGCCAGAAGGCAACTGGCTCGGCATCGACACGCGGGCGCAACCCGCGCCTGAACAGCGCGACGAGCGCGACGCGGCCAGCGCCCGCTTCGTCGAAACTCGTTGGCTCGGGAGCTCCTGGGTATACCGTTGGCACCGCCAGATTTTCGGTAACGTCCCGAAACGAATGCGTGTCGCCTATTGCGAGATAATCCAGTCCGCGTAGAACGCCCGCATCCCGGCGAATAGGAAAGTTCGTCTGGTACCCATCAATATCAAACGTGCAGCCGTGGACACAACCGACGCGGAGCCGTTCATCGCCAGGTTCGCGCGCAGGAAGCGCCATCGCCAGATCGTTCTCGCCCGCCTTTGAACGACAAGGACGCGCGTACAAAATCGCGTTGGGCGCGATCTCATATGAGAAATCATCACGGTCGACGACATGCACCCATGCGGGAAGCCTTGATCGAAACGCGTGACCTGGAGCCCATACGGACTCTTGCGTCAAGGGATCGTGGTTGCCAGGAATCAGAAACAGAGGGGGATGCTCGCCGGCGTGCCCTTGAAAGGTCCTTGCAAGCCCGTCCCAAAAGTCCTGAGCCGGTTCAGGATCGTCGAATATGTCGCCGACGCATACTATTGCGTTGACCGCGTTGCGGCGCGCCACGTCGAGAATCGTCGCGACCACGTCCATACGTGCCCGTGACAACTTCTTCTGTCCCTCTTCCGGAAACGACGGAAAGCGTCGCCCGAGGTGCCAGTCGGCAGTGTGCAGCAGCCTCAGCACGACGTCTCCAGGTTCGGTGCGGCGATCTGGAACGATGTCTGAAACAGCCGGGTCACTGTCGGCACCCGATAACGAAGCTCGTGATATTCGTCGCGCCATTTTCTGTATACCTCGTCCTCCCTGGATTCCAGTGCACTTATGCGGTGCTCAAGACTTTCGTCCTTTGTAGCCAATCGGACGATCTCCGCTTCGACCCGATCTCGGGCACTAGAACCGACAATCTCGTCACGCCTAGCTCTCGCGGCCCGCAGCTTTTCAGCGATGCTTGCTCGCTCGCGGCGGCACACCAGAATTTTGTCCTCGACAAACCTCTCAAGCTGACCAATAGCTTCCTCGAAATGCCTCTGCTCGTTTTTCTCGACCTCCCGCTGATCGACGAACACCGCCTCGTCCACCGCGTCATCGAGCCATTGTGCCTCCATGGGAACCTTCAATGCCGGACTGGCACTCGCCTGCAAGCGCATGAGCTTGGCCGCGAGCGATGGATCAATCGGAGTGCCACCGACCACAGCCGCCGCAACGAGCCGCTGAACTGGTTCGAAGCCGAGGTAGTCGACCAGCACAACACACAGAAGGCCGACCTTCCCCGTCAGCTCCGTGAGTTCCGAAGAGGAATCTGGACGAAGCTGCAGCTTGACCGAGTCTCCGCCTGACCAAGTTCGGGCCTGCGCGATCGCAGCGTGAACCAGCGGATGTACAAGGTTCAAAGCCTCGGCTTCGGCTAGCACCCTAGCGTCTCCCGTCGCAAAGCGCCGCCCGTCTCCTACCTCAACGGGTAATGCGGAGCCAGGCGTGAGTTCAAAAACGACCCGACCAGCCTCGTCGAGACGTCGATACTCAACGGCACGAGCAGTGAGGTATCCATCCACCAGTTCGGCAATGTCCCTATCAAGATCCGCAAGACTTCGGGGCAAGTCCTCCCGCAGGCGTTTGAACACTCTGCGCACGTTCTCGTCAAACCGGGACTCAATAATCTGCGAAGTCCGCTCGTATTCCTTCTCGAAAGCCTCCCTGCGCTCCGAAATCTTGTCCCGCAACGCGGCAATTTCGCGCGTGACTTCGTCGAGCGTGCGGGAGCGACTGTAGATGCCCCGTAGATCGCTCTCAAATTCGACTGATAGCGCCGACACTAAAAGTTCGGGAGTGTCCGTCCGGGGCTCATGCAAAACGTGGTCCGATGCATCAAGGACTCTGCCGAACAGATCCAGCTTTTGGCTCAGTATCTCGAAAGTAAGCCGATGCGCCTCGTTGTCACGAGCGATGAAATTGACCACCGTGACATCGCGCTGCTGACTGTACCGATGGCAGCGTCCGATGCGCTGTTCGATGCGCTGCGGGTTCCACGGCAAGTCGTAATTGATGATGGTCTCGCAAAATTGTAGGTTCAAACCTTTTGCGCCCGCCTCCGTGCACACAAGGACCTTCGAACGCGTACGAAATTCGTGCACGAGGGCAAGGCGCACAGCAACTTCGCGACTTGGCCTCACGCCCGATGGAAACCGCGAGGCTTCTTCCTGTTTCCAGCGCACCAGCGCTTGCTGGGCGCGCTCGTGATCGTTGACGCCGCGAAAAAGAGTGATATCGTCGTCCTCAAGACCAATATCCAGAAGCAGACGCCGCAAGTATTGCTGCGTCGTAATCGATTCGGTAAAAACAACGGCTTTCCCGCTGCCATGACCGTCCCGCCCCAGATCCAGTACCACCTTGATTGCTTCTTGAAAAGAGCGTGCCTTGGCGTCGTCGGGAAGCGACCGCGCGCGCGCGACGAAATCCTCAACGCGGACAAGCTCGGCCGCGACGGTTGCACCATCAATCCGCGGGGTCGGTTCTTCGGAAGATTCGTCGATTTCCTCCTCGTCCTCAAGGTCACCGAGAACGCTGCCCACAGTGTCGTCGGAACCCACACCCGATTGGAGACGACGCAGACGAGAGGCGACGTTCTCTAGACTCGCAGCCAAGGCGTCGATTGACGAGGCCATCCGCCGGTGGAATCCAATCAGCAGAAGCCTACGTTGCCGCCCGGCGAACGCGTATAGGGACGGTTCAAGAAGGTACTCGGTCACGTCGTCGTAGAGAGATCGTTCAGCGTCGCTCATCGCATATTCATACAATCGGCAGCGACGTTGCGTGAAAGGCCGATCTAGAAATTCTTGGGCCTGACGGCGTAGAGTCCTCCGTTGGACCATCGCGAGACGTCTTTTGAGCTCATGCTCTTGGCCAGGGACGAGCGTTCGATCATCCTCCGAACAGAACACTTTGCGGAACGTCGCGATGTCACCGAGAAGCGTACCTGTTGGCTCGACATATTGGACTAAGCCCCACAGTTCGGCGAGCGAGTTCTGCATCGGGGTCGCGGTGAGCAGCAAGACTGGCGTGGAGCGCAGAAAGCCGCGAACACGGTGTGCCATCAGAGCCTGATCCGAACTCTCGTCGTAAATCCCGTCACGATCGTATCTCTTGTGCAATCCAGCGAAGATCTCGTGTGCTTCGTCGATAACGGCGAGATCGAAGGGCGGGACCGCACCGAGTGGGGTCGCGCCGCGCTCGCTGCCAGCGAATTCGCGGCCGACCAGGTACACGCCTGGCGCTAAGAAGCTCGTCTCGTTCTCACGTGCCTGGATATTGAACAGATTTAAGAGTTCGCCTTGCCACTGACCGATGAGGGACTTGGGTACGATCAGCAAGATGCGCTGCGCACCTTCCGCGCGGGTTTGGGCAATAACCAAGCCGGCCTCAATCGTCTTTCCCAGACCAACCTCGTCCGCAAGAATGCAACCGCCTTCGCGAAGGCGTCGAAGCGCAAAGATCACAGCGTCAATCTGATGAGGGTTCGGATCAATTCTGGCCTGGCGCTGCGCAGCCGCATAGCGCTCCCGGTCGTCAGGTCGACGCACGCGAACGAGGTCCTCTGCAAGGATGCGTTCGTTGAATGGGTGGAGTCCTCTCATTGGCGCAGCTATCAATCACACAGTGCACTACTCAGACACCGAGCAAGTGTATCTAGTTCTGGACATATTAGGGGAGATGGCAAAATCTAGTGGCGAGGAGAGCAGTGGCTAACTCGACTGGCTGGTTAGCTGTCTGCGTCTCTCAGTTATTTCGCGAGACGACGTTTCCCAAAATGCCGACTGTCCTGCTCCCCGACCTTCCCGAATGTGGCGTCGCGCAAAATCGCTTCCAAGAAACCTTCGCCAAGTTCGTCTGCACGCTTTCGAAACGTAGCGAGAACCTTTGTAACAACTTCCGAGAAAACATAACCAGTCTGGCGAGATGCGACTTCGAATGACGATTGATACAGCCGCAAAAGCAATTGCGGTCCAGCAGTGCTTCCAGTCAACTCCCGAAATGCAGCCTCGCCCACAAGCACCACAACAGCCGGAGCGGCCTTCGTGACCCCAGCCATTGATCGGTGCCCACGTAGAGTATTTCCGATCAGCGCATCATAGTAAGCTTCACCGCCGTAGAGCGCCATAAGCGCACTCAATTGGAGCCCGAGCCGTCTACCGTCTCCACCCTTGGCCGATCCCGTTTTGCTTTTCACTTGATGAAATCGGAGAGGCCGTCCGGTTCGCAACGGGGGCTGGACAATGTCAGCACCCGGAAATGGATTAGTAGCCGGATCAAGTGTCTCCTGGTCTACCCCACGTGGTTCAGGAGCACGAACGTTGCCTCGCATCGCTCCAATCACGTCTTCGTGGAGATGACCCAGCAAGCCCTCGATTATCATCAGAACCTTGTGAGCCACCGTCGATGAAACGGTGCCCTTGAAGTCGCCGGAACACATCAAAATCTGTGCAGCCGCTAAGATGTAGGGGTCAAGCACGTCTCCCGGATTGCGCCCACAACGGATGTCATCTGCTGATTTGGGAAACGAACCCACGATCTTCACCACCTTGTCGCACGTTTCCGAAATCACTTTGTCAGGATCGTGATAGGCCCGCAATAATTGAGTTCGGTGAACAACATTGGTAGCCTGAAGAGTGATGGCCTGCTCGGGCACGCCGCTACGGGACAACATTTCCGAGTACAGGGTGATTAGCTCCTTCAAAGGCTTGTCACCCAGATCGGTGGCGGAAATTCCGGCTAGGGACCGGGGAGGAGAGATGCTGATTTTCAAATCCGACAGAGCACGTGCGCAGAGTTCGTACCCGTTCTTAAACTCTGAATCGATTCCATCCGTCTGGCTCGCGACGATGCGTTCTTTCAATCGCTCAGGCAGTTTATTCAGCGAGTGCTTTTCGGGAACGTTCAGGACTCGAATCATTGAGTGAATCCGCAGAACGACGCTTGACGATCATCATGACCACGTTTATTGCGTGCCGCTGACCGCAATCTCTTTATTGCTTGGTCAAGTGCGCCTTCAAAATGATCGTGGGATGTTTTGCTACCGTCGCAAGCAGCAGCTCCCAGAAGTGTCCGGCCTATAGCTATACCCAGGTGTACAGGCACCGCGTTGCCCACTTGTGAATATTGTCGATTCATCGCACCCGAGATTTTCCAATCGTCTGGGAATCCCTGCAGTCGGGCACACTCTTTAACGGACAGAGGCCGAATCGATTCGGGGTGGCAAAGTGCGCTGCCCTTTCGGTTTGCCTTGCCAGTAATGGTCGGCGATGGCGCGTCCCATGAAAGACGGCGGAAGAATCCAGTCTTGCCGCCACCCGCCTGATACGACGCTTCACCGAGAGCTTCCCGCTGGAGATGGCGTGGCAAGTTCCTCCAGTTTCCTCCGGGCGGGATCAAGGCAAAGTATTTCGCAACGTCCGGAGTGTATTCGGAGTGAGGTCCCGGATTATTCTTCAAATCGGAAATAGCGTCTCCGACCGTTCGCAGTGGCTGTGACCCTGCCTGTCTGCCGTTTGTGGGAGGTAGCAACTTTGGGGCAGACGAATCACGTGCTCCGAACATAAGAAATCGCAACCGATGCTGAGGAGCACCGTACTCAGCCGCATCCACCACCGAGAAACTGATCCCATACCCAAGGCCCCCCACATCTTTCAATATCTGACGAATGGCCGATCCAGAAAGCTCATCCGGCCTCATCGCCTCGGTGTCATTATCTCGATCCGTCGTTTTCGTGGCATAGACACTCAGATTCCAGTGCTTGCCGGGTCGTTCGGAAATTGGTCTGTGGTTCAGAGCAGCGGTCACGAGGTTCCCGACGTTCTCCAAAACAAAGAACATCGGGCGAACTTCCTTTATGAGTTTCAAATACGTGTAAATCAGATTTCCTCTCGGATCGGACAGTGCTGCTCGTTTCCCGCCAGGGCAAAAGCTTTGGCATGGAGGCCCGCCCACCATAAGGGAAACGTCCTTCGGATTCCCCAGCCGTTTTCGAATCCCTTTCCCGTCGATCTTCTCGATGTCTTCTTCCCAAGTGTCGATCTTGGGTCTATTTTTTCGGATCGTCAGGCAGCAGTACGGATCAACCTCAATTGCGAGGTTCGGCGTGATTCCAGCTTGCTCCAGTCCTAGGTCAAGGCCCATCGCACCGGAAAAGACGGACACCACAGGCCACTCCATTCCTGTCATCACTGCTCCCGCCTTTTTGGGTTTCGCCATTCCGATGTTGATCTCTAACTCCCGATGGCGAGATTATAACGTGAGACCTCAGGAGCTAACCTGTGGACAGAATCCCCCCAGCACGGCGCAGTCAAATCATGAGCAACATTCGAGGCAAGAACACGCAGCCGGAACTCGTTGTCCGCCGATTTCTGCATCACCTCGGATACCGTTACACGCTTCATCAACGATCCTTGCCGGGGTCGCCCGATGTGGTATTCCCGGCTCGGCGAAAGGTCATCTTCGTCCACGGTTGTTTTTGGCACCAGCACCAATCTTGCAAAGATGGGCGCACTCCCAAGTCGAGAGTCAGTTATTGGTCCTTGAAGCTGCGACGAAATGTCAAAAGGGATCAGGTGAGCGTTCAGAAGCTTCGTCGGCTCGGCTGGAAAGTGATGACAATCTGGGAGTGCGAAACCGAGAATATCCATGTCCTGAGTAAGCGGCTGCTGCGTTTCCTTTGCCACCTCTGAAGGTGCTCCTCTCCTCAATCCGGAATCGCCATACATGTCAGTACAGAAATCCCCATTCTGAGTGAAAAACTAACACAAGCAGGAGGCGAATACAAGGCGAACATGATGAGCTCTGAAACGTGGAGGAAGGCCGCGAACGTGATGGCATAACCGACGATCCCGAAGACGAACGTCAATAAAGGCGTCCAAATTCCTCCGATCAGTTAGGTGGGCCATAGCCAATCGTACAAGCCCGCAATTCCTTCGACCAGACTTGCCCGCCGGATCGCCCGCACAGCACGTTAGGATGGGCGGCGACTGTTTGATAGTCAGGAGGAGTGGTAGTTCGTCGTTACGATCTTTCCGCCTTCGAGATCCCCAAACATGCCGTCGGGAACCAGTTCTCGACTCGCATAGTAGCTGTCCGAATCATTCGGCTACGGGTCGCGAGAGCTGCTTCGCTGTCTTTTTCATCACCCGCGGCACATTCGCATCGAGAATCTGTCCAACGGATTTTTGCGATTTGAAGTAATTCGTTAGAGTCAGATCCTGTTCTGCTCTCTTCCGACGTTTAATCTCTTTCCTGTATGCCACACGAATAAAGTCAATGCCCTGTTTGCAAAACGTCAGCCACTTGCGCGTGGGTCTCGCTCCTTCAAGAAAAACGGTTACGGCAACCTTCCCAAACTCAACCCCCGCGCTTTGGAGCGCCTTCACACATATCGCGAATAGCGTGAACTGACCCTGCCACACTAGATGTTCCACGTATTGGGTCGACTTGGCCAACTGTTTGGAACAATCATCGAGAATCATCCCCAAGAGGTACAGCTGGTAGGCCGATTCCGGCGTCGTTTCCTTGACCAGTTCATATTGTTTCCCATCAAACAATAAGCCAAGCTCCGATTTGGCGGGCACTGGCCCGAGCAGCTTCTTATCCCAGTTATAGCTAGAGATTAATTGTGCCATCCACTTTATGTTCGGGCCGCGGCTAATTCCTAGGCTCTTAAGTTCAGTTCTTCGATATGACCATTCCCGATCCCGCCGCTCGTAATAAAGCCGCTTTTTCCTGAAGAAACGTGCAAGATCATGCTGGAAATCGTCGGTCGAGACGAGGTTCCACGGTTTTATCGGGTTTTGACGATTACTCCGGATAGATATTTTGTCAATGACCTCCCGTTTCTTCTCCGCCTGCGCGGAGAAATCGTCTGGGCTCAGTGGCGGGACTTCTATGATCCGTACCATCACGCGGGCGGTTAAAGACGGGGTACCTACATCTCGGATACTGTGGAGAGTTTGAGAGCCGTTGACAATCCTCGGATTTTCGATCCTAATCTCTTGCTTCCCTGGGTCATGGGTGTGACGCTCGCAGAGCATCGTAATTCCGTTGTTACTGAACACAAACTCAGTGGGTGAGTCCTTGAATGTGGTACGGATTTCCTTGTTCACGGAAGTGTTACCGAGCGACAACCGCACATTTCGAGCGAAAAGCAAGTCGTAAGGATCGTCTTCCATATATTTGATGAAATCCACAAGCTTTGCGAAGACAATAGAGGTAGGTACCTCCGTATCGCGCTTGTCCGCCGACAGTACCGTATTGATGCCGGTCAGCATCATGCTCGGAGTCCGTGGCATCGCGTCTTCCAAGTAGTCCATCGTAAACTGCAGCACCTCTTCCAAATGAAAGACTTGCACATCCGTTGCTTTTACCGTGCGGTACTGCGCCTCATTACGTCTGTGATTAGTGACAAAGAAGAGCTGCGCATTACCGTTATCGTAGTAATCGAACAATTTCTTGTATTTAGGCCTGAGCTCTTGGCGAACAACTGAGGTGAGATATTCGTTTCGATTTGCCTTATTAGCAAAGGCCTGCCAGAAACGATTGATCTCGTCATAAAAAGCGACAGGAGCGGGTGCATTGTATTTGTAGGTGAACTTTGTATTCAGAATGTAGTGATCGACCTCCTTGCCGTTGCTTGTTTGAAAAAACAGATCAACCTTCCCATCACCGCTGCCGTCCGGGATGGAGAAATCGTGCGGCTTGTCAAAAAACATGCCCGCAAACCAGCGCCCAAAAGCTTGAGGTGCCTTAAGCCCTTGTTCCGAGCCCACGTCTTCAATACGCCCCAACATGAACTCGAAGAGTTGTTTCTGTTCGTACATGTGGAGTACGCCTTTCTATTAGGTGAGCCCATCCATTCTATGCATTTACCGCGCGTCTTGTCAGCGCGTCGGCTTGTCCCCCTTTTCCCAAACATAGACGTGCTGAGCCAACGAACTGCCTAAGCTCCAAGCCAATGCCAGAGGTGCGGTAGCTACGCATTCTCTCCACTGCGTCCTCTTCCGTGTGGACGCCGCTTGGCCGCGGCTCGGACGGGCGTTTCGGACTGCGCCGGTTTCGCGCCAAACTAACCCCAACCCCGTTTGGCACTCACCGCGCTTTCACTCACGCCCTGCCACCCTCCTTCGGCCTCCGTTCTGTCCCTTTCACCGTTCCGCCTTGTTTCTTCCCGCTGCCGCTCAAGTGAAGAAAGA
>Ga0335074_10003444_pt1 | contig 21616 bp, 18 predicted proteins | sample Lox_Sample_23_FD_206715 | JGI IMG/M metagenome (GOLD analysis project Ga0335074, IMG submission 206715) | Soil microbial communities from Loxahatchee National Wildlife Refuge, Florida, United States - Lox_Sample_2.3 | ecosystem: Environmental > Terrestrial > Soil > Wetlands | place: USA... | reverse complement strand
AAGTCCTACTTCGACGCGGGCGCCCACCGGCTCCTGATGGCCCAGGACATCTCCGAGGGCCTGGGCGCCTACCTGCACCAAGCCCTCGGCGTGCGCCCGGCAAGCGCTGATTTCTTCTTCCTGCCGCGTAGACCGAGCAGTGAGGAGCTCGAGTTCTTCAGCTTCACCGACGAGGAGATCCCGTATGTCATCGAACTCGTGCGCACAGCCGCCATCGCGGACGAGGGGGGACCGCGGCCGCTGTACGCGGTCGTCGGAGTTTACGCCGGAGACCGGAACCGGTTCGAGGCTTCCGGGACAGGCCCGTCGGTTACCCCCGGCGCGAGCCGCTGATGCCCACCAGCGTCCTGGCAGCCCTGGTGCTGCGGTCCGGCGCATCGAACCGCAGGGACCCCCGCATGCGATCCTCCCGGCGGATGGCGAGCGACAGCACGAAGAAGGCACCGATGCATGCGCCGAAGGCGATCGCGGTCAACCCGAGTACTACGACAAGACCGGCCATGACGGCCTCCCAGCTACCTACCGCGACAGCCCGCGGATCTCCCGTTGAACCAACAGGTCAGACCGGACCTGAGACTCTGATCATCTGATCGGTGGGGGCAATCTGGTAGGTCCTTGCATGACCACGTAGCCACCCTGCTAGACTCAGCCCGATGCTTCTGATGATCCAGGACATCAGACCCATACCAACCTGTCTGATCCCGGTTATTGCCATAGATATTCGGGCATAAACCAGACAGCACCGGATATTCCGCTGACCCTGGTCAACAGGACCGTCAGGGTTGTTGGTACCGACGGAGGAGCCATGCCTCAGAATCAGCCGATGTACCGGCACATCGCTGATGATCTGCGCGTCCAGATCATCAGCGGACAGCTCAAGCCCAACGACAAGCTGCCCACTGAGGGCGAACTGAGCCAGCAGTACGACGCGTCAAGGAACACCGTCAGGGAGGCCATTCGCCGACTCACCGACGAAGGCCTCCTCGAGTCAAGGCCGGGCCAGGGGACCTTCGTGGCACGGAAGATAGACCCGTTCGTGACGGTCCTTACCGCAGACCCCAAGACCGGGTTCGGTGGCGGCGAGACCGCCGCGTACCTGTCTGAGGTGCGCGAGAAGCACCGGGAGCCGACGACTTCGATACCCCGGGTCGAGGTGGTGCCAGCCACCGATGCGGTGGCGAGGCTGCTGGGCCTAGAACCGGGAGCACAGGTCGTCAGCCGTTCCCAGGTCCGGTCAATCGACGGCACACCCTGGTCCCTGCAGACGTCGTTCTACCTGATGGACTTCATCACCAAGGGCGCCACCAAACTGCTCATGGCGCAGGACATCGAAGAGGGCAGCGTGCGCTACGTGGCCGACGAGATCGGTGTCCGGCAGAGCGGTTACCGCGACTGGATCACCGCGCGAGTGGCGACCGAGGACGAGCAGGTCTTGTTCGGGATCGGGCACAACGCGGCCGTCTTCGTTGACTCTCGTGTCGCATTTGACCAGAACAACACGCCGATGCGGCTGACGGTGACGATCTTTCCTGTCGACCGTAACCAGTTGGTCGTCAATGTCGGACCCAACGTGCCCGCGTTGGCCGACAAGGACATCCTGGGTCGAGAAAAGTGACCCCTGCACAGACGCCTGTGATCCAGGCCGACCACGCGCATCACTAACCCCCCGCGTTAGTGACCTTGACCGGCCGACTGCCAAGCGGTCGGCGGCCTTCAGCTGAACCGACAAGGACGTCTCGTGCCGTCTCCATCGATACAGGACGTGCGTGTGTTGCCTACGCGCGTAGCGGATAAATTTGACGAGCAGCTTGGTATTAAGAAGGTTGACGACGCACACCGCAGACCCTGGCATGTGCTAGGGGACAACGGCGAATTCCGCTTGTACTTCGCCGGAAGCGTGCTCAGCGACTTCGGCACGTGGCTGCAGAACACCGCGCAAATGCTGCTCGCCTATCAGCTGACGCATTCCGTACTCACCGTCGGCCTCGTGACGTTCGCGCAGTTCACTAGCCCGCTGTTGCTCGGTCCGTGGGCGGGCGTGCTGACCCACAAACTCGGCGGACGCAGCGCCTTGCTCTGTACCCAGGTCATCTCGGCCGTGGTGGCCGCCGCGCTGGCCGGCCTTGACTTCGGCGGGATGCTCAACGTACCGGCCCTGGTCGCGGGTGCCATAGTCGGCGGGCTCGCCTTTACGTTCGCCTTGCCTGCCCGCAACGTCACCGTCCAACGGCTGGTTGAGCCGGAGAAGCTCAAGCCTGCCTACGCCATGGACACGGTCTCGTACAACCTTGGCCGGGCCCTGGCACCCTTGCTGACGATCGGTATCGGCGTTGCCGGGGTCAACTTCGCCTGGGCGTTCGCGGCGAACTCGCTCTCATTCGTTGCCTTCAGCGTGATCTTGTGGCGGGTCCGCCTGCGCCCCGCCGTCGAGCCGACACAACCCTCACGTGTCCGGGATGGCTTGCAAGTCGCCTGCAAAGACGGCCGCATGATGATCCTCCTGCTCATGGTCGCCGCGGTCACCGTCGCGGACGACCCGATCCTTGTGCTCGGCCCCGCGCTCGCCAAACAGCTCCACGTGTCGCCGACGTGGTCAGCCTGGTTTATCGCGGCCCTCGGTGCGGGCACGGTATGCGGATCATTCCGCCGGTCCAAGCACAAGGCCACGCTCCGGCTGGCGGCTACCGCGCTGGCGGCGCTGGCCCTGTGCATGCTGATATTCGTCTTCGCCCCCTCAATCTGGATAGCCGTCGCTGCCGCACTCGGGGCAGGAGTGAGCTGCCTAGTGGCCAACTCAGTGACGCGTTCCGTGCTGGCAAGGCGGGCCAAGCCTCAGGACGCCGCCGCCGTCATGGCGGTATGGGCGATCGCCTGGGCAGGCAGCAAGCCGTTCGCCTCCTTGGTGGATGGCGTGCTGGGCAGCTGGATTGGCCCGCAGTGGACGGGCCTGATCCTGGCGATGCCCGCACTTATCCCCATTGTGGTGATCATGCTGCTGCCCAAGCTCGGTTTCTGGATCGCGCGCAACCGAACGGCAGCGGCTGACGCCGCCAGAGGCTGAGTCGTCAAGCCGGTCGGCCGACAAGAAATCTCTGGCCCCTTGTGCCACTTTGGTCCTTTCTCGCCAAGCCAGCCATCAGCATGCGAAAAGGATGGTTGGCAACATTGATGGCACTCGACATAATCGTCGTACGGGATGGCGGACCCCACCCCGACTAGGTCCCACCGACGACGGAGTCCGACAGGGAACCAAGACGGGGGTCACGCCGCTACGTCCGCGTCATCGCGACAGCAGGAGGTGCAATGGCGAAGTACCACGCTCGCCCGTCTCTTCAGTACCGCTACGAGCACTACGACCCCCGCTTCGGCGCATAGTCGCGCCGGCGGGTCGATCAAGACGTAAGTGAAAACCTCAGCACATGACTCTGGCCCCGGCGGGCGGTATACGCCGGGGCCAGCATCTTTCCCGCTTTCTAAAAGCAGGGTAAACCAATCTCCCTGCTAGTACCAGCCACGGAAACCCTTGGTACAGTACGAGCGGAAGCGAGAGGCGAGCCGGCCTCTGGCGCCCAGAGACTTCCCGGGCACCGGGATCGGGATGTTACGACGCACAGTGGTGAACCGCTGCCCGAGGACCGGGTTTCAGCCCAACGCCGTCCCGGTTCACAGTCTGATCGCATGGCACGCGTATCGCGACTGTTCTCGCGGGAACTCGGTCACCACTTTCACCAGGAGACAACGCCTGCAAAGTGACCCGGCATGACTGGAGAGCTCGACGACAGGCTCCTACTGGATTCCCTCGCATGAGGGGTGACCAATCCCGGATAGAACATCCGGCACGGCGCACCACGCGGTGACGTGGGAACGACAATCTATCAGGACGCTCTAGTATTGCCAATGAGACGGGATTTACAGATACACCCGAGGAAGTGAATCGGTCATGGCTGGGCCCTTGTACCGGCAGATCGCCGACGATCTCCGCCGCAGGATTGAGTCAGGCGAACTGGGGCGCGGGGCGCGGATTCCCACCGAGGATCACCTCATGGACTCCTATCACGCATCCCGCAACACCGTCCGCGGCGCTATCAGGGAGTTGACGACGCGCGGGCTGGTATACACGCTTCACGGGAAGGGCACGTTCGTGTCCGAGCCAGCCAGCCCGATCGTCACGACCCTGACCATTGACCCGGCCACGGGAGAAGGGCCGGCTTTCAAGTCGCAGGTAGCCGCGAGCGGCAGGTCACCGAGTGCGGGCAAGCCGGCCGTAGAAATTAGCAGGGCCGGACCCGACGTCGCCCGCCACCTGTGTATCCCCGAGGGCACAGATGTCATCATCAGATCTCAGGGGCTTTACCTAGACGGCCTGCCCTGGACGCTCCAGACCTCGTTCTATCCTCGAAGCCTTCTGGATCGCGCTCCCCGGCTGCTCGCGACGGGCGATATCGCGGAAGGAACGGTCGCCTATATGGCGGAACTCGGCATCCGGCAGGCTGGATACCGCGATGAAATCGAATGGCGACCGCCTAACGGTGCGGAGACTGCATACTTCGACCTTCCCACAGATGGACATGTCCAAATAGTCGAGATCCGGCGTATCGCTTTCGACCAAGACAAGAATCGGGTTAGGCTTACTGTTACTGTCTACCGAGCCGACAGAAATCAGTTCGCCATCAATGTTGGAGACGTGCCTCCTGGCGCGGCAACCTTATCATTAGAGTCATTCCAATGACTCTCTTCATTCTCCTGCATCGGCTCATTCCTGTTTTTTCACCGTGCTTGACACCGGATCTAATAGTCAATATCAATATTGACATAGCCGGCGGGCGGTATGAATTACCCGCGATTAGCTTCGGGGACGTTCTCGCTGGCAGACGGTGGTGTTCCAAATGTTGATCTTCCTTATCGGCGCACTCCTTGGGGTGCTCCTCGGCGGCACGCTCTGTGTCGTCTATCTTCGCCAGGAGATCGCGGCCGACATCGGCCCAAGGCTCAAGCGGCTCGAGTTCCAGCTCGACAACATCGAGGCCGCACTGAACCTAGCCGTTACCACCCGGTACGCGGACCTAATCACCCGATCCGCAGACGATCCCCGACGCCAGATCCCCTAGCCTAGCCAGCGACACCGCGACTGAACCTTTCCGTCCTGGACGTGACAGATTCGGTCAAGCCGACTTAGCTGGTGGCGGAGATGGTGGCGCTGCCTAGTACCGTGTCGTCGCGGTAGAGCACGGCGGCCTGGCCGGGGGCTACGCCGCGGGCCTGGGCACGGAGGTCGATGTGGAGGTTGTCGCCGTCTAGGGCGGCTACGCAGTCGTGGACCTCGCCGTGGGCGCGGAGCTGGACCTTGCACTCGATTGGGGTGAGCGGGGGCTCGCAGCCGGTCCACACCGGGCGGATCGCGGTGATCTTACGGACGCCCAGGGCGTCGGCGGGGCCGACTGTCACCGTGTTGCTGACTGGCTCGATGGACAACACGTAGCGGGGGCTGCCGTCGGGGGCCGGGCGGTCGATGCGCAGGCCCTTGCGCTGGCCGATGGTGAAGCCGTAAGCGCCCTCGTGGCGGCCGAGGACCGTGCCGTCCTGGTCGACGATCGTGCCCGGCTCCGAGCCGAGCTTGCGGGACAGGAAGCCGCGGGTGTCGCCGTCGGCGATGAAACAGACGTCGTGGCTGTCCGGCTTGTCGGCGACGAGCAGGCCGCGGGAACGGGCCTCCTCGCGGACAAGAGGCTTTGGTGTGTCGCCGAGCGGGAACATCGCGTGCGCGATCTGGTCCTTGTTCAGGACCGCGAGCACGTACGACTGGTCCTTGCCCGGGTCCACGGCCCGCTGGAGCGCGCCGGTGCCGGTGTCGATGCGGGCGTAGTGACCGGTGCAGACCGCGTCGAAGCCGAGGGCGAGGGCGCGGTCGAGGACCGCCTCGAACTTGATCTTCTCGTTGCAGCGCAGGCAGGGGTTCGGTGTCCGGCCCGCCGCGTACTCGGCGACGAAGTCGTCGACGACGTCGCGGGCGAACCGCTCGGCCATGTCCCAGACGTAGAACGGGATGCCGATCACATCGGCGGCGCGGCGGGCGTCGCGTGCGTCCTCGATCGTGCAGCAGCCGCGCGCCCCGGTCCGGTACGACTGCGGGTTGGACGACAACGCGAGATGGACGCCGGTCACGTCATGACCGGCATCGACCGCGCGTGCCGCCGCGGTGGCGGAGTCAACGCCGCCCGACATAGCGGCAAGAACCCGAAGACCCATAACTCTTCAAGGTTATCCGTCCCATTGCCAGGCATGGACATCTGAGACGCCGGTCACGGGGTCCGGGTGGTCAGCGCAGCCGCAGGTCCGGTCGGACTGCCGTGGAGCGTCATCCCGAACGCAGCGTGTTTCACGTCTCTGTGCCCGTTCCCCGAGGTACTCGAAGGCGCAGGCCTACGGCGGCGCGATCCCCCGCCAGCCGACTCCGGAGCGCTAAGGGCGCCGGCCACCGTCGGCCTGCCCGAAGGTGCTAGCGGGCGGCGGCGCGGCGGGCGCGGGCGGCCGCCTCGCCGATCACGGCGCCGAGGGCGTCCACGTCGGCCTGGGTGGTGGTGTGGCCGAGCGAGAACCGCAGCGATCCCCGGGCTCGTGACTCGTCGGCGCCCATGGCGAGCAGCACGTGGCTGGGCTCGGCCACGCCCGCGGTGCAGGCGGAACCAGTGGAGCACGCGATGCCCTTGGCGTCGAGCAGCAGCAGCAGCGCGTCGCCTTCGCAGCCGGGGAAGGAGAAGTGCGCGTTGCCAGGCAGCCGGTCCTGACCCGGCGGCGGGCCGTTGAGTACGGCGTCCGGCACCGCGCGCACGACCTGGCGGATCAGGTCATCACGCAGTGCGCCGATCCGCTTGGCCTCATCCGACTGGCGCTGCCCGCTGGTCACTGCGGCAACCGCGAAGGCCCTGATCGCCGGGGCGTCCAGGGTGCCCGACCTGATGTCGCGCTCCTGGCCGCCGCCGTGCAGCACCGGCACCGGGTTGATGTTCTTGGCGAGGATCAGCGCGCCGACCCCGATCGGGCCGCCGAGCTTGTGCGCGGTGACCGTCATCGCGTCCGCGCCCGACTCGGCGAAGGAGACCGGAAGCTGCGCGGCGGCCTGCACCGCGTCGGTGTGGAACGGCACGCCGGCCTCGTGCGCGACCGCGGCCAGAGACGCCACCGGCTGCACGGCGCCCACCTCGTTGTTCGCCCACATCACGCTGACGACGGCCGCGCTCGCCGGGTCATCGGACAGCGCGGCCCTGAGCACGTCGGCGGAAACGAGGCCGAACGAGTCCACCGTGAGCCAGTCGGCGCTCGCACCGTGCGCCTCGCAGAGCCAGCGCACGGAGTCGAACACAGCGTGGTGCTCGACCGCGGTGGTCAGCACCCGGCGGCGGCGCTCGTCAGCGGTTCGCCGCGCCCAGAACAGCCCCTTGACCGCGAGGTTGTCCGCCTCGGTGCCACCGCTGGTGAAGATCACCTCGCTGGCCCGTGCCCCGAATACCTCGGCGAGCTGCTCCCGCGACTCCTCGACGACGCGCCGGGCGCGGCGGCCGGCGCTGTGCAGGGACGACGGGTTGCCTAGCTGCGCTAGTTCCTCGGTCATCGCGGCGATGGCCTCGGGCAGCATCGGCGTGGTGGCGGCATGGTCGAGGTAGACGACCGGACTTGTACTCATGGCGTTGTAAGCCTAACCGAGCGTTCAGCAGGTACGGCATAAGACGACGCGACGACCAGGAGAACAAGGCCGCCGCGTCGTCTGAGCCCGGACTGTTTATCCCTTGTGCTTGGCTACCTCGTCGAGGAGCTGGGGGACGACGGTGAACAGGTCGCCGATCACGCCGAAGTCGGCGATCTCGAAGATGGGTGCTTCGGGGTCTTTGTTGATCGCCATGATGGTTTTGGAGGTCTGCATGCCGGCCCGGTGCTGGATGGCGCCGGAGATGCCGACCGCGACGTAGAGCTGGGGGGAGACGGTCTTGCCGGTCTGGCCGACCTGGAACTTGTGGGGGTACCAGCCGGCGTCGGTGACCGCGCGGGAGGCGCCCACGGCGGCGCCGAGGGCGTCGGCGAGGGTCTCGATGATCTTGAAGCCGTCCTCGGAGCCGGTGCCGCGCCCGCCGGAGACCACGATCTGCGCCTCGGTCAGGTCGGGCCGCTCGCCCTTCTCGGCGGTTACGCGCTCGGTGATGCGGGCCGACTTCGCCGCCTGCGACACGGTGAAGGAGACCGCCTCGACGGCCGCGGCGCCGGGAGACGGCTCGGCGGAGACGGCGTTCGGCCGCACCGCGATGACCGGGGTGCCGGTCTTGACGACGGCGTGCACGGTGATCGCGCCGCCGAAGTTCGCGTGCTCTGCTACCGGCGCCCCGTCGCCGCCCGCGGTCACGTTGATCGCGTCGGTCAGCACCCCGGAGTTCGTCTTGACCGCCAGCCGGGCGGCGGTCTCCTTGCCCTCGGTCGTCCCGGCCACCAGCACCGCGGCCGGCGCCTTCTCGCTCACGAGCGAGGCGAGCAGTTCGGCCGCCGGGGCGACCGGGAACTCGGCGAACTCGGCCGAGTCCGCCGCGTACACCTTGGCCGCGCCGTACTCCGCCAGCCGCGCCTGCGCGGCCTCCGCACCGGGACCCGTCCAGACCACGGACGGCGTGCCGAGCCGCCGGGCGACGGTCAGCAGCTCCAGGGTGACCTTCTTGACCTCGCCGGAATCGGTGTGCTCCGCCAGGACCAGTACCTCAGCCATGTAACCAAGTCCTCCCTAGATGAACTTCCGCTCGGCGAGGAACCCGGCCGCCTTGGCGCCGCCGTCCCCTTCGTCCTTCACGATCACGCCGGCAGCACGCGGCGGGCGGGCGGCGAAGTCCGCCACGCCGGTGGCGGCGTTCGCCAGGCCTACCGAGCCCGCGTCCACGGACAGGTCCGCGAGGGTCAGGGTCTGCACCGGCTTCTTCTTCGCCGCCATGATCCCCTTGAACGTGGGGTAGCGCGGCTCGTTGATCTTCTCCACCACCGACACCACGGCCGGCAGCTGCCCGGTCACCACCGCGTACCCGTCGTCGGTCACCCGCCGGATCGTCACCTCCGACCCGGAGATGTCCACCTTGGACGCCAGGGTCAGCTGCGGCACCCCCAGCCGCTCGGCCAGCATCGCTGGCACCACCCCGGTCCGCGCGTCGGTCGACTCCGACCCCAAGATCACCAGGTCGAACCCGGTCGAAGACAGCGCGGCGGCCAGCGCCGCCGACGTAGCCAGCGCGTCCGACCCGGCCAGCCCGTCGTCCACGACGTGGACCGCCTTGTCCGCGCCCATCGACAGCGCCTTGCGGATCGACTCGGCTGCCTTGGCCGGGCCCATCGACAAGATCGTCACCTCGCCGCCGTGCGCCTCCGCGATCTTCAGCCCCTCCTCGATCGCGTACTCATCGAGCTCGTTGATCAGCCCGTCGAGCGATGCCCGGTCCAGCGTGCCCTCCCCCGGCTTGAGCGTGCGCTCAACCGCGGTGTCAGGCACCTGCTTCACGCAGACGACGATATTCATGGACAACGCTGCCCTTCCTGCGTAGTCGACTCCTAGCAGAAGTCTATGTTACTCGCCAGTAGCCATGTTGTCCGCACCACTCTCGCCGGCCGGCACGCAAGCCAGCAGGCCGTCCGGCGGATCGGGAACGGGGGCTACCCGGCGACAGCTCGCTCCGCTGTCTCCACCACATTAGCGAGCAACAGCGCCCGGGTCACCGGCCCCACCCCCGCCGCGGTCCGGCGCGACCCGCCCGGCGACCGGGGCCACATCGCCGGCCGGGACCTCGGCCAGCTGGGCATCTTCGCAAGAACCGCGAAATATCCCGCAAAAAGAAAAAGGCCGAGAATGGCAAATTAATACCTATGCGCCATGCGACACGGACTCATTCAGGTAACGACCCTTCGCAATTTTTACATTCACACCTGTGATACTGGCATCGTTACCGAGAGCGCCATTGACAATACGGATAACGCTGGTGCTCTCACCTTTACCTTGCCCCCGGCCTGGCCCCATGGCCTGGTTAAGGAATGGAATGTCTGTCATTTCCGGCGTTACGGCCGCGGCGCCACAAGTCGCTCACCTCATGTGGTGGCAGCAGCTGCACCACTGGATTCCCATCGGCGTGGTCGGCGCTGTGTCGTGGACCGTATGGCTGACCCGGTTCACGCTGTCCAGGGTGTACCGTCCGGTGCCGGCCGGCTACCTGGCGAGCACCTCCGTGGTGGTGCCCGCCTTTCACGAGGACCCGGACATCGTCGAACGATGCCTCGACACCTGGCTCGCCGAGAACCCGGCCGAGATCGTCATCGTTCCCGACGTCGCCGACACCGAGGTGATCGCCCGGCTGGGCGCCCGCGCGCGTGCTGATCCGCGGATCACCGTGGTGCCCTTCGTCCACCAGGGGAAACGCTCGGCGCTCGGTGCCGGAATACGGCGGGCTAGCTGCGAAATCCTGGTTCTCTGCGACTCCGACACGAGCTGGGAGCCCGGCCTGCTCGCCGCGCTGCTCGCGCCGTTCAAGGACCCGAAGGTGGGCGGCGTAGGGACACGGCAGAATGCCTACCTGGCCGCCACAAGCGTATGGCGGCGCGTCGCCGACTGGATGATCGACGTCCGCTACCTCGACTACGTGCGCGCTCAGTCCCGCGCGGGCGCGGTGGCCTGCCTCTCCGGCCGGACCGTGGCCTACCGGCGCGCGGCCGTGCTGCCGGTGCTCGAACACCTGGAGGACGAGTTCTTCCTCGGTCGCCGCTGCATAGCGGGCGACGACGGCCGGCTCACCTGGCTGGTGCTCGCGTCCGGCTACCGGACCGTCTACCAGTCGACCGCGCGGGCCATGTCCATGTTCCCTGACAGCGGCCGCGCCTTCTTCAAGCAGCGGCTCCGCTGGAGCCGCAACTCCTACCGCACCTACTTCACTGCGATGTGGAAGGGCTGGCTGTGGCGGCAGCCGCTGGTCTGCCAGATCAGCGTGCTGCAGGTCATGCTGACCCCGGTCACCATGGGGTTCGCGGTCTACTACCTTTTCGCCTGGGTGCTGCATCCGCAGAAGCTTGACGCGCTCGCCGCGGTCGGCTGGCTACTCCTCGGCCGCGCCCTCCGCGGGTTCTCTCACCTGCGCGAACGCCCGTCCGACATCTGGGTGCTGCCGCTCGTCGCGGTGCTGACGATCATCATCGCCCTGCCGGTCAAGTCCTACGCGCTGCTGACCATGAACGTACATGGCTGGCTGACGAGGAGCGACGGCCAGATCGGCGGGGAGGGCCAGACCGCCGCGTCCATGAAGCAGACCATCGCCCCGTCCGCGCACTGAGCTCGATGCCCGCGAAGGAGAAACCCATCGCCAGGAAGACGCTCCGCTACGTGCCGTCCGGCTCCGCGGTCCGGGCGGGATCCGCCGTCTTCGTTTCCACGCTCTTCTTCGCGGTGCTCGCGATGCTGCCGAGCATCCTTCCCGCGCTGCATATCCAGCTCACCCCGGCAGCACCGCAGACCAGCTACGGGGTCACGCTGATGGTGGCCCCGTGGAACCCGCACGCCGTCCACGTGCCGCCCGTCGCCCAGCCGGTGTCCCCGAACGCGGTGCCGGCCACGCTCGCGACCGCCGGCGCGGCCAGTGAAGCCGCCATTGTCACCAGCGAGGACACACGGCTCCGGACGGTGCTGCGCATGACGCCCCATATCCGCCAGCCGACGGACGTCTCCCTGCAGGGCTCGCTTACGACCCTGGTGCTCCCCGCCGCCGCCAGCGCCTACACCGCACAGGCCCTCGTCCGGCTGGGCGCCATGGTGCTCCAGCCGCACAATGCGGCGCTGCTTGTCGAGAATGTCTACGTGGCCGCGGGCGCAACGCTCATCCTCGAGGGCCCGGCACTGCGCACGCTGTACATGGAAAGCGGGAACAAGGGTTTCGCCACCATCGTCGGGTGGGGCGGCAACCTGACGTTCGCCGGCACGGTGGCGCACCCGCTGACGATCACGGGCTGGGACCGCGCCGCCGGCGTCCCCGCCGCCGGGCAGGGCCACGGGCGGTCGTACATCCGCGATATTGACGGCCGGATGATCCTCACCGAGGTCCGCGCTTCCCGGCTTGGTTTCTGGAGCGGCCGGACCGGCGGTGTCGCCTGGACCGGCCTGACAAGCGGCCCGGCCACCGGCGGCGCGGTGGACTCCACGTTTACCGACGACACCTACGGGGCGTTCGTCTCGCGGGGTTCCGGCATTACCTTCGTCAACGACCTCTTCGAGTCCAACGAACTCGACGGCCTGCACATCCACCGCTATTCGCTGCATACCCGTGCGATCTCAAGCTCGGCCGTGCGCAACGGCGCCAACGGGTTCGCCGTGAGCCCGGCGTCTGAAGGCACGCTGCTTAATGACGACATCGCGGAGCACAACGGGGGGAACGGCTTCTACCTTGACGGACGGCCACTGGCCAGCGGCGCCTCGGCCTCGGGCGTCTCGGTCTCGCCAAGCGCCGGTACCACCGTGGAGTACAGCGCGGCGGTGGACAACGAGAAGATCGGCGTCCTGGTGGAGGGCGGCGTGACCACCGTGGTCAAGGGCGACCAGGTATGCGGCAGCACCAGCGCCATCGAGGTGAAAGACGGCGCATCGGAAACGGTTGTGACTGGGAACACCATCTTGTGCTCTCCGAGGTCCGGCATCTCCGTCGGCCCGTCCGCGCCTGGCGCGGTCCTCGCGGGAAACGCGATCGACGGCGCCAAGACCGCGCTCCTGATCAGCAATTCCGGCCGCATCCAGCTCGACGATAACCGGGTAGCCGGCGCGACCGTCTTCGGTGTCAACGTGCGCGGCACCACATCCGCGGTGAGCGGCGTCGGCAACAGTTTTTCTGGCAGCGGATTCCGGGTGGTCGGCTACCGCGCCGACACGCCGGCACCCTCCCTCGCCGGCAGCGACGCCAGCGGCTGGACCCACCACAGCCGGGTAACCCTGTGGAGCTACCTGTGGTTCCACCCGCTGGCGGCGATGTGGCTCGGCATCGCAACCCTGCTCCTGCTCACCTCCCGCTTGTCCAGGCGCCGCCGCGCACAGTCGCACCCGTACCCGGCGAGCACCCGGTGGCGCCCCGAACGCACCCATCTCTCCGCCGCCGCGGCCGCTCAGCCGCAGGTGTACGTAGCTGTACTGCGCGCACGTACGGCGTGTCGGGCGAACATGCCGCTGAACGGCCATGCGGCATTCACCGACCGGGCGACAGCCGGATCGCGTCCGCCGCGTAACACGGTGCCGCAGCCGGTGCTCGACTGGGAACGGCAGCCGGGGGAGGCGGATTCGCGGTGACGCGTTTTGCCGCCGGGCACCGGACGGCCGCCGTGGTCGCGGTCACTGCGGCGGCCGCGCTGGCGCTCGCCGGGTGCGGCGGCTCATCGCATGCGCCCGCCGTGTCCAAGTCGAAGACGACGCCAAGCGCGGCGGCGACCTGCGGCGGCGTGGCAGCGACGACGGTGTCGACCGCCGACCAGCTGCGCCAGGCCCTCGCGAAGGCCGTTCCAGGTACCACGCTCCTGCTCGCTCCCGGCGTGTACCAGGGCCACTTCGAGGGCACCGCGTCCGGCACGGCGGCGCTGCCGATCACGCTGTGCGGCCCGCGCGATGCGGTCCTTGACGGCGGCAGCGTGCGGAGCGGTTACGCGTTCCACCTTGATCACGCGAACTGGTGGCGGGTCGAGGGGTTCAGCGTCGAGGGCGGCCAGAAGGGAGTGGTCACCGACGCCTCCGATCACGACCTGATCGACGGGCTGTCCGTGCACGACATCGGCGACGAGGCGATCCACCTGCGGGACTTCAGCAGCTACGACACGGTAAGCCGCAACGTGATCCGCGACACAGGTCGCAACAGCAGTTTCTTCGGCGAGGGCATCTATGTCGGGTCCGCGAACAAGAACTGGTGCCGCTACAGCGGCTGCAAGCCGGACGGCAGCGACTACGACGTCATTACCGACAACAACATCGCCGACACCACGGCCGAGAACATCGACATCAAGGAGGGCACGATCGGCGGCCTCGTCTCGGGCAACCAGTTCAACGGGACCGGGATGAATCCCTCCTCCGCGACCTCCTGGGTAAACGTCAAGGGCAACGACTGGAGGATCACCGGTAACAGGGGGACCGACAGCGTTCAGAACGGGCTGTCCGACCACCAGGTGTACCCCGGGTGGGGGATAGACAACGTCTTCACGGCCAACGTGCTTACTGTCAACGGTCCCGGATACGGCATCTACGTCGAGAAAACCAGCCTTGGAGTCAAGGTGGAATGCGACAACGAAACGGCCGGCGCGGAACGCGGGCTGTCCAACATCGCCTGCACGCCGGCCAGCGGCGTGTTACCGGCTGCGCTCTGCCGTCTCCACCACGTTAGCGAGCAGCATCGCCCGGGTCATCGGCCCCACTCCGCCGGGGTTCGGCGCGACCCAGCCGGCGACCGAGGCCACGTCCGGCGCCACGTCTCCCACCAGGCCGGCCTCGGTCCTGGTGATGCCCACGTCGAGGACCGCGGCACCGGGCTTCACCATGTCCGCGGTCAGCAGCCCGGCCCGTCCGGCGGCGACCACCACGATGTCCGCGTTGCGCGTGTGCGCGGCGAGGTCCTTGGTGCCGGTGTGGCATGAGGTCACCGTCGCGTTCTCCGACTTCCTGGTCAGCAGCAGCCCGAGCGCACGCCCGACCGTGATGCCGCGTCCGATCACGGTCACCTCCGCCCCGGCGATCTCCACGCCGTAGCGCCGCAGCAGCACCACGATGCCGTGCGGCGTGCACGGCAGCGGCGCCTTCTCACCGAGCACAAGCTTGCCGAGGTTGACCGGGTGCAGGCCGTCCGCGTCCTTCGCGGGGTCGATCAGGTTCAGCACCGCCATCTCGTCGAGCCCGCGCGGCAGCGGCAGCTGCACGATGTACCCGGTGCAGGCCGGGTCCTCGTTCAGTTCCGCCACGGCCTCCTCGACCTGTGCCTGCGAGGCGGAGGCGGGCAGGTCGCGGCGGATCGAGGCGATTCCCACCTGCGCGCAGTCCCGGTGCTTGCCCGCCACGTAAGAGTGCGACCCCGGGTCGTCGCCGACCAGGATCGTGCCGAGTCCGGGCAGCACGCCGCGGGCGGCGAGCGCGGCCACCCGCTCCTTGAGATCTGCCTTGACCGCGGCGGCGGTCGCCTTACCGTCCAGAATCTGCGCGCTCATGCGGCGTGCTCCTCAGTGGTAGAAGTGCCGGACACCGGTGAAGTACAGCGTCACGCCCGCCGCCAGCGCGGCCTCGATCACGCCGTCGTCCCGGATGGAGCCGCCCGGTTCTGCCACCGCGCGGACCCCTGCCTCGGCAAGTATCTCGAAACCGTCAGGAAACGGGAAATACGCGTCAGACGAGGCCACAGATCCGGCGGCCCGATTTCCTGCTCTGGCCACAGCCAGCCGCGCCGAGTCGACCCGGTTCACCTGACCCATGCCCACGCCGACGGACGCGCCGTCCGCCGCGAGCAGGATCGCGTTCGACTTGACCGCCCGCACCGCCCGCCACGCGAACGCCAGGTCCGCGAGAGTCGCCGGGTCGGCCGGCTCCCCCGCCTTCAGTTCCCAGTTCGCGGGGTCGTCGCCGGGCGCGTCGATCCGGTCCCAGGTCTGTGCCAGCATCCCGCCGCTGACTGGCCGGAACTCAAAGTCAGGTGCCGAGGAACGGTTGCGGCTTCCCCCGTTACCAGCACCCGCCGCCCCCGGGGGGTTCGCGGGGTGTCCCCCCGGGTCGCCCGTATGCGCGCCGGGTACGATGGCGCCTTTTTCGCTCGGGCGCGCATACGGGGGCGGGGCGCAGCGCAGCAGCCGGATGTTCTTGAACCGCCCGGTCAGTATCTCCACCGCGGCTGGGTCGAAGTCCGGCGCGATCACGACCTCGGCGAACCCGTTGGTGATCTGCTCGGCCATCGCGTCCGTCACCGCGCTGTTGGCCGCGACCACCCCGCCGTAGGCCGACAGCGGGTCACAGGCCAGCGCCTTGGCGTGCGCGGCGGCGATGTTGGTGCCGATCGCGATGCCGCACGGGTTGGAGTGCTTGATGATCGCCACGCACGGCTCGGCGAAGTCGAAGGCCGCCCGGCGCGCCGAGTCCGCGTCGACGTAGTTGTTGTAGGACATCGCCTTGCCGTACAGGACTTCGGCGTTGGCGATGCCGGGATCGGCGGCCGCGCTGGCGGACTCAGCCGCAACCGTTCCTGCCGATCCAGCTTCTGACGTTGACTTCGCTGTGCTCGCCCGTGGGGACGACCCCCCCGAACCGCCCGTGTACAGCGCCGCCTTCTGGTGCGGGTTCTCGCCGTAGCGCAGCGCGCTTGACCGCCTCCATACCTGCGCGATCATGTCTGGCCAGCCGGTCTCCCGCGCGATCTCGTCGGGGGCGTAGCTGGCGGCGAACCAGGAGGAAACCGCCGCGTCATAGGCGGCCGTGTGCGCGTACGCGGCGGCGGCCAGGCGGCGGCGCTGCTGCACCGTGAAGCCCCCGGCGGCCAGGGCCTTCAGGACATCGCCGTACTGGGCCGGGCTGGTCACGACGGCCACGCCGCGGTGGTTCTTGGCAGCGGCGCGGACCATCGCCGGGCCGCCGATGTCGATCTGCTCGATGATCTCGCTGTCGTCCGCGCCGGACGCCACGGTCTGCTCGAACGGGTACAGGTTGGACACAAGGAGCTGGAACGGCTCGATGCCGAGATCGATCAACTGCCGTCCGTGCTCCGGGTTGAACGTGTCGGCGAGCAGGCCCGCGTGCACCCGCGGGTGCAGGGTCTTGACCCGGCCGTCGAGGCACTCGGGGAAGCCGGTCAGGTCCTCGACCCTGGTGACGGGGATGCCCGCCTGTCCGATCGTCTTCGCGGTGGTACCGGTCGAGACGATCTCCGCGCCGGCCTCGTGCAGTGCCCTGGCGAGCTCAGCCAGGCCGGCCTTGTCATAGACGCTGATCAGGGCCCGCCTGATCGGAATCGGAGTCACTGGCCGATCCTTACCTTCCTGTCCTCATTGACCGACCAGCCCTCGCGGGCCATCCGGCCGACCGTGTCGACGAGCAGCACGCGCTCGACGGCCTTGATCCGCTCGTGCAGCGTCGCCTCGTCGTCATCATCTCGCACCGTGACCGCCTGCTGCGCGAGGACCGGACCGGCGTCGACGCCCTCGTCCACGAGGAACACCGTGCACCCGGTGACCTTCACGCCGTAGGCCAGAGCGTCCGTGACCCCGTGCATGCCTGGGAAAGACGGCAGCAGCGCAGGGTGCGTGTTCAGGCAGCGGCCCTTGAAGCGGGCGAGGAAAGACTTGCCGACCAGCTTCATGAAACCGGCGCAGACGATCAGACCGGGGTCGTATTCCGCGCACGCGTGCGCGAGCGCCTCATCCCAGGCGCCCCTGGTCGCGAAGTCCGCCACCTTGACGGTGAACGTCGGGATATTCGCGGCCTTGGCCCGGTCGAGGGCGGGGATGCCGTCGCGGTCCGCGCCGACGGCGACGACGGTTGCCCCGTATGCCGGGTCCGCGCTCGCGTCGATGAGGGCCTGAAGGTTCGTCCCCGCCCCGGAGACGAGCACGACCAGCCTGGCGTTCATGGCAGCACCCTAACTTGACCCCTTTTCGCGCGGCCCTTCGCCCTAGAGTCTGGGTAGGAGCTCGCTGAATTACACCGTGTCAAGGAGTACTGGCGCCTGGGTCTGCGCGATCGCCGGAACGGCTCTTCCCGGCGTTGGTAATTCAGCGGGCTCCTGGAGGATCATCGGATAAAGAGACTTCGCTCATACGGCACAATGGGTTCCGAGATGGCCAGACTGACCGACCGCCCCCAGCCGGGATCACAGTCCCCGCCCGGGTCACCGTTCCTGCCGCCAGCGCCGCGGCCGCAGCTTCCGCCTGCCGATCCCAGGCTTCGTCAGCGTGCCATGGCCGCGCTCGTCCTCGCCATGCTCAGCCTGGTCGCGATGGTGCTGATCGGCAACCTGCAGCGCGCCGCCGCTGTGGCCGCGGTCGCGCTCGTCGTCGCCATCATCGCGCTCGTGCTCGCCTTCTCGGCGATGTCGCAGGCGAAGCGGGCCCGGACCAGGCGGCCGCGCGGCGCCGTGCCCGGGGTGGTGCTCGGCGTGGCCGGGCTCCTGTTCAGCGGTATGGCGCTGCTCGGTTTCCTGATCTTCGGAACCCAGCTTGACCAGTACTCCAGCTGCATGAACGGTGCCACCACGTCCGCCGCCCAGCAGGCCTGCCAGAACCAGCTTCAGAACTCGATCAGTAACCGGATCAGCGACCTCAGCGGCAGGTGAGCGGGTTACTCCCAGCCTTCGCCGTCCGCTTCCTGGCCGGCCCACGGGTTGACGCGGATGCGGTGGCCGCCCGCGTCGTCGGTCTCGTCGACGATGAGCACTGGCTGCAGGCCGCCGGCCCGGGCATGCGAGGCCGCGGACCTGGTCTGCGGGCCGGCCGGGCGGACGTTTCCTGTTTCTGCGGCTCCCGTTTCCCCGGCCTGGGCGGCGGCGAGCTTGATGCGGCGGACATGGTGGCGGATGATCAGCCAGTTGGCCGCGCCGGCGACCAGGGCGGCCGTCACCCCGACCTCAAGTACGGCAACCAGGCCAACCTCCGCCCCGGACGGCCCCACCGAGGCGAGCCGTCCGGCGCCGAGCGCACCGCCGGAGAACTTCGCTGCGAAGCCGATGATCACCGCGGTGAGCGTTCCGGTGAGCAGGCCCCAGAGCGGTGCCGCCTCCAGGGACGGCGTCGGCGCGATCCGCACGGTCATCAGCCCGGCGAGCGCGCCGGCCAGGTACGGCATGAGGAGCACGAAGAAGCCGAGCCAGGCGGGGAACGCGGCGCCCGAGCCGACCGGCAGCGCGGCGAGCATAGGGAAGGCCGGGATCGCGCCGAGTGCCGATCCCGACGGCGAGACGGCGGTGCCGACGCCGAACGCGAAGCCGGGGCCGAGCATGTACGCGATCGCCCAGATGACGGAGTTCGGCAGGTAGCAGAGGCTGGCGAGCAGCAGCAGCACCGATCCGACGACGCCCGGGCTGAGCGCGGCGACCGCGGCCTTGTAGGCGCTCAGGTGGACCAGGAGCGACGCGGCGCCGAGGACAGCGCCGAAGGCGGCGAGCAGCGCGAGCGCCGCCAGCATCCCCAGGATCACCGACCTGGGCCGGGGCGGTACCCGTCCGGCGAGCGTGCGCCACGGCGCGAGGGCGCGCGCCCCCCCGAACGCGCTGGCGAGCAGCGCGATGAGGAATCCGGCCGTGACCGCCTGCCATAGCGAGGGCGCGGCGACCGGGGTCCTGCTCGCGACCGCGACCGCGCCGGTGAACAGCGCATACGGCAGCGCGATGGACAGCGCGGCCGGGGCAACCTGCGAGAGGCTGGTCACGTGACCCTCGACGGTCATCCAGCGTCCGGCCCGCTCGATCAGCGCGGCGGGCAGCAGCACCAGGCCGAGCGGCAGCAGGCTGATCCTGCCCACCCCCTGCACGGTCACCTCGACGTGGTGCGCGACAAGCCAGAGCAGCCCGGCCGAGCGCAGCACGCCGGCCAGTCCGCCGCCGAGGCCGACGTGCGGCGCCGTGATCCAGCCGAAGAGGGTGAGCGTGGCGAGCACGGCGAGCCCGCCGCCGGCCGCGGCGAGTGCCGCCATGCCGCCCGCCATGAGCATGGGGCGGCTTGGCAGCGGGACCCCGCCCGGCTGCGGCTGCGCGGCCGGGCGGGCTGTCTCCCGGGTGGACCCGCTGCGGGGAGGTCGCGGAAGGTCGTCTTCCCGGGGCGGCACTGCACGCACAATGCCCATCGTGGCAACGGGCCGGTCAAATGACACGGAGGCGCGCCCGGGAGAATCCCGTCACATCTGGCCTTTACATGGGCGACCTGGGAAGCGCACGCGCCGTGGCACGGGCTACGCTGCTTGTGAACGTCGCCCGTGACATGGCGGCAACCAAACGCAAGCCAACGGACCGAGATCGGACCCCCAGTGGACCTGTTCGAGTATCAGGCTAAGGAACTCTTCGCCGAGTACGGCGTTCCGGTGCCAAAAGACAAGGTCGCCAATACCGCCGAGGAGGCGCGGGAGATCACCACCGCGTTCGCGACGGAAGGCATCCCGCAAGTAGTCGTCAAGGCGCAGGTGAAGACCGGCGGGCGCGGCAAGGCCGGAGGCGTGAAGCTTGCCGACGGGCCCGTCGATGCCTATGAGAAGGCCCAGCGCATCATCGGTATGGACATCAAGGGTCACACCGTGCACCGGGTGCTGATCGCCGAGGCGACCGACATCAAGGCCGAGTACTACCTGTCGTTCCTCCTTGACCGCGCGAACCGCACCTTCCTGTCCATCTGCTCGGTCGAGGGCGGCGTGGAGATCGAGGAAGTCGCGCACTCAAATCCGGACGCGATCGCCCGGATCCCGATCTCGCCGCTGACCGGTGTCGATCACGCCAAGGCCCTGGAAATCGTGCGCGCCGGCGGGATTCCCGAGGAGGCCCGCGACGGCGCCGCACTGCTCGCGGAGCGCCTGTGGGCGATGTTCACCGACGAGGACGCGACCCTCGCCGAGATCAACCCCGTCGTGCTCACCCCGGACGGCAAGGTGCTCGCGCTCGACGGCAAGGTCACGCTCGACGACAACGCCTCCTTCCGCCAGGACCACGGACGGTTCGCCGACATCGCCTCGACCGACCCGCTTGAGGCGAAGGCCAAGGAGAAGCACCTCAACTACGTAAAGCTTGAGGGCGAGGTCGGCATCATCGGCAACGGTGCGGGCCTGGTCATGTCGACGCTGGACGTGGTGGCCTACGCGGGCGAGTCGTTCGGCGGGGTCAAGCCCGCGAACTTCCTCGACATCGGCGGCGGCGCGTCGGCCGAGGTGATGGCCAACGGGCTGGAGATCGTGCTGTCTGACCCGGCGGTGAAGTCGGTGTTCGTTAACGTCTTCGGCGGCATCACCTCCTGCGACGCGGTGGCCAACGGCATCGTGTCGGCTGTCGCGCTGCTGAAGGAGCGCGGCGAGACGGTGGACCGGCCGATCGTCGTGCGCCTTGACGGCAACAAGGCGGCCGAGGGCCGGCAGATCCTGGCCGACGCGGCGCTGCCGATCGTTGAGCAGGTTGACACCATGGACGGCGCGGCGCGCCGCGCGGCCGAACTGGCCGTCGCGAAGGGAGCATGACGGTGGCGATCTTCCTGACGTCCGAGAGCCGGGTCCTCATCCAGGGCATTACCGGCTCGGAGGGCCGCAAGCACGGTGCGCGGATGCTGCGCGCCGGAACCAAAGTGGTCGGCGGTACCAACCCGAAGAAGGCGGGGACGACCGTCGAACTCAACGGCGTGGACGTCCCCGTGTTCGGCACGGTGGCTGAGACCATGGCGGCGACCGGTGCCGACGTGTCCGTGATCTTCGTACCGCCGGCGGGCGCCAAGGCCGCCGTCAAGGAGGCGATCGACGCGGAGATCCCTCTGGCGATCGTCATCACCGAGGGCATCCCGGTGCACGACACGGCCGAATTCTGGGCGTACGCCGTCGAAAAGGGCGGTAAGACCCGGATCATCGGCCCGAACTGCCCCGGCCTGGCGTCGCCGGGCA
>Ga0335074_10003443_pt1 | contig 21617 bp, 21 predicted proteins | sample Lox_Sample_23_FD_206715 | JGI IMG/M metagenome (GOLD analysis project Ga0335074, IMG submission 206715) | Soil microbial communities from Loxahatchee National Wildlife Refuge, Florida, United States - Lox_Sample_2.3 | ecosystem: Environmental > Terrestrial > Soil > Wetlands | place: USA... | reverse complement strand
CAAATCTGTCAGTCCATGTCCTATGATCACTGGCCTGTGAAACAGGCAGGCGACCGCAAGCCGGCTTAGCGTCGGCTGTTTCAGGTTGTAGAGAACGATGCTCGCCAGCTGCGCCGGATGGTTCCCGATCAAGACCGCGTGACCGCCATAAAATTCTCCCGCGTCATCTACAAAAGAATAGAAAACACCACCGCGGTGAACGTCGAGTGAACGCGCGCTGCAGGCAGCGGCGTCGCGAAGCATCCAGCGCTCGCTGATCCACTCCGAAAGAATTCCTACGACGAGTAAAACAATGGCCTCTCCGACGCGCGAGAGGACGATCGCGACCGCGCCATGCGGGCCGATCGCGTCGATCACATCGAACAGGTCGAACTTCCAGGTCGAATCTCGTGCCCAAATTACGATGAGGAATGTGACTGCAAGAAAGGTGGGGACAAACAAAACCCAAAGCCGCGTGAGTTCAATTCGAATTGCGACCGCTCCGCGTTCGACGTAGAGGCCGACGCTGCCCTTGTGCGTCGTTCTGGTCTTTAGATATAGGACCTCCTGCCGCGGCCGCAGCAGAAACCCGAACGCCACAATGCCGACCAGGATCACGGCGCCGCAGGCCGCAAGCCCGGCCTGATAGATCGGCAGCAATAAAGCTGCTACGAGGACAATTGTTCCGAGCAGGAAGATGTGCCGCGCGCGCATTCGTTCAATTCTCAACAGGAGCGGCGCAATATGCAACCGGACAGCGGGCAGCACCCTGGTTCACCGCTGAGTTCTTTCGTCACTGGTTATTGTCACAGCAGTCACTGACAACAACGGCGACACAAGGCTGAAATCGTAGCAAGGATCCGCGGATTGCAGGCTTTGCCTGTTCACCCACCGGTCCGCATCCCAAGGTTCGTAAGGCCTCATAATCCCTGGTTCTCAAGTGAAGGAGACAGCTATGAAAAACCGAGTGGTGATCTCGGCCCTTTGTGTTATTTCCTTTGTGGCGTGCTCCGCAAGCCTCTCGTATACACAGTCGACATCGGCACCGCCGCCGAGCACCAATTACGAAAAGATCGCTTTGTTGAAGTGGTATCCCGCGATACAAACCCGAGCCGTGTTTGCAACGGGTGCGGGACCCAACGGCATTGCCTTCGACGGATCCAGCGTATGGGTGGCCAACAGTGGCGCCCAGACCCTCACCAAGCTGCGGGCATCCGACGGCACGATGTTGGTTACGGTCGACCTGCCGGGAGAGCCGTGGGCACTGGCCTTCGACGGAGCCAATATCTGGGTGGGCAACTACAGTGGAGGAGTCACCAAGGTTCGAGCCTCGGATGGCACTGTTCTTAACACCTTTACAACCGGTAGCTCAGTGCTCGCCATCGCCTTCGATGGCGCCAACATTTGGGCGGCCAACGGCTTCGGCAACTTCGTTACAAAGTTACGCGCCGCCGATGGCACCATTCTGGGCACTTACACCGTGGGCGATTATCCCTGGGGTCTTGCCTTTGATGGCGCAAATATCTGGGTCGCGAACTGGAACAGCAATACCCTGACCAAGCTGCGCGCCTCCGACGGAGCTACCCTTGGCACCTACCAGACTCGCTACGAGCCCGATGCCGTCGCCTTCGACGGAAACAATATTTGGGTAACAAACTACGGCGCCAGTTCAGTAACCAAATTTCGAGCAATCGATGGCGCCAACCTGGGCACTTTCGCCGTAGGTCCTTGTCCGGATGCGATCGCCTTCGATGGTGCGAGTCTTTGGGTGGCGAACTACGGCGGCAGCGGCAATACGATCACGAAGATTCGCGCTTCCGACGGTGCAAACATGGGAACATTCCAGGTTGGCGGAGGCGCTGTTGGTGTGGCATTTGATGGAGCCAATATCTGGGTTACAGCAACTTTTGACGGTACGGTAAGTAAACTCTAGCTCCGGAATACACCCCGGCCAGTTCGGAACACATCATGTGTTCAGCGGTGCCGCGTGCCCACACGCGCCTTTCGTCGTGTGGGTTGAGGTGTAGTTATTGGTGTTGGGTGCCCGGCACGAGACGTGGGGCAGCCACGCAAAAGCCGCCCAGACATCGGGCGGCGTGACATTATCTTCGATTTGTTTTACGGAGTCATCATGTAGCCGTGAAAAACACCGTTCGAGTCCCAGTAGAGTCCCAGGACTTCCCCTGTCGCCGTCATGGTGTTGGCGCCAGTGCCTTGGCCCGCGCCGCTGCCCGCGCCCGGAGCCTCAAACGTGGTGATGTTTCCATCCGGAGTCCGCAGGAAGCCGTGGATGACATTGTTCGCGTCAAAGACATATCCATCGATCATCCCCGACGGGCCGAAGGCCGAGGGGGCAGTGCCCTGACCCGCACCTGTGCCTGCGCCGGGAGCGTCGAAGCTGATCGTCCTGCCGAATCCGGGCCGCAGGAAACCATGCCATACATTGTCCCCATCAAGGTAGCCCCCCTCGATCCACCCAGACGGGCTGATGCCTTCAGGAACAGTGCCCTGGCCTGGGCCCGTGCCCGCGCCCGGCGCGTCAAAGGTGGTAATTGTGCCATCGGGGGTTCGCAGGTAACCGTGGTACAAGTAGTTCGCGTCAACGACATATCCGACGAACGCCCCGTCCGAGTTGAGGCATCCGCCAGTGCTGTCCGTGCCCTGGTACGGACCTGTGCCGGCACCGGGGGCGTCAAAAGTAATGATGGTGCCATGGGGAGTCCGCAGGAATCCGTGAAAGATATTGCTCGCATCAACGTAAGATCCTGCGATCGTGCCCGCCGAGTTAATACTCATCGGAGCGGTCCCCTGGCCGGGGAGCGTGCCCGCGCCCGAAACGTCGAACTTGACGAAGGTGCCCCAAGGAGTGCGCAAAAAGCCGTGAGCAACGTTGCTCGCGTCATAGAAGTATCCAACGATCGCCCCCTCCAGACTCATGTTGGCGGGATAGGTGCCTTGGTACGCTCCTGTGCCCGCGCCCGGAACGTCGAACTTAATGAAGGTGCCCCAAGGGGTGCGCAGGAAGCCGTGGGTAACGTTGTTGCCGTCAATGTAATCCCCTCCAATCGTTCCCAGGCCATCGGAGAGGAATGCAGTTGTGCCCTGGCCAGCCGCGGTTCCCGCGCCCGGCGCGTCGATTGTGATGAACCTGCTGTGCGTTGACAGCGGCATCTGCGGCCACGCCGCCAGCGCGAAACACGTGCAGAAAATCAACAGCAGAATGCTGATGCGTTTCATCGTTGCCTCCTTACAACAACGATTTGGGTTGAATTGGACTGGGAGCGTCTAGCTTCAGGCCTCTAGGGGTGATGCGCCCTTGGTGGGGTATGGCTCTTCGGGGAGGCAAGAGAACTTAATGGGGCGATTATGACACTGCCGGATTTAGCCCAGCCAGAAAAAATGTTGCTACAAGCAATTTGTTCCCAAAACCGGAACGCCTGCTCGTGATGCCCCGCTCAAGGTCACGCAAGCACATTTCAGGCCAGCCCGTTCCTCGTAGGTGGCGCTTCTCCGATCGCCCTCGGTTCGAGAATACCTATCGAGCATCAGTTCATCCGGCATTGTCGCGCCAGGATTTGCCGGAGTTCGAACCCGTCAGCATAGGCTGCAAAGTTCGGAGCGAGTTCAGGCACTGCAAGGCTTTCAGGGCTAATCCTCGGTGGGTCGAGTGCTTGCGGGATACCCTGAGTGGAACTCTCACGCGCTCAAGATTTCGCGAAAATTAGGGGAGGGGCGGGTAGTTGACTCCGGTCCAAAAGCGAACCCGCAACGGGTCTTCGCGCCTCACAGCGTGGCGGAAAGCTGGTCAGAAGCTCCCGTTTGTGTAAACTTCCTCTTGCTCCCAAATGTCCCGGTTCTTTCGACATTTCAGGATTGCGTTATGGCGCGCGTTCCAGCATGACGCCTTCGCGGTGGCCAAGGCTGCGGCGTTCTCCGCCATTCTCACGATCTTTCCCGCCATCCTGGTGCTGGTTTCGGTCCTGTCGGTCTCGCACTCGACCGAGGGCTTTCTGCGCGAGTTGAGCCACGCGCTGGGACGCATTCTGCCCGAAGGCACGCGCGGCGCGGTGCTGCAATACTTCACCGGCACGAAGCCGGTGCATGTGAAGCTGCTGGTGGTGGTCTCGGTGGTGACCCTGTGGACCGGCTCGGGCGTGATGATCTCGTGGATGCAGGGCTTCCGCAATGCCTATCAGATGCCGAAGATGTGGGGACTGGTGACGGAGCGGCTGATCTCATTTCTGCTGGTGATCATGGCCGGCGTTCCGCTGGTCTTCGCCTCGTTTCTGCTGGTGTTCGGCAACCAGATCGAGATGTGGCTGGTTTACCGTGCAGGCCACGAATTCGGCCCGTACATTCTGGGGCTGTGGACGGCGCTGCGCTGGATCATCGCCACGCTCACCAGCATTGCGGTGATTGGGTTGATCTACCATCACGGCGTGCCGCGCACGCAGCCCTGGCATCGCGTGTTGCCGGGATCGGTGTTGGCGACGGTGCTGTGGTTCGTCTCGACCATCATTTTTGGCGTCTACCTGCGACGCTTCGCCAACTATAACGTCATTTACGGATCGGTGGCGACGGCGATCGCGCTGCTCATCTGGATGTACCTGGTCTCGATGGTGATTTTGATTGGCGCAGAATTCAATGCGGTGCGCTATCCTCGATTCTTGTTTGGAGCACATTCAGATATCGTTCCGGAGCCGAAGCGCAGCGACGACCACGTGGATTCGCGCTGAGGCGAGAGGGTTGAGAGCATGGAACAGGAAATTTTCTCCTTGTCGGTGCTGGAAGCGCTGCCCGGCAAGGAAGACGATTTGTTAACGATGCTGCGCGATCTTTACACCCTGATGCACGCCAAGGGCTATTGCCGCGACACACTCTATCGCGACTCGTCTCGTCCCGATCGCCTCCTGCATGTGCGCCGCTGGGCTTCGGCGGAGATGCGCGCCGAAGCGCAGATCGATCCGGAAGTGCATCGCTATTGGCAGATGCTGCCGCAACTGTGCACCATTCCGGTGGTACACGAGAGCCTGGAACAGGTGTTCAGGAGCGAGTAGCGAACAGCGATTGCGCAATCTGATATTCTTTCCCGTTTGTCCTCTCAGTTGGAAATCAATTCTTACTGGCGAAAGGCGCTCGATTGGCAGTCGATCCTGTCATCTTAGTTCACGGCGGCGCGTGGGCCATTCCAGAAGATGTGGTCGAGGAGCACGTGCATGGAGTCGAAGCGGCAGCGGCTGCGGGCTGGCAAGTGCTGGCGCGCGGCGGAAGCGCGCTGGACGCGGTCGAAGCTGCCGTAGTCTCGATGGAGGATAACGAGGCGTTCGATGCCGGCCGCGGCTCGTTCCTCAACATGGATGGTCGCGTGCAACTGGATGCGCTGATCATGGACGGCGCAACGCTGCGCGCTGGCGGAGTCGGATGCGTCGAGCACATCCGCAATCCGATTCGCGCCGCCAAGAAGATCCTCACTGAAAGCCCGCACGTGTATTTCGTCGGTACCGGCGCGGAGCGCTTCGCGCAGGAACACGGCATAGAGTTGTGCAGCAACGACGAACTGGTGATCGCGCGCGAAGTGGAGCGGTTGCGCGAAGCCAAGAAGCAAGGGTATTTGCAGATGCCCGACGAGTTCGGGCCGACGCGCTCGCACGACACGGTTGGCGCAGTTGCGCTCGATGCCAACGACAACATCGCATCAGCGACCTCGACGGGCGGAACGCTGAACAAGGCGCCCGGACGCGTGGGTGATTCGTCGCTGATCGGCTGCGGCTGCTATGCCGATAATCGCGGCGCGGCGGTATCGACCACGGGTTGGGGCGAGCCGATGATGAAGCTGGTGCTCGCCAAGTGGACCGCCGATCGCGTGGAGCAGGGTATGGCTCCGCAGGAAGCCGCGCAGCAGGCGCTGTACTACCTCAAGTCGCGGCTGAATGGACATGGGGGAATGATCGTGGTCGATGCGCGCGGACGGATCGGCCTCGCACACAACACTCCACGAATGGCTTGGGCTGTCGGCCGCAAGGCGGGAGCGAGGTCGGGAATTGCGATAGAGGGGTAGCCGGTATGAGGAAGCGACACCAAGACGATAGAACGAACGATGCCACCCGCTGCGTTCACGCCGGCGAGGATCGGCACGGGCAGGCTGCGCCGCTGACGACACCTATCGCGCAGACATCGGTCTTTGTCGTACCGAAAGTTGAAGATTTGCGCCGTTATGCCAAAGGCGACAGCGGCATGTATTTGTACTCGCGCTATGCGAATCCGACCGTCACCGCCGCGGAAGAGAAGGTTGCGGCGCTGGAAGGCGCGGAGGCGGGGATCGCGTTCGCGAGTGGCATGGCTGCGGAGATGGTGGCAACGCTGGCAGCGTGTCGGGCGGGCGACGAGATCGTCTCCATGCTCGACGTTTACGGCGGAACGGTAAAGCTGTTCGAACAGATACTGCCACGCTGTGGGATCAAGACCCGCTTCGTACCGTTTCACGATATCAACAACATTGAGCGTTATTTCACGCGCAAGACGCGCATGCTGTTCCTGGAATCGCCGACCAATCCCACGCTGCGCTGCGTCGATCTGGCGCGACTGTGTGAGCTGGGCCGCAAGCGCAAGCTATGCGTCGTCGTCGACAACACCTTCGCGACGCCGGTGCTGCAGAAGCCGATCAAGCTTGGCGCCGACATCGTCCTCCATTCGGCAACCAAGTATCTCGGCGGACACAGCGATCTCACCGCGGGAGTAATGGCTGGTTCCAAAGAATGGATGGAACGGGCGCGGCCGATCATGATCCTGGCCGGCGGATGTCTCGATCCGGGTTGCGCGTATCTGCTGCTGCGCGGATTGAAGACGCTGCATCTCCGCGTGGAGCGGGCATGCCGCAATGCGATGGAAATTGCCGAAGCGCTGCGGAAGCATCCCAAGATAGCCCGCGTGTATTATCCCGGCCTGGCGGACGATCCCGCGTATGAATTGGCGCGCCGGCAGATGAGGGATTTCGGGATGATGGTTTCGTTTGATCTGCGCGGCGGGGGAAAAGCGGCCGAGCGGTTCATCGACGGTCTGACATTGTGGTATCTGGCAACGACATTGGGCGGGGTGGAGTCGACGGTTTCCTATCCGGTGCTCGCATCCCACATCGGTCTCGATCCCGAGAAGTTGAAGCTGTTGGGCGTCTCTCCGGCGACGGTGCGATTGTCGGTCGGCGTCGAGGATGTGGGAGATCTGTGGGCCGATCTGGAACAGGCGCTAGCACGGGCGTGAGTGTGCCGCTCCGCGGCTCACGTCCTTGTTTCACCGCCTAACCACGGGGCTGACGCCGAGCGGCGAACGCGGACATGCCTTGGCCTCGAACGCTGGCACGGCGGAGACGACCTGCACTTCCTCACCTTCAGTTGCTATCATCGCCAGCTCCTGCCTGGCAGCGCCCGTCGTCGCGATTATTCCTCAAAGTGCGGAGCAGATACGGCCGGGTGCCCGGCACATTCGCGGGCCGGCGAATTACGTGGGCGAATCAACTCTTATGCGTGACGAACCGCACGCGCTGCTCGCAAACGGAGGTTAACTCCGGCGGCAAACGGCGTACGATAAGGCCAACTGCGCTGAAGGTCGCAAACCTATGACGCGTCGCTCAACAGTAAAGTGGATGCTGGTGATATGGCTGTGTGTGTTGTTCGTAACCGGCTGCGCCATGGCGCAATCAATCGGCGATACCGACCCGTGGACCGGCGGCTCGGCATCGGGTGCAACCGGACGATCGCCTGTGAATAATGGCCCGGTCGACGTCGGACATAACGCCGACGAGGGAAAGCTGCTCCAGTTCAAGTCGCAGACGACGCTGGTGCAGGTTCCGGTGATCGTTACCGACAAAGCGGGGAATCATCTTCACGGGCTCACGAAGACGGATTTCACGATTTTGGAAAATGGCAAGGCGCAGAAGGTCTCCACGCTGGAAGAGATCATTCCGGCGGCGAACGGGTCCTCCGGATGGGCCAATCCTGTGGGTACGTTTTCGAACGTCGTTCCAGATGAGCGCACGCCGCGCGCGATGACGGTGATCCTGCTGGATGAGGTAAACACGCCCTTCCTCAGCCAGTCGTATGCGCGGCAGCAGCTGATCAAGTATCTGGCAAATCATCTGGAGCCGTCGCAGCCAGTGGGATTGATGGCGCTCACCGGCAAGGGGCTGGTGATGCTGAGCCCGCTCAACTCCGATCCGGCGACGCTGATTGCGATTCTGAAAAAAGCGAGCAGCAAGGTTTCAGAGATGGAGCAGTTCAGCAACGACGCGAAGGCGGTCGCAGCGGGGCAGGGAAATGGCAGCGCGCTGGGCGGAATTCGTCCTGGCGATTCGCCGGATGCAAAGATCCGCGCGTTCATGCTTTGGGGGGAGTCGATCAACGCCTCCAATATTCAATCGCGCGCGATCGAAACCACGCTGCGGGGTTTGCTGTCGATCGCGCTGTCGCTGACCGGAGTACCGGGCAGGAAATCGCTGGTGTGGGTGACCGGCAGCTTCCCATTCGATCTGGATTCCTACGGCGCAGTGCCGAATGACCGCAATTTGCGCGCACTGTACGAGCGCACGCTCAATGCGCTGAACGATGCGCAGGTGTCGATGTATCCGGTCGACGCGCGCGGGTTGGTGACCGACAGCACGTTCGCCGGCGACTATCAGGGCTCGCTGCTCGATGCCAGCGCGCCGGCGGGGCTGAACCAGGCGAATCTCAACAGCCTGAAGAATATTGCCGCGATGACCGGCGGCGTCGCGTACTACAACACCAACGATTTGGTGGATGCCTTCAATCGCGCGGCGCAGGATTCGGCTTCTTATTATCTGCTGACCTATTATCAGGACCATCGCAACACCAAGCCTGGCTGGCGACGGCTGCAGGTCGAAGTCACGCAGAAGGACGCTGAAGTGCGCGCCCGTGCGGGGTACCTGGTAACCGATGTCGCCGTCAATCCCGAGTTGACGCACAAGGCCGACGTCGAGTTTGCGCTGGCGTCTCCGTTTGAGAGCACCGGGATTCCCATCACCGAGCGATGGCAAGGGTTGCAGACGAATGGAGACACGCGGAAGGTTGGCTTTGTGCTGCATGTCCCGGCCGGCAACGTGATCGATGAAGGGAATCAGAATCGTGTGGATATGGAGATCGTTGCTCAAGCCACCAACAAAGGCGTGCCGGCGCGAACGGTAACGCAGACGATCAAGGGATTAATCGTCCCGGATACCCTGGCGAAGTTGAAGACCGATGGCGTGATTTACAACAACTATCTGGAACTGCCGCCCGGGGACTATGAGGTGAGATTTGTGGTCCGCGACAACCTGACCGGCAAACTCGGCAGCGTGATCGTGCCCCTCAAGCTACAGTAAACAGGATTCCGGGTGCCCCACTTCTCGCGGTTTCCGAGACGCGGGATTTTGTATGTGCGCCGCTTCCGACATCCGCGACTTGACAGAGCAATGCTACCCAGGTCTCGAACCCCGCGAGACCTCGGCCGGCACAAAACGCTTTGTGACGAAAAGCCCCACCCGAGCAAACGAAGCTCGGATGGGGCACCCTCAAGATGGTTGGCTGGGCCACCCGGGGGCAACGCCAACAATCATACTTATCGATCACTCTCCCCATGCCGTCGTACCAATAAACTCATATCCTCGTGGGTCTTTTGCCGTTTGTCGCATCTTGTAACAACTATTGCCAGGCAAAGGGACAGCACTGCCGAGACAGGAATGAGATGAATATTGCTATATGACACCGCTGCAAATGCTTCATTCTGCGCCGCCATATATACTGCATGAAGGAGGATCACAACGGGTAGGCTTTCCATGCTTCGGTTATACAAGGACGCAAATATCACAGACCAGGCAATCAGATTGATGCACATGATCAGTAGTAGCGTCACCGTCACATAGCCTAGGGTAAGATACCATAATGGAATATGCCACACCGCCCAATAGACCCCAACGATAAGAGACGACGTTAGTCGTGAATAGCGCGACTGAAGACGCCTTAATGCAAAGGCTCTCCAAGCTATTTCTTCCCACAAGGGGCCAAATGGCAACGTTAGTAGCCCTTCGAACAGCGGTGATACGGGAGGCCAGCCGCGCTTGCTTGGAAAGTAGACGACCACGATAGACGAAGAAATGAGAAATACGCCCAAGGGTAAGATTATCGAGAGAACATACCACCTGAGCGGAGTTCGCCATGCCAGCAAGCTGTGCAGTATCCGTCCAAGTTGGTGCTTCCCTAGAAAAAGCGCCCAGACTAAAGCAAGTATCCCAGGCAAACAGTTCCCGACCACAAGTATTAAAGGCCATTCCATCCGCCATTGCAGAAATGTCAGATAGATGACGCGGCCTTGCTGGACTGGCAAAAGCCACACCGTCCAAGACAAAGCCGCGCTCGTGCCGAAAAAAAGCCACACTGTCAGGAGCGTTCTTGCATTCGAGCTCTTGCTACCTTCCGTCCTAATGTGGTCCTCCAGCTCCACGCGTCGCTCAGTAAGGAGACGGCCGGGTGGCCCATAATTGCCTTCGGTTTGCAATAATGGGATCGGGAAGCTGCACGTCTTGTTTCTTCAGCATTCGATCTCTACTCCGCCGGTGTATTCTTCGCAACCCCACATTTCCCAACCCCAGGGAAATGTGGGCCACCCGACGAGACTTCGTTTCCGTACTGCTTTTAGAGTAAACCGTGTCGCCCCTGGAGGGGCTCTACTCAAAAGAGGCTCGCTTACCCCGGGGCTTACGCCCTGGGCTAAAGTCTGTTCCGCCCTGCGGGCTCTTCCGTAAACGATTCGAGCACTGATGGAAACCCGTATCTATAGGTTCTTACGACGTGCCGCCGCCTTACTCCACATGACTCTTGTCGCCGAAGCACAACACAGAGGCGCTCACGCGCCGTCCAGGATAACTATACCTTGGCAAAGCCTTAGTCCTTATCGAGGGCCACCCGCGAAAAGCCCCACCCGAGCAAACGAAGCTCGGATGGGGCACCCTCAAGATGGTTGGCTGGGCCTCACGCCAATAACTTGACCCGTCTGAACTTTGGTTTTTTATTTCGCGGCGGCGGTGGTGGCGCGGCGGGCTTCCATGCGGCTGCTATGTTCGACCGCTGACAGATACGCTCCGCCGAGCAGCAGCATCCCGCTCCAGAACGACCAGAACATCAGCGTTACCGACACCGAGAACGGGCCGTAAACTTCCTGAAAGTTCAGCCACGGCAGAACCAGGATGTAGACGTACTTAGCTGCTTCGGAGACGAGGCCGGTGATGATCGCGGCCGGCAGCACGGCCAGCACCGGCACCTTGCCGTTCGGCAGCAGCCAATAAATGAGGAAGTAGATCGCGATGGTAGCGACGATCGCCGAAGCTTTGACCAGCAGCAGTTCCGCCCCCTGAAAGAGCAGACCTTGCGCGTCGAAGTGGCGGGCGAGGACGCGAATGTTGTGGGCGGTAAGCGCAATCGACAAGATGGCCAGGCAGCCGCAGGCCAGCGCCAATCCCAGCGAAACGACCAGGTTGCGCAGGTAAGAGCGGTTTTTCTTGAATCCCCAAATGCTGTTGAGTGCGACCTCGAGCGGCAGAAAGATGCCGGTCGAGGTGATCAGCAACATGACGAACGAGAGGATCTGGCCGCGTCCGCGAACGCTGGCGAGAAACTGAAGATTGCGGATGACGAAATCCTTGTTGCTGGGCAGATAGTCGCGCAGCAGTTGCAGGATGACGTCGTACATGGCCTGCGAGTGCAGCACGCGGTGGATCACCGTCAACAGCAGAACAATGAACGGAAAGAACGACAGTAGGGAATTGGCTGCGACGGAGAAGGCGTAGGTGTGCACCTCGGTCTGCATCAGATAGCGCAGCGTGGAAACACCATGACGGCGCAAACGATGCGAGACGCTGAAGGTCTCCGGCAGATTCTGAAACAGGTCCTGCCGGGTATCTTCGGCGAGAATACGGCGGGCGGCGGTTCCCGGACTCAGATCAGTTGAGGGCGGATCGGCGGGTTTGGAAGGCGTAAGCAAGGGCGCGACGCCGATGGTGGAAGAGTTGGTTTGCAGCGGTCCAGGCGGGCTGGTCTGCTCCTGTTCGGGCCCGGAGACGCTGCTAGCCATGTATTTATCGTAGCAGAGGGAAATCGGCAGGGAAGGGTGACGTGAATCACCAGTGCGTCCGGAATCGGCCCCAAAATGGCGCTTGTTCAAAAATTATGTTGCCAAAAAACAGAGTTCCTGCCATCATTTGCTGCTCCCCTAAGATGGTATTAAGAAGGGAGCTTTCGGGGTTCCGAAACACGGATTTGGGTTGATGTTTCCGTCAGCAGTTCGATTTCACGCATGGTATGGGTTCCCGGGATGTGCAGGTAGGCGGCAGTAGTGCTCTGCTCGCACATCGGATAGGGGCCTTTTTTCTTTGCAGAAAGACTGCGAACTGAGCCGCAACCCTTCTTTCCCGGCGGCGTTGCGACGTCTTCCAGTGCTTTCGGGATGTTCAATTGGCGCAATGCTTTGCGTGAATCGGACGTCTCGGAAGTGGAACGTCCGCGAGGCAGGGGGGTGTTTTACAAGTTCAATGTCGAAAGGAGCAGTTTGTGAGAGAAAAAGGTACAGTCAAGTGGTTTAACGGAGCCAAAGGTTACGGATTCATTCAGCGGTCTACGGGCGAGGATGTCTTCGTACACTTCTCCGCCATCCAGGAGAATGGGTATCGGAGCCTGAACGAGGGCGAAACCGTGGAGTTTGACCTCACGAAAGGACCGAAAGGCTTTCAGGCTGCGAACGTGGTGCGCGCCTAGGATGCCGGCACCGGAAGCCGGGTCCGTCGCGCGCCGCTAAAGATTGCGGCTTCCAAGTTTGCGCCAGGCCACTGAACCCTCCCGCACCGGGAGGGTTTTTCGTTGTTCGCAAGCGGCGGTTGGTATTTAGCCTGCGTGACTTGCGACCGGCGCCGACAACTGCTGAATGGCGTGGACGACGGACTGCTCGGCAACCTCCGGTGCGAAGGCCTGGCGATCGGCGTGGATGACGGTCACGTCGGTCAACCCGATAAACGCCAGCACGTGGCGCAGGTAAGGGACCTGGAAATCCATGGGCGATCCGCTCGCATACGTTCCGCCTTGCGCCACGATGAGGACGACCCTCTTGCTTGAAGGGATGAGGCCCACAGGACCAGTGGCGCCGTAGTGAAAGGTCTTGCCCCTCCGAGTGACCAGATCAATCCAGGCTTTCAGTGCAGCCGGGATGGAGAAGTTGTGCATGGGCACGCCGAAGACGATTTCGTCGGCGTCGAGCAACTCCTGAATCAAAATGTCGGAGACCGCGAGGAGCCGTTTCTGCTCCGGGCTCAGTTGGTCGGACGGCGTGTAGACCGCCTCAATCCAGGCGTGGGTGACGAACGGGGGCGGATCAGCGGCGAGATCGCGTTCGACGACGCGGCCTTCGGGGTTCGTCACCTTCCATTGCTCCGCATAATGACCGGTAAGGCGGCGGGAAACGGAATTGCGGCGCGGGCTGGAGTTAACGATCAGCAGGCGTTTCATTTCGCACCTCAATCTGGGGATATGCGTTGCGACACATATTTATGTGTTACAACACACATATCGATGAGGCGCCAAGGAAAAAGATGCAGTGGAATTAGAGTTCAGCTAAGTGGCCGCGGCTCATGGGCTTCGGGGAATTCGGCTTGGCCGAAGATGAGCCCGCAGAGGCGGCTGAGTTCGCGGCAATCTCCGTCGCTGAGACGGCTGAGTATACTTGCCGTCCGCCCTTCGATTTGGGGACGCATGGCTTCCAGCAGCTTGATACCTTTGGCAGTGATATAGGTAACGGCCTGCCGCTGGTCTTCGCTGCCGCGAGCGCGCCGGACGAGCTTGCGCGACTGCAGGCGATCGACCAAGCGGGTGATGTCGGGGGCGCGATCGAGCATGCGGCAGGCGATCTCGCAGCGCGGATGGCCTTGGGGATAGACGCCGCGCAGGATGCGCAGCACGTTATATTGTGGGCGCGTGATTTTGTGCTCGGCGCACAAATGATCCATGAGTTCATTCAGGGTAGAAGCGGCGACGATGACGCTGAGTAGCGCCTCCTGGGCAGGGCTGGCGAACTCGCTTTGCTTCAGGCGCCGGCGCAACGCTTCGGTCATAGATTCTTTATAAGGCCAGAGCGCTGCGCGTGTCACGTCGTGGGAGCTGGATTCGCATGCAGCCGTTCCAGATTAGAGTGGGTTAGCTGCATCCAATCCTCATTGCTGTCGTGTGACTCACGAACTATGACAAAGCTCGACCAACTTGCTGCCGATCCGCGGGTGACGATTCGGCGATCGGGAGTTCCCGATAGCCGCGGCCGGTGTGTCGTGTACTGGATGCAGCGGGCGCAACGCGCGCTGGACAATCCGGCGCTGGATGTCGCGGTCGAGGCTGCGAACGCGCTCGATCAGCCCGTGGTCATCTTCTTTGCCCCGGTCCCGTTCTATCCCCATGCAAACCTGCGGCATTATGCGTTTCTGGCGCAGGGTATTCCGGAAACGGCGGAGCAGGCGCGCAGGCGGGGCATTGGATATGTACTGCGAAGGTATCCGGAACATTCGCTGGCGAAGTTCTGCGAAGAAGTGAAGGCGTCGCTTGTGGTGGGGGATGAGAATCCGATGCGCGAGCCGAACCACTGGCGCGAGCTGGCGGCGAAGAAGCTGAATGTGCCGCTGTGGACGGTCGATGCGGATGTGCTCGTTCCCTCAAGGCTGCTGGAAAAGGAGCAGTATGCGGCGCGGGTGATCCGTCCGCGATTGCAGGCGAGGTTAAAGGAGTCTCTCAGACCACCGTCGAACCCTAAGGCAAAGATCGAGTGGGAGAAGCCGCGCGGATTGAAAGCGCTTCCGGATGACGGCTCGCTCGACCTGATGGAAGATTGGAAGGGTCTGGATCGCTCGGTGCCGCCGGTGGACAGCTTTCGCGGTGGCACGACTGAAGCGCTCAAATTGCTGCGCGATTTCGTTGCGCGCAAGCTGGCGCGTTATCCCGAGCGTCACGGCAAGCCGGAGCTCGATGGAACCAGCCGGCTATCGCCTTATTTGCACTTCGGGCAAATCGGGCCGCACACCGTGGCGCTGGCGGTAGAGAGCAGTCATGCGCCGCGAGCGGCGAAGGACGATTTTCTAGAGCAGCTGCTTACCTGGCGTGAGCTGTCGATCAATTTCGTTCATTTCAATCCGCTGTACGACTCGATCGAGAGCGCGCCGAACTGGGCGCATCGAACTCTGGCGAAGCACGCGCACGACAAACGCCCGATCGTCTACTCGCGCCAGCAACTGGAGCATGCCCAGACGCATGACGAACTATGGAATGCCGCGCAGCGTCAGATGCTCAATGCGGGCTGGATGCACAACTATATGCGTATGTATTGGGCAAAGAAGATTCTGGAGTGGAGTCCGTCACCGGCGGCGGCATATCAGACGGCAGTCTATTTGAACGACAAGTATTTTCTGGATGGGCGCGACCCGGATGGCTACGCGGGAATCGCCTGGGCGATAGCGGGAAAGTTCGATCGGCCGTGGTTCGAGCGTCCTATTTTCGGAACCATTCGTTACATGACGGAGAATGGGGCGCGAAAGAAGTTTGATGCGGACAAATACATTGCGCAGATGGCGGAGCTGGCCGGAGCGCCCAAGGTACCGGCGACCGGCAATTTGTTCGGATCATAACCCTGCCATGTATTTGTTGGGAGCCATCGGCATTCACTCCCCTCGTGCTCGTCGGGGATTGGGTTTTCGACAGCCAAAGCACGAGAAGGAAAAAAGAACGCGCAGCTTTAAGTGCCTGGACCTAAGCGCGCAGCATGGCGTGCCCCTCCGACAACCCCGTCTCAAATGCGGGCATCTGACACCTCCTACAAAAGGTTACTCGGCGCTTCTGAAATATCCGAGCGGTAGGGGGGTGTACCATGGCGCGGAAGGTTCGAAACAGTTGTCTTCTTGCAGCGCTGTTGCTGGTTTGCGCCGTGCCCTTCGCACTGGCTGTGCCCCCGACCGCGGTTCCCGAGGGCGGCTCAGACTTGGCCTATCTCGCTGTGGCCGCAGTCTCCTGCGCCGGAGCTATCTTCTATAAGGTTCGCCGCTAAGTTTCGCCGCCGGCTGAGTACTGCGGTCGAGAAGGAGTTAACCGGCGACAGCGAGCCATTGAGATTCATTTTTTCAAGATCTACAAGGGAGAGATTTCAATTGCGGGGAAAGCTGAGCCCAGCGGTGGAGAGCTAGTTGTGGATCAGTTCAAAAACAGCCGCAGGTCGAGCCCTCACGACGTGCCTACACGGCAGTGGACTTGGCAACTGCTTCAACCTGCCGCAGTCCTCTTCCCGCGCTCTCGAATATCTTTCCGCAGCTACAGACGAGCGATTCCGGCAAGCGCTCGCCGCAATGGCACATGAAGCCGATCTGACGGGCCGGATTACCGACGATCAGGGCATGCGGCGGAACATCTCGTATGACGACTGCGCCGGCGCCTATGAAAGCGTATCGGCCGATCGTGATTCCGCAGACGATGGTCGCGTTGGCGCCGATGCTCGCGCCCTCTTGAACTTCGGTGGTAAGGAATTGCTCGTGCGTCTTCTTGATTTCCGCGCGCGGATTCAGGTCGTTGGTGAAGACGGCATTCGGTCCGACGAAGACGTGATCACCCAGCGAGACGCCATCCCAGATGGCGACGCCATTCTTCAGGGTGACCCCGTCTCCTATGGTGACATTGGACTCGACAAAGGAGTGGTCACAGATATTACAGTTTTTGCCGATGACGGCTCCGTTCATCACATGGGCGAAGGCCCAGACCCGCGTGCCTTCGCCGATCGCTTCCGTCTCGACCAACGCTTTTGGATGTACGAAATAGGAACCCGAACCCATGTCTCCCAGCTTTCTATCGGCCCGTCAATCGATTGGAATTAGTACGCAGCCGCCGGGGCGCTTGCGAGATTATCTCCGGTTGCCACGGCCCGCTTGGCAATTCGAGTTTTGCTCGCAGGCGTAACCGCCGCCGTGCCATTCTTTTTGCTCAAGCGCTCCGACGACATCTCCTCGGCCTTCAGCAACTGGTCGAGCGTCAGGTCCTTGGCCAGCATCTTGGAGAGCTGGGAAAGCTGCTCCGCTGCAACCGAAGTCCAAACGTAGGCCTGCAGCGTAGCATCGGGGCCTGGCTGCTGATGCGCGTGGAACTGCGCCAAGGCGACCTGTGCGATCAGGACGCCATTTCTGGCCGCGTCGTGACAGGCGACCAGAGTGGCCTCATCGCGCAAACCTTCGTAAGCGCGTTCATTGATGAAGTACTGCAGGGCGGATTGGGCGTGCCGCTCCTGGCTGAGCGTCATGAAGAGAAGCTCGACTCGGCTGGATACCCCCAGCTTGTCGAAGATGCGGAACAGCGTGTTCTTGATGGTGTGCTGGCTAAGGTGCAGGCGCTCGGCGATTTCGCGGTTGGAAAGCCCCAGAGCTACACCGCGAACGACTTCGGTCTCGCGCTTGGACAGCAGGTTCAAGCCGCGAGCGTCGACGGCGCGGATGTTATGGGAAGAGGCCAGAGCCTCTACCAGCGTGGTGATCTGGTCAGTGTTGGCCCAGATCTGGCCTTCGTGAACCTTGCGCAGGCATTTGCCCAGGGTTTCAATAGAGTCGTTCTTGCTGAAGATTCCTCTTGCTCCAGCCCGGAACGCCTCAAGAATCATCTCGCCCTGAGTGCCATCCAGCAGCATCACCGCCGGCAGATCGGCATGGAGCGCGCGCACGCCGCGCAGGATCTCAAAGCCGCGGCCGGGCCGGTTATCAAGATTGGAGCTGATGAGTAGAACGTCGACTTCGTGAAGGTCGAGGCGGCTGGTTAAGCTCTCTGAACCGGATGGTGAGGTGGTGACTTGTAAGCCGCCGTCGCGCTTTAGAGCGTCGGCAAGCAATTCCGTATGGACGCGCGTGTCATCGCAGACAAGAACGCGTATAGAACCCGAAGTCGGCTGGCGGCGCATTTTCTAACTCCGAACAAGTAGTTAACTACTCAGGGAGCGATTGTCTTCACGAGGTGTCGGTACTCGACTCTCTCCGGCCAAGGTTGAAGACGCAGTATTGGCCAATACACTACAGCAAGGTAATGCTCACCGCAAGGCAACAATAGTGCTGTGAATCTGCACACCTTGTCATGGCGAACATGCCACCCAGGTGTTACCCAGTCGGCGAACCGGACGCTAGTATAGCAGAGGCGCCGGAGCCGATTGTTCAACATTTACAAGAACTTGCCTCTAAATTTCGGTCGTGGGAACGCAAGAGGAGAATTGTTTCAATTCGGTCCAGACCGCGTCCTTGCGATGAGAAGTTCATCTCTGAGTAACTCCGCCTCTGCCTCCGAGATTTTGGTTTCCATCTGTGTAGAGTAATGCTTCGCTGAGGCGCTGAGCCCCTTGCGACAGTTTGCAACCAAGCCTAAATTGCGATCAATCTTCCTGCGGAATCGGCCAGTCAATGCGGGATATCCAACGCGCATTGATTGTTGTTTTAGCGCCGGCAACTGAAGCGAACGACGACAGACTCCGATAGCAAACGAATATGGCGTCTGCGGCCAATCCAAGCATTCGCAAATTGCATCGGCAGGTGCAATGTGAGTGAGAGGGCGAAGCTATGAGTGCCAACGCTCAAATCTGGAGCAACCCCAAAGCAGCAGTGATAGTTGTGCCCTCGCCCGATGCGGGGCAGGAGAGCTGGTTTGCCGTCCATACTCATGCCCGCCACGAGAAAGTCGTCGAGCGCGAGCTGCAAGAGTCGGGCATCACGAGCTTCCTGCCGTTGTATAAGCAAGTGCGGCAGTGGTCCGACCGGCGCAAGGTCGTCGAGCTGCCCCTGTTCAGCTGCTATATCTTCGTCCGGATCGCTCCCGATAATGTTCAGCGCATGCGAGTTTTGCGCAGCAATGGCGTGTTGAGGTTCGTCGGCGATCATGGAATGGGGATGCCGATTCCCGATGAACAGATCAACACGGTCCGGATGGTTATAGAACAAGGTTTGCCAGTTTGCTCGCACCCCTTTCTCAAGGTTGGACAGCGGGTGCGTATTCGCAACGGCGCTCTGAATGGCGTAGAAGGCATTCTGGTTTCCCGAAGCGGTGAACGTACGCTGGTCATTTCCCTCGAGGGGATCCAGCGCTCCCTGCAAGTACGTATCGAAGGCTACGACGTCGAACCTGCCTGACAACTTCTACATTCATGCCTACTAAAGGTCTTCATCTGGTAGCAGACCGCCAGACGCAGGTTTTGCGCCTTTTGGTGGTGAGCCGCGAAGCCGCCGTCCTTACGCCGCTGTGGACTGTGGGTGAGGGGAATGCCTGGCAACTGGAGACGGCAACCAGCGGTTGGGGAGCCATGGAGCGGGTGCAATCCGGCATTACCCCCGACCTGCTCATCCTCGACCTTCCGCGGGGCGATAAAGACGGTCTGCATTTCCTCCGTTGGTTCAGAAGGCTGCGCCCCGAACTGCCGATCCTGGCGATATGCGATCGTGACGATCAGCCCACGCAGCATGAGGCGGTACGGTTGGGCGCTCGCGAATGCATCCTGAAGCCCTTGCATCAGCAACCGCTGGAGAATGCGATCCACACCCATATTGCGGCACGTGGCGGCAGCGCTGCGGGATACATCAGCAGTGACGATATTGCACAGCTAGGCGATGACTCGTCTTTTATTGCCGCCAGCCCGATCATGCGCAAGTTGCGGTCGCAAGTGGAGCTGCTGGCCGAGACCGACTCCCCTGTACTGATTCTCGGGGAAAAGGGAAGTGGCAAGGAAACCACGGCACGGCTGATACATCAACTCTCCGTCCGCTCGGGCTTCAGATTTGCCAAAGTCAATTGTGCGGCACTGCCCAGCGACCTCCTCGAATCAGAACTCTTTGGTTCCTGCAGCAACGGTAATGGTGTTCCGCATGACAATCCGGGAAAGCTCGAGCTTTGTGATCGTGGAACCATTCTTTTGGATGAAATCGCGGAGATGCCGCTGGCCCTGCAGTCGAAACTTCTGCAGGTCATGCAGACCAAGCGCTTTACGCGGCCTCAGAGTGGAACCACGGCCACGGTTAACGTTCGCATACTAGCGGCGAGTACCAGCGCGCTGGAATCGGCAATCGGAGACAACAAACTGCGGGAGGACCTCTGTTATCGCCTAAGCAGTTACGCGATTCACGTGCCGCCTGTGCGCGAGCGCCGGGAAGAGCTTCCCCTGCTTCTCCACTATTTCATGCGCTGCCTGGCCAGGCAGTACGCCCTCTCGCCGCGTAACTTCTCGCCAGCGGTGCTGGAAGCGTGTCAGGCGCATCTGTGGCCGGGTAATTTGCGCGAAGTCGAAAACTTCGTCAAGCGGTATCTGCTGGCTGCGGGGAAACAGTTGCCGTTCGCACACGAGGTTAAGTTGCAATCCGTCGATCGAAGTTCAGCATTGACGACCGCCGAGAATGGATCAGTCGGAGGTGCGTCTCAAAGCCTGTACGAGAACCGGGAGTCGCTGAAATCACTGGTCCAAACCGTGAAGCTGGAAGCCGAGCGAAACGCAATCGCAGCTGCTTTGCAGACGACGGGATGGAATCGGAAAGCTGCCGCACGCCTGCTGAAGGTGAGCTACCGCAGCTTGCTGTACAAGATCGAGCAGTATCAGATGAAGTCACCTGACGCCGCTCTGGTGCCGGGAAGCAGCGGAGTCGGGCCGAACTGAAGCGGATTCGGAGGCGACCAGCGCGCTTACTGAGCGCCGCTGGCCCAGGTGACGACCGCCAAGGAGTCTGATGATGAAAATTCAAAATATTAAGCCGCGCTGCCGACGGTTGGCCGTGGGGTTGGTTTGCTTCTTGTCTGTTGGCCACATTTGGGCGCAAACACAGGTGGCAAATCAATCTGGTGCTCAGTCCCTGGTTCCCGCCGAGATCGCTTCGATCAACCAGCCGAAAACGGTCTCGGTTACGGCCAACAAGCCCCACGATGACGAATTTATCATCGGCAACGGCGACCGCTTAGCGATCAGCGTGTGGAAACAACCCGATCTTTCGCGCACGTTGCCGGTGCGTTCCGACGGGAAGATATCGCTTCCGCTGATTGGAGAAGTACAGGCAACGGGAAAGACCCCCTTAAAGCTCGAAGAGGAGATAACCGCCAAGTTCCAGCCATATCTTGCCGAGCCCGAAGTAACGGTAATCGTGGAACAGATTAATAGCGAGAAGTTCAACATTCTCGGGCGCGTCGCGAAGCCGGGATCGTACCCGCTGGTGAATCCAACCACGGTGCTGGACGCGATCGCACTGGCCGGCGGTTGCCGCGATTTTGCCAAGCAAAAAGCCATCTACGTTCTGCGCAAGCATCCGGACGGCACGGAGACGAAGCTGCCGTTCAACTATCAGCAAGTGATCAAGGGCAAAGACACAGCGCAGAATATTGAACTGCAACCCCATGACACCGTCATCGTTCCTTAGGAAAACGCTGACCTTGCTGCTGTTTTCCGCGAGTCTCGCATTGACGGGCATCCCGGCAATGTGCCAGACCGATGCAGCTGCAAGTGATCAGGGCGCGGCATCTGACGCAGCACCGGCTGACGACACAGCGCTGCCGCTGCCGCCGCCGGTAAGCGGGCAATCGTATCCG
>Ga0335074_10003442_pt1 | contig 21622 bp, 18 predicted proteins | sample Lox_Sample_23_FD_206715 | JGI IMG/M metagenome (GOLD analysis project Ga0335074, IMG submission 206715) | Soil microbial communities from Loxahatchee National Wildlife Refuge, Florida, United States - Lox_Sample_2.3 | ecosystem: Environmental > Terrestrial > Soil > Wetlands | place: USA... | reverse complement strand
CTGGAATGCCAACGCTGCACCATACCGGGCTGACGGTCTCGGATCTGGAATGTTCCCTGCATTTCTGGCGCGATGCGATGGGCATGGAAGTGCTGTTCCACCAGGAAAAGGCTGGTGGCTACCTGGAGGCGATCGTGGGGGAGCCGGGTGCCCACGTGCGCATGGCGCATCTCGCATTCGGCGGCGGTCGCGGCATCTACCTGCGTGACCCGGACGGGCACGTGGTCGAGCTGTTCGAACGGCTACAGGCGTGACCGGATTCGACCCACTCGATCTCAGCTCCACGCCGGCCGGGGCCCCGCTGGTCCCGCTGCTGCCGATCCGGCTGCGCCGCACCGAGATCCTCACCGTGATCTACCGCACCGAGCAGGATGCAGCCGCGGCCCTGGTGCCTCAGCCGCTGCAGCTCGCCTCTGATCTCTGCGTGCTGCACGTGTACCACATGCATGATGCCGAATGGTTCGGCGACTACTGCGAGTCAGCCTGGCAGCTCTCGGTCATCCTGCCGGACGGCACACCGGCGGTGTACTCGCCGTTCCTCGTCCTCGAATCGGACGGCGCCGTGGCCGCGGGCCGGGAAGCTTACGGGCAGCCGAAGAAGGCCGGGCAGGTCTGCCTCCAGAGTCGGGGGGACCTGCTGGTCGGCACCGTCGCGCGGAACGGTATCGATGTGGCGACCGCAACAATGTGCTGGAAGCAGCGTGCCAGCAGCGGCAGCGAACTGGACCGGCTGGTACCCGGGGCAGGAGTGAACGTGAACCTGCGGGTCCGCCAGGAAGAGGAAGGGGTCATCAGTCGCGAACTCGTCACCAGGCGTTTCACCGACGTGACCGAGCATGAGGCGTGGGCCGGGCCGGCCACCCTGGAGCTGCGCCCGAACGCGCAAATGCCGGCCTACCTGCTGGCCGTGCGCGAGGTGGTCCTCGGCCTGCACCGGACCATCGACCTCACCCTGGCGCCTGGCCGGATCGTCTACCGTTACCCCGGCGGCCAGGCATGACCGAGCCGCTGCCCGACCACGGCCTGGCTGACGCAGTCGCCGATCGGCTCCGGGCCGACATCCAGAGCGGTGTCTACGCTCCCGGCGACCGCCTCGTTGAGCGCCGCCTGGCGGACCGTTTCGGGGTCAGTCACATCCCGTTGCGCGAAGCGCTCGCCAGGTTGGTCGAGGAAGGGCTCGTAGTGCGCCCGCCGCGGCGCGGCGCGAGGGTAGCCAGCCTGTCGCCGCGCATGCTCGAAGAGGTCTCGAGCCTGCGCGTGATGCTCGAGCAGTTCGCCATGCGCCGGATCCAGGGCCGGTTCACGTCCGCCGCTCGCGACGAGATGCAGGAGATCGTGGATCGGATGATCGGCGCCGCCGAGCATCACGATCTAGCATTGGTGCACCGGCTCGACCAGGAGTTCCATGAGTACCTTTGGCGCCTAACGGATCACGCGCTGCTGATAGAGGTAGCGGGGCAGCTCCGCAGCCGAGTCAGTCATTTCTACCGCGCCGCAGCGGCCCCGCTTGGGCCCGACGGCCTGCGCCGCCACGCGGAAACCCACCAAGAACTGCTCGATCTCATCGCGTCGGGAAATCGGCGGGCGGCGGAAAAGGCGATGGAGCGGCACATTCAGGCCGCCGCGCAGCGGATCGCGGACGCCAGGCTGACCCGGCCGGAAGAAAGGTAGGCCATGGACGGGCGCCCCACGGTGGCCATCACCGACTCCAACCTGGCCTCCAGCGCGGACGAAGACATTCTGCGCGAGGCGGGCATCACCCCCGTGCGCCTCCACGCCATCACCGAAGACGACGTCATCGCGGCACTGTCGGGAGTGCCCGCCGCCGCACTCATCGTGCAGTGGGCCCCGGTCACTGCGGCGGTACTCGACGCCGCCCCCGGCTGCCGGTTCGTCAGCCGCCTGGGCATCGGTTACGAGATGATCGACGTCGCGTCGGCCACGCGCCGCGGAGTAGCGGTTGCCAACACGCCTGACTACTGCGTGGACGAGGTGGCCGCGCACACACTAGCGATGATGCTGTGGCTGGTCCGCGGCCTCGGGCAGTTCGACGCCGCGATCCGGGCCGGAAAGTGGGCGGCCGCTGCGGCATATCCGGCCGCCGCCAGGCCCGCAGACACCGTCATCGGCGTGGTCGGGATCGGCCGCATCGGGTCGCGGGTCGCGGCACAGGCGAAGGCGCTCGGTTTTCAGGTCATCGCGCACGATCCATACGCCGCTCCCGGCGGCGATATCCCGCTCACCTCCCTCGAGAATCTGCTTCGCAGCTCCCACGTGGTCACGCTGCACGCCCCGCTCACGGCAGAGACGCGGCATCTGATCCGTGCGGACACGATCGCGCTGATGCGCCCGCGAGCCCTGCTGGTCAACACCTGCCGCGGGGGCCTGATCGACGAGGCCGCTGCCGCCGCCGCACTGCAGTCGGGACGGCTCGGCGGGGCCGCGCTGGACGTGTTCGAGACCGAGCCCCTGCCAGAGTCGAGCCCGCTGAGATCGCTCCCGAACGTGCTGCTCTCCCCCCACGCCGCCTGGTACTCACCGGCCAGCCTTGCCGCGCTTCCGGTGCAGGCTGCGCAGCAGGTTGTGGCTTTCCTGGCCGGCCTCTCCGTGCCGTCGATCGTCAACCCGGAATACCTCAAGCACGAGGCGCGGGTATCGACGGTCTGACTCTGCCGTGGAGTGGATTAGAAAGAGGATGCGCCATCCCCTGCACCCTCAGCGTCCCCGCCGTCTGCCATTGGCTGGCCAGCGGCACGCAGTACCGGCCGGGATGCCAGCTCCGGCATGGGCTGCATTGGTGCGCCAGTCGGCCAGATGGCCAGCGGCCACCCTTGACACGCCAGATGCTATAGCGTTTTGATTTGGTTCTAGCGCTCTGTCGGCGCGCGACGACCCGGGAGGGCAGCGATGGCGAAGGTCAACGAACCACAGTTGGTGACGGCCTCTCCCGGCGACTCGAAGCTCACAGTCGTAACGGTGGCAAAGGCACCCGGGTACTCCGTCCGGCCTTGCCGCGACACCACGTTCCCGAAGCAGTGACCGGGCAGACCTAACGGACCACACCGCTGTCCGCTGGAGGTACTGGCAGCAGTATCACGCCGATCTGATCCAAGGCAGGGGAAGCATGAACACCATCGACCATGCGGGCGCGCACGAGGGCGGCTCACGGCGCCAGTTCCTCAAGCTCGGAGCGAGCTTTGCCGGAGCCATCGGACTCGGGGCCTCTGCCGCTGGATGCAGCAGCGGATCCACCTCCTCAGCAGGCTCGCCGTCCACCTCGTCGTCGAGCGGCGGCAAGCCGGTGAGCGGAGGCAACCTCAACGTCGGCCTCACCGGCGGGTCCTCCTCGGATACCCTCGACCCCAACAACTGGATCACGAACCTCGACTCCACCCGCTGCACCGCGCTGTATGACTCCCTCGTCATCGCCAACAAGGAGAGTCAGCCGGCGCTCGGGCTCGCCGAGGAGATCACGCCAGAGAACCCCTCGTCCTGGGTCATCCGCGTGCGGGACGGCATCGAGTTCCATAACGGCAAAACGCTCGGCGCCGACGATGTCCTGTTCACCCTTCAGCGCATCCTCAATCCGCAGAAGCCGCTCGAGGGCATCGCCAGCATCAAGCCGGTGGACGTGGCCAACATTAAGAAGCTCGACAGCCGCACGCTGCGCGTCCCGATGACGCGGCCGTATAGCAGCTTCTTCAACCAGCTCTGGGGGACCTTCGCCAGCTTTATCGTGCCGGTCGATTTCGACCCGGCTCACCCGGTCGGCACAGGCCCGTTCAAGTACGAGAGCTTCACTCCGGGCGTGCACAGCGTCTTCACGAAGAACCCGAACTACTGGCGGGGTCCGGGTCCCTACCTCGACAGCCTGACGATCATCGACTTCCCCGACGTGACTAGCCAGATCAACGCCCTCGAGTCCGGCACGATCGACGCCGCGGGCGGTATCCCGCCCAACGCGGTGCCGTCGGTCAAGTCGAACTCGTCTTTGAAGGTCGCCGTGGCGCCAACCGGCGCCATGGTCATGATCATCATGCGTGTGGACAAGCCGCCGTGGAACGACGTGCGGGTTCGGCAGGCAATGCGCCTCATTATTAACCGCAAGCAGCTGATCGATACCGCCTACAGCGGGTACGCCACCTACGGCAGCGACGTTTTCGGATGGGGCTTCGCGGACTTCGACTCCTCGCTGCACCGGGACCAAGACATCGATCAGGCGAAGTCGCTCCTCAAGGCTGCGGGGCAAGAGGGCCTCTCCGCCACCCTCGTCACAGCCCCCGCCATCGTGGGAATGGTCGAGACGGCTGAGGTCTTCCAGCAGAACGCCAAGCTGGCCGGCGTGAACATCTCGATCTCGCAGGAGTCCGTGACGACTTTTTTCGGTCCCGGAATCTATCAGCGACCCTTCTCGGAGAACTACAACGCCGCCAATCCCTACATCGTGAACGCCACCTTCGACACCCTCCCGTACTCGCCCTTCAGCGACACTCACTTCGACGACCCCACCTACACGGCGCTGTACGACGAGGTGAACGCCACGACCGACCCGGTGAAGCAGCAACAGCTGCAGTACGAGATGCAGCAGATCGACTTCAACCAGGGGGGCTACATCATCCCGGCCTTCTACGACAACATCGACGCCTATTCGAGCAACGTGCACGGCTACTACCCGTACCGCACGGGCCTTCCGGTGTCGAACGGCTTCTTCGCCCCCATGTGGATGAGCAAGTGACCCCCGCCGGCGTCGGCCGGCCGGCGCGGCACGTCCCTCGTGTCGCCGTCGTCTCCTTGTACTTCAACATGTACGACGAGCAGATGGCCGGCGGCTTCGCCGCAGACCGTGAGGCGTTCCTCGGCCAGGCCATATCGGTGCTCTCATCGGACGCCCAGGTGCTTGACTCGTGGCTGCTCGTAACGGTCGACGACGCTGCGCTCGCCAACGCGACGCTCGTCACGCTGGATGTCGACGCCGTCGTCCTCGTACCCGCCATGGTGGCGCCACCCGTCCTTGTCCGCCGTGCGCTGGCCGGCGTCGATGCCCCGGTCCTCCTCTGGAACGTCCCCGAGGTGGAAGAGCTGACGAGCACGTGGTCACAGCCGGAAGGCGCTTCCCGCTCCACTCACGTCGGCTGTGAGATGGCGGCCAACGTGCTGCGGCGTGACGGCGTTATCTTCGAGACAGTCACGTGTGCCTTCGGCGATCTCTCCCGCCACGGTCGGCTTCACCGCACCCTCCGTGCCCTCGCCGTCGCCTCGCTCGTCAGGCGGGCAACGGTGCTTCGGTTGGGCGAGGTGCAGACAGGCTATGACGATGTCGTCGCCGACGCATCGGCGCTCCAGCGCCTCGGCGTGCGCGAGGTATGCGTTTCGCTCGAGGACTGGACCCGTGCCGTCGCCTCGACACCGGACGCGTCGGCTGCCGAGATGGCCAGCCGTTGCGACGGCTGGCGGCGCGACCGGGTAGACGAGGCTGTGATGGCGACGAGCGCGAGGATCGCCGCCGCACTCGCCGGTCTCGTCGCCAGCTCACAGGCTGACTGCGGGACTGTCAACTGCCACAGTCCCTACTTCCGGCAGCACCAAGAGCTCGGCGTGACCGCGTGTCTCGCCGTCACTCTCCTCACCGGCCAGGGCGTCCCGTTCTCGTGCACAGGCGATCTGCCTGCGGCGCTCGCTCTCCTCATCGGCCAGCGCCTGGCCGGAGCCGCGCTCTACGGCGAGCTCTATACCCCCGAGACTGGCAAGGGCGAGATGGCTTTCGCAGCCGGCGGCGAGGGCGATCCAGCTCTCGCCGCGAGCGGCACGCTGCGCCTCATCCCAAACCGCATGTACCCCGGCCCCGGCGGCGAGGGAATCGGAGTCGCCTTCCCCGTCGCCGAGGGCCCAGCCACGATCGTCTCGGTCGGTGTCGGGCCCGACCGGTGGCAGGTCGTCTGGGCGACCGGCACCGTGACCAGCCGTGACTTCCCCGACTTCGACGGGCCGTACGGGGGATGGCGCTTCGACTCGGGCGATCTCGAGGACTGCGTTACTCGCTGGATCGCAGCCGGCCCTAGCCACCATCACGCCCTCGTCCCAGGTCATCTCGACGTCGAGATGCCCGTGGTGGCCCGGGCGGCGGCGATGGACTCGGTGCGGGTATGACCGCGCCGTCTGATACCACCCGGGTCGCCGTCGTCACCGGGGGCGCCCGCGGGCTCGGAGCAGCAACCGCCCGGCGCCTGGCCCAGGATGGCTGCCGCGTCTACGTGGCCGACCGGGACGGCGAATCGGCGCAGCGGTTCGCCGCCACCGACTCGGAGCATCTCGTCGCCGTCCAGACGGACGTGGCGGACCCCGAGTCGGTAGCCGCGCTGGGCAGGCGCATCACGGCTGATGAAGGCCGACTCGACATCCTGGTCAACAACGCCGGAGTCCAGCTCGTGAAGCCGAGCGCGGAGATGCTCCCGTCCGAATGGCAAAGCGTCATCGACGTGGACCTGAGCGGAGTCTTCTTCACCTCGCAGGCGATGTACCCCCTCTTGCGCGTCGGAGGCGGCGCCATTGTCAGCATCGCCTCGGTCGCCGCCTCCACGGCGATGCCGCAGCGCCTGCCCTACGTGGCTTCCAAGGCAGGCGTGGAGGCCATCACCCGCACGCTCGCGGCAGAGTGGGCGGCCGACCGCATCCGCGTGAACGCCGTCGCCCCCGGTTACATCCAGACCGACATGCTCGACGCCGTGGTGAAGTCGGGCAAGGTGGACGTCACACCAGTCATCGCCCGGACCTCCCTCGGTCGCCTGGGCCGCGACACCGAGATTGCCGCAGCCGTGGCCTGGCTGGCCAGCCAGGAGGCGTCTTACGTGACGGGAGAGGTGCTCCATGTCGACGGCGGCTGGATGAGGATGGGAGCCCGGCCACAAGCGGGTCCGGGCTCGTTCGCACCTGGCGGGGAGATTAACGGATGAGTCGAGACCGACCCGACAGCGCCGTCGTGGACAAGGTCGTCGACGTCGAGGCGCACCTCCGCACCGTTCCCCTGGCCGCGCCCGTCAGCGTCGGCACGGCACCCATCAGCGAGCGCGAGTACGTCCTCGTCACCGTGCATTCTGCGTCGGGCGCGACTGGCCACTCCTACGCGCTCACCCGGAGTGTCCCGCTTGCCGGGATGATCACGTCGCTCGGGCGAGGGCTCGTGATCGGGCGCGACGGCGACCGAGTCGTCGAGCTGCACGACCAGCTCGTCCGCTCCACGGTGGCAGCCGGGCGTACGGGTGCCCTCATGAAGGCGATCGGCCTGCTCGACACGGCGCTGTGGGATCTGAAGGCGCGGCGACTCGGAGTGCCTTTGTGGCGTCTTTTGGGCGGCGGTAGCGCGACGAACACGGCCCTCCTCGTCGCCGCCTACCCAGACCCCAATCGCGACGTGGCCGAACTCGCCGAACAAGTGCTCGCGTACGCGCTGGCGGGATGGCGCCTCGTGAAGATAGCTCGCGACCCGGATGCCGACCGCATGCAGCGATGGCTGGCCCTCCTGGCACGAGCGTTGCCGCGCGGCGTGAGCCTCGTCGTCGACTGCGCCTGGGCTTACCGCACTGCGGGTGAGGCCCTCGCAGACTTCAGCCGCTGGCCCGAGCTTCCGCTCGCCTGGGTGGAGGACCCCTTCGCTCCCGAGAACGCCGAGGCGTTCGTTCGACTGCGGGCACGCTGCGACCTCCCGATCGGTGCGGGTGACGAGGTCGCCGACTTGCACGTCCTGGACACGCTCCTGCGGCAGCGAACCATTGACGTCGTTCGCCTCGACACCTCATGTCTCGGTGTCGTCGGGTGCCGAGAGGCGGCAACCCTCGCCTGCGCCTGGGGCGTGCCCGTCTCGTATCACGTGTATCCCGAGATCTCGGCCCATCTGGCGGCCTCCCGGCCGGAAGGAGCCATCGTTGAGAGCTTTGACCCTCAAGGGAACCCCTACGACCCTTCCCGCAGCATCCTGAGAGGCGGAGCCGTGGCGGAGGGCGGCCGCATCACTGCGACCGAAGAGCCGGGTCTCGGGTTCTCCTTCGTCGCCGACACCTAAGGTACCGCAAGGAATCGTTCACGGCCGCGACGTTGGGCGCGAGCCCGTCGGCGCGCTTTCAGCTCAAAGCCTCATAGCTGCGTCCGTGTTACAGCCAAAGTCAGCGAAGGCATTTTCACACTTCTTTGCGATGCCTAAACTGTAAGACCTTATGCTGAATGAGCCCGTACGAACTCCCAGTCAATATCGAACCCGAGGCCCGGCACCGTAGGCGCATATATGTTGCCCTGGCTTACTTTGGGGCCACCGATGATGAATCGGTAGGACACATCGAGGTTGTTCCCGGTGGGATCAAACATTTCTACAGCCAGACAGCCTGGGAGCGCAGCGCCGAGATGTACGTGGACCTCAGGGCAAACGTGCGGCGAGATAGGCACCCCGTTCATATCTGCAAGGTGCATCAGCTTGAGCGCCGTCGTGACTCCGCCAATGGCCAGTGCATCCACGCGAGCAACACTCGCGCACCCCTCACTGATAAGGAACTGCATCGCGTGCGAATCCGTCAGATCGTCCCCAACACCGACAGGCACTGAGACAGCGCGGCTAAGGGCTCTGTAGAGCTGCACGTTCTCTGGTGGGAAAGGATCTTCGAGCCAGGCTAGTCGGTGGCCGAGCTCGGGAACGACCTCCCAGCGTGCCAAGTCGTCCTCCACCTCCGCGACACTTCGCCAACCCCACAGCCCATCTACGACGACTCTGCATCTGGCGGGCAGCGCCTCCAGCAGGAGACCCAAAAGGCGTCGCATGGACGTGTTATCCAGCGATCGGGCAATCTTCAGCAGCGTGTAGCCAGCCTCGGCGTACCGCACAAGTTCTTCGCTGATCTCGTCCGGCCCGCGCTTCTCTGTCAAGTATCCTGCGACCATCATGACGGGCAATTCAACTCGGTAGCCGCCCAGCAACTGCCATAGCGGCAGCCCCGCACGCTGCGCCTTGATATCCCACAGTGCCGTATCGACCAGGCTAAGGGCGCGCATTACAAGACCTACCCTGCCTGCAGCAATCGTGGACTTGTAGCACTCTTCCCAAAGCGAGACAACTTGCGAAGGGTCCTTGTTGAGGAGGATCGGCCTAAATAGGTTGTTGATGATCGCATCGAGAGGAAACCCGTGCGATAGAACATATCCTTTACCCACGTAGCCTGCCGCGCTTCGTACTTGAACGAACGCGTAGTCTCGGGCGGCAATGTTAAGATCGCCAATGAGTAGAGGCGCAGGCAGGGGAAAGTGAGCAGTCATTGCGTCCACCGCGACGATAGGATCCGCGGAATCTTCTCTTCGGTTCATGATCGCTCGACAACCCTTCACAGCTGAGGGACTACAACCTAGGCTTCAAAACATCTGATAGCTCGTCAATCCCCCATCCACTACCAAGGTTTCGCCGGTGATAAAGCTCGCGTCATCAGATGCCAGGAACGCAACAGCCTCGCTCACGTCTCGGGGCTGGCCGTACCGAGCCAGAGGTATGCGAGGAATACTAGGCATTATCCCGATGGGCTCGTTATCAGCTGCGCTTATGCCCGCATACGCGATCGCCACGACACGAACGCCAGCAGCGGCTAGCTCGACACCCAGGGTGCGCGTTAGACACAAGATCCCAGCGGCCTGAACGCCCGCATGCGAACTGCCGAGTTCGTGCAGAACGCCCAGAACGGATGTCACATTGACGATAACGCCCGAGCCTCTTGGGACCATTCGCGAAGCGGCCAATCGGCATCGCCCGGCGACATCCGATAGGTGATCAGTGGTCACACTCGACACCTGGGGAGCGAGATCAGGGCTGGGAGCTGCACTGCAATCGTCGATATTCACCCATACGTCGATAGCAGCGGCACGCCGCTCGTGCTGCATCTGCAGCGCGGGCTGCATGTCGGAGACGGCCGACTCGAGGCGAGCCGAACGAACGTTGTACGAGTGTGAACGATCGGCCAACAGTCTTGCTTCCGAATTGGCCGCCTCGAGATCTGAACCTGCAATGATCACGGAGGCGCCGTGCTCGAGCAGCCCGATCGCCACCTCCCTACCAAGCCGCGTTCTATCTGGGATTACTACAGCCAGCTTTCCATGCAAGCTATTCATGCTGTGCAGCTACTTTCCGAGGCCTGATAGCCCAAGCCCTCGCTATTGAGCCACGCCGCCCATCCACCGTCAACTCGAAGGTTAATGCCAGTTATGAATGCAGCGCGATCAGATAGCAGGAATGTGACGACGCTGGCGATCTCCTTGGTCGTCCCCAGCCGGCGAGCAGGGGTTCGAGCGGCATACTTGTCTAGGGACGCCACGCCAGTTCGATGCGCTTCCTCGGCCATACTTGTTCGGATAGGTCCGGGAGACACGCAATTCACGCGCACGCCGAATGGGCCGAGTTCACCGGCAAGGGTCGCAGTAAGGTTAATGACCCCAGCCTTTGAGGCATTATATGCGCCGCGCAGAGGCCATCCTCCTAGGCCACCAATTGAGGCGATGTTGACGATGCTCCCGGCCCTCTTCTCAATCATGAACGGGAGCACGGCTTGTGTCATAAGAAAGGTGCCTGTCAGAATTATGTCCAAATGGCTACGCCAAGACGACTCCTCCATTGCTTTTACGGAGCCGTAACTAGCGATACCAGCATTGTTCACAAGGTAATCAAGGCGGCGATGCCTCCTAATCGCCATAGCGGCTGTATTCTGGCACGACGCCCGGCTTGACACGTCCAACTCCAGAGCATCAGCCGATATACCGGATGACTGCAACCGCTCGGCCGTGCTCAGTGCGCGGGAAGCAGCCAAGTCCGCAATAATGACGTGAGCTCCCCTGGAACCGATTTCTTCCGCTATTGCTGCACCAATCCCACGCCCAGCGCCTGTGACGATCGCCACACGTCCCGCTAGTTCCTGTTGCCTGGCGAGCTCACTCGTTTCGCTGCTCACTCACCCAACCTCCACTGAATACGCAATGTCGACTCTCGGCCATTGCTATTACTGTCGCGCGAACAAGGTTTGTCAGTGCACGAATGCCTTGAGTCACCTCTTAAGAGCCATATCCAAGCTTCCGCTCGACTTCAGACAACGACCGCGCAAATATCTCAACCATTTCATCCATCTCATCGGCAGTAATTACGAGTGGAGGTGCAAAGAACATTACGCTTCCAGGATGTAGCGGCAGCGTTATCAGGCCGTTTGCTCTGCACTCATGCCGGACCATAGTGCCAACCTCGCCTGGGTTCGAGAAGGGCGTCCCATTCTCATCGTGCGCGAGTTCGATGCCTGCAAGGAGGCCGAGTCCTCGTATGTCCCAGACTGTCCGATGGTGCTGTAGCGCTGCTCGCATACGTTCCAGTAGCTCTTCTCCTAGTAGCCGAGAGCGCTCAACTAGCCCTTCTTCGTGAATTATGTTCAAGTTCGCAAGGGCAACCGCGCATGCCACCGGATGACCTCCAAAGGTGTGTCCGTGGGCGAAGCGCCCATCGGCAGGTGACTCTAGGGCCTCCGATATCTTTTCACTCACAACAGTCGCTCCCAGGGGAGCGTACCCAGAAGTAAGACCTTTCGATAGCGTCACCATATCCGGATCGACTCCCGAGTAGTCGATGCAGAAAAACTTCCCGGTACGCCCAAATCCGGTAATCACTTCGTCCACGATGAGCAAAACGCCATAGCGGCGACAGATTCTGGCCAGCTCACGCATGTAGTCAGGTGGAGGTACGCTGACGCCGATTGCAGTAGCTGCTGGGTCGACCACGACAGCCGCGACCGTCTCTGGGCGCTCTGTAAGCAGTACCTGCTCGATAGCATGCGGACAGGCAAGGAGACGTGTTGCCTTTCCGAAGTCACACTGCGGGCAGGCGAAAGGCGGGACGATCCGGCCGGCATCTGGAGCTGGCTCATAGAGGTAATTTCGCGTGGCCCAATAATTACCGTCGACCTCCATTGCGCCGTATGTACACCCGTGAAATGACCCCGCTCGAGTGATAACCTTTTTCCGATTTGGCTGACCTGAAACCAGATGGTATTGCCGGGCCATTTTGAGTGCTACCTCCACAGCCTCGGCACCTCCTGGTGTATAGAAGACCCGTGAAAGCGGAGCGGGTAGCATATCTGCGAGAACGCCTGCCAGCATAATCGCCGGCTCAGATGTATAGCGGAAGACGTCCACGAAGGCTACGGCCTGCATCTGTGCCGACGCAGCTTCTATAAGCTCTCTGCGGCCATGGCCAACGAGCATGGCTTCAAGGGCTGCGAGACCATCTATATACTGTTTGCCTGTCGAATCTGTCACGCGAGACCCTAGCGCGTGGACGAGGATGGGCGGCTGGTTATATCCGGCTGACTTGCTGGGGGAGAAGGGCATCCAGAGATGATCGGCGGCAGTTTCCTGAAGAGCATCGGTGTCGTAGAGAGTTGCGATGTCTTTCATCTTGCTCCTGCCTGAGGTTTGTGAATCATATGTTGAATCGCTTCCCTCAGCACTCAGCAGCTAGCTGCTCCGGTGTCTAGGTTCGCTGATTCACGATAACTCTGGATGCTTCTCAGAATGTGCTGCCCGATATCGCGAGGGTGAATAGTTCTAGTCACATAGAGCGGAGTTCCGGATCGGCCAAGCAACTATTCAACCCATACGTTGAGAAGGTCCGACCCATTGAATGGATAGCCCGATTTCGAGGCCGTGAGGCCGTGAACCCGCGGTGCATAGGCCATCAGATTCGGCACCAGCACGGGAACAATGTAACCGCCCTCGTTGTACTGGAGTTTCTGCATCTCCCAGGCGAGTTCCTTGCGCAGTTGGGGATTCAGGGTTCGCAGAGCTTCACCGTAGAGCTTAGCGTAGCTAGCGTTGGTGAAGTGCGTGTCGTTGTAGTCGCTCCAGGGAAGCGAGGATTGCGCAACTGTCGGCCAGTACGGCAGATACGACCACACGTCCTGCGAGAAGGTCCGATGGAGGTAGTCCGGACCAAAGAAGGTCGTCGGTGTGAGCGTGCTGAGGTTCACCGTGACACCGACCGCGCTCGCCTGCTGCGCGAAAACCGTAGCCGTCTCGGTCACACCGGCTGCGAGGTTGGAAGTCACTAGGGTCGTTGTCAAGTTCTCCGCACCCGCTTGCTTCAGAAGATACTTGGCCTGCTCCAGATCCTGTGTTCGTTGAGGTAGTTCGGTGTCGTACTCTGGGTCCCATGTGGCGAAAAGATCGTTTCCGAGGGCGCCGTACCCGGCGAAAACGGCTTCACGCAGACTCTCGCGGTCGACCAATAGGCGAAAGGCCTGACGGACCCGCACGTCGTTAAACGGAGGCTGGTCGACGAGCATCGTAATGGGGTTCCAGGCCCCGCCGGGAGTCGTTATAGTTTGATACCCGGCGGCCTTCACCCCGGCCACCGAGGCCGCATCCAGGTATGCAATGGCGTCAACGTTGTTTGCCTGGAGCGCGTTCACCTGGCTCGAGTCGTCCTGAAAGTCCAGGACGCTGACGGAGTCGAGATAAGGAAGACCGTGTTGCCAGTAGTTGTCGTTGCGAAGGAAGGTACTGCCGACGCCTGGCGTGAACGAGTGATACCGGAACGGTCCAGTGCCGACTGGACGTTGGGGATTGTAACCAACCGGAAGGATAGCTGACCCGTTGGCTCCTGCCATTTCCTCGACGAAGGTGGAGAACGGTGAACTACAGCCGAACCTCACGGTGTACTTGTCCAGCACTCGTGAGGAGGCCAAGTCAAGGGCAGTGTAGTTGACCGCACCATTCCAATGCTGTTTTAGCATTCGGGTAAACGTATACAGCACGTCATCCGCCGTGAGTGGCTTTCCGTCGTGGAACACCACATCCGGCCGAACCCGGACCGTCCAAGCGGTTGCGTTGCTATTCGGAGTGATTTCCTCCGCGAGCCAGAGAGCCGGGTGCCCCTGCTCGTTCAAGGTGACCAGCGAGTCATACAGCAGCGGCGCTCGGACGACGTCCGTGTTGTTCACTTCCGTGTCGGCGTTCAGAGTGTCGGAGGTGGTCCCGCCCGTACTAGCGATTCGCAGAGCGCCTCCCCTTCTGGCCTTGCCCGCCGCGCCCGTACTGCCGCTCGCGTTGCTTGAGGAACCACACCCCGCAACTCCCGAAGCTCCGATAGCGGCGAGAGAAGTGAGTCCGAGAGCTCCACCGAGAAACGATCGCCTGCTGACGTCGCTCCTATCGGACGCCCCAAGCGTCGTGACGCTTCCGTCTTGGTCCTGAGTCACGTGTCTCATCTCCCTCGCTCTGGTATCCGTGCTCGTTGCCCGGGTGCTTCACGGTTTATTTGTCGGCGGGCAAATCTGCCTGCCTAGCATTTAGAGCCGTGCTCCAACACGTTCCGCTCACGGCAATGAGCCTGCTGAGAGGCCCGACGCCCTCGCGCGAGGGCCCGGGTGCTTCGGCGTCGCCTTGCTGGCTGAGTCGGCCAGGCTCTGCAGGTGCCGCCGCATGGCCTCCCGGGCGCGGTCCGGATCCCGCTGCGAGATTGCTTGGGCGATCGCTTCGTGGTCATGCACCGTCCGGTGGGCCACGCCCGGTAGCTCCACCGTGAGGCTCCGGCTCTCGACCCCGAGCGCGCTGATGCTCTCGTGCAGCCTGGCTAGCAGCACGTTGTGCGAGGCATTAGCGATCAGCGTGTGGAGTCGAACATCGAGCTCGAGCAGCTGACGCGGCGAGTCGCCGATTCCCTTTGCTTCTCGCGCGCAACTGAGGATCGCCGCTGCCTCCTTCTTGGATGCGCGAGTCGCCGCGAGGGCGGCGATCGGTGGCTCGATCACGAGCCGCGTCTCGAACAGGTCGCCGAGGACCCGCTCCGCCCGGCTCAGGACGAACTGAATGGGCTCAAGCAGCTGGCCGGTGTCGAGGGAGGCCACGAACGTCCCGGCACCGTGCCGGCTCTCAAGGATGTTCATGGCCACCAAGGCCCGAATCGACTCGCGGACGGTCGGCCGGCTGACCCCAAGCATCTCGGCGAGCTCGCGCTCCGGCGGCAGGCGATCACCCGGCTGGAGCTTTCCACTCAGGACCACCTCCTTGATCAGGTGGCTCGCGTCGGCGGCGGCGGAGCTGCGCTTGACCCGCCCGAACACTGACGCCGACGGCACGCTCGTCTCTTCTGGCACGGCCAAGAACCAGTCCTTTGCATTTCAATCGGCTCAATCGGCGGTGTCGTACTGGGGCTGCGAGCTTTCCGGACCGCCATGGATGCCGCGGAGCGTGCTGGTCACCGCTCCGAAGCTGCCGGGTGGCCATCAGCTTTGGCTTGACAACAAAGTGGCCTTGCCTTTATACCTCTTGACCGAAAGAGAAACAAGTACGACGACTCCGCGCGGCACGTACAACGGATCGTCTGTCTCGATGACGAGGCGGTGCGAACGGCACGGCGAACCGACCGTCGCCGCGCGCGCAGCGCTGATGGTGGCTAACGCTGCAGCTCGGCGGACCGCCGTCCAACTAACCGGCAGCACGAACCTAGGCAGGCCAGCGCAGGAGCAGGTTGATGGAGATAGTCGCGGTCGAGTGCTTCGTCTTGCAAACGCCGGCGAAGGACCGGCGCTCCGCCGATCAGACGCATGAAGCAGCGCTTGTTCGAATCCAGTCCGATGACGGCTCGGTGGGCGTCGGCGAGGCTGCCTCGACGCCGGCCGTCGTCAAAGCCTTCATCGAGGAGCCGACCTCGTTCTTCTGGAGCCAGGGTGTCCGCGACATTCTGCTTGGTCAGGACCCACGAGATCCGCGCACGCTGTGGCAGCGGCTCTACGAGGGCACGTTCTGGTCGGGCCGAACCGGCCTTGGCCACATCGCCCTCGCCGGGGTTGATATGGCGCTGTGGGACCTCGCCGGGAACATTGCGCAGCAGCCAGTGTGGCAGCTCCTGGGCAGTACGGAGCCCAAGCCGGCGGTGCCGTACCTGACGATGTACTCGGGCCCAAGCCAGGTGGCGGAGACGATCGAGAACACCGTCGCGCTGCTCGACCGTGCCCTCGCCGAGGGCTACCGCGCCGCCAAGATCGAGGCGCCCATCGAGACCGCGGCCGACAACGACGAGATCGTCGAGTTGGTGCGCGCGGTGCGAGAGCACGCGGGTCCGGATGTGACGCTTGCGCTCGATGTGGGGTACCGGTGGAAAACAGCCGCGGAGGCCCTCGACTGCACGAGGAGGCTGGAGGACTTCGACCTGGCCTTCATCGAATCGCCCTTCATGCCCGATTGCGTGGAGGACTACCGCGAGCTCGCGGCAGCGTGCCCGACCCCGCTGGCGGGCGCGGAGATCCTGACGGCACACGCCGAATACCTGCCCCTCCTCGACGCAGGCGTTCAGGTCATCCAGGCAGGGACGTGCCGCATTGGCATCACAGAGTGCGATCGCCTGGTGCGCTCGGCTCGGGCACGCGGTCGCCGCTTCGTGCCGTACGGCTATGTCTCGACGATCTTCTCGACGGCCGCCAACCTGCACGTCGCAACCGCGCACGACAACGTTCCGCTGGTCGAACACGCGCCCGCCACCTTCTACCCGCACATGGTCCTGCGGAATGAGCTCGGCGGCCCGGAGCCGGTAATGCGCGACGGTATGTTCGAGATCCCGAGCGCACCCGGACTGGGCGTCACGCTCGACGACGTCGCACTGGATCGCTATCAGGTGCGGTGATGTGCACGCTGCGGCAACTCTGCCGCCGCCGAGCGTGCTGCTCATCGCTTCCGGAGCTGCCTGGTTGCCATGGATTGCCTTGACAACAAGTGGTCTTGCCTTTATACCTCGTGACCAGAATGCAATGTACGCACCGTCGAGGTCACCATCGAAGCCTTGGCACGCTCCGGGACACCGTGCTGGGCACCGATGGGCCGCATCCCTGATTTCGTTGCATTTCCCACAGGGAGGCTAGAAGCGCCATGCCGTCGGAGTCCGTAACACTGGGGTCGGCGTCACCGGTCGCCGACGTCGAGGTCATCGCGCTTGAGGCCGGGAGAAACCCACACGACTGCGACGGCACCACCGAGACGGTTGTCATCCGGCTCACCGACGAGCGGGGGCGCGTCGGCGTCGGGGAAGCGGATGCTCCGGCAGGCGTGGTCCGGGCATTTGTCGAGATGGCAGATCTCCACATTTGGAGTCGCGGGCTGCGGGGCCTGCTGCTGGGCGCGGACCCGTTTCCGATTCCGGCCCTATGGGAACGCCTGTACGAGGGGTCGATCTACCCAGGCCGCCGCGGGGCAGGCATCCACGCCATTTCGGCAATCGACATCGCACTGCACGACTTGGTCGGCAAGCAGCTCGGCCGACCGGCCTACGAGCTGCTAGGTGGCCCTCGACGGGAGAAACTCGCGCCATACGCGACGCTGTTCCCCGGGATGCCACAGGGGCGCGCCATCCGGGAGCTGATCACCGACCTGGACAGACGGATCGACCGCGCGCTCGAGCTCGGGTTCCGCGGGGTCAAGGTCGAGGTGATGTTCGAAGACCTTCTCGACGATCGCGAGCTCGCGGCAGTGATCGTCGCAGCCCGGCGGCGGCTCGGTGAGGGGCCCCACCTGCTGATCGACTTCGGCTACCGGTGGCACGACTGGCGCGCCGCCTTGCGGACGCTAGAGCTGGCTGCCGAAGCCGACCTCTATCTCGCCGAAGCGACCCTGCAGCATGACGACCTAGACGGCCACGCGCGTCTCGCGCAGCGTGCCCCCACACGGATCGGCGGCGCGGAGTTCGCGGCCACCCGCCACGAGTGCCGAGAGTGGCTCGAGCGCGGCAGAGTCGACATGCTCCAGCCCGATCCGAACCGGGCAGGTGGGCTGACGGAGATGCGGCGGATCTGCGAGCTTGCGGCCGACCGCGGCGCAGGCGTCATCCCGCACGGCTGGAAGACAGGAATCACGGTCGCAGCCAACATCCACCTGCATGCGGCGATGGCGAACGTCCCCCGTTTCGAGCTGGTCTCGCCCGAGCTGTGGGGCTCGGCGCTTCGGCGCGAGCTCACGGCGCCGGAGCCGAAGCTGGTGGACGGCTGGATGGCGTTGCCCGACACACCGGGGCTCGGCATTGAACTCGATGAGGACGCCGTCGCCCGCTATCGGATTGATACCCGTACCTGATGCCGACGGAAGCGAGCCGGCCGCTGCCCGGCCACATCCAACTGGCAGCCGCGGCCGACGCGCTGCGCGCCTACCCGTTTGCCTGCTGGCACTACGGTGACTCGGTCGGATTCGAAGGCCTGCTCGCCGCGAGCGAGATCCTGGCGGAACCGGCGTATGGCGCGTTCGCGCACGGTTTCATGCGCGCGTGGGCAGCGCGCGCCAGACCGTTCCGGGAACTTGACAACACGGCTCCGGGTCATGCCATGTGCCTGGTCTACGAGCAGACCGGCGACGAGCAGCTGCTGTCCACCGCGCAGGAGCTGGCGAGTTTCCTGCGTGCTCGGCCGGCGATCGAGGGCGTCTACGCGGCGTTCGCTCGGGCGCCGCTGATCGAACCTTGCGACGGTTCGCCGCTGCCCGAATCGGAGCGGGTGCTGTTGACGGATCCGGGTGCTGGCGTGTTCGTCGACTGCATGCACTTCGACCCGCCGTTCTTCGTTCATCTCGGCCGAATCACGGGCGACGACGAACTTGTCGACGCTGGCGTGACGCAGGCGCTCGCCGCGGTGCGACTGCTGCAGGACCCGCGCACCGGAATCTTTCACCACTTCTACCTCGCTCGCACCGGACGCCGGTACGGATACGGCTGGAGTCGCGGCCAAGGATGGGCGCTGCTTGGGTTGCTTGACGTGCTCGAGCTGGCCCCGCCGGGCCATTCCGGCATCGCCCCGCTCCGCGACGCGCTGCTCGCGCTAGTCGCTGGACTCGCGGCAACGCAGCACCCTTCTGGTCACTGGCCGGCCGTCGTGGACGTTCCCGATGCCTTCCTCGAGGCCTCGGCGGCGCTGTTCTACGCGGCGGGGCTGGCCCGCGGTGTCCGCCTGGGCCTGCTGCCGCCTGAAGTGCGGGCGGTCGCGGAACGCGCGTTTGCGGCTGGACTCGAGACGGTGGACAACCAGGGCATCGTACACGGCGTCTCGGTCGCTGTCTGGGCGTGCACCAAGCGTGACCACTACCTCGCACTGCCGACAGGTCCGCCGGTCCCGTGGGGTCAGGGCCCAATCCTGCTGGCCGCAGCGGAGCTGTGTCGGGGACCGCTCTGACCATCGAGCCTCTGTCGGTTTTCGACCTCTGATCCGGCGTCTCCCAAGCACGGCGCTTGCTGAGCCACAACCACGGCAGGTGTCGTCGGTCGATGGTCAATACGTCGCGCGGCCGCCGGAAAGGTCGAACGTGAATCCGGTGATGTAGCTCGCCACCGGCGACATGATCCAGCTGATCAGCTCGGCGGCCTCGGCCAGCGTTCCGCAGCGTTGCATCGGAATCCGCGACGTCATGTACTCCACTTGCTCCGGGGGCATCCGGTCGACAAGCGGCGTCCGGATCACAGCGGGCGCCAGCGCGTTCACGGTGATCCCCGTGGTCGCGTACTCCTTGCCTTGGGCCTTCACCATGCCAATGATGCCGGCCTTGCTAGCGGAGTACGACACCATGCCGGCGTTCCCCTCCTTGCCTGCGATCGAGGCGACGTGCAGCACGCGGCCATAGCGGTGCGGGAGCATGAGCGGCAGCACCGCCTGCGACAGCAGGAACGAGCCGTAGAGATTCACCCGGACGACCCGGTCGAAATCGTTCAGTGGCACCTCGTGGCTGCGCAGGTTCGTGAGACCGGTGATCCCGGCGCAGTTGACCAGCCCGTGAAGCTGCCCCCAGCGCTCAGTGACGGCTTGGAACGCCGGGGCGATCGTGTCCGGTTGCGTCACGTCGATCCGGCCAGACAGCGCGTGTCCGCCCGCCGCAACAACGGAACTCGCCGTTTCCGCGACGCCGGCCGCGTCCTGGTCGAGGCACGCGACCCGCGCCCCGCGCTCGCCGAGCAGCTCGGCCGTGGCGCGCCCGATGCCAGACGCGGCACCCACCACGACGACGGTCTGGTCCGCCACACCCGCTGTGCTCACGTTCCAACCACCTCCCGGAGTCGGTCCAGCAACCGGTCAACCTGTCGCGTCGTTTCAGCGTCAAGCACGAAGCCGACCGGCTCACGGCGCGCGGCGCTGCCGATGACGCCCTGCTTCACAAGCAGGTGCTTCTCCACCGCGACAAACGCATCGATGCTCGTCGGGATCGAGGCGAGTGCGACGAGGCACGCGTGGATCTCGTACGCGCGATCGAGGTCGCCATTGCTGAGCGCAGCCCACAACGAGCACACTGCCCAGCAGACGTCCGCTCCGGGCATGGTGCCGACCACGCCGCGTTGGTACGACTCGACAAGGCTGAGCCCCGCCCGTCCTTCGAAGATCGCTGCGCGCCCACCGGTCAGCTCCAGCAGCCTCGTCACCCGAGGGCCCGCCGGAGGAGCCTCGGGCTTGAACGCGACACGGTCGCCGAAGTCGGTGTAAAGCTGCGCCTGCGCGTCGATCGAAAGCGAGGCGCCAATATAGCCGCCGGCGTCCTGGACGACGACCGGGATGGCGACGGCCGTCACGAGCCGCTCGAAATAGCGGCGGAGCTGGGAGACGTCGATGGCGACGGTGACCGGCGCAATCGCCATCACGGCCGCGGCGCCGTTGGCCTCCGCGTGACGGGCGTGCCTGACGGCTTGGTGCGAGCTCTCGGCCCCGACGCTGGCGATCACGGGACCGCGCGAGTCGGCGAACCGGCACGCCAGCATGCATAGCGTGTCTCGCTCCTCGCTTGACAGGCGCGCCACCTCGGACACCATGCCCATGACCACGCCGTCTGAGCCGTTCCCGAACAACCAATCGATCTCCGCAGCCAGCGCCCCCGGGTCTATCTCCTCGTCCTGACGGAACGGCGTCTGGAACACAGGGAGCACGCCGCCGAGCGGCCACGGCGCGCCTCGCTCCGACGCGGCCGCGGCCTCTGCATGCTCCATGTTCTGCCCTCCCCCCTCTACGTGAAAGCAGACCTGTAGCCACTCGCCATCCATTTGTCCGGCTTCATGCTCCGGCGGACAACTTCGACGATCCAGCCGCCTGGTGCACGGTAGCGGCCAGCATCCAGCCATGACGCCGCAGGTTACAGACCGCAGTTCCTGAACGCGGCATTTGCGCTCTGGCCAGTCTTGAGCATGCCGCTGGCCGCCGCAATACCCGGGACTCAGCCCATGGCGGGGCAGCGAGGTCAAGCCGATGCTCAGCCAGGGCATGCCGCTACCAGGAGCCGCGGTGCTCGGGGACGCGGGTGATCACTGGCGTACAGAGCACCAGAAGGAGTGCGAAGGCGACGTAAACCTTCGCTTGGAGCTGGCCGGGTGAGTGAGCCTGGGCGAGGATCGCTGCGGTGATCGACACCGATGCGATCTCTCCGACCTGAATCCACGTCGAGCGCAGCGCGGCGAGCGCCGCGGAGCGGTCGGGGGCGAGCTGCAGCCGAGCACGCCGATCATGGTCGGCGCGAGGAAGCTGTCATTGGCCAGATGGCGCTGCTCACTAAGCAGCCAGCCCTCATTGAGTGGTCGCTGCCTCTCAATTTCGGCAGCGAGGTCCGGGCTCACCCCGGT
>Ga0335074_10003441_pt1 | contig 21622 bp, 15 predicted proteins | sample Lox_Sample_23_FD_206715 | JGI IMG/M metagenome (GOLD analysis project Ga0335074, IMG submission 206715) | Soil microbial communities from Loxahatchee National Wildlife Refuge, Florida, United States - Lox_Sample_2.3 | ecosystem: Environmental > Terrestrial > Soil > Wetlands | place: USA... | reverse complement strand
CGGAGAGCGTGATGAAACTCGTCGTCCCGTTGATCGTCGTCCCTGCATCTAACGTCGTCGTCGCCGCCAGGACCAGGGTTCCGCCGGTGCTCTCGAGCGTGCCGCCGCCTACTCCCTGTTGATACGAGCCGATGTCGATCGTCACGTTGGAGAGAGTTTGGGTTTCGTTGGTCGGCGTCCCCTCGAAGTTTAGCGTGAGCTCCGGACTGGTCAGGTCGATGATGCCGGGGCCGGAGCCGGTCAGCGGCTCGACCGTCAGCCCGTCTTCGATGTCGACCGTACCGGTATCGCCAAAGACGGAGCCACCAAGGTTCAGCGTGCCCTGGTAGGTCACGCCGTCGAGCGTACCGCCCTGATCGCCGTCGAACAGCCCGGGCGTGTGGCCGCCCAGCCCGATATCGTGGATCGTGCCGCCAGTGATCGTGCCACCGGACAGCACAAGCTGCACCAGCCCCTGTATCTGGCCGCTCGTGTTGTCACCGAGATCGAGCGTCGCCCCGGTATTGTCGAGATCGCCGCCGAGTTCGATAGAGGCTGGAGCAGGCGAAGCGGAACCGAGAGCCGGTGTCGGCGCCGTCTGCTTGATCGTGCCGAGATCGGCCGTGGTCAGGTCGCCGTTGATGTAGAGGAACGATTCCGACGCGAGGTTGATTGTCCCACCCGCGTTCGATTCCGATGTCAGCATCCTGCCGGATGAGCCGATGTCCAAATCGGCCAGAGACGCGACGTTGATCGTACCGCCGGCGTTGCTGAAACTCTGACCCGACCCGAAATTAAGCACCGCGAAGCTGCCGCCGTAGCCGATATTGATCGTCCCGGCGTTGTCGAATTCGCCGCCGACGGCTTCTCCCGAAAAAACGTTGAGATTCAATATCCCATTGTTCTTGAAGGTGCCGTCTATGGTGACGCCAGTGATGGTGATGTTGTAGCCAAAACCGCTGGATGTGCTGCCCTCGGTGATCGTTCCGTCGTTGACGACTTCCGCGCCTGTTTCCGTCGCGTAGAAATCGAGCGCTGAGGACGCATTAATCGTCAGCCCCGTGCCAAGTGTCAGGACATCAGAAGCGGCGGGGCTGAACTGTATGCTTGCGTCGGTCGTCGGCGAGTCCGGAGAACTGACATGGTTGGCCGGGCTGATGGTGAATGGCTCGACCTCGATCGTCCCGCCACTTAAGGTGGTTGTCGTCGGCGGCGAACTGCCGACGACCGGGACTGTCGTACTGCCAACCGTGACCGTCGCGTTGTTGAGGGTCGTCGTGCTGCCAACATAAAGCTGCGCGCCGGACATCGAAATGGTGCCCGAACTCGTGGGCGATCCGATAGTCAGGCCGTCGGCGAGGAAGAGACTGGTGCCGGTGAGAGTGAGCGAACCCGCGGTACCCGCCCCCGCGCCTTCGACGGTAAGCCCGTTATTGGCGTAAAGCTCGACCTCCGGGATGGTAAGCGCGGCCCCCTGGTAGGTCACGCCGTCGAGTACGAAAGCTCCGGAACTAGGCGTCGCGAACTGCAGGCCGTTGCCGTCGTCGACAATCGTGCCACCCTTGATCTCGGCGCCGTCCAGCATGGTGAACGTGCCAAGGTTTGTGCCGGTGCCGATCGTCAGCGTCTGACCGGTGTTGTCGAGCGTCCCGAATTCGTCGATCTGGCCGCCCGTGTTGGTGGTGTCAGCCAGCGCGGCGGTGCTGATGTAGCCATTCAACTGCAGCGAGCCGGTGGGGAGCGGCGATACGGGCGACGTTGGCGTCGCCGGCACAATCTTGATGTCGAGCGCTGCGCTCGTCGCCGGTGCGGTCGGCGACGCGCCGAACAGGTCGAGTTCACCGCCGCTGATGGTGAACTGCTGGCCGGCCGACCAATCGACCAAGCGCAGGTGCGAAAATGGTATCGCGGTGGGGACTGGGGCGGTCGGGCTAGCTGGCGGCGTCGTCAGAGTGGGCACCGGAGAATTGCCCAGCACGATCGGCGAAGTCGCGGCCGGCGATTGCCCATATGTTGCATTGCGCAGCGTGCCGCCGGCAAATTCGAGCTTACCGTTCGGATCGGTGATCTTGCCGTCGGCAATCGTCCCGCTGAAGTCGAGGACGACGCTGCCGAGATTATCATCGGCCAGGTTCAGCGCGCCGGGGGTGGGCGGCGAACCGGGCGAGGGCGTGCCGAGTTCGAGATAGCCGTCGATAAAGACCGTGCCGCCGGTATTGTCGATGTTGGCTAACTCGGACGGCGTGATGTTGCCGGTCAGCTCGAGTTCGCCGCCGCTCTGTACAATGACCTTGCTGCTGCTCGTCGGGCTCTCGAGGTTCAGCAGCTGGCCGCTGCCGATCGTGACCGGCGATGTGAAGGTCACATTCTCGAACGTCGCACCGGCGAAAAACATGTCTCCGCTGCCGGTGTCGTTGATTGTCGTGTTCTCGACGGTCAGGAAGCTGTCGAACTGCACAGCCCCGAGACTGGCCCCGGTCCCGACGTTCAGCGTCTCGTTGTCGATCACGCCATTATCGAAAACGACGATGCCGCCCTTGTTGTCGACGCCCTGGTAGTCGCTTGGCGAAATCGGGCCAAAGCCCGTCGGGCTGAGTGGGCCGTTGGGGTTGCCATAGACATTGAGAAACACTCCGGTTCCGACATCGACCGGTCCGGAGAACTGTTCGATGGATAGGGATTCGCCATTGGTAAGATTTATCGGCGACACGGGGCCGTTGGGTGAATTCGTGTAGGTGATGTCGTCGAGCACGCCACCCTGAAAATTCATTTTGGCGCCGTTGTCGACGATCGTGCCGTTCTGGATCTCGCCGTCCGGTCCGAGTTCGACGGTGCCGAGGCTCGTCCCGTCTCCGACCGTCAGCGTCCCGCCGTTGAGGTCGAGATTGCCGTTGATCTCGACAGTGCCGCCGTTATTGGTGATCTGCGCCAAGTTGGCCGGCGTTATCGGCGTGTCGAATTCGACCGTGCCGCCGGAAGAGAGTGTGATGGTGCCGGTGGGTGACGGAGAGAGCGGGCCGGCAAAATCGACGAGGCCATTTGAAGAGACGTCAATCGTGCCATTGTTGACAAAATCTTCGCCGGCGACCTTGAACGTCGAGCCCGCACCGTTCACCGTTATCGAGCCGGTTGTCGGGCTAGCGGCATTCGCGAAGGTCGATGTTGACGGGAACGACGCTGCGGACGCGGTGACCGTGTCGCCGTTGGTAACGGCGATCGTGCCTTGGTTGATAAAGTCGCCGGAGATTGTCAGGCTGCCGTTCGTCGCGTCTGCGTTGATTGTTCCCTGGTTGACGATGCCTTGGGACGGCGGGGACGACGCAAAGCTGTCGTCCGCCCGCACCACGGCACCCTCGCCGCCGCGGAACCCCTGGGACTCGATGTTCGCGTCCTGCCCTATCTGGTTGATGACGGTGCCGGGACCCAGTGTCAGTACGAAATCGCCCTGCTCGATCAGCGCTGCCGCGGGAGGCGGCGAGCCACCACCGACGGGAGCGCCGGGCGCCGGACTGCCAAGGCCGATCGTGAGCCCACTGACAGACTCGTTGCCATCGCTGAACTGCAGTGAACTGCCGACACCGGTGATGTTGATCGTGCCGATATCACTGAGTTCGCCATCTTCGACGTTGAATTGCGCGCCTTCGCCCGAGATGTTGATCGTGGCGACGTTTTCGAGGGTAACGCTGGCCGGGGGAGAACCAGGGGAGGCATAAAGCTCCAGTGTGGCGCCGGTACCGGACAGATTGATCGTTCCGCCAGCGGTTGCGCTGCCCAGATTGACGATCCCGCTCTGCAGGTTGAGAAAGTTGCTTGAGCCGCCGAGGTCGATTTCGCCGGGGCCTGTTCCGCTGGATCCGGTGGCGAGCAGACCATTGGTGACAGTCAGATCTTGGAACGACGATGACGTCGAATAAGCCAGCGCTCCGTCGACCGTGTCGTTGCTGAGCGTGCCGTCAAAGGTAAAAGAGCCGTTGGCAAAATCGAGCGTCGTATTCGAAATCGTGCCAAAGCCGGAAAGAATGCCATTGCTCTGAAGATCGATCGTTCCGCCGCTCAGCGGCCCATCGGAATCGAACTCGCCGTTTTCGATGTCGAGCGTGCCGCTTAGCGTCAGCGAGCCCGAGCCGGTGACTTCGAGCGAGGCGAAGTTCAGATTTCCGGAATCGATCGTGATCGATCCGATCGCAACCGGCGACTCGATCAACGCCTCGTACTCGTTGGATGAGGTCGGAAAGTCCGCAGCGGACGTCGGCGATGGAACCGTTCCACCGACCCAATCAGCGCCATCGCTCCAAATACCGCTAGCGCCTCCCCAAGTATAAGTGTTGGAAACCGGAGAGGGAGGGGGGGAACTACCAGCCATCGCGTTTTTCCCTACTGCTGTGTCACCTTTGGTTTCTTATTTTTTGTGTCGTTCGTTTCACGGAACTCCGGTTGTGCAACTAAAAGTTCAATCCCGGCATGAGATCACCCCGCTTATTCGCCATCGATCGACGACCAACCGCCGCGCTACGGGCAACTGGGGCGATCTTGTTTGTTCAGCGGGGGCGGGGCTGTAACCAATTGTTATTAGTTGTAAAACCTTGTAAAGAATTCGTTTTGCATTTTATGGATTGGTTCGATCGTCGGTCAATAACGCTGCGGTAGCGCGACAATTTGACACGCTAATGATTTGGTTGGGGAACTTTTTGACGAGTTTTGGTTACGGATCGGCAATGTTCCCGCGTAGAATGGCCGAATGGTCAATAAACCGTCACAGAGCTACGTTATCTGCACGGCGCCGCGCACCGGCAGCACCCTTCTCGCGCAAGCGTTGACGAGTACGGGGAAGGCCGGGCGACCGCACGAATTCTTCGATATTTACGCCCACAACGAGCAATTCTGGGTCAAGACCCTGAAGGTTGACGATCCTGTGGAATACTTGCCAAAAGTACTTGCGGCCGGGACGACCGACAACGGCGTGTTCGGGTTGAAGCTGCTCTGGCACCAGTCGCCGGCTCTGTTGGCGAAACTGCAGGCGGCAGTTCCCGATCGGGTCAACGGTGCCCGCAACCTGTCGCACGAGCTGCTGTCAGCCAGCTTCGAGACGCCGGTGCACTACATTTGGCTGCGCCGACGCAACAAGCTCGCGCAGGCTATTTCATATTATCGGGCCAGTCGAACGGGCTTGTGGCGCGCGTCGGCCGACCCGGCCGACGGCAGCTCCGCGACCGGTCCCGAGCCCGGATTCGATTACGACCAGATCGAGCAATATGCGCGGCTGGTGAATCATTTTGACGCGCAGTGGCATCAATTCTTTCGGCTCAACCGCCTAAAAGTTTTGATGATGTGGTACGAGCACTTCGTCGCCAATTATGAGAGCTCGATTTTTCACGTTCTTGATTTCCTCGGTATTGCCCGTGAGGGCCAGCGCCTTGGGGCACCCCGATTGCGTCGGCAGGCGGACGATCGTTCGGTCGAGTGGGAGGAGCGCTTTATCGCGCTGGCGAAGGAACGGGGGGCTATCGTCACCAGGCGCGAGCCGCTGCCGGAACCGCGGGCCGCGGCGCCGCCCCAGGAGACGAAGCGCCAGCGCCGTCCGAAAATTCCACGCCCAGCGGTGCGCTCCGACGACGAGCCGGGGCCCCCGCTGATCGCCTATCCGCTGGCCGTCCGGCCCCCGCGCCTTGTCAAAGCCGCGCGGGATCGCGAGTGGATGGATGCAACGCCCGTGCGTTTTGCCTATCGCTGTCTGCCGATGGTGATCGCCAACCAGTCCGGCTGGTTCATCCTAAACCGTCACAAGATCGCGGTCACTTGGAATGGCGGTCCCGATACCGGCGCGCTGAAGATCGATTTTCTCAGCGGCGACGAACATCGCAACGCTGTCAGTCTCTTTGGCTGTGGCATTCTGACTTTCACCATCGGCTATCTGTTCCGCACGCCGCCTGGCTTTAACCTCTATGTTCGCGGCCCGGCCAATTCGCCCAAGGACGGCGTCGTCGCGCTCGAAGGGATCGTCGAGAGCGATTGGGCCGAGGCGACCTTCACGATGAACTGGAAGATCACCCGCCCCAATCATCCGCTTGTCTTCGAAGAGGGCGAGCCAATCGCGATGATTTCGCCGATAAGACGGCACGAGATCGAAACATTCCGGCCGGAGTTCCGTAACCTGACCGAGGACCCGGAACTAGCCGCTTTGCATGCCGAGTGGGCGCGCTCACGCGCGCGACACAACGCCGATTTGAAGGTGCCGAACTCGAAGGCCCGGGAGGAGGGTTGGCAACGCCATTACTTCCGCGGCGAATCGATCAGGAAGCAGCCCGCTCAGGAGCACCAGACCAAACTGACGCTGCGCGATTTCGCCGACGGACGACGAAAGAAGCCGGCCGCCGGGGCGAAGGAGGCAGCCAAGATATCGGCGCCCGAAGATCTCTAGCGAGACAAAGTTTCGGCAGGTAAGTAAGGATGAGCTGCCACGCGGGTGCCTCGACCGCGCATAACAAACGCGCTACCGCCCTGCGGGGGGGGGGCAGCCGTTCCCGCCGCCCGAGGCTGAACGGCCGGATTTTGCGTCGCCCGGCCTTTGCGTCGAATGTGTTCCGCCGGCGAGTTTTCTGGCATTGAATGGCCGGGCGGCTGGCGATCTGCGTCGCGGCAGGCGTCGGCCGCATACGCAGGCCTGCGGCCGGAATAGTCGATGGCTGACGACGAGAAGATCGGGCCGGCGCCGGAAACGCCGCAGGAGTGGTTGGCCGAGGTGCGCCGCTGCGAGCGCGAGGGCGAGCTGTTCCGCGCCTACGATCTGGCGCGTCAGGGGCTGGCGAAGTTCCCCGACGACATCGGGCTCGGGCATCGTGCGGTGCTGTGCCTCGCGTCGACCGGAGCGACGGCCCAGGCGCTCGGGCTGCTCGACCGGCTGGAGCTCGACCGCCGGCCGCCGGCGTCGATCACGGAGCCGATGGGTCTCGACATCGCCACCTTGCGGCCGCGGCTGATAAAGGATGCGGCGCTCGCCGCCTCGGGCGGGGAGCGCGCAACGCTGCTCGCGGCGGCGGCCGAGGCCTACGCTGAGGTTTATCGCCGGGCGCGGGAAGCGGGACACCCGGAAGCCTATTATCCCGCCGTCAACGGCGCGACATTGCGACTTCTGGCGGGTGACGAACCGGCCGCCATGGCGCTCGCCGGCGACGTGCTCGACCAGCTCGCGGTTTACGCGCCCGAGCGAAAGAACTACTACGAGGTCGCAACCGAAGTTGAAGCACGGCTGATCCTCGGCGAGGTCGAGCGGGCGCAGGAGGCGGCGCAAGGGGTGCGCGCGCAGATCCGTCGGGAAGCGCACGCCGATTACCGCGGCATGGCGGCGACCGTCCGGCAGCTCCGCCTGGTGGTGGAGGCCAAAAGGCTTGCCGAGGCGTGGGGCGACGCGCTCGCCCCGCCGCGTGTCATTCACTACGGCGGGCACATCATCGCGCCGCCGGGCGCGCCGGGCCGTTTCCCGGCCGATCAGGAGCCGCTGGTGAAGGCGGCGATCGACAAGCTGCTCGCCGCGGAGGATGTCGGGTTCGGCTATGGGTCGCTGGCCGCGGGCGCCGACATCTTGTTCGCCGAGGCGCTGCTTGCGCGTGGTGCGAGCGTTCATCTGGTGCTGCCGTTCGACCGCGACGAGTTCATCGAGGTGTCGGTGCGGCCGTCGGGCGCGAATTGGGTCGAGCGCTTCGAGAAATGCTACGGCGCGGCGTTGGCGCATGGCGCGGTGCACTTCGCGACCGAGGACCGCTATCTCGCCGACGATCATCTGTTCGGGTATTGCAGCCAGTTGGCGATGGGCTTGGCGCTGCTGCGCGCGCGGCACATGTCGGCGTCGGTCGAGCAGATCGTGGTGTGGGACGGCAGCCCCGCCGCCGGCCCCGCCGGCACCGCCGCCGATGTGGCGATCTGGCAGCACGCCGGGCTGCCGTCCAAGGCGATCGCCGTCGGCGACGGGTTCCGCCCGGCGCCGTCCCGGCCTTCCGCGAGGCGCAGCATCGAGCGGCGCCCGCGCGCCATGCTGTTCGGCGATGTCCATGGCTTCAGCGGGCTGCGTGACGATCAGCTGCCCGGCTTTATCGAGCACGTTCTCGGCTGCTTCGCGCGGGTCATTGAGCGCAATCGCGGCGATATCCTGCTGGCCAATACCTGGGGTGACGGGCTCTTCCTGGTGTTCGACCAAGCCGGCAAGGCCGCCGAGTGCGCGCTACAGCTGCAGGAAGCGATGGGACAGCTCGATCTTGCCGCGCTGGGGCTTCCGGAGGATATGGGGCTTCGGATCGGGTTGCATCTTGGCCCGGTCTACAGCGCGCGCGACCCGGTGCTGCTGAAGGAAAATTTCTTCGGCGTCCATGTCAGCCGCGCCGCACGCATCGAGCCGGTGACCCCAGAGGGCAGCGTCTATGTCACCGAGACGATTGCCGCCGTGCTGGCCTTGTACGACGCCGACAAGTTCACCTGCCAATATGTCGGCATGACCGAAGCGGCAAAGCATTACGGCGCGTTGCGCATGTTTCTGCTGCGGCGACAAGCGGGCCCCCCTTCCGAATGATCATTTCTCGGGAATGGGCAGTGCGGCGAAAGGCTTCACCTGTTCGAGGATGATGCTCGACCGCGTCGTCGAGACTCCCGGCATCGGCACGATGGAGTGCATCAGCAGGTCGGAGAACTCGCGCAGATCCCGCGCGACGATGCGCAGCTGATAGTCGCTGTCGCCGGTCACCGACAGACATTCGACGATCGCCGGCCGCGCGGCGATCTCCTGCTGCAATTCCTGGATGTTCGCCTTGGCGTGCTTTTCGAGGCTGAGGCTGACCACGCCGGCAATGCCGAGGCCGAGCGCAGCCGGGTCGAGCACCGCGCGGTAGGAACGGATGACGCCCAGCTCCTCGAGGCGCTGCACCCGGCGGGCGCATTGTGACGCCGACAGATGGACGATCTCGGCCAGCGCAACGCTGGTCATGCGCCCATCCTGCTGGAGCGCTGCGAGAATGCGGCGATCGAAGAAATCGAGCTCGGGCATGCGCGTATTCCTCGTAGAATGGGACTCGAATGCGATTATCACGCGGACTCTGTTCTATTCGTTACGATTATGCGCGGAAATGGCGCAAGCCACGCACCACCTTAGAGACGCATGCGTCAGCGGCGCAGGAGGCGAACGATGGCAGCAGAGCATCGCGACCTGTGGGACAACCCGATGGGCACGGACGGGTTCGAGTTCGTCGAATACACCGCGCCCGACCCGGCAGCGCTCGGGGTGGTGTTCGAGCGCATGGGGTTCAGCGCCGTGGCCCGGCATCGTTCGAAGCGGGTGACGCTCTATCGGCAGGGCGATGTCAATTTCATCGTCAATGCCGAGCCGGAAAGCTTTGCGCGGAGCTTTGCGCGCCTTCATGGCCCGAGCATCTGTGCCATCGCGTTTCGGGTGGGCGATGCGGCTTTGGCCTATCGCCGGGCGATCGAGCTCGGCGCCAAGCCGGTCGAGAGCCGAGCCGGCCCGATGGAGCTGAACATCCCGGCGATCGAGGGCATCGGCGGCAGCCTCATCTATCTCGTCGATCGCTACGGCGCGCGCGGCACGATCTACGATGTCGATTTTGTGCCGCTGGCGGGTGCCGAGCAGGCGCCGGAGGGTGTCGGCCTCACGGCGATCGATCATCTGACACACAATGTCCATCAGGGGCGCATGGATGTGTGGGCCGGGTTTTACGAGCGGCTCTTCAATTTCCGGCAAATCCGCTATTTCGACATCGAGGGCAAGCTGACCGGCATCAAGAGCCGCGCGCTGACCAGCCCCGACGGCAAAATTCGCATTCCGATCAACGAGTCGGGCGGCCATCCTGGCCGGGTCGACCAGATCGAGGAATATCTCCAGGCCTATCACGGCGAGGGCGTCCAGCACATCGCTCTAGCGACCGGAGACATCTATCGTACCGTCGAGGCGTTGCGCGCCCGCGACGTCAAGTTCCTCGATACGCCCGACACCTACTACGCGCTCGTGGACCAACGGCTGCCTGGGCACGGCGAGGATTTGGCGGGCCTCAAGCGCGACCGCATCCTGATCGACGGCGGCGAGCAGGGTCTGCTGCTGCAAATCTTCACCGAGACGGTTATCGGGCCCGTGTTTTACGAGATCATCGAGCGCAAGGGCGACGAGGGCTTCGGCGAAGGCAATTTCAAGGCCCTCTTCGAATCGATCGAGCTCGACCAGGTGCAGCGCGGCGTGCTGCGGGCGTGAGGCAGGCGATGCCGGATGGAAACGTGACCAAGCACGGGCTGCTCGCCGGCGACGCGGCGCCGCCGCACCGCGCGGATTGGACGATCGACCAGGGCTGGCCGAGCTACACGGCGGCCGAGCATGCCATATGGCGCACACTCTACGAGCGCCAAGCCAAGCTGCTGCCTGGACGCGCCTGCAACGAATACCTCGCTGGCATGGCGGCGCTGCCGATCGGCGCCGAGCAAATCCCCGATTTCCGCCGGCTCTCGGACATCTTGATGGCGCGCACCGGCTGGCAGGTCGTCGCGGTCCCTGGCCTGGTGCCCCCCGAGATTTTCTTCGACCATCTTGCCAATCGCCGCTTTCCGGCGGGTCAGTTTATCCGTCGACCGGACCAGCTCGACTACATCGAAGAGCCCGACGTCTTCCACGACGTGTTCGGCCACGTGCCGATGCTGATGCACCCGGTGCTAGCCGATTACCTGCAGGCCTACGGCGAAGGCGGGCTGCGCGCGCAACGCCTCGGCGCGCTCGAGCAGTTATCGAGAGTCTACTGGTTCACCGTCGAGTTCGGGCTTGTCGCCCAGGATGAGGGCTTGCGCATCTATGGCGCGGGGATCGTCTCGTCCTTTGCCGAAACTCAGTTTGCGCTCGAAGACGAGACACCTAACCGGCTCGAATTTCAACCTTCGCGCGTGATGCGCACGCGATACCGGATCGACGATTTCCAGGAGAGCTATTTCGTGCTCGACTCGCTCGGAGACCTGCTGCACCTCGCCGAGCTTGATTTCGCGCCGCTTTATGAAGCCGCGAAGGAGCTGCCGGAAATTGAGCCGGGTGAGGTATTGCCCGACGATCGGGTCATCTCACGCGGTACGGGCGCGTATCATCGCGCGAAACGCGGAGTATCGACATGAGCGAAAAGCCGCTCGGTTATCTCTCCGGCTTCGGCAACGAACACGCGACCGAAGCGGTATCCGGCGCGCTGCCCGAGGGCCGCAACTCGCCGCAGCGCCCGCCGCTCGGGCTTTACGCCGAGCAGCTCAGCGGCACGCCCTTCACCGCCCCGCGCCACGCGAACCGGCGGTCGTGGCTCTATCGCATCCTGCCCTCGGCGATGCACCGCCCGTTTTGCCGTATCGATAACCGGCTCTGGCGCACCGCGCCCTTCGCCGAGGCGGAAGCGGCTCCAAACCGGTTGCGCTGGGACCCGCTGCCGATGCCGTCGGAGCCGGTCGATTTTATCGACGGCATGGCGACGATGGGCGGGAACGGCGATGCGACCACGCGCAACGGTGTCGCCATCCACATCTACCGCGCCACGGCATCGATGACCGATCGTGTCTTCGCTGACAATGACGGCGAATTGCTGATCGTGCCGCAACAGGGAAGGCTGAGGCTGTGCACCGAGCTTGGCGTTATCGACGCAGTACCGGGCGAGACCGCGGTCATCCCTCGCGGCATCCGCTTTCGCGTTGAGCTGCCGGATGGCGCGGCGCGTGGGTACGTTTGCGAAAATTACGGCGCGCCGTTCGCCTTGCCGGAACTGGGGCCGATCGGCGCGAACGGGCTCGCCAATCCGCGCGATTTTCTCAGTCCTATTGCCTGGTTTGAGGATCGTCGCGTCGAGACCGAAAGCGTCGTCAAGTTTGCCGGCAATCTGTGGGCGACAGCGCTCGATCATTCCCCGCTCGACGTCGTTGCCTGGCACGGCAATTACGCGCCTTACAAATACGATCTGGCGCGCTTTATGACGCTGGGCACGGTGAGTTTCGACCATCCCGATCCGTCGATCTTCACCGTCTTGACCGCGCCGACCGACACGCCGGGCACCGCCAATTGCGATTTCGTGGTCTTCCCGCCGCGCTGGATGGTGGCGGAGGACACATTCCGCCCGCCTTGGTTTCACCGCAACCTGATGAGCGAATTCATGGGCCTCATCCACGGCGCTTACGATGCCAAGGCGGAAGGCTTCGTGCCGGGTGGTGCGTCGCTCCACAATTCCTTTGCGGCGCATGGCCCCGACCGCGCGACTTTCGAGCGCGCGTCGAATGCCGAGCTTCTGCCGCATAAGATCGCCGACACGCTCGCCTTCATGTTTGAGACGCGGCTGGTGATCCGGCCGACCCGGTTCGCGATGGAGAGCGAGGCTTTGCAGCGCGGTTACGATGCGTGCTGGTCAGGCTTCGAACGCCAGTTCCAATAGACGGCCTCATTGACGCGCCTGCGCGGCTCCCCACATCTTGCGCGACGCGCCGCGCACGGCCGCGCCGAGGGGCTTTGCGAGAAAGCCCCCGAGCCAACGGGCAGGACCCCATGGAACCCCAAGAACGCGATCTGATCACCACGTTGCTGAGCCGCTTGCAAAGCACCGCCGGGCAGCCAAAGGACCCGGAGGCGGACGCGATGATCCGGCAGGCGATGACTCAAATGCCGGACGCGCCCTACTATCTTGTGCAGACGGTGCTAATCCAGGATCTGTCGCTGCACAATGCGCAGAACCGTATCGCCGACCTTGAAAAACAGGTGGCGAGCCTCAATCCGCCGCTACAGCAACAGCAGCCAGGGAGCTTCCTCGGCGGCCTCTTCGGCCGCAGCCAGTCGGGGTCCGCACCCGCACCGAGCGTCCCGCCCAGCGGCGGGCCGTGGACGCGCGTCCAGCAGCCGGCGCCGCCTCCGCAATACGCGCCGGGGGCGGGCTATGCCCAGCCGGGTTATGCTCAGCCGGGGCCCGCGGCCGGCATGTTCGGTGGCGGTGCCGGCGGCGGCAACAGCTTCCTCCGCTCTGCGGCGACAACCGCCGCCGGCGTCGCCGGCGGCGCCTTGCTGTTCGAGGGCATCTCCTCGCTGTTCGGGCATGGTTTCGCAGGCGGCCTAGGCGGCATGGGAATGGGCGGCATGCAGGGCGGGCTCGGCGAGACCGTGATCAACAACAATTACTACGGCGATAGCCAGGGCGCCGCGCCCGGTGATTACGGCGGTGGTGGTGATTATAGCGGCGGCGGCGACTCCGGCGGCGGCGGTGATGGCGGCGACTATGGCGGTGGCGGGGATTCCGGTGGCGGCGACTTCGGCGGAGGCGACGACAGCTCCTCCTCCTGTTGACCGCTGATATGAATAGTTGTGCGGCGGGCGCCTCGGGCGCCCGCCGCTTTTTCGGCTATGGAGCGCGTGCCGAGACCTGCTTCAGCCGGTCGATAATGAAGAACAATACCGTGTAGCCCATGTACAAATAGAAGAAGACGTTGACGATTGGGATCAACGAAAGAATGACCCAAGCAGGAACGCTTCTGCCCAGACGCGCCGCGAGGTAGCCGTTGGCTATCGCCAATGCGATGTAGACGCCGAACAGGATGAGAAAGTAGACCCCGAAGAAAACGGCGGCCGCTGTGCCGGACATCTCGTGCATCTGATCCTCCGTCCTGTTTTGGGAAAATTCTTGCAAAGACGTGCTTACCGCACCGGGTCTGCGCCGTACCTGTTCGGGCCGACCGTGCCACGCAGGCAGCCGAATTCGACAAAAAACCACAAACCGACGATGGCAGAGATCATCGCCAACAGGATGACGCTGATGCCGAGCGGGCCCAAGGCGGGGGGGCTGAACGTGCCCGTCGCCGCCACGTCGGCGATCGCCCCGGCGAGCCACACGATTAGCAGCGCAAAGAACAGCGTCGCCGGCACATAAAGAACGAGGCACATCCAACCCGGCCTGTTGCGGTCGTGCATGCGCTTTACCAGAACGGCGATGCTCGGCCACAGTGCGACCAGCGCGAAGATGCCCAGGATAGCTCCGAAGAGCGTGTGCGCCGTCGACTTGTCGTCGGTGACGCCAGCGGCGATGTTGAGGGCGAAATAGATCACGAGATACGGCACCACGAAGCGCAGCCAATATTGCGCGCGCGAAATCCGCCCGAACGGCGAAAAGTAGAACTGCCCGATGGACGGCGGGACGTATTGCGGCTCGATCAGGTAGATGTCGAGCGCGCGGCCGCCCTGCGCCTGGAAATCGACGATATCGCCATGCCGCGGCTGGCTGCGCCCGTGCCAATCCTGGGTGACGAAATCATAGCGGTTGCCGTCGTGGCCGCTGATCGCGCCGGTATTGGTATCGGGATCGAACCCGATGACATTGCCTCGCATGGCGGTCCCTCGAGGTGCCGCCGGAGTTTACAAGTTGGCGCGCCCAAGCGGTAGTTGCTTGGGCGCCGGGTAACCACGCTTATGGAGCGAGGGCGGCCTGATGGAGAGCCGCCCGGAAGGTCAGGCGGCCTTTTTGCGGTTGGCTTCGAGCCGCGCATCGACCCGCTCCACGGTCGCGTCGACGATCGGGTTGCTCATGCCGAGCTGCGCCCCCAAAAGCTGGACGAGGCGATCGGTGCGCTCGATGAACGGCACGCCGTTGTTGATCGCGCGTGCCGCCGAGGACGGCCGCACCAGGCCATGCGCGGCGCTTGCGTATTTCTCGAACGGGACGAGGTCGTTCGGGTTGGCGCCGAGCTTGACGCACACTTCCATGACCCAGTTGTAGACCGAGCGCGATTTCTCGGGGTCGGCATGCACCGCGTCCTTGATGTCGATCGCGCCGTCGGCGGTGATGCAGCGATAATTGCCGGTCAGCAGCATCGCCCATTTGGCGAGCGGCACGAAAATCGAATCGTGAACCTTGAGCTTCACTGGCAGGTCGATCTTCTCGCCGTCGCCCGGGTCGTATTTGATCGCCTCGACATCGGCCTGCAGGTTTTTGAGGATCTGCGTGTCGGCGTCGCTCTCGAAACGCGCGGATTTGAAGTTGGTCGGCAGCGTCACCAGAAGGAAATTGATCTTCTCGCCGGGCGGGCGGATCGCCTGCGGGTCGGGGCTGCACAGCGTGACCTTGCCCGGCGTGAAATTGTCCCACACCGTCGCGTCGGTGAAACAAGACCTCAGCGCGTCGGTATTGAGACCCTTGATGCGCGCGAGATAAGGCAGCGGGGGAAAGTTCATGATCGACATGCACGGCACCTGGGCACGTGCCAGCCCGTCGAGCAGCTCGCGCACGCCCGGCAGGCGGTATTGCGGCTCCTGCATCGCCAGCACGGCGAGGTCGTAATCCTTCGGCGTGACGTCGCCGGTGCCGGCGGCGCGCAGGCTGCCTGGCAGCTTGCGCGAGTCGAGGTCGACCGGGGTGGCGCGGTTGCGGATCGGCATGCGCACATGCGCGCCGTCGTTGTTGAACGCCTCGACCTCGTTCGGCAGGCACACCATGGTGATCTTGTGGCCGCCGAACAGCAGCTTGATCGCCAGCAGCGAGCCGTAAGAGGCTCCCATCATCAGTATGTTATAGGCCATTGCAATCCTCCCTCGATCCCGCTTGAGGGGACGATGCCCTGCGCGGAGGCGTCAGGCAAGCCTTAGCCGCCTGCGGCTAAAACGGCGGCCAATCCCTCGCGGTAGCTCGGATAGGCGAGCGTGACGCCGAGTTCTGTCTTGATCAACGCATTCGAGACGCGCTTGTTGTCGGCATAAAAGCTGCGCGCCATCGGCGACAATTCCGCGCCGGCGAGTGGGATGAGCGGCGGCGGCTCGATACCGAGAAGCTGGGCGGCACGGGCGACGACCGCCTCCTGCGCGGCCGGCTCGTCGTCGCACACATTGTAGACCGCGGGGCCGTTTTTTGTTTTGGGCCGCGCCCGCTCGATCGAGGTCAGCAGCACCGTGGCGATATCGTCGACATGGATGCGGGAAAACACTTGGCCGCCGGCATCGATGCGCTTGGCGGTGCCGGCGCGCAGCGCGTCAAAGGCGCTGCGGCCCGGACCGTAAATGCCCGCCAGCCGAAAGACCTGCGCGCCAAGCCCGAGCCATTCGCGCTCCGCCGCCGCGCGCCGCGCGGCGCGCGCGCTCGACGGGCACAGCTGCGAATTCTCATCGACCCAGCCGCCGTCGCGCGTGCCGTAGACACCGGTCGTCGACAGATAGCCAAGCCAGCGCAGGCCCTTGAGCGCGGCGATGTCGCGGCGGTGGCTGTCGAGCACCGGGTCGCCGGCCTCGTCGGGCGGCACCGACACGAGAATGTGCGTCGCTTCGCCAAAGGCTGTGATTGGCAGCACATGCTCGCGGTCGAAGCGCAGGCCGCCGGCACCGCCCGCCCGCGACGTGCCAATCACGCTCCACTCGGGTCCGAGCCGCCGTGCAAAGGCGCGCGCCGTATAGCCCAGACCAAAGACGAGGAGCTTCACGCGCCGCGCTCGGCGACGGCTTCGCCCATCGGCACGGTGTCCTCAAGCGAGGCGACGATCGCGCGTCGGCGGCTAAGGGTCAGCGCCCAGCATCCGCACGAAACCACCGCGCCCACCGCCAGCGGCAGCCGCAGCCCCAGATGTTCGCTGGCGGTACCCATGATCACGGCGCCGAGTGCTGGACCGGCGCGAAAGATCATGCCGTAAAGCGCCATCACCCGGCCCGCCATGCTGTGGTCGGTCGAGGCCTGGATGAGCGTCTGCGCACCAATTCCGGTGATCACCATCGCGGTGCCGGCGATGAACACGCAGGGCAGCGCCATGACAAACACGTCGGTCGCGGTGAACGCGACAATCGCCAGCGACATGATCAGCGTGTTGGCGAGCACGATCGTGGTGAGGCCGCTGACCTGTGAGCGGATCAGCATCCATGCACCGCCGAAGATCGCCCCGAGCCCGACCGTCGAGGTCAGCATCGCCAGTCCTTGCGGACCGCGATGAAAGACGCTGTCGGCAAAGCCTGGAAACAGCTCAATAAAGCCGCGCGTGCCGACCGTCGTCACTGCGAAGAGCACCAGCATCGGCGCGATGCCTGGGTGGCGGCTGGCGTAGGAATAGGCTTCGAGCGAGGCTCTCACCGCATTCTGCGCCGCGCGCATCGGCAGCTTCGGAACGTCGCGCAGATTGGCGAGCGATATCTGAAAAGCGATATAGGTCGTCGCGTTGGCGGCAAAGGCGGCGCCGATCCCGATCCGCGCGATCAGCACCCCGGCAATCGCCGGCCCGATAAAGCGCGCCGCATTGAACACGATCGAGTTGATCGCCAGCGCCGACGGCAGGGCCTCGCGGTCGACGAGGGTCGGGATCAGCGCCAGCCGTGCCGGCTGGGCGATACCCTGGTTGATGCCTAAAAGCATCACCAGCGCGAACAACAGGTGGATCGTGATGAGGTTGGTGAAGACCAGCGTCGCCAGCAGGATGGCCTGTCCGCAGCCGATCAACTGGGTGATGCGGATGATGCTGACCCGGTCGCGGCGGTCGGCCATCACCCCGGCAAGCGGTGCTAGAAACAGCACCGGCAAAAACTCGGCCATCGACATCATGCCGAGCCAGGCACCCGAATGGGTTAGCGTCCACGCCAGCCAGCCTCCGGAGACGCGCTGCATCCAAGTGCCGATCAGCTGGATCGCGTTGCCGCTGATATAGACGCGGTAATTGCGGTGGGAGAGCGCCAGCGCAACATTGCCGAGGCCGCCGGCCGCCTGGCGAAAACGCTTCAATGCCAATGGTCAGCCGCCTTTTTCCCGTCGCGGCATCGTAGCGCCGTGGGCTTCGGCGCCGCAACAATGGCCGTTCGGACCGGTGCTATTGGCCGGCGGCTTTCGGCGGTCGCCGCCGAGGCCGCGCGAGTTCGCGACGGGCCGGCATGCGGCTTTTTGGCCAAATCCCGTTGCGGTTCGGCGGCGCGCGCGGATTGTGTTATTGAGGGCCTGCTGGACAGCTAAGGTCATGGTGATGAGACGAGGGGCGGCGATCGCGCTCGGGGCCGTTTTGGCCGCTTTGCTTGTTCCGGTTTCGGGTATTGCCGCATCCGACCAGATGGGGCCGCCGGTCTCTGCCGCGCCGCCGCCGCAAGCGCCGGTGGCGCCATATGTCCCGCCGAAGCGCATCGCGCCCGGTGGCCAGACTGTGCCACTGCGTGACGAATCCTCTGACGAGGCCGCCTATGAACGCTGCCTCAACCTCGCCAAGACCAATCCGGCCGCGGCACGCGACATGGCCGAGCACTGGCTGTCGCGCGGCGGCGCGCACCCGGCCGATCATTGCTTCGCAGTCGCCCTCGTCGGGCTGAAGCAATACAAGGACGGCGCGACGCATCTCGAAGCGCTCGCGAAGGCGATGGATCGCGCCCCCGACTCGCTGCGCGCCGATGTGCTCGACCAGGCGGCGCAAGCCTGGCTGCTGCAAGGCGACCCGTCGCGGGCTTTTGCCGACGAAACGGCCGCGCTCAACCTATTGCCCGGTCAGCCCGATCTGTTGGTCGATCGCGCCGAGGCGGCGGGCAGTGAAGGCTGGTACGACAAGGCGGTGGTCGATCTCGACAAGGTCTTGGCGAGCGATCCGAACCGGGTCGATGCGCTGGTCTACCGCGCCTCGGCCAATCGCGAGCTCGGTAAACTCGATATCGCGTTGACCGATATCGACAAGGCGGTGAGCCTCGCGCCCAGCTCGGTCTCCGCTCTGCTCGAGCGCGGTGACATCCTGCGCCTCAAGGGCGACATCGATGGCGCGCGGCGCGATTGGGTGCGCGTGTCCGAGTTGGCGCCCGGCACTCCAGCCTCGGAGGCTGCCAGAACCAATATCGAGCGGCTCGAATTGAAGGAGGACGCAGCCGCGCCGTCCGGCAAATAAACAGGTGAGGTAACCGGCTGAAAGGGGGACGCCGATGCCGCGCATCACGGTTCCAAATGTGCCCGAGGCGTTGAGCTATTCGGTGTTCACCGCACTCGTCGTCGAGGCGCTGCTGGCGGTTCTGCTCGCCGTGCGCGGCGAATGGCTCGGCGTGCTTTTGGTATTGTCGCTGTTCGCGGTGATTTATTGGTTCGTCTGCCGCCAGACGGTCGCGGTGGTGAGCGCGCGGTCCGCCGTCGCCGCCACCGGCATCGCGGCGTTCGTCGCCGCCCTGATGGACCTGGTTTCGGGACATCCTTACAGCGGCCTCTTGTTCATGCTGGCCGCGATCGCGCTTGGCGTCGCGTTCACGCTGTTGCAGCAGGGAGGAATGCCCGCCGAGCTGAGCATTGGCGGGGTTACCGCGATCGGCGCGCCGCGCCGCGTCGCTTATTTGCGCATGCTTGTCGAGCTGCGCGACGTGGGGCTCCTCACCGAGGACGAGTTCGCCGCCAAGCGCGCATTGCTGGCGCTCTGACGGAGCGGCGCTCGTTTCGCATGGCGCTTTACCTTCCCGGTCCGACCGGCCTCCTTGCCGTCGCCATCACCTGGGGGATCGCCGCGATCCTGCTGCTGATCGGAACGGCCGTCGGCGGCCGGTACGCCGCGGCTGAATTCCGTATCGGCGCGGGTTGGGGCGCGTTTTGCCTGGTGCTGACGCTGTGGGGCGTTTTCTTGCCCTGGAGCCTGCGCATCCCGGCGGTCGCGCTCGTCGTCGCGGCGCTGCTGGCGCAGTTCGTGCCGGGCCGCGGATCTCAGGGCTTCGACTGGGCCGCGCTCGGTCGGTTGTTGTTGGTGACTCTGCCGCTATGGGCGGTGATGGCGTCGCTGCGCCCGTCGCAAGTCGACACCTTCCTCAACCTGCTGCCCAATGCCGACTATCTCGTCGATTATGCGCGCCTGCCGACCGCGGCGTTGCCGCCGAGCTATTCCGAGTTCCCGGCGGCGCCCTACGACACGCAATTCCTCGCTTTCCTCGGCTCGTTCGCTTGGCGCGACTACCCGGCGGCCGGTATGTCCTTGGTCAACATCATGCTGCGCCTGGTGGCTGGGCTGGCGATGGCGCGGATGCTGGAGCGCCCGGAGCATGCGCCGTCATGGGGCGCGACCGCACTTGGCCTGTTGCTGGCGACCTTGCTCGATCCCGGCTTCGTGCCGAGGTTTCACTTTTCGGCCTACGGCGAGACCGCGCTTGCGGTGACGGCGCTGCTCGCCGGCTGCCTCTATGTCCTGGCGCAGGAAGGGCGGCTGTACACCCTCGAGCTATCGTTGATCCTCGCGGCGATGATCAACACGAAGCAGTCGGGGATCGGGCTGGTCCTGGCGGTATTCGGTGCGGGGGTCGTTCTCGCCCTCGTCGAGCGCCGCGCCCGCCAGCGACAGTGGATCACCGGCGGCGTGCTGGCGTTGGTCCCGGCGGCGCTGATTTACGCCGTGTGGCGCCTTTACGTGGCGCATGCCGGTGTCGCCGAGCTGGAGCCGCTGCCGCTCAACCAGTGGAACTGGGTGCTGCTGCCGGAGACGTTTCGCGGCATCGCCGAGGCGGTCGTGGAAAAGCCGGTCTATTTCGCCGCCGAAATCATCTCATTCGTTTGCCTGGCGGTCATGCTGCGCCGGGACGGTTGGTCGCGCGCGACGCGATTCCTCGTGTTCAACGCGGCGGCTTTCCTCCTCTACAACGGCTTCCTGGTGGTGACGTATGTCGCGCATTTCTCGGTCGAGATGGCGAGCGAGGCGCATTCCTATTTCCGCTACAACACGCATTTGTCACTGATCCTGGTGCTGTCGCTGGCGCTGGCGGTTTGCGAGATCGCCGCACCGGCATGGGAGCGCCGGAGCGTCGCTGGCATCGTTGTGGTGGGCGCTGCGCTATTGGCGCCGCTCGCCTTCGCCGAGCGTCTGCGCTTCGACATCGAGATGCCGCAGCCGCTCGTTTGGGATGTGGCACGCGAGCTGAAGCCTTTTGTTCATGACCGGGACAGGCTGGCGCTGTTGCTGCCCGGCGATGACGGCGAGATCGGCGAACTGCTCGGCGACTACCTGGCAAGCGTGCCGCCGCGTCGGCGCGGTCTCGACCTCAAGCGCTATGCGACGGCCGATGCCGCGACGCTCGACCGGGCCGCCAGGGCGGGCTACGGCCTTGCGTTTATTTCCTGCACGCCGCATGGGCTCGACGAGCTGCCGGCGGGGGAGGCAGCGCTCCTTCAGCACGAGCCGAACGGCTGGCATGCGCTCGCCGCCTGGCCCTATTCGGCCGGCATTGCGCTGTCGCACTGGCAGCGCGAGCGTCACTGGCCGGCGCTCTGCCGCTGATCAGCAGGCTTCGCCCTGGCGCAGCTTGAAAAGCTGGAAGCGCGATGGCGAGGGCAGGGGCGCAAGGCAGGCGTTGTTCGGCACCTTGAAGGGGTTGCGGTCGGCGAACACGACGAAATCGTAATCCTTGAGCGCCGCAGCGGCCGCCGCGCGCGGTACCGCCTCGCCCTCGACAAACCCGTCCCAGATCCAATTCGGCGATGTTGCGCCCGCCAGCGCATCGTAAGGCGGGCGCATGGCTAGCGGTTGCTGCGAGGCGTAGGCGAAGACCGTCGGCACAAACGCCTCGCGTCGCGCCGCCGCCACGGTCGCGACATGCAGCTCGGGAATCGCCGCGGCGTGGATGTCGCCCGGCGGGAAGGCCACCGCGAGCTTGGCATGCTCTGGTAAAAGGTCGATCGCGGCGATGTCGGCGCGGTAGAGCCGACTCGCC
>Ga0335074_10003440_pt1 | contig 21623 bp, 18 predicted proteins | sample Lox_Sample_23_FD_206715 | JGI IMG/M metagenome (GOLD analysis project Ga0335074, IMG submission 206715) | Soil microbial communities from Loxahatchee National Wildlife Refuge, Florida, United States - Lox_Sample_2.3 | ecosystem: Environmental > Terrestrial > Soil > Wetlands | place: USA... | reverse complement strand
CGTCAACCGGTTGAAGATCGGTAATTTCATCGTCGCCGGGGCACTCGCCGGGTTCACCGGGATATTGGAGGGGTTTCGGATCTCCTCGATCGATCCGCAGGCGGGCGGCAACCAGATCATGTTCCTTGCAGTGGCGGCCGGGGTGATCGGCGGTACGTCGCTGGCCGGCGGGTCGGGCACCGTTATCGGTGGGCTGGTGGGAGCCGCGGTGCTGGGCATCTTGAGCGACGGGTTCACACTGATCGGCGTGAATGCGTTCACGTTCAACATCATCCTGGGCATCGCGATCCTGGTGGCGATGATCTTCAACATCCACATGACCCGGCTGGCGCGCACCGGAGGCGCGCGGTGAGCGACGTTGCGGTCTCGCTGCGCGCCGAGAATATCGTCAAGCGGTTCGGTGCGGTGACGGCGGTGGATGGCGTGACCGTCGAGCTTCGGCGCGACCAGATTCTCGGTATCCTTGGAGATAATGGCGCCGGGAAGTCGACGCTGGTGAAGATATTTACCGGCTTCCAGCCCCCCACCGACGGGCGGCTGATCATCGATGGGCGGGAGACGGCGCTGCGCTCGGTCGATCACGCGCGGTCGCTGGGGATCGAGTGCGTCTATCAGGACCTGGCGCTGGCCAATTCGCTCAGTATCTATCACAACCTGTTCCTGAATCGGGAGATCACCTATCCCGGCCCGATCCGCCTGCTCAACCACCGGGCCATGCGCCGGCGAGCACAGGAGCTGCTGGAGGAAATCGGGATCGAGATGCAGTCCGTCGATCAGCCGGTCGAGCGGTTGTCGGGCGGGCAGCGCCAGGCGATCGCGGTGGCGCGCGCGGTGAACTCGGATGCGCGCATCCTGCTGTTGGACGAACCGCTGGCGGCGATGGGGGCGCGCGAATCGGGGCTGATCATCGACCTGATCCTGCGGCTGAAGGCGAAGGGCGGACTGTCGATTGCGATGATTATGCATAACTACGCGCAGACGCTGGAGATCGCGGATCGGATCATTTTGATGCAGCGCGGGCGAATCACGTATGAGAAGGACGCGAGGGACACGTCGGTCGAGGAGTTGATGGAGATCGTGCGGCGGGAGTACCGCGTGGCGCGAGCGGGATGACCGACTCTGGCGGCGGGTCGGGCGGATGCTCTGATGGGGAGGGTGGCCGAATTGTTTCGAATCAGCCCATCGAGTATAGTGAAATGGTCGCAGCGCTATCGCCAGACGGGGAGCGCGGCAGCCAAATCGATGGGCAGGGTTCGTCGCGCGGTTTTGGCGGCTCATCGCGTCTGGCTGCTGGAACGGATTAAGCAGAAGCCCCAGCTGACTTTGCAGGCAATTCGAACCGAGCTGGCCGAGCGCGGCGTCATCGTCAGCCTCTGGGCGGTTCAGTTTCTGAGCGGTGTGGAAATTCTATCGCTCGGAAAACATCACCTTCAAAAAAAGCCTGATGCCATCTGAGCAACTGCGCGCCGCCATTGCCCGCAAACGCGAGCGTTGGCCAACGCTTGCAAAAGCGGCTCGATCCCAAGCGCCTGGTGTTCATCGATGAAACCTGGGTCAAGACCAACATGGTGCGCCTGCGCGGACGAGCCCCGCGCGGTGAGCGGCTGAGGGAATAAGTCCCGCACGGTCACTGGAACACCATGACCTTCATCGGGGCGCTGCGATCCTATCGGATCGAGGCGCCGTGCCTGCTTGACCACCCGGTGATCTTGCCCGCCTACAGCCCGGACCTGAACCCGATCGAGCAGACATTCGCAAAGCTCAAGGGACTGCTGCGCAAGGCGGCCGAGCACAGCGTCGAAGACCTCTGCAACCAAATCGGCAAACTGCTCGATGAGTTCACTCCGCAGGAATGAGCCAACTATCTGAGAAACGCCGGATACCCAGCGCTATCAGCATCTCAGCCTGCCCCAGTTCAATCTGATTCAAAAATGCTCTAACGTCCACGTTCGTGCTGTCAGCAAGAATTCAAGATTCACCGCCGAGGCGCAGCGGACGGTGAGACTTTCATTGCTTTGCACCTCTGCGTTCCCTGCGTCTCTGCGGTGAATCTTCTCATCGTATCTGTCGGCGTCAGCGACCGCATGGCATTGCGAGTGTATGCCGCAGTCATGTCGATCAACCAATCCCTCACATCTGACAAGTGGGCGTCCTTCCGCCTCCCATTGGTGCCAAGCCTCTTCGGCCGTTGCCGATTCTCAAGGTCGCGGCCCTTGTCGAGGAGCTCCTTTCCCTCTCTGTACCACCATCGTCTGAAGGCTGCACGACCGTCCCTGTCGGCCAGACCAAATCATCGATCGCGTTCGGATTTCCTGCCGCTCTTGAATCTGGTATCGCCCCAGGTGGTCTCAGTTATAGTGCCTCAAGGGTTGTTCTTCATCAACGATTTTTGCTCAATAACCGTCAAGCGTCGGGTCTCGCCCATCCGGTCTGGTTGCCACGCTGGGGATCTCACGCACTTCGAACTCGACCGTGCTGCCAACATGTTATTCAAACAGGGATATGCCTCGTGAAGCAGTGACTCTCGACAGGCGCCAATGCCTGTTTCTCACCACGAGTCAACTTACATTTTTCACCCGCCAGGCCTTCCGCGTCGCTGAGGCACGCCAGGGTTGCTTTAATCCATCTGTAACCCGTCGTCTCCAGTATGTTCCCTCACTCAGAACGAGCGGCACGCGACAGCCACAGCCGTCGCGCTGTCTCAGCAGGGAGCCAGCCCGGGTGCCTTCTCGTCCGCGGCCTTCTCGTCCGTCTTTTCAGGAGCACCCGGCGTTGCGCTTTTGGTCCTCTATTTGCGGCAGCCTCATCGATTCGTTGTCCGGATCGCGATCCCTGCGAGGCGGCATGCTGGCGCTCCTGGTCTGCGTATGTGCCACACTGCTGGCAACCGAGGGCTGGCAGTTGTGGCGGGTCCGGCAGACCAGCGAGCAGCAAGCCGACGTCGTGATGGCAAACACCGCGCGCTCGCTGGCCGAGCAGGCCGACGCTATGATCAAGACGGCCGATACGGTCGTAGCCAGCCTGGTGCAACGCGTCGAGGCCGACGGCACGGGGCCCGAGGCCCGGGTGCGATTTCATGGGCTGATGACCTCGCTCGCTGCGGCGCTTCCCGCAATCCACGAGATGGGCATCACCGACACGCACGGGAACGCCATCGTCAAGTCGATGGTGGAGAATCCCACGGGGCTGAATTACGCGGAAAGGGAGTACTTCAAGTTTCATGCCACGCATGACGATCCTGGGGCCTTCATCGGTGAGCGCGTCAAAAGCAAGATAGACGGAAGTTACAACATTACCGTATCACGCCGGATCGATCGTGCCGATGACAGCTTTGGCGGTGTCGTGGTCACCAGTGTTTCGCTGGAGTATTTTCAGGACCTGTTCGATCAGATCCAAGCGAAGTCGGGCGGAATCATCGCCCTGGTTGCAGATGACAAGACCATCCTTATACGCAGTCCGGCGGTGGTGACTCATGGGGCACTCTCCGCCAGCCGGTTCTGGCAGCAACTCATACCCAACACGGGCCAGGGCATCACGACCTACGTCTCCGACGTCGATGGGGTTCGGCGACATGGCGCGTACTACCGCCTGCCGCACTATCCGATGTCCGTGATGGTGTCGCAGTCTGTTTGGGATATCGAAGCCGGCTGGCGCAGTGAATTGCGCACGCACGCGATCATTCTCGGCTGCTTCCTGATCGTCGTTGCTTTTGTCGGTCGTCGCGCGCTGCAGGCAAATCGTATGCTCAATGCCCAGGCCACGCAGGATGGCCTGACCGGGTTGGCAAACCGGCGGGCCTTCGACCAGACCATTGCGCGTGAGTTTCGCCGTTCGGCGCGGTCGGGGCTGCCGGTGTCGGTGGCAATGATCGACCTGGATCAGTTTAAGTCCTACAACGATCATTACGGCCATCCGGCAGGAGACGCGTGTCTCCGTGCCGTGGCCGGAGCGGTTCAGGGTTGCGTGCGCCGGGAAGGCGAGTTCGCCGCGAGATACGGCGGTGAGGAGATCGCCGTGATATTGCCGGGCTACGACAAGTCGCGCGCATCCGATCTGGCGGAAACGATACGCGTCGCGGTAAGAAGCCTTGCAGTGCCGCACGCGCTCAACACCCATGGCATTGTGACGTTGAGCGTCGGGGTGGCCACATCGATGCCTGGAGTGGGCGTCAACGCATGGCCCGACCTCATCGAGGATGCCGACACGGCGCTCTACGCAGCGAAGGAATCCGGGCGGGACAAGGTGATGACGTACCCGCCCATGCCCTCCGCACTTCATGGCAGGATCCAGCCGGTCCGGCGGCAGTTGACGGTCGGGCCGATGTGAGGAGCGGTCGCTGAGCGAGGTCACACCTGTCGGTCTCGATCCGGCGGCGGAGGAGTGTTCCGGCACGCTCGGGGACGGCCGGGCCGCAGATGCCAGGGCGGTCAGGCTAAATCGGAGCACGAACCGCACAGTGGGTGCGGGGCGAGTTTATTCTTGGCTGGCGAGCACTCCTCCGTTTTGCGGCTCATCTTACGCCGGATAACATCTTGGCCCAGCGTGGCCCGCGTCGCTGGCCCGCCTGCACGCGTCCTGGCGGCGTTGCCGGATCGACTTCACGGGTAACGACTTGGCCGCGAACGCTACGCATTCGGCACGGCCCTGTCGAGAGCTAATTATGTTGTCCGGTTTATGTAGCACATGGTTGTCCGTTCGATTCCGGCCTGTTCCCAAGAGCAGGGACAGAACGGCGGCGTTTCTGGCGGCAGGTCAGGCAGGCCGTTGGCTTACAAGCGCGGCCCCACGTCTTCTTCAAACCATGAACCAATCTCCTCCTCTTGCTGATGCGCCTGTGGAGTTTTGGGCAACGCTCTTCCGTTGTCCCACAATTCCACAGGCGAGGCGGACCCAAGCGCGATCATGCCGCCCTCTCCAGCGCCGCCATCCGCAGTGTTCCCTGCGTGTCGTACGCCCGGCCAAGCCGCCGGTCCAGCGGACCCGCCTCGCCGGCATCTTCGTAGCGCTGTTGCCAACGACGGAAGGTCCGCTCGCCGATCCCGAGCAGTTCCGCCGCTTCGCACTGGTTGAGTTCGCTCGATTCATATCTGTCCAGTACGCTCCGGAACTTGATCACTCGCACACCCTGAAGGGCTTCCGGCCGGCGCATCAGGGCCCCTCCAAAGGAGCCCATCATCACCGGACAGATCGTGTGCCACGTAAACCGGACATATCCTGCGCTATCGACAATCGCGGCCGCTCCGTCTTGCTCCCGCCTTGGTTGGGCACTAGAATTAAGTGGCACGCAACCTTTCATCCTCAGTTTGCATGCCTCGACCGGCACGTAACGATGGTCTCGACGAGTTCCGCCGCTTCCGGGTGACCGGCCGCGGCGCTGAATTTCATTGCGGCCATCGCATCCAAACCGACGCGCTCCAGCAAACCGATAGCGTCCTGGTGTGTCTGTTGACCCCCACGGTCCGCGACACACCGCTCTACCGCTTAACCTTGCCCACAGGGCCGGGTACCGGCCTTGAGGGAAGATCATCGCCGTGCGCCGGGACCGCTGCGGGCCGTCGATCGGCCGCGCAGAGGATGCCGCATTGATCGCGCTCGGTCGCCTTCTGGCGTTTGTCGTTGGACTCGCTGACTGACCACATTTCGGCGCGGCCCCGCACGGGCCCACCGGGGAGGGGACCATGAGGCGTTTACGACTGATCGACCAGCTGGGAGGGGGAGGCGCCCTCATGTTGCTGCTGGCGGCGGGGCTCGTTGCCTCTGGGCCAGGCCTGGCGCGTGCCGACACGCTGGTGGTGTGTACCGAGGCCAGCCCCGACTTCCTGAATGCGCAGCTCAGCGTCACCAGCTTCGATGTCAGTGAGCAAGTCTCCGACCGGCTGGTGGAGATGCGGAGCGGCGGTTCCGATCTTGTGCCGGCGCTTGCCCGATCCTGGACCATCTCGCCGGACGGTCTGAGCTACACGTTCAAGCTTCGGCACGGGGTAAAGTTTCAGTCGAACGGACACTTCACGCCGAGCCGGGAGATGAACGCCGACGATGTGGTGTTCAGCTTCCGGCGCATGTTCGACACGGCGAACCCGTTCTATAAAAGCGCCAACGGCAATTTCCCCGAGTACCTGGATCTGCTGGCGCCGAGCCTGCAAGCCGTCGAACGGATCGATGACGACACCGTGCGGTTCCGGTTGAAATCGCCTCTGGCGCCGCTGCTGGCGACGCTGTCGATCCAGCCATTCTCGATCCTGTCGGCCGAGTATGCGGCCAGTTTGGAGAAATCGGGTCGGCTCGGGGACCTGGATAACGAACCGATCGGCACCGGACCGTTCAGCTTCGTTCAGTACCAGAAGGACCTGCTGGTGCGGTTCCGCGCCTTCCCGGATTTCTGGGGCAGGAACGGCGGAATGCCGCAGCGGGCGGCGCGGGTCGATCAGCTCGTGTTTGCGATCACGCCGGATGCCTCGGTGCGCGAGGCGAAGCTTCGAACGAACGAGTGCCAGATCGCCCGTTATCCGAACCCTGCCGATGTGCCGGTGTTGCGGGCCGATCCACATATCAGGGTGGAGCAGGGGCAAGTCGCTGTCACCAACTACATCTATTTCGATCTCGACCGGAAGCCACTGAACGACCAGCGGGTGCGCAAGGCGCTGGCTATGGCGATCGATCACGATGCGTTGGCAGCGGTGGCGTTCCCGGGTGGGACGCCGGCGGGAGGGTTGGTGCCGCCGGCGCTGTGGGGATACGATCGGTCGCTGATGCCCTATCCGCATGACCCGGCCGCCGCGCGTCGGCTGCTGGCCGAAGCGGGATATCCGAACGGGTTCTCGACCGAGCTGTGGGCGATGCCGGTGTCGCGCCCTTATGTGCCGAACGGACGCCGCGCCGCGGCGATGATCCAGGCCGACTGGGCGAAGGTGGGTGTGCAGGCGCGTATCGTTACCTATGAATGGGGCGAGTACCTCAAGCGTACTCGCGACGGCGATGCGCCGATCGCCATGCTGGGCGACATCTGGGACTATCCGGACCCGAGCGAGGTGATGCTGGAATTCGTTTGTCATGCACCCGCCAATGCGGCGCATTTCTGCGATCCGGCGTACGACACGGCGGTGCAGCGGGCCAATGTGGTGACCGATCAGGCGCAACGGGCGAGACTTTATCAGGAAGCACAGCAAGCGATGTACCGAGCGGTGCCGCTGGTGCGGCTCGCGAACGTGACGGTGTACGTGCCGGTGCGGCGCGAGGTGCAGGGGTTCCGGCCCCAGGCTCTCGGCAGCCAGTCCTATGGCGGGGTGTCTCTAGGGCCACGGTGATCCGCGGATGATCGCCGGCCCATAAGCCGTTATGGCTGACCTTGTGCTGCGTTGTGCCGGCCATCTCCTGCACGTCGGCGCTACTGCTCGCGGCTGCCGATGAAATTGCCTAGGTGAGCAACCGCGAGCCACCAGAGACGGAGCGATGAGCGATCTCTACGATGAGGACCAGTTGCTCTGGAGCGAACGACAGGCCGAACTCCTGCGCCGACGTGCCGCCGGCGAGATTACCAACGACGCTGACGTGGGCTGGCTGAACATCGCCGAGGAGGTCGAGGCCGTGGGAGCCAGCCAGCGCCGTGAGGTCCGAAGCCGGATGATCCGATTGCTTCAGCACCTGCTTAAGTGGAGATACCAGCCGGAGCTGCGTTGTCGGAGCTGGCGCGCGGCCATCAAGGCACAACGCGCCGAGATCGACGATTTGCTTGCGCAAAGTCCGACCTTGCGGCGAGCTCTGACTGACCTGCTGCCGGCTGCGTATCATCGGGCTCGCGGAGAAAGGGCTGCTTAATCTCCCCGAACTCTTGCCATTCACCCTGGAAGACGAGCTGCGTGACGAGTAGTTCGCGCTGGCGTTGCCGCCGCTTTAGCGAATGATAGAGCCCACTGCGCCGGTGACTGTCGCTCTCACCTCTAACCCGGTCTGTCGCGCACCCACGTTCGGGTCTGTCCAAACAACGGCGTACCCGCATATCCGCGCAGGCGTAGTTCTTTGCCACCTTCGGTCAGGTGAGCCTCCAGGCTGTACGTCTTGCCGGTCGTCGGGTCGATAATCGTGCCGTCACCCCAACCATCGCCCTGTCTTCGGAGATGCCAAAGTACCGTCATTCCCAGGATCGGCTGATTCCTGAGCTCGCCCGGACACGCGCTGCAGATTCCATGCGTTGGGTCGCCCGGAGGTGGGAAGCGCTTGATGACTTTGCCCTGCAGTTCGTCTCCGACCGCTGTAATCTCAACAATGCTTCGCAACTCATGGGTGGCCGGGTCGAAGGTTTGCTAACGCGCGACGGGGGACGGGCTTTCGCCGCTCCCCGCCGTTGATTGCGCGAAGGCCGCTGCCGCACTCGCGGCTGCCGCCAGACCAATCAGAAACATCCCTGCTTTGTTCACGACGACCTCCATTGTGGTGCTTCCTGACGGCAACACCGCTCCGACTCGAATCAGGCTGTTGGCGCAGTCGAGGACAGTCTCCTCGAACGACCTTGGACTCCAGGCGAAGGTGTTCTCGGCCTTCTCGGAGGACACGATCCGTTTGCGGCCGAGCTCGTGCGCAACCGCACGCAGCCCGGGATCGACCATCGCAATGAGCCGGACCACGAAGTCAGGTGCGCGCCGGCGCGGTACGTGCTTCGCCGCGGATCCCAATGAACGTCGCAAGATGGAGGCGACGTCCTCCAGCCAATGGAACTCGCCCGATCCGAGATACCGTTCCCCAGCGGCAACCTCACTGGTCATCGCTTGCAGGTGCAATTCGGCGACGTCACGGACATCGACGAACGGGAACCCCAATCTCGGTATCACCGGTGCGGACCCGCTGAGCAGGCGCGACACCACCTGGACGGAGTAGCTGAAGTCCTTGTTGAGTACCGGCCCGAGGATTGCCGAGGGTGCCACGACCGTGAGCAGGCTTTTGCATTGATTGCTCCCGACGAGATCCCATGCGGCTCGCTCGGCGAGAACCTTGGACTTGACATACGGCGTAGCCGAAGAGTGGTCGGGGTTCGTCCAATACTGCTCCGTGACGGGGTCTGGAGTTCCGCCATCCGGATACGACATGGCCGCGGAAGACGATGTCAGCACCACGCGCTCGGCTTTCGCGTCTAGACAAGCCCTCAAGATTCGCAGCGTGCCATCACGGGCAGGGGCGATCAGCTCGTCCGCATTCCTGGGCTGCGCTGCAGGAAAAGGCGAAGCCGCGTGCAAGACGTAACGAGAACCGCTGACGGCCTCCCGCCATCCCCGATCGCTGCCGAGATCGGCTTCGACAATGTCCAGGTTGGCGGCTTCCCCGACCGCACTGGCAATCGTGGCCCGCAGTTCGCTTGCCCGGATGAGATCCCGGACCGTCGTGCGTACCTGATAACCCCTGCGCAGCAACCCGACGATGCAGTGCCCGCCGAGAAACCCCGTGCCGCCCGTTACCAACACCAGATCTTTCCTCTCCATGGTGAGCTCACACGTTGCAGATCGGCAAGCGGCGGATGCGCCGACCGGTTGCGGCGAACAGAGCATTCGTCAGGGCCGGGACGACGGGCGGCAGGCCAACCTCACCGAGCCCGCCCAGGGGGGCGCCACTTCTGACAAAATGGACCTCAATCTCGGGGATTTCCGCGAGCTTCAGCACCGGATAGTCGGGAAAGCTGGACTGCGTCACGTGACCGTTGCGAATGGTGATCTCTTCATGGAGGGCTGCGCTGAGTCCCATGATGATGGCGCCCTCGACCTGTTGTTCGGCGGTGTCCGGATGGACGATGTCGCCGCAGTCAACGGCCGCGACGACACGATGGACTTGCGGGGCTCCTCCATTCGCCCAGGAAGCCTCGATCACCTCGGCCACGATGGTTCCGAACGAGGGCGCCAACGCGATCCCACGTCCGACCCCGACCGGAAGCGGGGCGCCCCAGTTGGATGCCTTCGCAACGGCCTCAAGCACTCGCTGCTCACGCGAGCCCTCGGCGAGTGCAGCCCTGCGAGAGGCGTACGGGTCTGTGCCGCCGGCGTGCGCCAGCTCGTCGATGAAGCTTTCGGCCCAGAACGCATGCTGGGAGCTATTGACGCTGCGCCATGATCCGATCCGCACGTGATGCGGCACCGTGACGGATCGAATGGATTTGTTGGGCACCGAATAAGGGATGTCGAACGCAGTTGCGAGGGAGGGGGCCCCGGCGATGTAGATCTGTTCCCAGGCAACAAGCTTGCCTTGCGGATCGACGGCCCCCCTAATCCGGCTCATAAGCTGCGGGCGAAAAGCGTCCTGAGTGAAGTCCTCTTCCCGGCAACGGATCATCTTCACGGGAAACGGTGACATAACGCGGGCGATCTCGGCAGCGTGCGCGAGATAAATATCAGCGGCTGAGTTCTTGACCGATCGTGCGCCGAAGCAGCCGCCACAGGGCAGCGCATGAAAGGCGACGTCGGCGGAGGATAGCCCAATGGCCCTCGCTACCGCCATTCTTGACGCGAGTGGGTCGCGGTCGCCTGTCCATACGGTGAGCCGGCCATCCTTGAACTGCGCCGTCGCGTTGATGGGCTCGATAGGCGCATGCGCCAGGAACGGCACACGATACTCGGCGGTTGCGATGCGCACGCCGTTTCTGGTGAACGTCGCTCCCACATCGCCGATCGTTACGTCGATCTTGCCCGAATTCGTATTGAGCGCCTGCAACTGGCGTTCAAAGATCAAATCCGATGACACGCCACCATTGCCCCCGTCTGAATAGGTCGGCGAGAGCGCCGCGAGCCCCTTGCAAGCGGCCCAGTAATTCCGGGCGACGACGGCCACCGCCCCCACGAGTGGTACGACGCGCTCAACCTGCTTGATCGCCAAGGCGGGCTTTGGATCGACGTGCAAGAGACACCCACCGTGCACCGGAGCGGACTGGACCGCCGCATAGCGCATATCCGGCAAGACCATGTCTATGCCGTACCGCAATGCTCCGGTGACCTTGCTCGGAATGTCAAGGCGCGGAACCGAGCGACCGACAAGCGTGTACCTGTCTCGCGGCTTCAGCCTCGGTCGTGCCGGCACAGCTTCGCGCGCCGCGGCGGCGGCGAGCGCTCCGTAACGCAGGACGCGACCGCTTGGCCGATGAACCACCGTGCCGTCACTGGTCTCAAGTTCTCTGACATCGGCTCCAAGACGTGTCGCGGCCGCGGAGAGAAGCATCTCGCGCGCGGCCGCTCCGACGACGCGGAGGCCATACTGACCAGTGAAAGCAACGGCCGTGGACCCGCCCGTCATCTGCAGGCTCATGAACCGGGCGACCTCGGCGAAGATCATATTCGCGGCACCTTGGAGCACCCCGAGGGACTGGCCCTTGAGCACATAGCCCTCCACCAGAAATCGATCGGCGAAGGCTTCATCAGCCGGCGCGTGCTCGGCGCGGACCTTGGCCCAATCGGCATCGAGCTCTTCGGCCAGCATCATGGCCAGCGCGGTCTGTGCGCCTTGCCCGACATCCACGCCGGGCGTGAGGACGGTCACCGCGTCGTCTTCGTCGATCAGTACCCACCCGGCGAGCAGGTGACTGCGCCGTGTCTCCACGAGGCGCCGCGCCGCCCGGTCAAAGCTCGCGTCCCAGACCCGGAACCCGACAACCAGCGCGCCGGTACCGGCGAGCGCTGTCCCCACCAGAAAAGTACGACGTTTCATGTACCCGCCAGAGCTCTCACCGCGCGGCGCACGCGTGGATACGTGCCGCAGCGACAGATGTTCGTGATCGCAGCATCGATATCGGCATCGGTCGGGCTCGGCTTCTTCGCCAACAGAGCCGTTACAGCCATGATCATCCCAGGCTGGCAGTAGCCGCACTGAGGGATTTGATGAGAGATCCACGCACTCTGGACCGCGCTCAGCCGGCTGGTGCCGCCAGCCATCGCTGCCAGCCCCTCGATCGTAACGATCTCCGCATGGTTTGTGCTCTGGATCGGGATCGAGCAACTGCGCACAGCCTCACCATTCACCATGACCGTGCACGCACCGCAGGCGCCGATCCCGCACCCAAACTTGGTGCCGGTGAGGCGCAGCTCATCGCGAAGCACCCACAGCAAGGGTGTGTCCGCGTCCGAGCCGATGGCGTGCCTTGTGCCGTTCACAGTGACCTCAAGCATCGATCTTCGCCTTTCCGAACCCAGCGCTGGCGCGACGAGAGGAACGGCGTACAACGATCGACGATGAGCGATTGGGACGCATCAGGCCCACCCATGCTCCGGCATCTGACTATGGATCACTTACCGATGGTCACTTATCGATGGTCACTTATCGTCGGTCACTTAGACGGGCAGTCCAGGCTTGTCAAGGGAACACTGCCCCTCGACGAGTCCCGCCGCGGGGTGCCCCCGGCGAGGCCGGCCACCAGGGCGGCGGCCAACCCGAAAGCCCTTTCTGCGACAACGCGTTGGAGCCTCGCCCATCTATGAGCGATAGAGTGGCGTCAAAGCACTGAGGATACGAGCGACCGACACTATGGCAGCAAAAGCAAGGCCCGACGCGGGCCGGACCTATACGATATCGATGACGAATCGAAAACCACGGGGCTCCGGCCACGAGCGCCTCGAGGAGATCCTGCTCGCGGCGAAGGCACTCTTCGTCGAGCATGGCTTCGAGAATGTTTCGACGCAACGCATTGCCGAGCGCGTCGGAATTTCGAAGACGGCGCTCTATTCGTACTACAAGACCAAGGACGAAATCCTGAGCCAGCTCATCCGCGACGCCCTTGCGGAGTTGGATCGCGCTCTCACCAAAATCGACCGTTCGGCGCCGGATACCGTTGCCTGGCTGCGCAGTTTTATCGCCGGGTATATCGCGTTCGGGCTGAAGTACCCGGACGAGTACCGGCTTGCCTTCATGATCATCAAGCCCGATAAAAAGCTGGACGACGCTCAGCAGCCACAGCCGGTCGGCGGAGCCGCTCTGGCCGGCCTTGTGATCTTCCGACGCGTGGAAGAGCGCGTCCGAGACGCGATCGGCGAAGGTGTGATACGGCGCGATCTCGGCTCAGCGACTGTGGTGGCGCAGGTGCTGTGGACATCCGTCCACGGTCTCGTAGCACTCCTGATCGCGAGGCCGCGTCCGCACTTCCCTTGGGCCAGGCGGGACAGCCTGATCAAGGCCCAAGTCTCCCTGCTCCTGGATGGGCTGCTCGTAAAGCGCGAGCCATCTAAAACCACAGACTGAGTTGCAGTGCATGAGCATCCTCCGGGTAAGCAGGCTGATGCCCTCACCGCCGCCCACGCGAAGCACATAAAATTTCTTCTCAGTGAAACTCCGTGGGAACTCAGTGCACTCCGTGTCCGCTTGATTATCCCACCCGCCAGCAACCCGGGCACCAGCGGGCATCCGCTTCCACAATCGCACTACCTGCTGGAAGACTGCTCCTTGTTCGAAGCGGTTTGCTGATCACGCCACTCTAGAAATTGCTTGAACAGAACATCCCTCTGCTCGGGGCTGATCTCGCCATTGGCAAGCCTGACCGCGATAAACTTGTCGAAGTCTCCCTGCAGGTTGGCGTTCGCTGCCGCCGCCGCAGCGTGCTGATCAAGCCAGTCCTGCGCAGCCGAGAAGCGCGTCCAGCCCGGCACTTGCGCCGCCAGGTTCACTTCGCGCCACTTGGGATGGCGCGGCGGCTTCAGGAACTCGTCAAACTTGCTGAAGAACGCATCGATGAACCGTGCGACCTTGGCGTACCGCTGGGTATATGGCGGCCACGCATAGACAGCCATCACGTCCCCGACGGCGATCGTGGGTACCGACGTTCCCGCCGGCACGAGGTTCGGATACACCTGATGCGTAAATTCCGCCGGCAGATAAGTCTGCGACAGAAGCGCCTGATCGATCGCCACGGGAAGAAAATGAATGCCGCTATCGGCCGGTACATCGGCCAACAGCGGTATCGGCGCGCCGCCGACATGGATGATCGCGGCGATGTCGCCGTGCTCCAGCTCTTGCACGCCGGTTACCTGCTTCTGGTGTTCGACCTTCGCGTTGACGCCCAGCTCGCCGAGCAAAATCTCGGCAGTCATAGCCGACCCGCTGCCTTCCACATCGACGTTGACGCGCTGGCCATCCAGGTCCTTGAGCTGAGCGATGTCCTTGCGGGCGAGGACATGCACCTCCTCGTTGTACAGCTTCGCGATGTAGCGGATGCCCTGGGTAAGGTTCGGGAACAAGTTGTGCTGCTTCGCGTAAGTCAGTGCATCGGCCTGGACGAAGCCGATGTCGATACCCTTGAGATAAAGGATGTCGGACAGATTCTGCAGCGACCCTTTGCCGAGAACCGGCAGCACGCGAAGGTTGTCGTCATCCAGGATGGTCAGGTCCGCCGCGGTCCGCGCGTAGGTGCCGCCCTCCATCCCGGTGATCACGCCGACCGTGCCCTGGTTGGCGCGCACGATCAGGTCCTGTGGTGACTGTTGCGCGATAGCGGTACCAGCGAACAACACGCACAGCAAAGTCGAAAGTACGAGTTTCACGATTCCCCCTTGAGGTAGCTTGGGCTCCCGAGAACCCGAAGATTGTTGCCATCGTGCACCGCCGATGTGAGATCGACGGCGATTCGACGCTGCCGCTGCAGCACGGAATAACGGAGCGGTTGTCATTGAACGGCCTCGGCGAGATTCTTCAGCCGCTCGGCGGCCTCGGCGTCACCCAAGGCTGCCGCTCTTCGGTACCATTTTGCCGCGGTTGCTGCGTCCGTTGGCATGCCCCAGGCACCGATCTTCGTCAGGAACAATGGGTCATAGGTTTTCGCGAGCTGGGTCGCGGCTCTCGCTTCGCCGCTCTCGGCGGCCCGGCGGTAGAGCAGCCGGGCGGAAGCAACGTCGCCGATCACGAGCATCGCATCCCCGCGCCGGAGCAGGTCGGCCACGATGTCGGGCGGCAGAGAGGCGGGTTGCGGAGCGGCCTTAGTTTCTGTCGGTGCAAGATGGGGAGACGATGATGTAGTCGGCAACGCAATGGTGCCCGCGGCCGCCGGCGCTGATGTCTCCAGGCGCGCCGGGGTGACGGAGACAACAGGGGGCGGCGCGGCGGTTTTGGGCAGGTCGGTCTGGGCTGATGGTGATGCCGCGACCAAGCCGGGAACGATAGTCCGCTGGGTAGCCAGAACGGTTGGTCCGGTTGCGGCTGATATCGGGACTCCCGGATTGGCAGCAGGCGCGGCCGGGGTATGGTCCGGTTTGCCCGACCACGGGGTGGCATCAGTCGAGGGTGATGAAGCCGTGGCTGACGCCGTTGTGGCGGACGGGGGTGACGTATTCGGCGGTTTAGCCTGCCTGTCGATCGGCTCCGTCGTTTGAGTTGCGACGGTCGCAGCCGCGCTCGCGGGCGGTGCCAGGGAAGCGGCTGACGGCTGCATCGATGGAACAGCAGCGTCCGTTGCAAGCGGTGAAGTGGAAGCCGGTTGCGGAGCTGCCGCGGCGGGCGGCGGCTGCGGCACCACCGCTGTCGCGGCGATCGAAGGAATGACGGCCGCACTCGTGGCCGCCGTCACCAGCGAGTTTTGCGGCCGGACCGGTTGAGCGTCAGCGTCGGTCGCAGGCGGTGAAGCGGAAGCCAGTTGCGGAGCTGCCGCGGCGGGCCGCGGCCGCGGCACCACCGCGGTCGCGGCGATCGAAGGAACGACGGCCGCACTCGTGGCCGCCGTCACCGGCGAGTTTTGCGGCCGGACCGGTTGAGCGTCAGCGTTGGTCGCAGGCGGTGAAGCGGGAGCCAGTTGCGGAGCTGCCGCGGCGGGCGCCGGCTGCGGCGCCACCGCTGTCGTGGCGATCGAGGGAGTGGCGGGCGTCACCGGCGAGTTTTGCGGCTGGGCCGGTTGAGCATCAGCGTCGGCCGACCGCCAGGAACCATGGGCTGTCGAGGTCGCGTCCAGTGCCGTCGCAGCATCTCCGATCCGCCCGGGCGGAGAGCCCGCATCTTGGCTGGAGTTCGTCCTTGCATCCGCGAACGAAGATCCGGCCACTGCTAACGCTTCCTGGTTCGCTGCCGCGACCGGGGCTGATGTGTCCGCGGCGGATGCGGCAGCCGGCTGTTGTTGCGATTCCGAGGTGGGCGGGGGCGGTACCGCAACGACCGGCGTGTCGCCAAGGCTCGATGATGTCACGGCCGGTGTCGCTGGCGCCGGCGGTTCTGATGCGTCGGGTGGGCTGGCAGCGTCAGCAGCCAGCACGATGGCCGTTTGGGTCGGTGGCTCCGGCAGGGTTGTCGATGCAGTCGTCGCCGGACCGCTCATCTCCCGCGGATCAGGTTGGACGGACGAGCGCCATGCCGTTCCGATACTTCCCACCAACAGGACGGCAAGGCAAACAAGAGCGCCCGGATGAAGAACCCGGTGCCGCCGCTCCGGGATCGTTGCCGGGGGCGAATACGACGCGACCATCTGGCGCGAGTGATTCTCAGTCGCTGCCGGCACGACAACCGCCAGCGCACCCCTCGCGAAAGTATATGCACCCGCGTCCACGGCCTCGGGCCCCAACTGTCGGTATCCCCCGGCGGCGACGAGCGATTTCAGCAAAATCGGATCCAGGCGGCCGGGAATACCTTCCCCGTACTGGACAAGTCTGCTCAAGGCTGCATCAGACACCTGTTGCCTGATCGCGCCGTACATTTGTTCGAGCTGGTAACAGAGAAAATCCCGCGCCTCCGCCTCGCCGAGCGGTTCGATGACCGGCCGCGCTTTTATTCTCCCAACGAGATCGCGCAACTTGGGGTCCTCAAGAAGATCCCAGAACTCCGGCCTCCCGGCAAAAATAACCCGTTGGTTTCGGATACCAAGCGCATGGAGGCTGGATACGATTTGCAGATAGCCGAGCACATCCGCCTGCAGATAGTGGGCGTCGTCGAATACAAGGACGACCTGACTCCCCTCGTTATTCATAGTGAGCGCGTCAAATAGCCGCTCGATGTCTTCATTGGTCATGGTGCCGGGGGCGTTGCCAAGCAGTTCCCCGATTATCTGCGGCAGACGCAACGGCGTCCCATGCGGATTGTCTATCCGCCTGATCCGCAGGCCCCTCTCGGCAATTACCGCGACTGCGGTGTCGAGCACTGTTGTCTTGCCGACCCCCGGCTTGCCGGTGAGGGCAACGAAAGGCTCGCCAGCAACAATAGCGCGCACCAGTTCGGCAAGCGCCTGGCGTTGCGTGCGCGGCATGAAAAGTTGGCCCGCGACGCGCGGCACCGCGGGCGCTACATTGTCGAAATCATCCATTCGGCCTCCCCAGCGCCGGCCAATTGGTTGTGGCTCGTTCCACACTTCGCTTCGATAAAGCACCCGATCGATCATCACGCAACAGTATTTTTTGGCTTACGAAACCAATAATTTCCTGAGCGTTTCGGATGTGTCTCGTAATTATCGGCCTTCGGCCTACGCGCGCCAAATATCCGCGCAACGAATAGGGCCACATGAAAAAGGCTTCACACGCAGCACGCAGCGCCGCGGAAGCGCGACACGCCGAATCCGCTCCCGCTCGGCGGGAGAGGTCGGTTTGCGCAGCGAACCGGGTGAGGGTCCCCGCGCCGTGCCATCCTCACCCGCCACGCGCTGCGCGGCAACGTCCGCCCGCACCGCGGAAGGACGCAACGGGCCTCAGCGACGAGCTACGTCCCGATCCCGCCGACCGCCAGGTACTTGATCTCCAGATACTCCTCGATCCCGTATTTCGACCCTTCACGGCCCAGGCCGGAGTGCTTCATGCCCCCGAACGGCGCCTCGGCGGTCGAGATGATCCCCTCGTTGACACCGATCAGTCCGTATTCCAGCGCCTCGCCGACGCGGAACACCCGTCCGACATCACGCGCATAGAAATACGCCGCCAGGCCGAATTCGGTATCGTTGGCCAGCCGGATCGCTTCTTCCTCGGTCTTGAAGCGGAACAGCGGCGCCACCGGCCCGAACGTCTCCTCACGGAAGATCAGCGCATCGTGCGGCACCTCGGCGAGCAAGGTCGGCTCGAAGAAATTGCCGCCGAGACGATGGCGATGCCCGCCGGTCAGCACCTTGGCACCACGTTGGGTTGCATCGGCGATGTGTTCCTCAACCTTCTTTACCGCGTCGGCGTTGATCAGCGGGCCCTGCGCGACGCCGGGCTCCATGCCGTTGCCAACTTTCATCCGCTCGATCGCCGCCTTGAATTTCTGTGCGAAGGCATCATACACGCCTTCCTGCACCAGGATCCGGTTGGCACACACGCAGGTCTGTCCGGTGTTGCGGTATTTGCTGGCCATCGCACCCGTCACGGCGGCGTCCAGGTCGGCGTCGTCGAACACGATGAACGGGGCGTTGCCGCCCAGTTCCATGCTGGTCTTCTTGATCGTCGGCGCGCATTGCGCCAGCAACTTGGCTCCCACCTCGGTGCTGCCGGTGAACGACAGCTTGCGCACCAGCGGGTTGGACGTGAGTTCGGCCCCGGTTTCCGCGGACGGCCCGGTGATGATGTTGCAGACGCCCGGAGGCATGCCGGCCCGCTCGGCCAGAACGGCAAGCGCCAGGGCCGAGAACGGCGTCTGGCTGGCCGGACGGATCACGCCGGTGCAGCCGGCGGCCCAACCCGGGCCGGCCTTGCGAGTAATCATCGCCGAAGGGAAGTTCCAGGGCGTGATCGCGGCGAAGACGCCGACCGGCTCCTTCAACACCAGGATGCGCCGACCCTTGGCGTTCTGCGGGATAGTGTCGCCATAGACGCGCTTTCCTTCCTCGGCGAACCAGTCGATGAAGCTCGCCGCATAGGCGATCTCGCCCTTGCTTTCGGTCAGCGGCTTGCCTTGTTCGGCGGTCATGATCACCGCCAGGTCGTCGGCATTCGCCAGCATCAGATCGGAGAGCTTGCGCAGGACGGCGCCGCGCTCCTTCGCCAGCATGGCGCGCCAAGCTGGCCAGGCGCGGTTGGCGGCCTCGATGGCCCGGCGTGTCTCAGTGGCGCCCAGCGCCGGCACCTCGCCGATTGCCTCACCCGTAGCAGGATTTTTCACGACCAGGGTCTTCCCGCTGTCGGCCTGCACCCATTTGCCATCGATGCAGTTCGCCTGGCGCAGCAGTGTCGGGTCTTTCAGCGGAAGTGGCGACGCAGGGTTCAGCATGACATCCTCCTATTGGTGGAGCCCCTAAAACGGACGGGTTCCAAGGGCGTTGCCCTTGGCGGGGGTCCAGGGGGCAGCGCCTCCTGACCTTCACATAAGCAGCCTACTGCGCCGCCGCGACATCGACAGCATGCGGCGCCAGCCGCCCCGTCCGCCCATCCTCGCGCTCAAAGGTGAAGCGTTTGTCATGCAATGCAGCGACGCTTGTGCGGTGAGCGATCGAGACGATCGTCGTGTTCGGCAGACGGGCCTTCAGCGTACGATAGAGCTCAGCCTCCGCCTCGGGATCGAGGCTCGCGGTGGCCTCATCCAGAAACAGCCAGTCGGGCCGCTTCAGCAACGCGCGGGCCAGCGCGACCCGCTGTTGCTCCCCGCCCGACAGCACCTGCGGCCAGTTCTGATCATCGTCGAGATGCGCAATCAGGCCAGCAAGCCCGGCATCCTCGAGCGCCTGGGCGATCTCAGTCTCAGAATGCGCGTCCGGCGCATCCGGATAGCTGATAACGTGGCGCAAAGTGCCAAGCGGAATGTAGGGCCGCTGCGGCAGGAACAGACAGCTTTCGCTCGGGCGCTGGATGCGGCCTTCGCCGAATGGCCAGATCCCGGCGATCGCGCGGAACAGCGACGACTTGCCCGAACCCGTGCGGCCGGTGACCACGGCGGAACTGCCACGGTTAAAGCTCAGATTCTCGCCAGACAGCAGCTTAAGGCCGTTCGGAAGCTGTAATGTCAGATCGGACACGCGGACCGCTCCATCGGGGGATGGACTGACAATCAATCCCTGGCCGGCGGCAGCGCGGGCGATGAGAATTGCCCGATGGAAGGTGGTAAGTCGAATAACGATGGCGTTCCATTGCGCCAGCGTGGCGTATGCATTAACAAACCAGGAAAGCGCCGTCTGCACACGCCCGAAGGCATCGGCGATCTGCGTCAACCCGCCGAGTTCGATCTTGCGGGAGAAGAAGCGCGGGGCAGCGACCACGAAGGGAAAAATGATGGCGACCTGGGTGTAGCCGGAGGTCAGCGCATTTAACCACTTCGTCCACGTCATGATGCCCCACCAGTTCCCGATCACGTGGTGGAAGCGGTCAAGCAGGTTGCCCTTCTCCTCTGCCTCACCCCCGTAGAGTGCGATGCCTTCCATATTCTCGCGCAGGCGCACCAGTGCATAACGAAAGTCGGCTTCGACCCGCTGCTGGCGGAAGCGCAGCCCGATCAGGGGGCGGCCTACGATGTGGGTGAGCCAGGTGCCGACGATCGCATACATCAGCGCCACCCAAACCATATAACCAGGGACGGTGATGCCGAAGAGGGTGAGATCGCCGGAGATCACCCAGAGAATGCCGACGAAACTGGCGAGGGTAACGAAATTGGACAGGAAATCGACGCCCAGGGAGAGCGTGGTGGCAACGAAATCGCGCAGATCCTCGGCGATTCGTTGGTCAGGGTTATCGGTGCCGATCGCGGCGATATCAGTGGTCAGGCTGATGCGGTAATAGGCCCGGTCGGCAAGCCATTCATCGAGAAATTGCGTGGTCATCCAGCGGCGCCAGCGGATTTGCAGCCATTGGTTCAGGTACGTCGCATAAACCGCGACAGCGATGTACACCACCGCGACCAGGCAGAATCCTGGCATGATGAAACCGCTGGGCGTGCGCTCCCAGGTCAGCAGAAGATGCCAGAACGCGGTCTCGTTCCTTAACTGGAGAGCGTTGAAAAACAGCCTGTTCCAGAAGTTAAAAACCACGTTCATGCCGACCATGGACAGGTTCAGCACGATGATTGAAATCAGTAGCAGCCAGGCGGACCATTTTTCCTCCGAACGGAAATAAGGCCGCGACAGCTGCCACACGTCATGCAGGAACGATCCGATAGATTTCATAGAGGGGGTGGTCTCTCCGTTGATTGTCTGACCGCGTTATCCAGGGCGGCGAGCCAGACGGTCAGGCGCTGGCGGTTCACCCCGAAATCCCCATAGCCGTACACACTGCGGGAATACAGCAGAAGCGTGCTGCCGGCAGGCTCGCGCGGCATCGCCTGCGCCGTGACGAGATCAGGGAAGTTGAACACCGCGCTCCGCACCACCCAATGGAGTTGCCTGGCTTCCGGATAAGCGGCGGCGGGAAACGTACGAGGCCGCGCTGCGGCCACCCGCCCGACAGCGGTGAGCAACCGATCCGCCGGCAGCGGATAAACCGGCGTCACGATGTCCGGCGTCGGCGCCCAGCCCGCCGGCGCGGCGAGCGCGGTGTTCGGGCTCGCCGGCCGTTCGATGTGGGCGACGTCGAGCAGCGGCGGGACCAGCAGGCCATTGGCTCCCGCCGCGGCACAGGCCGGCAAAATCAGCCCGAGGATCCGGCCCAGCGGGCTCATCCGGCGACGGCGTGGAGCAGCATCGCTCCCGAGATGGCGCGGCCCCGCGGCTCTGACAAGCGAAAGGGGAGCCAATCGTTGCGCCCCCCTATTGCGACTTTGCCCGCAACCCCCTGAACTTCCGTGTTTTCCTTGACGCGCTCGGGCCGGGT
>Ga0335074_10003437_pt1 | contig 21628 bp, 18 predicted proteins | sample Lox_Sample_23_FD_206715 | JGI IMG/M metagenome (GOLD analysis project Ga0335074, IMG submission 206715) | Soil microbial communities from Loxahatchee National Wildlife Refuge, Florida, United States - Lox_Sample_2.3 | ecosystem: Environmental > Terrestrial > Soil > Wetlands | place: USA... | reverse complement strand
CATCCTGTAATATTCCTCGTCTATGCTTCGGCAGAAGCTGAGGTGACCGGAAGTGGTCGCCATGCGCTTGTCTTCGTGAGAGACTTGCAGAATCTTTCAGATTTGAGTGACAAAATCTATCGTCGGAGGAGTTATGCGTAACTTCGTACCCAACCAGCGCTATGGGGTTTTTCTCGCTGCTTTTCTGATTGCAATTACGATCTTCATGCCGGGCCCCAAGGTTGTGGCCCAGGACAACGCAGCTTCTTCGCAGGCCCACTTTCCGCCGCTGTCTCCGCAGGCGCAGGACCTGATCCAGAACGTGAAGGAGATTTATTTTCCCTTCAACATCTACAACCGGGTGGTGAATCCCAGTGTGCTGACGGCGGACGGAACGTGGCTGAGCCAGAACACCGCCTCGCGGATGTGGATTGAGGGCTACGCCGACATTCGCGGCGACATCTTCTATAACTTGGTGCTCTCCTATCGCCGGGCGCAGCACGTCAAGGCGGCGTTGATCAAGGCTGGCGTTGACGAGTCGCGCATCCAGTTTGCGACGGGATGGGGCAAGCTCTATCCGGTGTGCAACGCTACCGATGAAAGCTGCTATCAGCAGCAGCGCCGCGTCGACATCGTGCCACCCGACGCCATGTAGGACTACGATCCGCTGGTTGACTTAATCTCGACTGAGGCTTGATGGCCGGGATATAATCAAGCCTGCCCGTACCTCCTCGAAGCTGTGGAGGCGGAGATCTTTTTGCGTCTTCACTCCGCGGGCAAGACGTCGGAACTCGTCAAAAAGTCATCGTAAATCTGAGGTTTCCTCCCATGTCAGGCCATTCAAAATGGGCAACAATTAAGCATAAGAAGGGCGCGCTGGACGCCAAGCGCGGCAAAATCTTCACTCGGCTCATCAAGGAAATCACCATCGCGGCGAAGAGCGGTGGTGATCCGGAGAAGAATCCGCGGTTGCGCACGGCGGTGCAGGCGGCCAAGGCGGAGAACATGCCGGCCGACAACATCAAGCGCGCGATCCAGCGCGGCACCGGCGAGCTGCCCGGCGTCTCGTACGAAGAAGTGACGTTTGAGGGCTACGGGCCGGGCGGAGTCGCGATCCTGGTTCAGGTTTCGACCGACAACCGCAACCGCACGGTCAGCGAGATTCGCCACGCCTTCTCGAAGAATGGCGGGAACCTGGGTGCAGCCGGATCGGTGGCGTACATGTTCCACAAGAAGGGCGACATCATCATCGCCAAGTCGGCAGCGAAGGAAGACGACCTGATGAACCTGGTGCTGGAGGCCGGAGCCGACGATTTGAAAGACGACGGCGAAAATTGGGAGATCCTTACCGATCCTTCCGCCTATGAGGGCGTGCTGGAAGCGCTGAAGAAGGCGGGAATCAAGCCGGAGGTTGCCGAGGTGGCGATGGTGCCGCAGAACTACACCAAGCTGGAGGGCCATCAAGCCAGTACGATGATCCGGCTGCTGGAAGCTCTGGAAGAACACGACGATGTCGAGCACGTGTACTCGAACTTCGACATTGACCAGAAGCAGCTTGAGGAAGTAGCGGGATAGAAGCTGTCGGACTGAAGCTTGTGTTTAAGCCAGAAGCGGCTCTTGCGGGAGCCGCTTTTCTGTTTCCCCTAGACTGCGCGGCGACCCGTCACCAAGTTGATGATCAGCACGATCACGGCTAAGATCAGCAGTATGTGAATCAAGCTTCCTGCGATGTGAAAGCCCCACCCCAACAGCCATAAAACCAGCAGGATTACAAAAATTGTCCAAAGCATTCGATGCCCCTCCAGGCCAAAAATCTGGCGCTGGAAATTGGAATACGATTGCCTACGCGGGAGTTGCATGTGGGCCGGAAGTCTTCAGAAAACGCGCAAATACTTCATTCGAGAGCAGCCGGCCGCGGGGCGTGAGGCACAGGCCGGTCGCGGTCCTTTCCAGCAAGCCAGCCTCTGCGAGTTCGGCAATGATCGGCGCGTAGCTGGGGAGAACATGCGGACCAAACTGCTGCTGAAGTTGGGAGAATGCGAGACCACGATTCAGGCGCAGGCCGAGGAAGAACGATTCTTCCAGAGCGGCTTGCCGTTCCAGGAGTGTCCGAGAGGAATGTAATTGGGCGATGCGAGCATCTCTACGGGCGTCGACTGACAACTGACCACCGACGACTGACCACTGCTGCAGCGCATCGGGAGTGGCAAAGCGGACGGCTTCAATGCCGTTGGCGTTGAGTTCGGCTGTGGCCGGCAGCATGGAATGCGCGTCAACGCCAAATCCCATATATGGCTGGCGCGTCCAGTACTTGAGATTATGTCGCGAATCGCGCAAGCCGATACCGTGGGTCACGGGCCGCGCGAAGTTGGAGATTTCGTACTGTCGCATTCCGCCTTGGTCCAGGCGATCACATGCGGCGAGGTAAAGATCGGCGGTGAGATCATCGTCGGGAACGAAATGCGCGTGGTAGCGGCTGCCGCCGGCCAGAACCTCGTTGCCCAGACGCGAATCTTCATCGACCTCCAACATGTATACGCTGACATGCGGCACCCCGGTGGCGAGAGTTTCGCTCAGGGAGAAATCCCAACTATCGGCAGTTTGATGAGGCAGTCCGGCGATGAGATCGATGCTGATGTTGCCGATGCCGGCAGCGCGGAGACGAGCGATGTCGGCGAGCGTAACGCCTCGGGTGTGCAGCCGGCCGACGGACGAGCATTCCTTGTCTACAAACGATTGCACGCCGAGGCTAACGCGGTTGACGCCACAAACCGCCAGCAGGTGCAGAATTTCGTCGCTAATCGTGCCCGGTGCGCACTCAACGGTGATCTCGGCGGAGCGTTCGACATCAAATGTATGGCGGACGGTTTCGAAGATTCGCGCCAGCTGTTCCGGCGCCAGGACCGAGGGCGTTCCGCCGCCAAGGTAGATGGAGTCGACATGCCGATCGAGCACGCCGCCGAGCGCGCGCGCCATGGCATCAGAAGATTCGATATCGGAGCAAAGCTGATGCACATAGCGATCGAAGACCGCGCGCGAGAACACTCCCGAAGCGAAGTTGCAGAAGCTGCATTTGGTGCGGCAAAAGGGAACGGAGATGTAAATTCCCAAACGCGGCAATTGGCCATGGGCATTTAGCATTTAGCACTTAGCAAATTCGTGCGCGGCAAAGACGCAAAAGACACCCGAGTCGGATCACATTCCATAATATCTGGAATATCCGCCATCGATTTTCCGGCGCAGAAAGCATCTGGCAATGTACGATTGCAGTGCCAGGTGCCCAATGCTGGTGCTGAGCGCTGATTGCTAAATGCTAACTACTGCTTCCAAACACCGTGTCGTCATCACCGGTATGGGTGTGGTTAGCCCGAACGGAATAGGAAACGAAGCCTTCTGCCACGCCGTGCTTGCAGGAACCAGCGGAGTGCGGCGGGTGACCAGCTTCGATGCCAGTGATCTGCCGGTGCAGATTGCGGGCGAGGTGCGGGACTTCGACGAGCTGGCCTGGGTCGAGGCGCGTGAGCGCAAACATGTCTCTCGGGTGGTGCCGCTGGCGCTGGCCGCATCGACCGAAGCTCTGCGTGATGCGGGCATAGAAACATCGCGACTCTCGCTGGCCGAGCAGCGCGAGATCGGAGTGGTGCTCGGCTCCGGCGGCGGGGCACAGGAATTTTCCGAAGAGCAGGTGAGACTCTGGCTCACGGGGAACGTGAAGCAGGTGAGCCTGTTCTGCATTCCCAGCGGGACGATGGGTACGCTGTCGAGTGAAATCAGTATGCGCTTCGGACTGCGTGGGCTGAGCCACGTCATCACCACCGGTTGCACCTCGTCGACCGACGCCTTCGGTTACGGGCTGCGGCAGATTCAGTTCGGCTTTTTGCCGATGATGCTGGCCGGCGGCGTGGATGCGCCGATCGCGCCCGGCATCATGAAGGGCTTCACGCTGATGAAGATTATGACCGCGTCGTGGAATCATGCGCCGGAGCGTGGGTCGCGGCCGTTTTCCGCCGACCGCGATGGCTTTGTCGTGGCCGAGGGTTCGTGGATGTTCTTGCTGGAAGAGTATGAGCACGCTCGCGCGCGCGGCGCGCGGATTTTGGCGGAGGTCGCGGGCTACGGTTCCACCTGCGAGGCGTTCCACCGGGTGCGCCTGCAGCAGTGCGGCGAGGAGCCGGCACGCGCCATCCAGATGGCGATGCAGGACGCCGGCATCGCTGCTGCTGACGTTGATTACGTCAACCTGCACGGCACATCCACCCAGCTCAACGATCGCATCGAGACGCGTGCGCTGAAGCTGGCCTTGGGCGACAACGCGTATGCAACGCCGATGTCGAGCCTGAAGTCGCAGATCGGCCATCCCCAGGGAGCCTGCGGCGCAGCCGGGATTGCCGCGACGCTGGTGGCAATGCATCATGGGCAAATTCCGCCGACGATCAATCTGCAAGTTCCCGATCCCGAGTGCGATTTGGATTATGTTCCCGAGGCCGGGCGCCGCGCGGAACTGGAGCACGCCGTCTGCAATTGCATCGCGTTCGGATCGAAGAACTCCGCGCTGGTGCTGCGCAAGATCGACTAGAGGTCCGGCGTGCGCCCGCATCCAACTAAGGCGCCGGACATCCAAATTTAGCTAAACATTACGCGCAAACCGCTGCTTTCTGCTGCCCTGACGAATAAGACCGTCACCTCGGTGGATGTGCGGGAGATTACGTTTGGACCGGGACAGGAGACTGGGCTGCACGAGCATCCTTCTCCGGTCTTCGGCTACATCGCCGAGGGCGAGGCGGTGCTGCAGGTGCAAGATGAGGCGCCACAACATCTGCCGACCGGCTCAGCGTTCTATGAGCCCGCCGAAACCGTCATCCTGCGCTTCGATAATGCGTCGACGGGAAACGGGATGCGGTTCATATGTTTCTATCTGCTCGAAGGTCAACAGGAGTTGATCGAAATGCTGCCGCAGCCGGCGGCATAGGCCTCGGGAGCGGGCGCGAGTCTTTCCCAAAGCCGGTGGTGCCGCCGGCTGAAGCCGGCTCGGGTTCACTTGCGTGGCTTACCCAGGACTCCGCTGCGCTTCGTCCTGGGCTATCATGACGCCGCCCTCCGGGCTCTGGCGTTCCCGCTTCAACCCCGATGGGTTGGAGAAGGGCACAGATCAACAAAAGGCTCGGCGAAAACGTCATCCCCCAAAGGTACATGTACTTTCGTTATCTTGACGGAATGGCGTTCTGGGCTACGCTGGTAAGTTGGGCTCAGTGTCCAATGGCCGGTTCGGTGCGGTAGTGCCGTTGCAGGCAGAACAAGAGTTCTTTGAAAATGAGAATGAAAGCGATGAGGCCGTCTGGACGAGCTTGGAGCAGGTTGTCGGTTGCTAACTGCCTCTATTACAGGAGATTACGAGCAAGTCTATGCGGCACAGGACTTTACGACAATTCGTTCAACATCTTCAAAACAAATGAGTTACACAACGAAACAAGTCCTTTACACACAGGACTTTGCGGGTAAAGTCGTCATTCCAGATACTTTATGAGATGGGGGGAGGGTCGTCGACGACAGAAGGACTGGCGGCCAAGTTTTCCATCCCGTGCGACTCAGCGCTCGTCTATATGACTTACTACCTTCCGCTTACAATCAGTTAAGGGTCCATGGCGATTCAGGAAGAAGAGGTATTAGGTAAGGCATACGATGCCAGGCTAATGAAGCGCCTGCTGACGTATCTGCACTCGTATCGCTGGCAGGTTGCCGTGGCGCTGGTCGCGATCGTGCTGAAGGCGGGCGCCGACGTTCTTGGCCCGTATCTCACCAAGGTCGCCGTCGACAAGTACCTCGCCAATCACAAAGAGGCGCATTCGCTGCTGGATCGCTTCCTGAGCCCGCGGCCGCTGACCGGCATCGCGCAGATCGCGGCCATGTATGTCGGCCTGCTGCTGGCCAGCTTCCTGTTCGAATTCACGCAGACGTACATCATGCAGTGGGCCGGGCAGAAGGTGATGTTCGATCTGCGCAGCCAGATCTTCCGCCATCTGCAGCGGCTGCACATCTCGTTCTACGACAAGAATCCCGTGGGACGCCTGGTGACGCGCGTGACCAGCGACGTGGACGCCCTGAACGAGATGTTCACGGCCGGCGTGGTGTCGATCTTTGAAGACATCTTCGTGCTGGCCGGGATTCTGATCATCATGCTCAACATGAGCTGGCGGCTGGCGCTGATCACCTTTGCCGTGCTGCCGCTCATTTTCTATGCCACGACGATCTTCCGGCGCAAGGTGCGCGACAGCTACCGGCGTATTCGCGTCGCCATTGCCAGGATCAACGCCTATCTGCAGGAGCACGTGACCGGCATCGTGGTGCTGCAGCTGTTTAACCGCGAGAAGCGGGCGTATGAACGCTTCCAGAAGATCAACCGCACCCACATGGATGCGTACAAGGACGCAATCCTGGCGCACGCGGTCTATTACCCGGTAGTCGAAGTTTTGTCGGCGGTCGCGATTGCGTGCGTGGTGTGGTTTGGCGGCAACGAGGTGCTGAGCAGCTTCGTGACTTTGGGCGTGCTGGTCGCTTTCATGCAATATGCGCAGCGCTTCTTCCGGCCAATTCAAGATTTGAGCGAGAAGTACAACATCCTGCAGGCGGCGATGGCGTCGAGCGAACGGATCTTCAAGCTGCTCGACACGCCGGCGGAGATTATTTCGCCGGCCAAGCCGAGAGTGCCGTCGGGAGCGGGGCGAATCGAGTTCGATCATGTGTGGTTCGCCTATCGCGCCAATCCGGCTTCCCCGACAAGTCCCGGTTTTGGACTTGATGGGGTGGGGGTGGTGCAGGCCGCTGCCGAAGCAGCAAAAAAAGACGAGCAGCTGAAGGCCAGCGTTGTCCTGGGCGATGGCAAGGCAGCCGTATCCAATTCGATAGCTGACGTTGAATACGACTGGGTTCTGCGCGACGTATCGTTCACCATCGAGCCAGGCGAAACGGTCGCCATCGTCGGCCACACCGGCGCGGGCAAGACGACGATCATCTCGCTGCTGCTGCGCTTCTACGACGTGCAGAAGGGAGCGATCCGTATCGATGGCGTCGACATTCGCGACATGGAACTGAACGAGCTGCGCCGCCGCTATGGTGTGGTGCTGCAGGATCCGTTTCTGTTCACGGGAACGATCGCGGGCAACATTCGTCTGGGCACGCGCTGGATCGAAGACGAGTCGGTGGAAGAAGCCGCGGAACAGGTGAATGTCGCCGATTTCATCCGTTCGCTACCGGCAGGCTTCGACGAAGAAGTGAAGGAGCGCGGCAGCACGCTGTCGACGGGGCAGAAGCAGCTGATCTCGTTTGCGCGTGCCCTGGCGCATAATCCGAAGATCCTGATCCTGGATGAAGCGACCTCGAGTGTGGACACCGAGACTGAGTTCCGTGTGCGCGAGGCGCTCATGCGTATGGTCGAAGGGCGAACGTCGATCATCATCGCGCACCGGCTGAGCACCATTCAGCGCGCCCACAAGATCATCGTCATGCACAAAGGGCAAGTGCGCGAGATCGGCTCGCACCAGCAGTTGCTGGCGCAGCGCGGGATCTACTGGAAGCTATACCAGCTGCAGTACAAAGACCAGGAGATTCCCGTGTCGACGATCTTGCCGGCGGAATATTCCGCGTCGGGTGTCCACGTCTCGGCAGACGATTGACCTGCAAACATCGCAGCCTCGGTGGCGCTGCCATCCACCAGCATTTGAGATTGGAAGCCTCGATCCGAAGCTCAATCCGGGAAAGTGACATGACTCAACTGGCAGAGTACACAAGGCGCGAGTGTGATCGCCGGAGAAAGATCTAGGACCCACGTCACATCGGAGGCGCTGGCGTTTTATGTAATCTGCAGACAGGCCCAGAACTCCGTTGAGGACGAGGTGGCGACGTGCGCCGTCCAACTTGTTGCTGTGCAATCCTGTTGTGGCTGGCGCTGGTTGATCCTGTGTCCAGCCTTGGCCAACGGCTGGCCGTTTGGTCGAACGGCGGCGAGCATCCCGTTTCGCTCAAGGCGAACTCCGCCGACGACCAATGCACGGAATGTCACACCGACATCGCGAAAGGCAAGTATGTGCACACTGCGATGATCACCGGTTGCACCACCTGCCATCAGATCCGGAACAAGGGCGGCGTCACCCACGTGAATCTGGCTTCTCCCGTGACTCAGCTTTGCTTGAGTTGTCACCCGCTGTCGACAGAAAAGGTGTTGCATTTTCCGTACAAGCAGGGCGAGTGCATTGTTTGCCATTCACCGCACGCCAGCGATTTCCCCAACCATACTTGGGCCTCGACCCAGGATCTCTGCCTGGGATGTCACGCCGCCGCCAGGCTGAAGGTTGACACCAAACTGAAATCCGCAGTCGTTCCATGGGGTATCAGTGTGACCTTCGCTCAGGTGCAGGGATTGCAGTACTTGAGCTTGAATGAAACCCTCACCGCCAATCATCCCGTAGCTCGTCATCCTGTCTCGGGACCAAACACGGCTTTGGGGCCGAACGCGCCGCCGATCACTTGCCTCTCCTGTCACCACGCGCATTCCTCGAACTTCGCTCATCTGTTGCCCAAGACGGCTCCTGATCCTGACATGGCGCTTTGTAAGGGCTGCTCGCTGTGCGTCGACTGCCATCACAATATGTGAGTACCTGTCATAATCAAGTGTGCGAATCCTGATCTCCGCCGGCGAAGCCTCTGGCGAGTTCTACGGCGCGGAGCTGATGAAAGCTCTGCGCCGTCAAGCAGCTCCCCCAAGCACAATCGAGTTCTTCGGCGTCGGTGGCGAGCAGATGCGCAATGCCGGATGCGACTTGCTGGTCGACGCGCGAGAGATCGCCGAAGTCGGCATCGTCGAGGTCGTCAAGCACATTCCCACGATTTATCGTCGCTTTCGCCAGGTCGTTCGTGAGGCAGAAAGGCGTCGTCCCGATGCGGCTGTGCTTATCGACTTTCCCGATTTCAACCTGCGTCTGGCCTGCGAGCTTCACCAGCAGGGCGTTCCGGTCATCTATTACGTTAGCCCACAACTCTGGGCCTGGAAGCAGCGCCGCATCGAGCAGGTTCGAGAACACGTGAACGAGATGCTGGTGATCTTCCCCTTTGAAGAGAAGTTCTATCGCGAGCGCGGGGTCACGGCGAAATTTGTGGGACATCCTCTCGCCGATCTTCCGGCACCGTCCATTAGCCGCGAACAATTCGCGCGCGAGTACAGGCTGGATCCAGCGAAGCAGTGGATTGCCTTGCTGCCCGGCAGCCGGCGCGCCGAAGTAGCGCGAATTTTTCCGCGGCTGCTGCAGGCAGTGCAACTTCTCGGTGCAGACTACGTTTATATAGTGCCGGTGGCTTCTACCCTCAGCGAGGAATGGATTGCTTCCTTCCTGTGCGAGTATGTCGGCCCGCCGATCACCTTCACTCGCGATGCGCGCGCGACTCTGCTGCACGCGCGTGCCGCCGCCGTCGCCAGCGGTACCTCGACGCTGGAAGCGTCTCTGATCGGCACACCTTTCGTGATGGTCTATTGCGTTGCGCCGCTCACCTGGCGGCTTGGCCGCCGTCTAGTCAAAGTAGACCGCTTTGCCATGGTGAATCTCATCGCGGAGCGGGATGTCGTGCCCGAGCTGGTGCAGGCGGACTTCACACCACCGCGGCTGTGTGACGCACTGCGGAAGATTCTCTCCGACGGCGAGGCGCGAACGGGGATGATCGAAGGCTTCCGCGATGTGCGCAAGCGTCTGGAGCCCACCGAGGCGGGAAACACCGCATCTGAACGGGCAGCTCAGGCCGTCCTGGAGATTGTGCCAGGTAGAACTGGCCTGTGAGGCCAGCGTCCAGGGCCAAGATTGAATCTTCTGGACCGGCGTCAGCCCGCGGCAGAGGGCGCTTTCGCCGCGGATTTTCTATAATTGGCTTAGTTGCAGAGTTGGAGTTCTCTTCTCAATGCGTAATTCGGCAAGGTCTCTGGGACGCGTTGTCTTCGGAGTTTTCCTCCTGGTTTCAACCTGCTTCGCGGCCGAGAAGCCGCGCATCCAGGTTAACGACTACATCATCCATGTCGCCGTGACCCCGCAGAATCACCAGCTCAAGGCCCAGGCCCGCGTCAAATTTACGGCCCTCGAAGATATCAACATCGCCACCTTTGAACTGCACAATGACCTGCGGCCGACGCGTGTAATCGATACCAACGGACAGTCGCTCCCGGTCGAGCGCGTCAGCTCCGATTCCACGGTTCGCATCTCGCTTCCGGCCACACTGGCCAAGGGTTCATCCGACACCTTGATTTTCGAATATGAAGGCGAAATCCAGTCGGGAGATGACAGTCCCGTCCCAGGTCTCAAGCTTGCCTACATCGGCGATCCGATAACCTATCTTCTTTACGCTGGCCGCTGGTTCCCGATGGTTGGCTATGGCACGAATCGCTTCACCTCCACTATCAGCGTAAGCGTGCCGCCCGGATACACCGTAATCGCCAGCGGCAAGCAGAGCGCAGCTCCCGGGCCGGAAGTTGAAGAACAGGCTCCAAGCGCCGAGAAGGGGACAGCAGCTTCCCGCAAAGGCCAATCGCAAGCTACTTTGACTCGGTTGGCTACACCCGCCGGCGGCCAGACGTTGACCTTTACCTATGAAGATCGGCCCAGCTTTCCCGGAACCGTCATCATCGGCAAATACGTTAAGACCGCCAGCACCGAAGGTGGCCTGAACATCAATGTCTACACCACGCCGGAGCATAAGGCTGCTGCCACTAATTACGCCGATCTGGCAACGAAAGAGTTCTTCTTCTTCACCACCCTCTACGGCCCGCCCTACAACCAGAATCTCAGCGTAGTCGAGTTGCCGGATGACACCGTCCCTTCTGCCTGGGCTCCCGAAATCGCCGGACTAGCCGGGCGCTACTTTACGGAAAAGGGCAACTATCGCCTGTTGGCGAATAACATCGCGCACCAGTGGTTTGGAACGATGATCAGCCCGGCCACGAAGGACGATTGGTGGATTACCGATGGAGGAGCGCGCTACTCCGAAGCGCTCTACGTCGATCACGTTGCCGGAGAAGCCGGCTTCCAGGAAGTGACCAAGGACATGTCCGTGGGTGCGCTGGCGTACGTCTCGGTACCGCTGGCTGATGTTGGGAGGTTGGACACGTTCTCGCCCGAATTCCAATCGCTGGTCACCGACAAGGGCGGCATGATCCTGGCAATGCTGGGATGGGTCATCGGCGAAGAACCTTTCGATAAGACGATGCGAACGTTTGTCTCGCAGTACTCGGGAAAGTCGGTTACGGTCGACAACTTCCGCAAGGTCGCCGAACAAGCTTCCGGGCAGCAGCTGAACTGGTTCTTCACGCAATGGCTCGACTCGACTGGCGCGCCCGAGTTCAAGAACAAATACACCGTCTATCGCACCCAGAAGGGCTTCCGCGTCGTCGGGGAGATTTCCCAAGACATGGACCTGTTCCGTATGCCGGTCTTATTGAGAATCGACACTGATGGCAAGACCGAAAGCAAGCGCATTGAAGTGGAGGGAACGGATTCTGCCTACTCCGTCGATACCTTCGGCCGGCCGCGCCGCATTACCATTGATCCCAATAATCAGGTGCTGCAAAACTCACAGGAGCTGCAGGTTCGGACTTCGATCATGCGGGGTCAGCAGGACGTCGAGCAGGGCGACCTGACCGAAGCGCTGAAGGAGTATCAGAAGGCGCTTGATATTAACCGCAATAGCTCACTGGCGCACTATCGCATCGCCGAGGTCTTCTTCCAGCAGCATAACTACCAATCCGCCGCCAATGCCTATCGCGAAGCGCTGAACGGCGACGGCGTTCCGCGCTGGACCGAGGTCTGGAGCCACATTCAGCTGGGCATGATCTTTGATTTGACCGGTCAGCGTGAGCGCGCCACCAACGAATACCGCCAGGCACTGCAGACCAACGACAACACCCAGAACGCTCTGGACACCGCACGCAAATATCTGCAGTCGCCTTATCAGCCACAAAGCAGCAGCGACAAGCCGGGCATGTAAGGTAGAGCTGGCCTTCAGGCCAGCGTCAAAGCCTACTTTCCCCGTGTCATCCCGAGCGTAGCCGAGGGACCTGCTGTTCGCCGGAGCTGGTTACATTGCGCATTAACGTGCCAGCGGCTTTCGGGACTCTTACCGCGCCAGCTTCAGTCCGCTCAATCGCGCATCTCCCACATTGTGGGACATGAACAATACCTGAAACGTCTCGCCCATTCCTGCTGGCGAAATCAGGTGCTTTAGCTGCAGTGCCACCTTCGCTCGTTCTTGTGGAAGCACGCAATCCTGGAACGCATCGCCAAATTCCGACTCTTCCCCAATGCCAATCAGAAACTGCGATTGCGTAACCAGTCCCATCGTCTTCAGGCCGCACTCCTCGCCACGCGCCCGCAACGCAGTGAAGTTGACGTGCGCCGTGATGTCCTGCTCTCCAGGAGCTTCGTACGGCGAGCTGCTCGCCGTGTGCTGGCGATAGCACATCAGGGTGTCGCGATGACGCCCGGCAAGCTGCTCCTCGCGCGTGTACCCGTAGTCAATCAAGATCAAAAACCCGCGACGGCCACGGAACGCAGTTGCGATGCGCTCCATCCAGCTCAGCGATAGCAGCAGAGCCTCCACACGCTCGCCTTCTTCCGGATGAACACTGTAGCGATCCAGGAACTCGTTCTCCGCGGCGGAGGGAGCAACCAATGTTTCCCGGAACCGTCCGTTCTCAACTGCGACCCGCACCGAGCCACGATGGTCGATGATCTCCACCGGTAACGCATCGAAGAACTCATTGCCAAATACGATGACGCTCTCACCCGCCGTCACCACCGCCGATTCCAGAGAATCGAAGATGCCGCACTTGCGCTGCGCAAGCGGTTGCTGCAGGCGTTCCCGCAACTTCGCGCGCAGATGTTCGGACTGCTCAACCAGCGAATATTTCAGTGCGCCTGAGAAATCCGGAAACTGCTTTGTCGCCCAATCCAGCACATCGCGAGCGAACAACCCGCGTCCTGGTCCAAGCTCGATCAGATCGATGTGCGCCGGCGAAGCCATCGCCCGCCACATCTCTTCGAACTGTCGCGCCAGCAGCCTGCCGAAAACCGCGTGCACATCGCTGGAAGTGTAGAAGTCTCCTGCCCTGCCGAAGTGCTCGCGAGCGCGCGAGTAGTAGCCAAGCTCGGGCTCGTATAGGCACAACGCCATGTAACGCGAGAAAGGAATCGGCCCGTTACGCATGATCTCATCCGCAATGCGCTTGCGCAGGCTACCTTCGTCTTGCCGCGAAGTCACAGCTTGTCCTCGCATTCCATCTGCTGATTCTCTCTGCGATGTTGTGGCGTGCGGATGAACATCTCGACCAGGTAGTCGTGCAGGCAGTCGAAGAGCTGACGCTGAAAAGTCCACTCGAATTGCGGATCGTCCAGGTCGCGCGGATGCAGATCGAAGTAGTAGGTGTGCACCGGCGGATCGCTGAAGCGCGGGCGGATGATGAACTCGACTCCGTCACCTTTGGCACGTGCATCGAATTCCACTAGCGGGTGCTGATAGAGTCGCAGCTGTTGTTGCACGCGCTCCAGACGGTAAGAAGTCACCCGGCGATTGTAGCAACTGACAGACGGACGTGAACTCGTCGTTGCGGGACGAAGGCAGTTGCGGAAGCAGCGAGCCTATTTGTCACCGCCCTCTCGCTTGCGATGCTCTTTCAGGATGCAGCGATCCATCACGACGAAGACGCCCGCCTGGCGAGCCTTTTCGGCTGCCTCTTCGTGAACCACGCCCTCCTGCATCCAGATCACCGGGGCTTTGATCGCGAGCGCCTGCTCCACGACTTCCGGCACCGCTTCGGAGCGGCGAAACACATTTACGATGTCGACCTTCTCCGGGATATCGAGCAGCGAAGCGTAAGCCGTCTCGCCTTCCCAATCCGCGATATTGGGATTGACAGGAATGATCCGGTATCCCTGGGAACGCATGTAATGGGAGACGCCATAGCTGGGCCGCAGCGGCGAGTCGGTGAGACCGACCACCGCGATCGTCTTTGCAGTCGTCAGCACTTCGCCGATGCGATCAGATTCGGTGGACATTCGCGTTCCTGAGTTGAGCGAATCAATTGTACCTTCCAGATTATAGGGGTCCTTCGACTTCGCTCGCCCTGCGGCTCGCTGCGCTTAGGACGACATCTCATTGGGGTCTGGCAAAAAGCGAAGAGCGAATGGCAACTTAGCTGACAACCGGCAACTGCTTCACCCCAGCGCTTGCTCTAAATCCGCGATCAAATCCTCAACGTCTTCGATCCCCACCGAAATCCGCACCATCCCGTCGGTCAGACCAATCGCCTTCCGGCCTTTCTCGCCGATTGCTGCATGCGTCATCGTCGCTGGATGCGAGATCAGCGTCTCGACTCCGCCCAGCGACTCGCCCATCGTGCACAGCCGCACGCGCTTTAACAGCCGTTTGGCGTTCGCCAACGAACCGGTCTCGAAGGTAATCATCGAGCCGAAGCCCCACATCTGCCGGCATGCCAGCTCGTATTGCGGATGGCTCTTCAGCCCCGGATAAAACACTTGCTTCACCTTGCGATGTCCGCTGAGGAAGTCGGCCACCACGCGGCCGTTCTCGTCATGCTGCTTCATGCGCACGGCCAGCGTCTTGGTGCCGCGCAGCACCAGCCAGCACTCGAATGGCGACATGATCGCGCCCGCAGCTTTCTGCACAAACGCCAGCTTCTCCGCTTGTTCGCGTGTTGTGCACACCAGCACACCGCCCAGGCCGTCGCTATGGCCGTTGAGGAACTTCGTCGTCGAGTGCATCACCATGTCGGCGCCAAACTGGATGGGCTGCTGGAAGTACGGAGACATGAACGTATTGTCAACCACAACTTCACAACCGCGCTTGTGCGCGACTTCGCTCACCGCGGCGATGTCGGTTAAACCCATCAGTGGATTGGTCGGCGTTTCGATGTAAACGTAGCGCGTGTTTTTGCGGATGGCACGCTCGACATTGCGGGGGTCGGTGGAGTCAACGTAAGTGAACTCCAGTCCGAAGTTCGTCATGATCTGATCGAACAGCCGCGGCACGCCGCCGTAGAGGTTGTTCGAGGCGACGATGTGGTCGCTGGCCTTCATCAGATGGCAAATCGCGCCCACCGCGGCCATACCGCTGGCGAAAACACGCGAGGCTATGCCGCCCTCCAGCGAAGTAAGATTTTCTTCCAGGCGAGTTCGCGTAGGATTGCCGGCGCGTGAGTAGTCGTAGCCCTTGGTCTTGCCAAGCTCTTCCTGGGCGTAGGTCGAGGTGGCAAAGATGGGAGGAGCAACAGCTCCGGTGGACGGGTCGGCTTCATTGCCGGCGTGGATCGAGCGAGTGGAGAAGCCAGGGAGATTCTTCTTCATAAAGATCTATTTCACCACGGAGGCACGGAGGGCACTGAGTTTCGAATCAATGAAAAGCGCGGAGCGCGAAAGTAATTAGCCCAGCGCGGAAGCGCTGGGTAAGGCTTTCGTCCTCTGCCGATGCGACCCGACTTCTTAACAAGAGGGAATCCTTCCGTGCTCCCCGTGCCTCCGTGGTGAACTAATGTTTTTCGTTGAAATGGAAGATATCTTTCGACAGGTACCGCTCGGCCGAGTCGGGAATGATCGTTGCCACTCGCTTGCCCGGCCCCAATCTCTTCGCGATGCCAATTGCTGCAAACACGTTCGCGCCGGCACTTGATCCCGCCAACACGCCTTCGATTGCGGCCAGCTTCTTCACCATGTCGAAGGCATCGTGGTCATCGACGGCAATAATCTCGTCGGCCAGTGAGCCATCGAATGTTTTGGGAATAAAGCTAGCGCCGATGCCTTCCACCTCGTGCTCGCCTTTCTCACCGCCGCCCAGCACCGAGCCTTGCGTCTCGACGGCAATCGCCAGCGTCTGCGGATTGCGCTCCTTCAGATAGCGCGCCACGCCGGTAAACGTGCCGCCGGTGCCGCAGCCGATGACGATAGCATCGATCTGCCCTCCCATTTGCTCGTAGAATTCGCGGCCGGTAGTCTCATAGTGGAAGTCGGGATTGTCCTGGTTTTCGAATTGGCCGGCGATGAAGGAATTGGGAGTGCGTGCAGCGCGTTCTTTGACATATTCGATCGCCGCCGACATGCCGTCGGCTTTCGGTGTGCGGATCACCTCGGCGCCGAGCGCCTCCATCAGCGTGCACTTTTCCTGCGAAAAACCTTCGGGGACGGCGAGAACGGTTTTGTAGCCGCGCCCACCGGCGATCAGTGCCAATCCCACACCGGTGTTACCCGCGGTGGCCTCAAAGATCGTCGCGCCCGGCTTCAACCGGCCATCACGCTCCGCTTTTGTGATCATGCCGAGGGCAGCGCGGTCTTTAATGCTGCCGCCGGGATTCAGGTACTCGAGCTTCGCGAAAACGCTGGCGCCGCCCAGCGGCGATAGCTTTCGCAAATGAAGAATGGGGGTGTTGCCGACCAGTTCCGTGATCTCTTCCGCGAGGTGGACAAGAGCCATTTCAGCAGTCTTCATGGTGGGCTCGACAATAACCGTCAAGCGTACGTGAAGGGGAATCGGGTGGTCAAACGTTCGTACGAGGAGACGCAAAAAGGGGCAGCGGTTGCGACCTAACCTGACTCTGCCCCAATTCTAGTTATTACGCCTCCGCCGCTTCGGGCTTGCTTTGCAGTTGTCGCAGAACGTACTGCAGAATCCCACCGTGCTTGTAGTACAGAACTTCCTGTGGCGTATCGATGCGCACGGTCGAGTGGAGTTCGATGACCGCTCCATCCGGTTTGGTTGCGCGAATCTTCACCGTCTTACCAGGCGCGAAGTTTTCCAGCAGATCAACCAACCCGACGATGTCGAACGACTCTTCGCCCGTCAGGCCATGTACTTCAGCGCTTTCTTCCGCCAGGAACTGCAGCGGCAAGATGCCCATGCCGACCAGATTAGAGCGGTGGATGCGCTCGAAACTTTCAGCCAGCACCGCGCGAACGCCGAGCAGCCTCGGTCCCTTGGCTGCCCAGTCGCGTGACGAGCCCGAGCCGTATTCCTTGCCGGCGAGCACGATCAAGGGCGTGCCTGCGGCGCGATATTTCTCCGAAGCGTCGAAGATGGTCATCTCTTCGCCGCTGGGCATAAAGCGCGTGAACGCTCCCTCGCGATGCGGCGTCAGCTTGTTACGCAGGCGAACATTGGCAAACGTCCCGCGCATCATCACTTCGTGATTGCCGCGGCGAGAACCATAAGAGTTGAAGTCTACCGGCTTAACGCCATGGGCAATCAGATATTGACCGGCAGGACTGTTCGGCTTGATGGAGCCGGCCGGCGAGATGTGATCGGTGGTCACGCTGTGACCGAGATAGCAGAGCACCCGCGCGCCTGAGATGTCCTTCACCAGAGGCGGCGACACCGGCATGTTCTCAAAGTATGGCGGATTCTTCACATACGTCGATTGCTCATCCCACGCGAACGTCTCGCCTTTGGGAACCTTCAAACCGCGCCAGCGCTCGTCACCCTGGAAGACGTCGGTGTAGCTCTTCTGGAAGAGATCGCCCGTAATGTGCTTACGCACAACCTCGTCAACTTCCTCCGATGTTGGCCAAATATCCTTCAGGTAGACAGGTTGACGTTTGCCGTTTTGTCCGTAACCCAGCGGCTCCTTGTAGACATCGAGATCGATCCGTCCGGCCAGAGCGTATGCCACAACGAGTGGTGGTGACATCAGATAGTTCGCGCGCACCTCGGAGTTGATACGGCCTTCAAAGTTGCGATTACCGCTCAGCACCGAGGCGACCACGAGATCCTTCTGCGTGACCACGTCGGAGACTTCCTGCAGCAACGGGCCCGAGTTGCCGATGCAGGTGGTGCAGCCGTAGCCGACCAGGTGGAACTTCAACTTCTCGAGATAAGGCATCAATCCGGAACGAGTGAGGTACTCGGTGACGACCATCGATCCCGGTGCCAGCGAAGTCTTCACCCAGGCCGGTACAGTTAATCCCTTTTCGACGGCCTTCTTTGCCAGCAGACCAGCCGCGACCAGCACATAAGGATTCGACGTGTTGGTACAACTGGTGATCGCGGCGATCACCACGCTGCCGTGATTCAAAGCCTGATCGAGCTTGACGTGCTCCTGCACGGAATCCTGCTGCGAGTCCACGCCGACGGGATGTCCGCCTTCGGTTTCCCAACGCTCTTCCTGTTTGGGTGGGACGTGCTGGCCCGGCTTCAACAGACTCGGCAGCGCCTCCTCGAATGATTTAGCCGCGGCCGACAGCGCGATCCGATCCTGCGGCCGCTTGGGCCCGGCGATGCTCGGCTCGACGGTTGCGAGATCCAACTCCAGCACGTGTGAATATTCGGCTTCTGGTGTCGCGGCAGTGTGGAACAGCCCCTGCTCTTTGCAATAGGCCTCGACCAGTGCGATCTGTTCTTCGCTGCGGCCGCTCAGGCGCAAGTAGCGGAGCGTCTCCTGATCGACCGGGAAGATGCCGCAGGTTGCGCCGTATTCTGGTCCCATGTTGGCGATGGTGGCGCGATCGGCGAGGGGAAGATTCTGCAGGCCGGGTCCAAAGAACTCAACAAACTTTCCGACGACGCCATGCTTGCGCAACATCTCCGTCACAGTCAAAACGAGATCGGTCGCGGTTGCGCCGGCGGCGAGTTTGTTCTTCAGCTTCACGCCGACCACTTGCGGGATCAACATCGATACTGGCTGGCCCAGCATGGCAGCCTCGGCCTCAATTCCACCGACGCCCCATCCAAGGACGCCCAGGCCGTTGATCATGGTGGTGTGGGAATCGGTACCGACGAGCGTGTCGGGATAGGCCACCGGCTTGCCTGTCTCGCCCTTGCCGCCGACGAAGACAACACGCGCAAGATACTCCAGATTGATTTGGTGGACGATGCCGGTGTCCGGCGGAACGATGGCGAAGTTCCTGAATGCGGTCTGGCCCCAGCGCAGGAAGGCGTAGCGCTCCCTGTTGCGCTGAAACTCCAATTCGGCATTCAGTTGAAACGCCTGCGCCGTGCCAAACTCATCCACCTGCACCGAGTGGTCGATTACCAGCTCAGCCGGCTGCAGCGGGTTGATCAGCTTCGGGTCGCCGCCGAGCGTCTTCATCGCATCACGCATGGCAGCCAGATCGACCACTGCCGGCACCCCGGTGAAGTCCTGCAACAGCACGCGGCTGGGCATGAAGGCGATCTCCTGCACTGGCACGGTCTTGCCCCTCCAGGAGGTAAGCGCGCGGACGTCATCCGCCTTCACGGACTTGCCATCTTCGCGGCGTAGCAGGTTCTCCAGCAGAATACGAAGCGAATAAGGCAGGTGCTTGATGTTGCAGCCGTGCGTCTCAACAGCATCAAGACGGTAGATTTCAAACTCCCGATTTCCCACGCGGAGGACGGAACGACTGCCAAAGCTGTTCATGGATGAGTCCCTTCTTACCTACTTATATTGAGGATTTCGGAAAGGGCGCGGATTCCAGCAAAGCGGAACTTCCTATCTTAAATGCATAGCGGCGAAATCCGATAGCTCACCGGATCACCCATTGGTCGCAGATGCATCTGATCTTAGCGGGCTTTCTTCTGCAGCTCCTGGCATTCGTCGTGCAGCTTGGCGTCCTCGGTCAGACCGTCTGCAATGACGCACTCGTCCAAAGCGGCCTTTGGGTCAGATTCCTTCAGCAGGTTCGTCAGCATGATGTGCGGCGTCGGCCAGTCAGGAGCGTACTTCGCCGCCTGTCGCAACTCTGCTATTGCCATGGTCATGTCCTTCTTCTTCTGATAGACAATGGAAAGGTTGTAGTGAGCGCTGGCGTTCTTGGGTTGGAGCTTCAGCGCCTCTTTGTACTCCGCAATGGCCTCGTCAGGCCGGCCGGCATCATCGAGGACGCTACCCAGGTTCATATGTGTCTCGGCACTGTTCGGTTGCAGGGCCAAGGCAGCTTTATAGTGCTGAATCGCACCGTTGTAATCGCGACGGATGTACAGCACGTTGGCCAGGTTGTTCTGCGCGCTCGCCAACTTGGGATTCAACCGCACCGCTTCCTGATACTCAGCCGCTGCACCGTTGAGATCGCGATTGTGCTTCAGCGCGAGTCCCAGATTATTGTGTGCGTTGGCGTCGTCCGGCCTGATTCGAATCGCCGCCTTCAGTTCGGTAATGGCTTCGGCATAGCCCTGGTGATCGAGATAAAGCCGGCCGAGATTGTAGTGCGCTTCAAAGTAATCGGGATAAGTCTTAATGGCCGCCTGATACTCAGCGATGGCGTTCTCGGCATTACCCTCGCGCTCGAAGGCAATCCCCTGGTGGAAATGGTGCTCCGCGTCGACAGGAATAGGAGAATGGTCCTGTTTTGCCGCTGGGCTTTGCCCATGCGGCGTCTGCGCAGGAGCCGTCTGAGCTGGAGCGGGCTTCTGCGGCGTAGGAGCGGTGGGAAGCGTCGGCGGCTTTTGTTGGATGCCGGGCGCGGGTTGCGGTTGCGGTGCGTCTTGAGCGCGGCTCAGTAAGCTACTGGTAAGCAGGAGAATTAGAACAGCAAATAAGACGGGCCGGTGTGACCCTGCAACGTGATGTCTCATGATCGAAGTACATTCAAAGTATATCGTTTTGTGCCGATCGAAACCGGCGACGATCACGAATTACTGCTGGTGGTTCTTGGGCGGAGGCTCATGGATGGCAGCCAGGGCCTTCTTCATGTTCTTGAACTGGCCGGTCTGGTAGCCATAATCCTGAGCAGGTAATCGCAAGGCCTCGAGCTTAATCGCCCGCGACCGGTTGCCGGGATTGGGATGGTCAGAGAGAAATCCGATTGCGTCGGCAGTGTCCACGGACTTGATCTTGTCGAAGAACTTGGCCAGCTGATCGGGATCGTAACCAGCTTCGGCCATAATATGCGAGCCCATGAGGTCAGCCTGACTTTCGTCGGTGCGGGAGAACTTCAGCAAGACACTCTCCGCGCCGAGTCCGATGCCGAGCTGCGATAGCTGCCCCATCAGGGTGTCGCTGTTGGTTAGCTGTCCGGCCAGTGCCAGTGGAATCTGGATCAGATCGGCCTTGCTCGCCTGATTCGTGCCGTGCCGCAGGATCACATGCGACATCTCATGGCCCATCACCCCGGCAAGCTGGGCTTCATTGTCCACAAACCTCAGCAACCCGGTATTGATGAACATGGGGCCGCCGGGCAGAGCAAAGGCGTTGATCGTCGGATCGGCTACGACCTCGAAGCTGAAGGTAAATCCGCTGTCCTTTGCCTCCCGCGATGCTGCCAACCGCTTGCCGACAGCGTTTACATAGGCATTCAGCACCGGGTCCTTGACGATGACGACCTTTTTGCGAATCTCGGCCGCAGCCTCCTGGCCGAGCTGGATGTCCTGTTGCTTGGTGAAAAGATTGAAACCCGGTTTGAGCTGCGTCGGTCCCTGAACACCCGATGCCATGCCCAGGAAGAACAGCACAACCGCTGCCGCGACCCCGGTCAGCCGATGCACGTGACCATGGAAGGCGCTGGATTGGAGACTCGACGACATTCCTCTCTTCAGAAATTCTACATCCGCTACGAGCCTGTCATTGGGACGCTAGCGATGGCTCGAATTGAATTGGGTCCCAGGCAGTCTTGCAGGGAAACAGGCGACTACTATATACATCGAA